>WNGJ01006922.1_pt1 | contig 12053 bp, 21 predicted proteins | sample 5400611 | NCBI WGS metagenome assembly WNGJ01 (sample SAMN13153375, study PRJNA577476) | soil metagenome | isolation source: 40 cm soil or saprolite under Garry oak tree replicate 1 | place: USA:California | collected 2016-06-15 | reverse complement strand
CCAACACATGGTGCCCTCGTGACCGCGCGCTCTCATGGTCCAAGTCGGCGATGCTCCGGGGTGGTTCTGTTGCACAGCCGAAGCTGACGGGAAGCAGGAAACATCACGACCGCTCGCCGCAGAAAGCTGCTTTGTTTGTGGCAGTCTCACTTCGGCTCGGCTTTCGATCGGGATGGCACTGGCATTAGTCGAGGGAGCGGCGTTAGTCGCAGGCTGTTCGGTCGTTCTTATCGTTTGCACTTGGCCGGCCGCGATACTGGTGGCGATTTGGTCGATGGTCCGCGCCATTTGCTCTTGACCGGCGGCGATCTGGTCGATGCTCTCCACCATCGCGTCGATCTTGAACGACATTGCGTTAAGCTGCTGATCGAAGGAAGGCGCGACCAGCGCGTTCGTCTCGGGAGCTTTCTGCGCGACCACTTCGGCTTGCGGCGCCAACCAGCGAAGCTGCGGGTGCGAGTTTGCGATTATCTGTCTCGCCGCGTCGCCATACGACTGCCAGATCAAGGTGGCAGCTGCACCTATGCAAAACGCCTTGAGGAAACGGGCCAGGGCGCGCGAGGCTCGCCTGCGGACTGGCGGCTCTCGGTTCGGCGGTTGATCATTTTCAAGGGTCGGCGGGCGAACGAGAGGGGGTTCGGCCGATGGCTCGACAGGCAACAAGCCCGCGTAGGGTGGGGAGCCCTGTACCGCACTCATCCTGGCCTCCCTTCATGGGGGCTTCTTGGTCAAAAATAGTCTCCCGCTCGGCCCCAAGATGTCCAGCAGGTTATCCACATATCGGGCAAAGGAACAAACGCTGTGTCCAAATTGCAACACAAGGAAGTCCTCGTAGTGACGCACGGCTTCTAAGCCGACTTAGTCGCCGGTCTTGTGCTCGCCGGGATCGCAACTTGTGGTGACCAAGACCAGGAAGGCGCCCCGCGGCATGTGGACCCGGGCAGTACCTCGCGGACTGACTATCACGGTTGAGCGTATCTGCATCACGGACGACGGTCGCAAGGCGATCGAGGTTTGAAGACCACCTTGCGTCGGGTCACGAATGCGCCACCATAGGCGACCTGCGCGATAGCGACCAAACGGAAACAGGCCAATGACGCTCACTGCCAAGCAGCGTCACGCCCTCGCTGTAATTGCCGCTGCGGGCTCCGACGGTGCGACGCAAACGCTCTTGACCGCGCATGGCCTTAGCATCCGCACAATCGCGGCGCTCGTGAAGCGTGGCCTTGTGATGACTGCACGCGAGAAAGTGCGGACCGGCGGCAGGTGGGTTGATGCCGCCAAGGTGCGGATCACGGACGCGGGGCGGGACGCTCTTGCGGCCGGCGAAGCCTTCGGCGAAGGCTAGACCCCGGCCTTCACATTGGCCCCACAAAAAAGCCCTTGAACTGCTCTACACTATTTTTGAGGGCGATAGAGGCAACGTCGAACAGAGGATGTCATGCGCCGCATCTTCATTGCGACTGCCGCCACGTTAGTGCTTCTCGCCATTGGAGCTTTTCCCCATCGCGCCGGAGCCGCGGATGTAGGACCACCCTACGGTCCGCCTTCCGCCTACGGCCCACCACCTAGCTATGGCCCGCCACCTAGCTATGGACCACCACCTAGCTATGGACCACCACCTAGCTATGGCCCGCCACCTAGCTATGGCTCGCCACCTAGCTATCGCCAGTCAGACGAATATGGCCCGCCACCATCCTACGGTCCGCCTTCAGCTTACGGCCCGTCACCCGGGTATAACCTGCCGGATGACTATGATTACGGTCCGCCACCACGGCCGCCGCACGCGATTCCGTATGCGGCTTCGCCGATACGCCCGGCGTGTGATCGCCAGTGGCAATGTGGCCCGTGGGGCTGTGGGTGGCGGCGGGTGTGCTATCCAGCGCAGCCTTCGGCAGAGCACTATGCGAGACCTTACCGCGGCTACGCTTATCGCGGCTATCCTCCATCACCGGGTCCGGGCTACGGCCCTTATTGAAGTGCGGCCGCGTGTGGGCTTGTAATGGCACTTCAGCGCAAAGCCGCGGCCGACACAGCTGTACCAAGAAAATCAAGCACTTAATCCAAAAATGAAGAGGTGACTAAAAGCCCCATGTCCGCGCCATGTCCGCAAATCCAATGCCGAGTGATGCAATGGTCGCGGAGCAGAAAGAGTGGGCAACAATGGGCGCTTTGATTGATAAGATTGCCGCTTCAGGAAACATATCTTCGTACACGCGTCCGGTGCACGCTGATGCCTCTACCGAGGCATTGAGAACCGCGCATGCGATCGCATTGGACCTGGCTGAAGATTTCCGCGACTTGGGATTGACCATCAGCGTCGCGTGGGAGTTCAATTGGGTCAGGCTTAACTGGTCTGGTAGCAGCCACTTTTCCTTCACCGCTAAAAGCTACGATGCATTCCAATTAGGTGACTATCGAAAACGCGCAGTTAGCCGCGACGAACTCCTTTCCAAAATAGTGAAGTGGGTCGAGACGGTACAAACATAGGACGACGATATAGCAATGGGCAAAAGGGCCGGCGGTGATCGGCCCCTCAATTCGGGATTCGATCACCATACTGCCACAGTCAAAGGCAGAACTGATCGAATGGCTGAAGGGCGTTGCCATCTTACCCCTTTCGCCGCCGCAACCCTGGAACCGTCGTCTCAGCAAGGAATTGGTCTTGGTCACGGAAGCAAAGAAGGAATGTTTTTGTGGCCAAAAATCCGAACCCCTTGCACGATCCGCCGGAGCCTCCCCCGAACGATCCGCCTACCGAGCCGCTGCACGATCCGCCGGGAGATCCCACCTATGAGCCGCCGCAGCCGAGCACGGACCCAACCCCGAATCCGGCAAGTGATCCGCCGCGTGAATTGCCTCGTGGCATAGCGTGGTGCTGATCACCCGGGCCACGCCGGGGGCCCGCAGGCGAACCGGGTCAAGCTCACCCCCGGCTTGCCGCTGCAACAATTCGTTTGGCGATGAGTTCACACAATTCGGCTTTGCTGGCGTCGCGGATTTCATTGATGATTTCTGACGACACGAGGAAACGATTGGAAACGAGATAAAGCAAGAACAAAGCTAGACCACGGACCTGCAGGAGGTCGGTAGTTCAACTCTACCCAGCTGTACCACCGCAAAATCAAGCACTTAGCGCCGAAATCGAGTTCCCCGAAATGGCCGTGTAGGTACGCTATAGGTACGAAAGAAAAGCCGCTCGTTCGGTGGTCGATTTTGATCGTTCGCGCCAAGGCCGTTTGGCTTGGCGACCGCTTGCGGTTTGGGGGGCCACGTCACTTGGTATCGCTGCTGTATCGCTCGGGATGCCGTCTTCGATATTCTGCCCGCCGGCGGCGCGAGATAAACTCACGGACACCGTACCCACACACAAATCCGATTAGCAGGGCCGCAACAGTTTCCATGACGCTGCCTGTGCTGCGTCCGCGCCAGCCCCAAAAAATTGACGGGTGCAAGAATATCAAATGCTGGAGCGGGAGGCTACTTTAGCGTCGGGCAGCGAGCCAAGGGTTCGACCCGCGTGCAAGATTTATCGCGCAGAGGCGACGTGACCCGATTGCAACAATTCTACAAGATTCGTGTTGGCGGCCCGTCTTTGCCTTCACGGAATGGCCACGATCCATTGTAGAAATGGCCCCGGTCTCGGGGCTGGGGGGCTGAGAAAGAGACCGGGGCCGGGCTCATTTGGGAACGAGCACAGGTTAGCTTATCATTCTCTGGCACAAACGAAAAATCATCATTTGGTGAACATCGAGGCTGCCCACCGGGGCGGCCTTGTTTTGTTTTTGCTACAGCCGACGCGGCGCTAGGGGAATAATTCAAGCGCGACTGGCGTTACTCGTCGTGCGAGACGGCTACGCTCCGGCAGCCCCTGGCCGTCGAGCAGGTAGCCCCGGCTGCCTGCCTCCTTGTGCGGCCGGGGCTATCCTAATCAAGCGGCCCCGACCTCTTTGGGGGGTTGGGGGACAAGGTCGGGGCCGTGCTCTGAAACGCGAAACAGAACTAAGCCAGAGCTACGCACGGTTAGCACCACTTCATTGATAGAAGGATAACGGGTATGGCGCTGGGGAGGCGGCAATGGACGACAAAGGCAAGAGGTATCGCGAAGAAGAATTCCAACGGTCAAAGGATCATCTGGCACGGTTCAATCAAGAGATGGAGAAAGTGACGCCGAAGCCAACTCCACGACAATGGATTAAGGATGCCGTGGTGGTGGTGGCGGTAGGCGTAGCATGTGGCGTCGGTACCACATTTATCTGGCATTTGTTTTAGGGCGGGCCAACCAGATGGTCATCGGCTAAATCAACCTCGCCCCTTCAATCAATTCGACCTTGACGGTGGCAGACCCTGGTAAGGCCAACACGACCTCGGAAGTGATCCAACGCTGCTCCTCGCGTTCGCGAAGGCCTATTGGGCCAAGCTCGGCCTGATCCCACTTCGGAAGATCGTATTCGATGGTGGCGCGGGCTCGCATTGCTCTCCCCCTCAACCTGATTCGATTGAAGGGTATCACTATGACGCCCTCGGCGTGCTCCGCGCAATGATCCTCGCGCCGTCCCGATACTGGATCGTATCCCTCGGATAGAGCCTGACGGCCGTTTCATAGGCTGGGCGTCGGCCAATCGAACCTCCCGCCACCTCCCCGCGACCAACTCTGTGTCTTCCCTCCATTCCTCCCTGGGGAAGGCAACCCTGGACTAGGCCCGCGCACTGCGGGCCTTTTTTTCTTTGGGCTGAGGGTGAAAGGGGTGTGGCGGCCACACCCGGACGGGAGGAAACGCGCCGATGAGGTGAAGGCCGCCGGCTTGGCCCGCAGGAACCAAGCCCGGTCACTCTATGCGCCTGGGCTTGGCGGAGCATTGTGACAAATCACAGTGGACCTCGCGTCCCCAGCGGCAGCACTAATCGAGGGCCACGCCTTATCCATCCTGACCAGGCGTGTGCCCAGACCTATACTTGGCCCTGCCGGCGCGGGGCCATCTTTCTTTTGGGGATAGCTTGGCCGTCGAGGTTTGCGGCTCGTAGTTCGGAGACTAGACTGCACTTGCGGTCTCCCTCCCCGGGGAGAGCCCCTACCCAGTCCTTGGCCCTGCCCTTCTGGCGGGGCCTTTTCTTTCGAAGCCTTTCGCCCCGGCCTTGTGCTATCCTCCTCTGGCTCTCCCGTTGAGAGCATTCATGTGATGTGACTTTGGGCCGCCGCGAATGGCGGCCTTTCTTTTTTGGGCTGGGCCTCGATCTCCCTGCAATTTGTTTTGGCGTCGGCATTGCCTTAAGATAAAATGGTTTTGTCCCAAGGGGAGATATCGCGATGAGCTAGGGTCCTGCGGTGGATGCTGGCCAATGGAATGCCGGTGAGTTCACTCACGGTAGACAACGACAATGGGCCTACTTGAATGCGACTGGCGCTGCCTCTGCTCCTGCGCCTCGCCGGTCATCATTAACAATGTTGGCTATAAGTTAAGCATGAGGAAAACTTAAGCTGTCTGCGCTTGATTTCTTGCGCAACAGCCCTATAATAAAAAAGCGGCAGTCTTCCTGCCGCGTTTCCTCCCTAGACTTGGGCCGTTAGCTGTGCTTGCGGCCCTTTTTCTATGTTTGGATTAAGACCCTGACATTGTGTTGGGTTTATGGCGGTTGCGACAATATGGAGCAATTTTGAAGGCCCTGTGCTGATTATTTAGCCAGCGGGGCTAAATACGGCGAGGGCTACCGGCTTGGGCTTCACCTCTGATCGGTAGACTCCTTTCGAAGAAGCTCTCGTTGCTCAGCTTCGCTAAGCGAAGCCCACCAACGGTCTTCCTCCATCGCGTCCCTTCGGGTCTGGGCCTCTCGGATCGCCCTTGCGCCAAGCAAACGTAGCTCTCTTGCGGCTAAATCTCGCCTAGCTGCCGATGCGGTCTTGTCCAGCAAGATCGCAAGCCACCAATCCGCCGGACCTGCGCCGTCGGGAAGAGCGTAGCTTTCAACCTTCGCCTCGCTACCAACCACACTTAACCGCTTCGCTTCAACCTGATCTAATAGATAATCCATATCTTTATCTCTTAATGGAGAGTATATATATTATTATAGAGTGGAGAGTATGGAGAGTATGGAGGGGATGGAGGCCAACTTCTAAGGTTAACCCCAAAAAGCCACCTGGATTTTCCCCCCTCCACTTCTGTTCACACCCTCCACTACCCTCCATTTCATTTCCGCCAATCATCCCCCGGAATGTCCCACTCCGTCGGGCCGTACTTTTCTTCCCACGCTGCGCGTGCTTCGGCCAAGAGCGGGAAGGTCCAGCCGTTGCCGATCGAGGCCCGGTACTTCGTACAGACCTCGCCAAGGCGTTCCTTGTCGGTTAGGAAATTGCGAAGCTGAACTGCGGTAAGCTCTCGCAAGCGAGGTACGGCCCTACGGGCATCTTGAAGCAAGCTTTCGCTGAACGCAGTCGAGGGCTTCCCCTGCAACGATCCAGGCACCTTCGCATTGTGCAGGATCATCACATACCATTGTTCTAACGGCGGGAGGTTAAAGCCCTGCTGCTTTTGCAGTTCGGGATTGGTCAACAAGGCCTCGGGGATCTCCCTCGGGTGCCACCCGGACAAGTCCAGCATCGCAAGGTCGTAGAACATCGCCGCGGCTCCGCCATTTTCAATCTGCCCATGCAGCGCGTTGAAATACCCTCGGTCGCCCCGTCGAACCTTGCTAACCGCAATCGCGGCGTACCGCCTCTCGTAAGGCCCCGCAGGGATAACCCAACCCGGTTCGGCCAGCATCACCACATGAAGCATGTTTGGCACTTGGATCAAGTCGATCCCCTTCCGTTCGATCGGTAGTTTCTTTTCGGTTATCATCCCTTGTAGCCGACCGATGCAGCGCTTGTCGCCACCCCAATACGCCTCGTCTGCGACGAACAGAATGCAGTCTTGCAGATGCCCGTTGAATTTTCCGATCACTTCCTCTCGGGAAGTCACTTGGAAAGCGTTCAGCCCCATCAGGACCGCGACCAGGATGACGAGCGCCGCCCGGAGCGCCGGCGAGCCGCCGTAGCGGCCTAGCCACGCCACCGCGGACAGCTTGCCGAGCTCCAACGCTACACCCATGCCGATGACGGGTAGGGTGGCGCCGACGAAGACCGCGGTCATGCCGGTGATGCTGAAGCCGGCGGAAACGGCGGGCAAGTGCCAGGGCTGCCACCATGGTGCACACCGTGACAGCGCTGTGATGGGGCGCGGCAGGCGCCGCGACAGGCGTGACAGTCACGGGTGTCACGGCAGCCGCGGGTGTGACGCGCTTGCGCTGACGGCGCCGCCGCTGTCGTTCGGCCGCGGTGCGGTCCTTGACGGTACGTTCCTCCCCCTTTGCGGGGGAGGGTCGCAGTTCGGTGACAATCGCGTCAGCCATGGTCACCTCACTTCCGTGACGGTGAGGCGGTCGCCGTCATGTAAGTCATCGAGCCGGGCGAGCATGAGTAAGCCGATCTTGCGGGCGCGCTCGCCGGTGGACGCGACCTCCGATTCGACCTCCTCGCCGTCGCGGTGGAACGTCACCTGAAGACCGGTGCGGGTGCGCATGTGTACAGGCATCGTCACCCCCTCCCTACCGCGGCGCAAAGCCGGCGTCGGCCAGGGCGGTGCGGAGCATGTTCACGCCGCACCACATCGTGTCGCCTTCCGTCCAGCCAGCGCCGTACGTGGCGCAGGGCGAGGCGAACCGGTTCACACTGTCATAATCGACGCGCTTAACGAACTGGGTGAGCGCCAGCGCCTCGTCGGACGGTAGACGTAGGGGAATCGCGATTGTGCTAGGCTTGGAATCAGCCATGGGAACCTCTCTTACAGGTTTCGGTGGTCAGGGCCGGGCAGGAGCTAGACCCTCTTGCTCGGCTCGCTTATTATGATAAACAGAATTATGCCTAAGTCAATTCCGATAAACAAAATAAGACGACGGCGACCGGGAGCGGGCCGCCCGCCGGTTGGCCCCTTCGTCGGCGCCCGTCTGCCGCAAGAGCTGATCGACAGAATTGACGCGTGGGCCGATCGTGAATGCAATGGCTCACGCTCGGAAGCCATCCGCCGCCTGGTCGAGCGCGGCCTCGCGGCCGTACCCGCGCCCGCCAAGCCGCGGCGGCCGGCGAAGAAAGACAACACATGACCAGCCGCTTCCCAACGCCGTGGCGGATTGTCGAGATCCCGAACGGATTCGCCGTCGAGGACGCCACCGGGCAGCAGCTCGGCGTGTTCTACGGCCGGGCTCCGGACAGCGCAGGGCACACCGGCATCCTGACGATGGATGAGGCGCGGCAAATGGCGATCGACTTCGCGAGGCTGCCTGAACTGCTCAAGCGGGACGGGACCGCGGGATGAATGCCCGTCCTGCAGCAGGACACCGTGACACCTCCCGAACCGGCATACCGGGCCCTACGTTAAACTCGTGCCACCCCCTCAAAAACCACACATCAGCGCGGAACAACGCCAGGCGCTAGAACTCCTCGCCAGCGGTCCACGCGGCTGTACCAAAGGACGGCTACTCGCCGATGGCTTCACCGTCGACATGTTGACCGACCTGGTTCGCGAGGGGCTCGCCACGGCGCAACGCGAGACAATGAGGGTGGGCGGCCGACAGATCAAGGTCGAGCGCTACCGCATCACAGACGACGGCCGGAAGGCGCTCAAAGATTGACGCACAAACGGTCTGTCACCGCACACTGTCCCGGAACGACGCTACGCAGGAACCCGTTTAGGCGACAACTCATCGAACGTAGCTTGCCGATCAACGCCCCTGACACGATCGGGCGATCAGTTGTCGTCCCCTCCTGCGTGAGGCTTTCGAGTTGCTGCTCCCTCACGCGGCCCCGGCCCGCGCTCTGCCGCATCCACAGATGCGGGCGGGGCCTCACATGGCTCACTGAGTGAGGTCACCCAATGACCGCTTAGGGCCCAGGCTGTGTGAAAACGCTCCTTCGTGAGACCTGGTGAGAATCTTTTTCCTTGGTCTTACCCTCACGATGATGTCGGAAGATTTCTTGGCTGCTGTTTCCCCCAAGTTGAGGCCGCGTGCATCAATCTGCGCCTACCGACGTTCGGCGGCTTCTATGTCTGGGAGTTCGAGAAGGGCGGGAAGGAAGCGAAAGTCCGGGTCGAAGGTCCGCTTGCGTTTAACTCATCGAAGCTGGTCGTCGAAGCGGCGTTAGCGGGCTGTGGTCTGGCGTGTGTCCTGGAGGACCGGGTCAAGCCGCACGTCAAGAACGGAAACCTGATTCGCGTACTCGCCGACTGGTGCCCGCCATTCTCGGGATATTACCTCTATTACCCGAGCCGACGGCAGCCAACCCCGGCATTCAACCTGCTGGTCGATGCGCTGCGCCATCGCAGCTAGGCTCACTTGCGTGCACCACTCGTTTGCAGCCAGCTGGTCACCTCCCGGAGAATCGCCCGTTGCTGATCCATCCTGATAATGAACGGGCCTGCCAAGGCGTGCATTGGGAGCCGTACGGCGCAACACGGCAAGGCTGTCGCCGGCGCCGTATCCGCCGTGGGTGATCAGCGGCACCAGTTCCTTGCCGGCGAGGTCATGCTTCGAGAGGAACGACTTGATGACCGTCGGCGCTGTCGATCCCCAGATGGGAAAACCGAGATAGACCGTGCTGTACGCGCCAATCTCTCCAACGCTCTCTCTCAGTGGCGGCTCATAGCCCGTCTGCTTCTCCCGCTCAGCCTGGGCAACCGTGGCTTCGTAGTCTTCGGGATAAGGCTCCGCCGGCTGGTCTCGAACAGGTCCAGCGTTGCCACCTCGGTCAAGAGATCGAGTTGGCGCGGGTCAAGCGTCAGCGTCGGGCTGGACTCGACCGTGCCGTTCAACTTCTTTTTCAGGGTGCTGTAGCGGCCTGCGGGCAGCGGGTGGCGGCCCTGGCCTTTGGCGCGCTGCCGTAGCCGGTGTTTACGCCATGAATCTGCGGGAGTATGGGATTTTGTAGCCATTGAAACTCTCCTATGGGGTTTCGGTGGTTAGGGCCGGTGCCAAGTTTGCGCTTGTCACCGGCCTGCACTTTTGGTATTGCATTTTCTCATGCGAACGTCAAGAGAAAATGCAGTACCAAAAAAGAAACTTGGGCGACCGGCGACAGGCCGCGACCCCACCATGTCGCTACGCATGCCGCCTGAGCTGCGATCGCAAGTCGAAGACTGGGCAGAAGCTCAAAAGCTGACGCTCTCCAAAGCAATCTGCCGCCTCCTAGAGCAAGCCCTGACGGTCGCCCGGATTGACGCGCAGGTGCAGGCGAATCGCGCTGCCGCCGCGCCGAAGCGCAAAAAGGCAAAGCGAATGAGTTGACAGGATCGGTCCGGCGGGCTGATCTTTGGACATGCCTCGCTCCGGCGAGACCATGGTGTCGGTGCCCCTCAAAGGGCCATGCGCGACATCCAGGGGCGGCGTCACGGCCGCCCTTTTTGTGTGCTGGCTCTAGCCTTCTGCCGACCGGGAGTAGGACCGGGAGTACAGCGCCGCGATCGTCGAAATATCGTTATTGTTCAATGCGCAGGGCCCTTCATTTCTTATTGCCCGCTCCTCCTCCGAGCGACGTCCCGTGAGCTTTGCCAAATTTCCGGCCAATTGCGCAGTTCGTGTTGGCTGCAGTAGGCTGGGTGTGGAGGGTCAGCATGAGAATCGCAGTCGGCATATTCAGCGCCATCATGACCGCGACGTTGGGCGGGCTGGCGGCAGCCGCGACGGTGGCCGCGCATACGCCGTCTGAAACGATGCGGTTCGCCATCATGCGAAACGGCGAGCAGATCGGCACCCATGCGATCGAGATCAGCCGCACCGGCGCAGAGACCAACGTCCGCATCACAACCGATCTCAGCGTGAAAGTTCTGTTCATCACAGCTTACCGGCTGCAACACAGCGCCACCGAACGTTGGGTGAACGGTCAGTTTGTGGCGTTCAACTCGACCACGGACAACAATGGCGTGCGCCACAAGGTCAGCGCTACCCGCGGACCGTCGGGGCTTGAAGTGCAGGCCGACGGCAAAACCACTCGCGTCGATCAGAACGTCGTTCCTGCGAGCCTGTGGAATCCGGAGCTTATGCGGCGCAAGACGGCGCTGGACACCCAGGACGGGCAGGTCGACCTCATCTCGGTCACCGACAACGGCACGGAGGACCTGAGCTTCGGCGCCCGCGCCTTGAAGGCGCACCACTACGAGATCAAGGGTCGCTACTCACAGGACATATGGTATGACGAGCGTGGGCGCCTGGTGCAGGTGAAGCTGATCGGCAGCGACGGCTCTGTGATTTCGTACACGCCGATCTGATGGGCGGGCGGGCCAGACCGCTACGACGGGGTTGGATGCGGCGTCGGTGTCCCCCCGGAACGCGCGCCGGCGTTGTTTCGTCGAGCAGAATGCTCGCCTCGGTATCGCGCGCCAGCGCCGCCGTGCGGTCGAGAAATAGGCGATTGCGCAGATCTTCGCCATCATGCTCGATCAGACGGATGGAGGATCGCGGTGTGGCAGCTTCGCGGGGCCGCAATTCCTCCAATCGTGAGGAGCGTCGGACGCCGGCACAAACCGCCTCGCCGTAACACCGGCGAGGGCGGTCCGTCGGACCTTGCTGTCCTTGAATCTCGTTGCGCTCTCGCCATCGGACCGGGCTGGCATCATTCTTGTACCGCAGTGCCTATTGGTCCACATGTCCGAAAGGCGTTCAATTGTATCGAGCACTGATTGTGATCGCCTTTACCGCCGCCCTTGCGGCCTGCGGGAAGGGACCGGAAGGACCGAAAGGCGATCCAGGGCCGGCTGGCCCCCCGGGTGCAAGAGGCGAGGCCGGACCTGCAGGACCACCCGGTCCCCCTGGAGCGTCCTCCGCTGTGCGGATCGTCCGGTCAAACTGCGACGCAACAAGCTGCGCGGCCCAGTGCAGCGATGATGAGGTGCTGCTCATTGCCTATTGCGGCCCCGCCCGGAATGCAGCTACCTTTCCGACTGAGCGTTCCGCATCGTGTCGTCCCCGCAACGCGGCGAACAATCCGCTGGTCGCGACCTGCGTAAAGGCCGCATCCCCGTGAACCG
>WNGJ01006921.1_pt1 | contig 12053 bp, 7 predicted proteins | sample 5400611 | NCBI WGS metagenome assembly WNGJ01 (sample SAMN13153375, study PRJNA577476) | soil metagenome | isolation source: 40 cm soil or saprolite under Garry oak tree replicate 1 | place: USA:California | collected 2016-06-15 | reverse complement strand
AATTATGGCCATGCTCGGTATTGGATTAATTGGCCTGATGGCATTGGCTTTCTTCTACAGCGCCCATTCGGTTTGGGTGCCCTGAACGCGAACGTGCGGTGATAAGACCGCACCTACAGTTGTCCGCGCGGTTCGAAACTGAAGGCGCCGTCTGCGACCGCGCGGGACACACTGCGCTTTACAGTAGACTGCGCTGTACGCTGTACGAACGTTCGTATTAGGACCAAGAGCTAAAAACTTATGGCGTGGCTAGCGTCTTATGTAAACCAGACCCGGAGCCGGGGGAGAGCCGGGGGATTCAGCGACACCAGGCCCGGCGTGCCGAACGTAGTGAAAGCCGCTGCAAAGAAGATCTCGGCCAGAAGCTCGTGGTTGATCCACGGGTAATAGTGGTTGCCATTATTTCTTTGCTCGGCGCCGTTTAGTGGAAACCTTATTGAAGTCCCGGCCCGAACTCCGGAAGCCGGCGCGAAAAGTAATGAACTCGCGTCCTTTCGTCAAGCGTGCGGTCGGCGAACTGTAGCGGTGGTCTATGCCGTCGATTCTTCGATTAAGCAAAAGAACGGCGGTCACGGACGTCACGGACCCGCCGCTATAGTTACTTGGGAGTCGATGCGCCATAGAAACCACAGCATCACGACGATGCCCACCGAGTAAATGAGACCAAACAAACCGACGATCGCGGGCACAACGACGGGCTGGGTGGGCGCCTGAGAGCTAGCAAAAGCTTCCTGCCAGCCGCTGAGCTGAACTGATGGAAGCCCCAACGTCACAATCACTCCAAGCAGCTTGAAATAAGCCCATGCCGGGAAATTCCCGTCCGACAGCTTGAGTAACGCTATCATCAGCGGGATCGTCATCAGGACAAGGTAGTGAGTCCATGCAACAGGACTGAAGAGGATCGTGACACATACGAGTATCCCGAACGATGTGTCCATATCTCGAGCACGAAGGGCCAGCGCAATGCCAACTACGAGAAGAGCAAGAGGCAGAAGCGCAGACACGATAGGCGCCAGACGGGGCGCATGAATAAGTGGCGGAGCCTGGATAGACAACAGATCCGGTGAACCCGTCCCGTCAAAGAGCCGCCACCCGACAGACCACGCGGACAGGTTGTAGATCTCGGCTCTGTAGATGGGGAACAATGCGCGGCTGACGGTGAGGTAGTACTCGATGACGTGTCCGAAACCCATCAGGAAGGCGGCGACAACGTTTGCGAGGGCGGCTGTTAACAATGATGCGAACACAGTGCCCCACCTCCTGCGGATCGCGAGAAAAATTAGCAGAGGAATTCCCATCAGCTTGAGGGCCAGCACCAGGCCGAGGAACACCCCGGCAGCAGCATCGCGCTTCTCTCTCAGTGCCCACCAGCAGAACGAGAGGAGTAAGAGCAGGAGCGTCATGAGCTGTCCCACGATAAGGCCGACTAACACGGGAGCCCACGCAACGCTCGCGATCGTCAGGATGGCCAGGGAACCCCAGGACGGAGCGCGGTGGATGCTCATGAGCAAGGTCCAGGCCGATCCGGCGAGACAAAGAAGTTCAAAGCCGAACCAAATTTTTGCAGCCGTCACATAATTAGTGAGGCCGAGCGGCAGCGTCAGAATCGCGACCGGGGGCGGATGTGGCGTGGGGTGGGGGAACACATGGACCGGCAATTGGTCCACAAGCTTCGCCGCCAGCGTGGAGACCGGCAGATAAGGATTTACACGCTCGATGACTGCGCGTGCGAGCAAATATTCCTGCATGAAATCTTTTCTATACACGTCGGGTAACTTGAGGGATTGAACCGCTAGCGTCAACTGAAACAAACCCGCGCAAAACAGGATAAGTATCACGAGGGCTTTGAATACGTCCTGGGCCGAGACTTTTGAATTCGAGGCCCCGCGAAAAAGAGCCGGTACGGTCAACTTCTCCGTCTTCTCGTTCACGGCCGGATACTAGCGATGGGACTCTACAATTGCACGAGTTTTGTCACCCGCGCATGGGCAGCGGGCTTGCCAGGCCGCCAGGCTGGCCTTTATCGGGAGGCTGGCCTTTATAATTCTTCGGCTATGCCGTCGCTTTTCGACTGTCTCATGCCGCCTCACGCCTACCTTACTCCTCACGCCTTCGAATCGGCTTCACATCGGGGTATTTGCCTATAAGCAAGTGGTTCTCCGGGATTTGCTTGACGAAAATATCGGCGACTGTGTCCGCATAAATGAGGCGCCAGTTTTTCTTTTCCAGTAAAACGCTGGAGAGCGGAGCCTCGGCTCCGATAAACACCCAACTAAAATTGTTTTTCTCGAACACCTCTTCCCAACCGGGCCGCATGGTGACGACGTTTAAGTACTGGCTGCCCCAGGCTTCTCCATACATATCGGAGCGACCGTCAAAAAAGACTTTATATTCCGGCCATGCAGCGTAAATGAGATAATCGCCAAATTCATCGTCATTGAACATTTTTCCGGGAATTTTCTCTTTTTTCAAAAACTCCACGGCGGCAACCGGTTTTTTATTTCCATCAAATTTGAATTCGATTTTGCCGTTCAAAGCCAGCGCCCAAACACCGATAACGGAGAGAACCGGCCAAACCAGACCCTTCGTGCTAGCGTCGATCAGTTCTAAATTCTTGCTCCTCTCCCAAAAAAAATTCACCAGCCGGTTATCGAGGCTCTTCAGTCCGCTTTCCGCCTGCCGTAACAAAATAGGGGTCATAATCACGGCGAATAATGGAATATATCTCGCCGAGTACAGGGACATGTAAGTAAAAACGAGGACGAGCATCACTTCTATCGCGTTAACGGCCCGCCGTGAGAGTGCCAGGATGCCTACCATAAGGAGAAGAAGGTATTTGTACGGCAATGACTCATGAAAATTCGGCGATAAGAACTCGCTGACATGGTCCAAGAGCCATTGATTTGAAAGCATCCGGAATGGGAAGAGCAAGAGCGAATACCCGCGCGGATTAAATAACGAAAATATGAGACAGATTGCCGTAAAGGCCGCCAGCTTATTGCACTTGTCTTTAGCCGCGCTCCTGTTCGCCTCTTTACCGAAAAGGAAGACCGTTGTATTGCCACATAGATAAATGCCTATCAGGAGAAATCCAACGATAAACCCTCCATGGATATTGGCCCAAAGGAGCATCAACGGCGGTAATAAATAGAGCCGATTTTGTCCTTTGTATTGGTACTGATCCAAAATGGCGTACCAGATGACGGTCAAAACCAATGAAAAAATGTGCGGTCTAGCCAACCAGTGGAGCGATGAGGAAACCGTCGCCAACAGGACAAAAAGGACCGCTAAGAAAATATCGTGATTGAGCGACCGGCAAAATTTAAACAGCAGCGACGAGGCCAGGGCAATCAAGATCGAAAAGAAAATCACAACACCGGTAAGGGCTGAAAGCCTATAAACTAAGGCCATAATCACTTCTGAAAGCCATTCGTGCGCAAACCATGGTAGGGGAGGCGAGATATAGGAAAAAATGTCGTATCGCAGGACCATCAAATTCTTGATCATGTATTCGCCAGCGCGGATGTGGTACCCGGTATCGACATCGTTCAAGAGGTTATTTCCGCTGCTAAAGGCTAAAAACAGAAACGTGCAAAGGAAAAGAATGTCCGAGACAGAAGGCAGCCAGAAGCGGTTGTTAGTGCTCATAGACGTGACGTTTAAACGATAAGGATAAGCAAATTAACGCGTTTACCCGCATGCGAGGCAGTTCTCCTCAAGCTTCACAACCTTACCGCTGCTCCTGATCACGCGTCGCACGAGACGGGTCTGAGTGATTCCGTTCGGCGATGGCGATAATGATTGGCGGCCCTGGGTTGCGTCACGAGCGAACACAGATAGAAGACAGCGACGAGCAAGAGAAGAGCCTTGATGCCAGTGATGAAGGTGATCGTTTGGAGCAAACCACCGACTAATCCGCCCAATAGGTTGGCGCCTAATGCCTCGTCTTTGCCGGCCGCTGCGGCGAACGACCGGATAAAGACGATTCCGCTAAAAGCCATCGGCAAGGTCGTCAAGCAACCGACCAATAGCGCTCTGGCGGCGTAAGGCAGGAAAGCGAATCGCGCAAGGTCCACAAAGTACAGCGCGACACAGGAACCGATTAGAACGAGGTATACCGCGTTGACAGACGTTGTCGGAAAGAGGCGCTGGAGAAGATTAGCCAGGAGGATCATCAACAGAACGCCTGACACAATAACGGCATTAACCTGCCACGTGTTTCCTAGAACGACTGAGGCTTTGCTGATGTTTTGCACTTCCAACAGAAGAAAGGCAGCCCCTAGAAAGAAGAAGTGCCAGTGAGATCGTTGCCACCGAGACGCCACGCCAGCCGCGTTCCAAGCGTAATAACTTCGCAATGCGACCAGTATCATCAGGCCGGCCAAAAGATAATAGAGAACCGGTATACGGGGTCTTTCCAGATAAATGTACGGCCAGTCATCAGTCGCGACGTTTGTGCTGTACGACAACGGTACCGGATAAGCTTGCTGTAAGTGATCGATTAGGACCCGCAGCCGTGGATTTTTAGCGATCTGCTGCCGCGCGACTTCCAAATTTCCAGCTATGAAGAGGACGCCACCCCAGCCATAGCCGCTGGGAGGCACACGAAACACGATGGGTTCCTGTTGAAATTCGTCACGGAGAACTGTCGCCATCCGATCAGCGATGAAAGGTCTGTTAGGTTCGAAACTCAGCACCATGACGCCACCGTCGGCGAGCAGCTCCTTAGCCCGCGCGATGCTTTCCCTCGTATAGACATAGTGATCCAGCCGAGCGTTGGTCATCGCCGTTGTCGTGTGTGAGTCAAGCAGACCGAACGAAATCACGTCGTACTTTTCACGAGTTCGAGAAAAGAAAGACCGGGCATCATCATTGATGACACGGACAGATTTGGATTCGTAAGGATGCTCTGGATGATACCGACGTCCTAGCTGGATGATTGCGGGATCGATTTCAACAGCCGTTATGTCCTGGACACCATGGCGGACACCGCCGGCAGCATCATTCCCACTGCCCGCTCCAACGACGAGATACTTCTGCGGATGTGGATGCAACAGCAGGGGTATATCGTATTGCGTCAGGCCCTCTAGCTCCCGTGGATACTGAGTAGGATCAGCAGCGGTGCGGTCTTTGCTTAGGTCCACCATGCCTTGGTATATCGTGTTGTTGACCGTCACTAAATAATTACCAGCCGGTTGGCCTTCCCCACCTTCAAAGACAGTCAATTTCTGATAGGGAGACCAAACCACCTCGCGCGACCCCGGCGTCCAGCCAGCAAGCACTGCCAGTGCTGCGGCGCTAAGCAACAACGCGATATTCATCCAGCGCTGCCGGCCCATCGCCGGAAGAGCAAACGGGAGAATTAAAATCAGCAGGACCACTACCCAGATCACAGGCGGTTGGTAGAACCGACTCAACACAACAAACAGCCAGATGCCCGCCAAACTACCGGCGATATTCACGGAATACGCCCAAATCGTGTTAGGGTGTGCGTCGATTAATCCTCCAAGTAGGCGACCAATCGGCACGAACATGTCCACGGTCAATCTTAGAATACCGAAGGTTATGCCCAGTCCCACTGCTAGGGCTAAGACGGTTACCCATGGATCGCGGCTAATCACGCCGCCCCAGATGACGAAGTCTTCCAACACACTTAGCAGCTCGCTCGTTTTCGCTAATCCTCCTCGCACTACCGGGATGGCTAGACACGCCAGGAGCACCGTTAATGGAGTTAATGTATGCCGAAATACAATAGGCCTGCGAGAAGTCAGGCTGCCTAGACCGAGGCCGAGAAAACACGCAATCAGAATACTATTTTGCAGATAGGCGAAGATGCGAACTTCGGTGCTGATCCAGCGGATTAGCAGCATTTCCAAAAATAGACCCAATACGCCGATCAGAAAAATCGCCGAAGTGGTCGGGATGGATATTGGCGTCGCAGCGGGGGAACGAGCTTCGGACCCAACGCGAGTATCACTCATAAATGGATGTGTTTTCATCAGAACCCCCAAATCAATTTCGGAGTCGGGGCCAAGGTTACCACGGGGCCTCTGTTATGGATGTATTACAGCTTCCGGCGCGCCAGAACGCCAAAAGGAGACGAAATGGAAAAGGTCCCGCGCCCGGCTATCGCGCACCGCAGGCCAAAAAATTACCCGCCGCCTCGAACCATCACTGCGTATCGTTCTCGATGCGGTAGATTCTGCCTCGGCCATCTGCCGACTCAAATGCAAGGGCAAACTTTTCAGGGTGCTCTTCTATTAGCTTATTGAAAGACTTGCGAAGTTGTTCGGGCTGATCCTCAAACTCGAAGTCGGTAGATGTGGTAACGACGTAACGGCCATGGGCTTCACCCATTATTCGAAAGATCAAACTTGCAAGCTTCTTCATGGATGCCTGGTCGTCTTGCCAGGAAACGCCTGCCGTCATGAAGGAGCGCGTTGCCTTATGACCGGTGAAGAGAAAGTACTTGGGATCGCGATAGCATATCAAAATGTCTGAAGGGTCCGCATTGGCCTTGATCCATGCGATGGCCTGGCTATCTTCGTTTGCGCGGGCGCTGTTTGTTGTCGATGTAGAGAATAACTCCCTAACACCTGAGCCGTAGTTATACAAAGCGACGCCGGCCGGCAGCAACAGCGCCAGTCCTACTATGACGCCGCCGGCCTTCCTCATCGCACTAGGGCCACATACAAATTCTTTCCGCGCTAATTTCACTAACCTGTCAAACTCAACGATCAGAAACAGCAACAAGAATGGCAACAACGGCATGAGGAATCTGTCATAGGAAACGTTTGGCAGCCAGAAGAGGCATACGATCAGGCTGGTGATTACGTAAACGTGCAGGAGACGGAGGCGGTTTGCGATATGCCGTACAAATCCCGCCCCAAACAACAGGAGGACCGAGAAGAGAGAAAGAATCGCCACGATCGCAAGCGGTCCCTTGACGCTCGGGAAGAATCCATAATTAAACCCCGAGCAAACCACCGGCACAGAGAGTATTACGCCCCCGATCAAGTTGTGAATGACCATGCTCGAAACGACGGCGAGCTTCGATGTCTGATTGATCTCCTGTAAAACGTGGATCACCTGATTGAGGTGGCCCAGATAGTTCGTGTAGTAGGCGACATTGATTCCTTCGGCAGAAGTTCTGTTTGCATAGCACCAGGCCATCCATCCAATCACGAACGCGCCCGCCACGCCCACCGCAAGGATGGCCTTCTTAAGCTTCCCTTTCAACGTGTAATAGCCGCCGACGGCCATTATGACCGTCACTCCCAAACTTCGCGTCAAAAACGCAAGTCCCATCGCCAGGGTTAAAATCACTCCCGCAGTCGATATCTTTTCCTTTCCTTCAAAATTCTCGGCCCACTCTAATGCCGCCACCGACAATAGGGCATACAACATTTCTGAGTAGATGCCCGTCGCCAAGATGATCGTCCGCCAGTTGATCGCGGCTACCCCTACCACGATCAACGCCTGCCACTCTGCCGCATACCGCTGCGTCGTCAGGTAGTGATAGGTCATTGCTAGAAAGCTCACCGCCGCCACGACAGACAGAAGAAGCATCCAGGTCAGGTTCTGGGGAAACTGCGGGTAGACTCTCCAGATCAGCGAGAGCAGGAAGGGATAAAGCGGCGGATATTTGGTCTGCGCAGGCTCGTAAGGAAGGCTGGCTATTTTGTAACCCTGACCCGTTGCCAGTGTCTTTGCTGTCGTCACATATATTGCGTCATCGTGATATGTTCCGAATCCGGCGGGGCTGAGTAACGAAAGATAAAGCGAGCACGCCCCCAGTACAGTCAGAATCAGGAGCCAGATCGTTCGCCTCGGCCTATTTAGTACTTTTTTCATATGTACCTCGGGCTCCTTTGTTATTCTTTATTCACCTCCTTCTTAAGTTAATTGAATAAACTACTACCGACGACAAACCAAACACAAAGAACGCTATCAAAACACCTCTTGAATACATCATGTTTATAAAACCAATGACAAATGAACATGCACAGTGAACAAATGGTCATTGTTCACTGTTCCATGTTCATTTGTTCATCTGTGCTCGATCGGACCGGGTCATGTGGTGCCCGAAGGATCGATGCGCCTAGGGTCCACCAAGCGCGGGAAGCAGCTTGGTAACAATGGCGATGAAAGCGGGACCAAGTATCACGATGAATATCCCCGGAAAAATGAAGAGTACCATTGGAATCATCATCTTGACCGCCAGTTTGGCTGCCTGTTCTTCTGCGCGCTGTCTGCGCCGGGTTCGAAGAGAATCTGAAAATGTTCGAAGAGCTTGACCGACATTGGTGCCAAACCGGTCAGTTTGAATCAGGATAGCGACGAGAGCTTGCAGATCTTCTACTCCGGTTCTCTCCGCCAGGTTGCGTAAGGCCTCCGAACGAGGGCGCCCCATGTTGATTTCAACATTGCGAAGATAAAGCTCGTCGGCCAGATCCGGATGGGCAGCCCGAATCTCCTGGCCCACACGCAGAAGTGCTTGATCCAATCCGAGACCAGCTTCTACTGAGATGACGGCGAGATCCATCGCATCTGGAAGTCCGTGTTGAATATTGATCTTTCTTCGCTCAATTCTTCGTTTCAGCCAGATATCCGGAATCGCGGCGCCGATGATAATGGAAAGCAGCACAAACAGTATGGGCCTGTGGTAAAGATGACCAGTGGTGGCGAAGACGGCCAACGCGAGCAGAGCGATCGCGAGGTGAGCGCCATTGAGAAGAATGACGGCGTCTTTGCGGCGTATACCCGCTCGCACGAGACTGCGTTCCTGCCGAGACATCTCGGCAGGTGAACGATGAAGCCACTCTCCCATCGGACGCAAAACTCGTTCGAGTTGTTTTTGTATTGCGGTGACGGCACCCTCATTGGCATCTTTGACTTCTTCGCGATTCAGGCGCTGTTTGAGATTCAGCGGCTTCCGGAAAATTGCGTAAAGCGTGAGGAGCGTGGCTAGAAAAACCAGAAGTCCTATCGCAAGTGCAATTTGAGATGTTTCCATCATAGTCTCCTAGACCTTGATTTTGATGATCCGGCCGATGACAAAATAGCCGACAACCTGAAGGATGGCCCCGAATGCCAACATCCTTTGCCCGCGTGGTTCAGTAAACAGGGGATTGATGTACTCAGGCTGTATATAGTAGAGAGCCGCCAAAGCAGCAAAGGGTAGTGCTGTCAGAACATACGACGATAATCGTCCTTCAGCGGTGAATATCTGGATTTGCCGCCGCAGTTTGAAGCGCTCTCGAACAACACCGGACATCGTGTCCAGAACCTCGCCGAGATTTCCGCCGGAGTCGCGCTGGATCTGAAGCGACGATATAAAGATCCGGACATCCGGCAGCGGTACACGAACCGCCATGTTTCCCAATGCATCTCGGAAGGGCAAACCGAGTTTTTGCTGTTGGAACGTGATCCGGAATTCTTCGCCGACCGGAGCCTTGAATTCATTGCCGATCAACTCGAAACCCGTTGTAAACGCGTGACCCGCGCGAACCGCTCGTCCCAGGAGATCCATCGCTTCGGGAAATTGTTCTTCGAACTTGTTAAATCGCCGTTGGCGAATTGCGGAAGCAAGCAGGGTCGGGATGGCACTAGCGCCAAGGGCGGCAGGAAGGCCTTCGTATAAAGGCAAACCAGCTATTACCGTCGCCATAAAAACGAATACGAGTAGTGCGACGCTAATTAGAACGAAACTGCCCACCTGCATCTGGATCGCGCCCTGCTCGAGAAACAGACGAAGCCGGGCAATCCCCGGAGCCATCGCCAAAATGCGATGGAGGGCTGGCATATCGCTCAACAGCTCTTTACGCAAAACATCCGAAGCCTCATCGTTGCGAATTGAGACTTCCTGTACGGCGGCAAGCCGCGTCATCATTTTTCGGCGTGCGAGCGGTGACTCGACCATGAAGTAAAGCAAGCTTAGCGAAAGTCCCAACGTCACCACGAAAATCAATAAGGCTAGAGCAGTTAAGATCATTGTTAGTAACGGCCTCCTCTCAGCGGCTGTTCGGCGAACGTATCCGGATCGAGACGCAGACCGAACGATTCCAATCTTTCAATGAACTTCGGACGAATGCCCGTGGGCCGGAATGTTCCGCGGATCCGGTTATTTTCGTCGTAACCCGAGCGTTCAAAAACGAATAATTCCTGGGTGGTGATCATCGGCCCTTCCATTCCTGTAACTTCGGAGATGTTGGTTATTTTCCTGGATCCGTCGGGCATGCGGGTCACCTGGACGATCACGTGAATCGCGGATGCAATCTGTTGCCGAACTGCACGGTCGGGCAGATTAAGTTCTGCCATGGCAATCATCGTCTCCAACCTGGACAAAGCGTCGCGGGTAGTGTTGGCGTGAATGGTTGTCAGCGATCCTTCATGACCGGTATTCATGGCCTGGAGCATATCTATGGCTTCCTCGCCGCGAACCTCGCCGACGATGATGCGGTCCGGCCGCATACGAAGGGCATTTATCACCAGCTGCCGCTGCCGGATGGCGCCTTTGCCTTCGATATTCGGAGGACGGGTCTCGAGACGAACAACGTGCTCCTGGTTGAGACGCAGTTCCGCAGCGTCTTCGATGGTGATGATCCGCTCACTGTTCGGGATGTAGGACGAAAGAATATTCAATAAAGTGGTCTTACCCGCGCCGGTTCCGCCGGACACCATGATGTTGAGCTTCCCCTTCACGCAGGCTTCCAGCACATCAAGCATCGTTTTGGTCAACGTGCCATTGGCAATATAAGCCTGGGCAGACAACTTATGGCCGCCGAAACGGCGAATCGACATCGAGGGTCCGTCCAGTGCCAGAGGGGGAATGATGGCGTTGACTCGTGATCCATCCAGGAGCCGGGCGTCCACCATGGGCGACGACTCGTCAACGCGCCTTCCCACACGGGATACGATTCGGTCAATGATCTGCATAAGGTGCTGCGAGTCGTTAAAGAAAAGGTCGGTGCGCTGCAAGACACCATCCCGCTCCACGTAGATCCGGTTGGGGCCGTTGACCAGGATGTCGGAAACTCTGCCGTCGGCAAGCAGCGGTTCTATTGGACCGAGACCGAAAAGCTCATTGACGACTTCTTTGACCAGCTGCTCGCGTTCGCTGAAAGCGAGCGGCGTTCGGTCCCGGTGAAGTAATTCACGAATAGCTTCGCACACTCGAACGCGGGCCACGTCCTCCTGAAGCTTGTTCAGGCCTTCCAGGTCCATCTCTTGCAAGAGCTGCGAGTGAATTTTGGCCTTCATCTCGCGGTAGTCCGTAAAGGTTAAGGGCATTTCAGCCATCGATTCCTCCAACTGATGGTTTCAAGAACAAGCCGAATAGGCCGCGGCGGCTCTCGACCTCAGACAGGCCGGCCATTTCGGCAGCGAGGGCGGCGATCGCTCGGCCTAAATGTTTGCTATTGGCGGTTTCCAGCAGGGAACCGGAATTGATCGCCCGCATACAGGCGCTGTATTCGTTTGGAAGCTTCGAGTAAAGCTGCGCCCCCAGAAGGCGCACAATATCTCGATCGGTGATCTCATCGGAACGCGTCGAACGATTCAGGACAATGCGAATCTTGTCTGATGCTTGAAGAGCGGTCAGATACTTCAGCAGCCTCTCAGCCCTCCATATGGCCGGGAGATCAGGCGTGAGAATAACGATGATGGTCGCAGCGTATCGGATGATGACCTTTGCCTCGTCTTCCTCGAGATTGGCCGGAAGATCCACTATGATGTGTTCGAACGTCCTCTGTGTAACGTCCAGTAACTGGGAGAGTTTATCTGCTGACAACGACGTGTCTGCTCCGAGATCACGAAAGCCAGCGAGGAGTTGAAACCCTTGGGTTGATTTCATATAGCTTTCGAGCAGGACCGAGTCCAGCCGCTGTCCCGCAGAAAGAGCGTCGCTGATCGTAAAATTCGGCTTCACATTAAGGTAAGCTGCGGCATCTCCCAGCGGCCGATCCAGATCGATGAGAGCAGTGCGTTGGCCGGAGCGCGCCGCAATGATGCCGGCGAGATTTACAGCTACGGTCGTCGCGCCGGAGCCCTGT
>WNGJ01032505.1_pt1 | contig 12056 bp, 12 predicted proteins | sample 5400611 | NCBI WGS metagenome assembly WNGJ01 (sample SAMN13153375, study PRJNA577476) | soil metagenome | isolation source: 40 cm soil or saprolite under Garry oak tree replicate 1 | place: USA:California | collected 2016-06-15 | reverse complement strand
TGGATGACATCTATCATGCGGGCGCGATCACCGCGGCGGCCGACGAGAGCCTCGAACAGGTCGCTGCCCGTTTGCAGGTGAGGGACGTCAGCGCGCTGGTCGTGCTGGACGGCTATCGCCTGGCAGGGATCATCACCGAGCGCGACATCGTGCGGGCCGTGGCGGACCGGCGCGACCTGGCCGACTGCACCGCCGGCGAGTACATGACATCGGAGCCGGCCACGGTGGACCTGGAGACGCCGCTGTGGGTTGTCGCCTGGAGGATGTTGGCGTATGGCGTGCGCCACCTGCCGGTCGTGGTGGGCGGCGAGGTGACCGGCATGGTGTCGGCCAGGGATCTGCTCGAGCTTCAGAGCCTTGCTGCCAGCTGAACCGTACCAGCGGGCACACGAGTGGAACAGCTTCGAACAGCTCGGGCGCATTGCGGGCGGTCGTCCCGCTCATCAAGACGCCGCACGCCCCAGGCCGCCGAGGTCAGCAAGGGTCGGCCCGCTGCCTGCCTCAATCGGCTGGAGCAGTCGACCTACTGCGGCGACTACGGCAGCCGGGTCCGTGTGGGTCTCCACCACCTCGATCGGCCCCGATCCCCCCAGGCTGTGGGGGGACGCGACGGCCATCAGCACAAGGGGAAGCCGTCCGTAGTCGGGGTGGGCGCGGTAGGCGCGCAGCAGGTGGATGCCGCGGTAGGAGCGGCCGGATAGGGGCAGCGCCAGTGCGCAGGCGAACACCAGGAGATCGGCGTTGTCGACGAACGGGCATCTGCCATGGCGCAGCAGCAGGCACGCGGCCAGCGGGGTTGGCCCGCCACCGCAGGGCACGACCCGGTGACCGGCCGCCTCGAGGAGGCGGGTCACCTCCCGGCTGACGGTCGCCCCGTCCTCTACGAGCAGGATGATGGCCATCGCCCGTCCCTCCCTCCGGCAGTCTTGGACCGATGCGCCGTCTCCCGGGGCGTTCGGCTTGCCTTCAGGAGAGGTCAACGCTGGTGAACCTCCCAGGGCCTCAGGACCCATCGTGGTCGGGCCACACGGCCCGTGGGGCAATCCTGGGCGAGCAGGTCGGTGCGCGGGCACCGTTCTCGCCGGACAACCCAGGGAAGCCCGGACCTTCACGCCCAGGGGCTGGGCCTTCAGGCCCAGGGAGGCACGGACCTTCGCCCATGTGCCGGCGGGACTCGCCGGGCCAGCCTGGACGGGACGGCAGGCCGGCGCCAGTGGCGCATCGAGCGCCAGAGAGGTGAGGATCATGCAGGAGGTCCGCTGGCAGGAGCTGACAAAGGACGAGTGCTTCAGCTTGCTGGCCGGACACCACCTGGGTCGCGTGGCGCTGGTCGACGACCGTGGGCCGATCGCGTTGCCGGTCAACTTCGTCCTCGACCAGCACACCGTGCTGTTCCGCAGCGACCAGGGGACCAAGCTGGACGTCGCCGTCCGCGGTGGGCGGGTCGCGTTCGAGATCGACGGCATCGACGAGGCGACCCGCACCGGCTGGAGCGTCCTGGTTCGCGGGGAGGCGACGGAGGTCACCAATCCGGCTGAGCTGGCGCGCGCGCGTGGGCTGCCGCTCCACGCCTGGGCGCCGGGCGCCAAGGGCCACTACATCCGCATCCTGCCCATATCGCTGACCGGACGGCGGATCGCGCTGCCCGAGGCACCGTCGAACTGGTGGGGCTAGCACCCGAGCCGGCCGGCAGTGGTCGTCCTCGCTGACATCGAGGTTTGAGCCATGGGAACCAGCATCGACCGTGAGGCGTTCGACGAGGTCGACGACGCCCGCTTCCAGCAGCGGCTCGGCCAGTGCCTGTCGACGCTCGGCGAGCTGCTGGAGCGGCCCGGCTTCGGCGTGGGTCCCGCCACGCTTGGTGCCGAGCTGGAGCTGTTCCTGGTCGACGGAGCGGCCAGGCCGCTCCAGCACAACCAGGCGGTCCGCGCCGCCGCCGCCGACGCCCGCGTCAACGTCGAGCTGGACCGGTTCAACCTGGAGCTGAACGCCACGCCGACGCTGCTGGCCGGCTGTCCGTTTGCCACGCTCGGCGAGGAGCTGCGCCTGCTGCTTGGCCGCGTCGCGGACGCGGCCCGGGGGCACGGGGGCCGGCCGGCGCTGGTCGGCATCCTGCCCACGCTGCGCCGCGCCGACCTGGGCGCCCGTGCCATCACCGACCTGCCGCGCTACCGGGCGCTCAACCACCGCCTGCGACGGCGGCGCCACAACGCGGCCCAGGCGGCCACCGCGCCGGTGCTGGCGGTGGCCGGCAACTCGCCGACCTTGCTTGGCCATCGGCTGTGGGAGGAGACCCGGATCCCCCTATGCAAGCAGTCGATCGACGACCGCGACGGCCGTGGCCTGCGTCGTCGGCCTGCCCGCGTGGCGTTTGGCACGGGCTGGCTGCGGGGAGGACCGCTGGGGCTGTTCGCCGAGGGCGTGCGGCTGCACCAGCCGTTGCTGCCGGTCCTCGGCGACCACGACCCGCTTGCTGGCATGGAGGAAGGGCACGCGCCGCTGTTGCGGGAGCTGCGAGTGCACCAGGGAACCGTGTGGCGCTGGAACCGGGCCGTCTACGACCCGGCCTGTGGCGGCCATCTGCGGATCGAGATGCGAGCCCTGCCCGCCGGCCCCACCGTGACCGACATGCTCGCCAACGCCGCCCTGCTCATCGGGCTCTCGTTGTGGCTGGCCGAGCAGGACCCGTCATGGACCTATGCCCTGTCGTTCGAGCGCGCCGAGCATGGCTTCTACCGGGCAGCTCAGCACGGCCTGGCCGCCGAGCTCAGCTGGCCCTTCGGGCACGACCGGCGGTGGCCACGCCGCGCCGCCGAGCTCGTGCCGGAGCTGCTGCCCGCCGCCAGGGACGGGCTGGTCCACGCCGGCGTGGCGGCAGCGGAGGCTGACCGCCTGCTCGGGGTGATCGCAGCCAGGGTCGCGACCGGGCAGACCGGCGCGGTGTGGCAGCGCAGGACGCTGGCCGCGCTCGAGCCGAGGCTTGGCCGTGAGCGTGCGCTGGCGGCGACGCTGCAGCGCTACCTGGAATACGCGGCCACCGACGAGCCAGTCCACTCCTGGCCCACCGGCCGCTGATCGGGCCTCCTCGCATCCTCGCAAGGGTCACGGTCGCCGGGCCGGCAATCCTCGGGACCAACGGCCCCTGATCATGGGTTGCGCCGGTGGCATATTCGCGGTGTCGGTCAGCAGACACCAGGCGCGCCAGGCCAAAACTGGCAGGTTTTGAGTGGGTGTGCTGGCTGGGCCCTGTCGGGACGAGTAGAGGGAGGCGATGCGATCGACATGCCACCCGACCATCTGGTGGGCGACCCCTGAACCGGGTGCGCCCACAACTCCCCGCTCCGTCGGCTGAGGACCATCCAAATGGAACGGCGTGGCGGCGGCGACAGCCTCGCTGCCCGACCACGGCCGGACGACCAATCAGCCGACGGAGCGTTGCTTGTGCTCTTCCGTCCCGAGCGTTCGAGATACCCAGGCGGACGTCGAGGCCCGTTGGGCGCTCCGCCTGCCGTGAACTTGGCGCCCCCGTGCGTCGTCACTCTGACGCCGGGCTGGTAGTCATCGCCTCCGGCGACCCGTTTGCTGAGACGACCTGGCCGCTTCGCCGAGCGGGCGACCCGAGTCCTGCTCGACATCGAGGAGATGTTCCGATGACTGGACGGATTCGCAACGACCGCCGGCAGGAGCGATCGACGCCACGACCCGGACCCGCTGGAGCTGGCGCTATTCGCATGTGGCACCAAGGCCATCCGCAGGATCAACTGCCATAGCTGCGGCGAGATCGAAGGTCGCCCAGCCCGACGGTGGGGCTTGGTCCAGTGACGCCTGACCAGGTCGCGGTGCCACCGCAGCAACGTCTCCGGCGTCACCAACCGATGGCGTCGATGCTGCTTGGGCAGCAGCCGAGGCAATGCCGAAACGATGGCCCCGTCCGGCCTCGTGGGGTGTGGCCGGGTGACCGGTCGGCGCAGCACCGCGACCTCAGGGGCGGAGCACGAGGATCTCGGTGTTCTCGGACGCCTGCCCGCGGGCCAGCAGCGCGAGCCAGCCGGTGAGCCTGGACCGGCTGGACCAATACATCGAGCAGACCTTGCTACCTGGCCACAACCGGGGAGCACGACGCACGCCCTATCGGCCCTATATGCGGCTGTGGCAACGCGCCTGGAGACTGGAACAGCGGGGAGATCGGGAGGCGGGTCGCGTGCTGCGTGAGCAGATGAAGACCATGCCATCCGCGACCCCGACGATCCGGGCTACCGGCGGCTGCGCTACTGCCGTTATGCCGATGACTGGCTGCTGGGCTTCACGGCCCCCGGCAGGGGGCCGAGCAGATCAGGGCTCGGATCGGGAAGTTCCTGCGCGACCAGCTCAAACTGGAGCGTGACCGTGGCTTGGTCTGTCCGGCTCGTGGCATCCGAGTGTGGCCACCTGTGGGACGTTCCTGATGGGCGGCGAGCGCTTCGCCTGCTGCCGACCTGCCAGCGGCCCGCATTCCGGCCATGCCAACAAGCAACTCGAGCAGAATCGCTAACTGCCCTGTTGGCGCAGGTCAGGGGCTGTTGGCGGGGTGTTGGTGGACATGACATCCCAGAACGCGAACCGCTGACTTCGGGTCGAAGGAGCATCCTCCACCTACGGTCGTTTGCCCGCACCTCATGAGCGACTGTGGCGAGCCATACCAACGGGCTCCGCCCACGCTTTCACCCGGTGTAGGTGATGGCGGGCCGAGTGCAATGGGAGACCCTACGCGTGGCCGACGTACGGCAGGGGACGGTAACAGCGGTGCCGGAGGCGCCTGCGCCCAGCGGGCACGAGGACGTCGAGGTGGAGCCGTTGGCGGTGACGACGTCGGCTGGCTCGGCCGTGGTGGCGGCGGCCGTGCGCTCGGCCGCGGCGATCAGCTCGGCGAGGCTGTCCTCGACGCCGCGGGCGAGCACGTCGATGTCGGCGGTGTGGTCGCGGTCACCGGTGATCCCGAAGGTGACCTGGCCGCAGTAGGAGAAGATCGCCACGCCAAACCGGAGCGTGGTCGCGATCGGCACGTACGGCAGGATCTCCACCACCCGGCGGCCCAGCGCGTACAGCGGCCAGGGTGGGCCGGGGACGTTGGTGGTGACCGTGACGATGTTGGCTGCGGGAGCCTGAACAGCAGCCGCACGCCGAGAGAGACCAGCGGGAACGGTTCGTAGCGGGCGATCGAGGTCAGCGCCTCGCCGGCCTCGGCCTCCTTGCTCGCCTTCAACGCGGCCAGGTGAGCGCTTGTCGCCGCCAGCCGCTCCACCGGGTCGGCGACGTCCACTGACAGGTCGGCCAGCAGCAGCGAGACGCGGTTGTCGTAGACGCGCTCCTCGCCGGGTGCGCGGACGCTCACCGGCACCAGCGAGCGGATGACGTGCCTGCCGGGCTGCTCGCCACGGCCCAGCAGCAGCTTGCGGAACGCCCCGGCGATCGCGGCAAGGAACACGTCGTTGACGGTTCCGCCGAGCTGCCGGTGGACGGCTTTGACGTCGGCAAGCGACGCGCGGGCGACGCGATAGCGGCGCGGCCGCCCGACCGGGCCGGACAGCGAGGAGACCCCGACAGGCACCAGGGCGCCGGCCAGCGCCACCAGCCCGTGCGCGGTGTCGGCGGTGCGGCGGAGGAGCTGTTGGGGGGTGCGCAGCGCGCGGCGCACCTCGCCGTGGTGCGGCCGACCTTCATGGCCGGCGCGCCGCGGATCTTCGAGAAGATCCAGCACCGGGTGATGGCGATGGCCGGTGGCGGCATCAAGCGCCGCATCTTCGACTGGGCCTTGAAGGTTGGTCGTCGCGCAGCGACGCTGCGCAGGGCCGGCAAGCAGCCCAGCAGGCTACTCAAGCTCCAGCATGCCGTCGCCGACCGGCTGGTCTTCGCCAGGCTGCGCAGGCGGTTCGGCGGGCGGCTGCGCTTCTTCGTGTCCGGAAGCGCCGCACCGGCGACGTCGGCGAGCTGGACGACGAGGGGTTCTTGCGGATCACCGACCGCATCAAGGACCTGATCAAGACCTCCGGCGGGAAGTACGTGGCCCCCCAGTCGATCGAGATCGCGTTCAAGGCCGTCTGCCCGCATGCCGCCGAGATCGTCGTCTACGGCGAGGGCCGCCCCTACTGCAGCGCGCTGGTCGCGCTCGACGGGGAGGCCATCGCCGAATGGGCGGCGGACAACGGCGTTGGGCAACTCCCCTTCCCCAAGCTGGCCGCCCACGACCAGGTGCGGGCGCTGATCGCCGGGTACATCCAGGAGACCAACCGCCGGCTGCCACGCTGGGAGACGATCAAGCGGTTTGCGATCTTGCGGCGTGCGCTCTCCGTGGAGGAGGGCGATCTCACGCCGAGCCTCAAGTTCAAGCGCCGGGCTGTCACGGCCAAGCACCGCGACCTGCTGGAATCCCTCTACGACGACGAGTCAGCGACCACCAGCACCACCGGTCCCTCGGCCACCGCATAGCAGCCGTGGCCGCGCGCCGCCTGGCAACCCCATGCAGTCCGAACGGCCCGTCAGCGCAGGGACCTTGTTCCCATGCCCCGCCAGTGGGCGTTCCGGAGACTGGAGTCGGCCTCAAGGGGGTGGCTGATGGAACGCTTGACCGCGGCCGATCTCAGCATGGTGTGGCCGGAGGATTTCGGTTGGCCCCAGGACATCGGTGCGCTGGCCATCCTCGATGGCTCGGGCCTGCTCGACGCGGATGGCCGCTTGCCGATCGAAGGTATTCGCGACCAGCTTGGCCGCCGGTTGCACCTGCTCCCACGGTTCCGGCAGCTGCTGTATATGCCTCCAAAGGGGCTCGGCTGGCCGCTGTGGGTGGATGCCCCGTCGTTCGATCTGGCGGAACACGTTGGCGTGTTCCCCCTGGGCCCCGAGGCCGGCGAAGGGCAACTGATCGCGGCGTGTGAGCAACTGTTCCAGCGACGGCTGGATCGATCCCGGCCGCTGTGGCGGTTGTGGTTCCTGCTTGGCTTGCCGGAGGGGCGGATCGGCCTGTTCATGAAGCTGCACCACGCCATCGCCGACGGGATCGCCGGGGTCGCCGCCATCGGCGCGTTCCTCGACCTCAGCGCCGATGCGCCCACACCCGCTGCGCCACTATGGACGCCGGCACCAATCCCGTCTACGCGCGACCTGTTCGACGACAATCTGCGTCGACGCATCCAGGGCCTGGATGGCGCCATCTCGAACATGGCCCATCCGATCCACGTCGCGCGGCAAGCCCAGGATGGGTGGCCGGCGGTTCGCGAGGCGTTCGCGGAGGGCCGTGCGCCCCGGACGAGCCTCAACCGTCCGATCGGGTCGCACTGCAGACTGGCAGTCATCAGGAGCAATCTCGACCTCGTCAAGCAGATCGCCCACGCACACGGCGGGAAGGTCAACGACGTCCTGCTGGCCGCCGTCGCCGGGGGTCTGCGCGACCTGCTGCGCGGCCGCGGGGAAGACGTCGAGGGGGTCGTCCTGCGGGTATTCGTGCCGGTGTCGCTGCACACAGAGCGACCCGGTGAAGCGCGTGGCAACCTCGACGGGGCGATGGTCGTGCAGCTTCCAATCGGCGAACCCGACCCTGTCCGCAGGCTGCGGCTGATCGCGGCGGAGACCGGGGAGCGGAAGAAGAAGCGTCGTCCGCCGGGGAGCACGCTGTTTCGGAGCCCGCTCATCCAGCGGGCGTTCCTGCGACACATGGCGCGGCATGGGCGTCGGCGCGCTCTCCTACGCCGGTCAGTTCAACATCACCGCGGTCGCCGACCGGGAGGCATGCCCCGACGTCGCGGCCTTCGTCGAAGGAGCACGCAACTCACTGGACGAACTGGCGCAGTCCGTGCTGATGCGTTCTGCATGAGAGGGGGCCTGAGTATGTGGCCGAAGAGCTATGCACAACTGATGAACCGGGCCGCGGACCGGCTGGCGGCGGTCGATCACACCAGGCTCGAAACTCCCTTCGGAACGGTCGAGTACGCGCAGCATGGAACCGGCCTTCCCTGCTGGTGAGCCACGGGATCTTCGGCGGCTTCGACGCCGCGCTGAACCACGCGGACGCCTATGTGGGCGACGGGTTTCGAGTGATCGCGCCATCGCGATTCGGATACCTGGGTTCGACGAATGCCGGCTGGTGCGGACGTAGCCGCGCAGGCTGACGCCTACGCGGCGCTGCTCGACGACCTGAGCGTCGACCGGGCGCCGTGTTCGCGTTCTCGGCCGGATCGGTCTCAGCGCTCAAGTTCGCTCTCCGATACCCCGACCGCACAGCGGCACTGGTGATCGCCTCAGGGCACTACCCGCAGAGCCACCGCAAGATTCCCGCATCTGCTGCTCGGAGCCGAAGAATGGGTGCGCGCGGAAGTCGCCGACTTCATCCGCTCCAACGCGCGAGCTGCCGAAGCCCTGGAGATCGCGCAGTGACGCTGACCGTGGCCCCCCGTCCCTTGAGCTGACCGCACACAATCCGCAACGCCCCGGCCCGCCGGTAGGGCGGGCCGGGGGATCGGGCGCTTGCCGTGGCGGGTGGTCGCATGCCCTCAGGCGGGCACGTGGGTCCTCCCCGAGCCGGCGTTGCGAGCCATGAGCTCCTGGGTCGAAGACACGCGGCGCAGGTGCCAGAACCCCAGGATCGTCAGCACCAACATGAGCCCTGCGAGGGCGAACGAGGCGATGCTCGCCACCAGTGCGATCTGTCCGATCTTCCAGAAGGCGTAGGCGTTGAGGAGCAGCCCGCGAAGCGTCTCGCCCCTGAACAAGGTCTGCACCTGCCCAGCCAGTTTCGCGTCGTTGGGGTTTTGCAGCGCCTGGCTGCTGACCTGCGCATAGGTCTGGCCGCCGGCGGCTTCCTTGAGGTGGACGGCGATGAAGTGGTTGGCGTACGCCTGCGCCTGTGCCCCGTTGACGAGCTGCTGACCCGCGTACTGGTTCAGATAGCGCCCGACCTCGGGCGGAGCCAGCGCCTCGCTGCCCTTGGGCGGGAAGAAGATCTTCTGGGCGGCGAGCTGATCGTGCACGTTGCTGTTCGCGAAGCTGTAGCCCCAGAACAACAGCCCACCCGCGACCAGCAGCACGATGGTGAGCACCATCCCTGTTGAGGACACCAGCATGTCGAATGTTCGGCGGCGCATCATCCTTCTCCTTGCTCCGGCCGGGCCCTGTGGCCCTTCTTCGAGCACCGTATCCGGGCATCGCTGGGCGGCCACCTGCCGAAGGTCCCCGAAGCGAGGGCCCATTGGTCCCCGGCTTCCCGGTTCGGGCTCTTGCAGGTGTCAACCGGCGAGGGCAAGCAGCCTGGGGTCAGCGGATGGTCAAGGTTGAGTCCATGCGCTCGACCCTGCGCTTGATGCCGAGGAGCATCTTGCGTTCCATGATGAACGAGCCAGGCTCGCTGATGAGCAGCCAGAACACCGTGGCAGGCGTCCGCGGCCACCTCGCCCGCCAGCGGCTCACCAGCCGCGTGTGGAACTCGTCGAGCGGATACAGGCCCAGGCACCACGTGTCCCGCTCGCCGCCACAGAGCATGAACCGGTTCGGCTCCAAGGCACGCACGGTCGGCCCCATATCGGGAGCCATCAGCACACGGTCGCCTACCTCCAAGTGCTGGAACTCCGGAAGGATCTGGTCGGCGCTGGGGCGGTCATCGTTGTCGACCCAGTCGTAGCTGTACCAGCCGCCGCGTCCGAACCCTATCTGGACCAGCCATGGCCAGATCCGCTCCGGCCCGGCGCTGATCGTGATGGCCCGGGTGATGCTGGGTGCCGTCCCGAGCACCTCGTCACCCGGCATCGCCCGGCCGACCTCCCCGACGGTGGCGCCCCAGCGGCCAAGCCGTGGGCGGGCGATGACGAAGTAGGCCAGGAGGACGATCGCCGCCAGCGCCAGCGCCACCCACCACCCCAGCGCCACGACCAGCGCCGCGGCGGTACCCATGCTCGCAACCGCCGCCACGCCGACGATGCCCATGATCCTCATGCGGGTATGCATCGAATCCTCCGTCCACATCCCCATGCTGGTCGTCCGGCCGGACTGGCTGGCGGCACACCAGCGCGATCATTCAAGCCATCGGCTGGACGCCGCTCCAGGGACCAACGCCACGGTGGCTGTGGGACCCCGGAGGTCCCGCCCAAGGCGCATCGACCGCACGGAGACCGTCCGCCCGTCTCGACAGTGGGACCAATGCGGGCTCATGCCGGGACCATTTGACCTGGTTGCGGTGACGGCCATCCGGGATCGTCGGGGTGCAGGCTCTGGAGCGTTGGAGAGGAGTCGATGATGAACAGCACCATCCGTGTGCTTGCGCGCCACATGATCGAATCGCCGGCCGGCGGCCTGGTCGTCACCGCGGTGGTCTGGACGGCTTTCTGGCCGTGGCTGTCGGATCGCCGCCGGCATACTGCGGCGACTGCGTGACCACTTCCGGCCGGCTGGACGGTGGTGCCCGGCTCAGGGCAGCCGGTCGGCGCGGGTGTCCGCCTGGCCAGGGGTCGGTGTGGTCCGGCTGGACCAGGAAGCGAGCGTGCGCGCGTAGTTGGCGCGCTCGAAGCCGGCAGGGTCGGGCATGGAGCGCCGGCTCATGCTGCCACGCAACTGGGTGATCGAGGCGTAGCCACGCTCGTCGAGGATGGCGACCAGCTCCCGCTCGACCTCGCGGACATGGTCGGGACCGTGACGTAACAGGGCCGAGGTCATCATGGCGACGTCGGCGCCTGCGAGCAGGACCTTGGCGGCGTCCAGGCCGGTGTGGACCCCGGTGGTCGCGGCCAGCGAGGCAGGCACCTGGCCGTACAGGATCGCGATCCAGCGCAGCGGCAGCCGCAGCTCCTCCGAGGTCGAAAGCATCAGCCTCGGCACCACGTCCAGGGTGTCGAGGTCCAGGTCGGGCTGGTAGAAGCGGTTGAACAGCACCAGCCCGTCGGCACCGGCGTCGGCGACCCGGATGGCCATGTTCGCCATCGCGGTGAAGAACGGGCTCAGTTTCACCGCCAGCGGCACCGTGACCGCCGACCGTACCTCGGCGACCACCTCGAGGTAGCGGACCTCCAGGTCGGCCGCGGCGACCCGCGGGTCGGTGGCGACCGCGTAGAGGTTCAGCTCGATCGCGTCGGCGCCGGCGTCCTGCATGCGGCGGGCGTGCCGCACCCAACCGCCCGGCGTGGTGCCGTTGAGGCTTGCGATCACCGGGATCGCCACCGCCCGCTTGGCCTGCTGGATCAGCTCGAGGTAGGAGGTCGGTCCGGTGTTGTAGTCGTCCAGGTCGGGGAAGTAGGACAGGGCCTCGCCGACGTGGTCGGAGGTCTGCTCCAGCAGGCGGTCCAGCTCGACCTGGTCGTGGGTGAGCTGCTCCTCGAACAGCGACGGCAGCACCGCCGCGGCCACGCCGGCGTCCTCGAGCCGGCGCAGGTCGTCCGGGTCGCCGGTGAGGGGCGAGGCCGAGGCGACCAGCGGCGAGCGCAGCTCCAGGCCGAGGTAGCGGGTCCGCAGGTCCGTCACTGGGCCTCCTCGTCAGCGTGGCCGGCGGCGCGATCCGGCCGGGGCGGCAGGTGAGGCGCTGTGCGTGGCAGCGTGGCGAGCTGCTCGTAGTACCGCCAGCGCTCGCGCGTGTCCTCCTCGGCGATGGTCATCAGGTGGTCGAACTCGCCGGGGTCGGTGCGCGCCAGGATGCCGAAGCGGGCCTCGGTCTCGGCGAACTGGCGCAACGGCAGTGTCGGCGGCTTGGAGTCGAGCTGGAACGGGCGTTCGGCATCGGGGTGGTAGCGGTACAGCGGCCAGTGGCCGGAGCGGGCCGCGTCACGCTGGTGCGCCATGGAGCCGGACATGTCGAAGCCGTGCGCGATGCAGGTCGAATAGGCGATCACCAGCGACGGTCCCGGCCATGCCTCGGCCTCCAGCAAGGCTTTGACGGTCTGCATGTCGCTGGCGCCCAGCGCGACGTGGGCGACGTAGACGTTGCCGTAGGCCATCGCGATCATGCCGAGGTCCTTCTTGCCGGTCTGCTTGCCGCGCGCGGCGAACTTGGCGACCGCGCCTCGCGGCGTGGCCTTGGAGGCCTGGCCGCCGGTGTTGGAGTACAC
>WNGJ01017880.1_pt1 | contig 12057 bp, 10 predicted proteins | sample 5400611 | NCBI WGS metagenome assembly WNGJ01 (sample SAMN13153375, study PRJNA577476) | soil metagenome | isolation source: 40 cm soil or saprolite under Garry oak tree replicate 1 | place: USA:California | collected 2016-06-15 | reverse complement strand
GGGCTGCGCGGCGAGATGCAACACTGCGCCAGGTTGTTCTCTCTCAAGTGTCTTTGTTAAAGATTCGGCATCGGTCAGGTCCATCTGAAAGAAGTGAAACCTGCCGTGCTCGAGGCGCTTGAGCCGCGCCTTCTTCAGCTCGACCGAGTAGTACGGGGAAAGATTGTCGATGCCCAGCACTTCGTCGCCGCGCTCGAGCATGCGCTTCGCGCAGTGCATGCCGATGAAGCCGGCGGCGCCGGTGACGAGCAGCTTCATTTTTCGTCGGCTTTGCGCAGCTCGATCAGCTTGGCGTACTTGAGGTAGCTGTTCATGCAGCCGATCGAGATGTGCAGGAGCCCCGGCATGCCGTCGAGAAAGCCGAGGCGGAAGACATAGAACTTGAAAAAGCGCACCACCGGCGACATCAGGATGTGGAAGAAGCCGGCGCTGCGCCCGAGCTCGTACGCCTGGCGCGCCGCGAGCGTGGTGTAGCGGTTCTGCCGCTCGAGGTACGCCGTGAGGTCGTCCGAGGAGTCGTGCAGCAGGTCGCCCTGCAGCGTGCCGGGCGTCACGGCGTACAGTACTTTTTCGTGGACCAGGTCGTCGCTCCAGCGCGCGTTCATGCGGTTGAACAGGCGCGGGCTCCAGTCGGGGTAGCCCTCGCCGTGCGACAGCCACCGCCCGAGAAAGCGGTTGCGGCGCGGCATGCGGTACACCGGCGACACGGGTTCCGCGAGCGCGGTCTGGATGCTCGCGGCGAGCTGCGGCGAGACCGTCTCGTCGGCGTCGAGGCACAGCACCCAGTCGTGCCGTGCCTGGTCGACCGCGTACTGCTTCTGGCGGCCGAAGCCGAGCCATTCCTTCTGCACGAGGCGCGCGCCGAAGCGCCTCGCGATTTCCGCGGTGCCGTCGCTGCTTCCGGAATCGACGACCACGATCTCGTCGGCGAAGGCGAGGCTCTCGAGGCAGGGCGCGAGGACCGCCGCGGCGTTGCGAGTGATGAGGACGGCCGAGAGCGGGGCTCGTGGCGCGGCGTTCAAAGGTTATCCCGTAAAATCGGCGGGCCCTATTCTAAACAACAATGACGCGCATTCTCTTCGTAAAAACATCGTCTTTGGGCGACGTGGTGCAGAACTGCCCGGCGGTGAGCGACGCGGCGCGAATGCTGCCGGGCGCGCAGATCGACTGGGTGGTCGAAGAGCCGTTCGCCGGCATCGCGGCGATGCATGCCTCGGTGCGCCGGGTCATTCCCGTGGCGTTGCGCCGCTGGCGCAGGGCGCTGTGGAGCCCGGCGGTGTGGGGCGAGTTGCGCGCGTTCCGGCGGGCGCTCACGGCCGAGCGCTACGACGCGGTGATCGACTCGCAGGCGCTCCTGAAGAGCGCGGCGATGTGTTTCTGGGCCGCGGGCACCAAGCACGGCATGGATGCAGCGAGCGCGCGCGAGCCGCTCGCCGCGCGATTCTATGACGTGCTGCACACGGTGTCGTGGCGCCTGCATGCCGTGGAAAGAAACCGCCGGCTTACCGCCGAAGCGCTGGGGTTCGCTTTGGATGAAGACGTACGCTATGGCCTGCGCGCCGAAGGCGCTTCGCCGCTCGAGCACGACTCGAGCTATGCGGTGTTCCTCACCATGACCAGCCGCAAGGACAAGCTCTGGCCCGAGTCGCGCTGGATCGAGACCGGGCGGGCGCTCGACATGCCCGTCGTGCTGCCTTGGGGGAACAACGCCGAGCGCGGCCGCGCCGAGCGCATCTGCGCCGCGGTTCCCCAAGCCATCGTGCCGCGGCGCATGGCGCTCGAGGAGCTCGCTCGGCTCTTCGTCCACGCGCGCGGCGTGATCGGCCTCGACACCGGCCTCACGCACCTCGCGGCGGCGCTGGGGGCGCCGACGGTCGGCATCTACTGTGGCTCAGATCCGGCGCTCAACGGACTGTACGGCGCGCCGCAGGCGAAAAACGTCGGCGCGCCAGGGCGGGCTCCCGAAGCCTCCGAAGTGCTCAAGCAGTGCGCATGAGGAAGCTCTACACCGCGCTCCTGCGCCTTGCGCTGCCGCTCATCCTGCTGCGGCTCTGGTGGCGCGGGCGGCGCGAGCCCGGCTACCGCGAAGGCGTCCCGGAACGCCTGGGTCATTATGGCCTCGACGCGCCGCCGAAGCTCCTCTGGGTCCACGCCGTGTCCGTAGGCGAAGCGCGTGCGGCGGCTCCGCTGGTGCGCGCGCTCGCGCAGGCGTTGCCGGACCACCGCGTGCTCGTCACCTGCACGACGGCGGCCGGGCGCGAGACGGTGAAGCAGGTGTATGGGGAAACGGTCCTCGCCGCCTACCTGCCCTTCGACTTTCCGGAGCCGGTGCAGCGCTTTCTCGAGCACTTCCGGCCGCGCCTCGGCGTGCTGATGGAAACCGAGGTCTGGCCGAACCTGCTCGCCGGCTGCGCGCAGAACGGCGTGCCGGTGCTGCTCGCCAACGCCCGCATGTCGGAAAAATCGGCGCGCGGCTATGCGCTCTGGAGCGCGCTCACGCGGCCGGCGTTTGCCGTCCTGGCCGCGGTGTGCGCGCAAAGCGCCGCCGACGCCGGGCGCCTGCGTGCGCTCGGCGCGCGCGACGTCGAAGTGACCGGCAACCTCAAGTTCGACGTCCATCCCGACGCCGCGCAGGTCGCCGCCGGCCGCGCCTGGCGCGCCGCGCTTGGACGCCCGATTCTGCTGCTGGCGAGCACGCGGGAAGGCGAGGAAAGGCTGCTCCTGGATGCGCTGCCGGCGTGGGACGGCAAGCTCCTGGTCGTCGTCGTCCCGCGCCATCCGCAGCGCTTCGAAGAGGTCGCACAGCGGATGCAATCGCGCCGGACCCGCACTGAAATGCCGGGTCTCGGCGACAAGTTCCATCTGGGAGACACGATGGGCGAGATGCCGTTCTACTTCGGCGCCTGCGATGTCGCGGTGATCGGCGGCTCCTTCATGCCGCTCGGCGGGCAGAACCTCATCGAAGCCCTTGCCGTCGGCGCGCCGGTCGTGGCCGGCCCGAGCATGTTCAACTTCGCGGACGCGACGCGCCTTGCCGTGAAGGCCGGCGCGGCCGTCCAGGCTTCAGATGCCGGCTCGGCGATCCGCACTGCGCTCGGGCTGATCGCGGACCAGTCTCGACGCCGGCGGATGGGCGAGGCAGGAAAGAAGCTCTGCGAAGCGCACCGCGGCGCGACCGAGAAACACTTAAAACGTGGTCTGTCCCTGATTAAAAGCTGAGGGCGCGGTTGACTTCTTCGAGGTCTTCGTCGCGCAGGCTGCCGGCGGCGGCCTTGAGGCGCAGCTGGTTGAGGATCGCGTTGTAGCGCGCCGTGGAGAGGTCGCGCCGGGTGGAGAAGAGCTGCTGCTGGGCGTTGAGGACGTCGATGTTGATGCGCACGCCCACCTCGTAGCCGAGCTTGTTGGAGTCGAGCGCGCTTTGCGAGGAGACGAGCGCCTGCTCGAGCGCGCCGACCTGGGCGATGCCGTTGATGACCGAGAGATAGGTCTGCTGCGCGCTGAGCGCCGCCTGGCGGCGCGCATTCTCCAGGTCGTCTTTCGCCTTCAAGTACAAGGCGGCCGCTTCGCGCTCGCGCGAGCTGATCGCGCCGCCCTGGTAGAGCGGCAGGGCGAACTGCAAGCCGATCTGCGTGGTCGTGACATCCGAGCCCACCGGGCTGGTGATGGTGGCGCTCTGCCCGGTCTTGCCGTAAGTAGCGATGAAATCCAGCGTCGGCAGGTGAGCGGCGAAGCTGCGCTTCGCTTCGAGCCTGGTGACCTCGGTGGTCGCTTCCTGCAACGCGACCGGATAGCTCTGCTTCTGGGCGAGATCGACCCAGTCCTGCATGTTGCTGGGGCTGGGCGGCGGGAGGCGCACGTCTGCACGCAGCGGCGCCAGCTCCGCGTATTCCTTGCCGTTCAGGGCTTGCAGCGCGCGGCGCTTGTTCTCGAGGTCGTTCTGCGCCGCGATCTCCTGCGCCACGATGAGGTCGAAGCGCGCCTGCGCCTCGTGCGTGTCGGTGATGGTCGCGGTGCCGACCTCGAAATTGCGCTTGGCCTGGGCGAGTTGCTCGGAAATCGCCGCTTTCTGCGCGCGCACGAGCCCCAGCGTGTCCTGCGCCGAGAGCACATCGAAGTAGGCCTGCGACACCCGGACGATGAGGTCCTGGCTCGCCTGGCCGAAGGCGGCCTCGGCCTGCCGCACCTGCTGCTCCCCCTGCTCGAACTGGTACCAGTTCTGCAGGCGGAAGACCGGCTGGGAGAAGGTGAGCGTGTAGCCGTCGACCTCCGGCCGGCGCAGGAAGTTCAGGTTGGGCGCAGTGGCGGGATCGCGCGATTCCGAATCGACGCGCGACTTGGTGAAGCTGCCCGTCAGGCCGAGGGTGGGCAGCAGGAGCGAGCGGCCCTGCGGCAGCTTCTCGCGTCCGGCATCGAGCGCATAGCGCGCTCCGGAGTAGACCGCGTCATAGCGCTGCGCGTCGCGGTAGACCTGAACCAGGTCCTCCGCGGTTACGTCGAGCGAAGCTGCGACAAGACTAGTAAACAGGAACAGCCGGATCAACGGTCCTTCGCCGCGCCGCATCGCGCTCAGAAGCGGAACTGCGGCGGCTGCTCGGCGTTGACGAGCGGCGCGATGACGGTCTCGAACAGATCGGTGCTGTGATAGGCGCCGGGCGCGGTGCAGACGACCAGCCGGGCGCTCATCGCCGGCGCCTCTCCGATGACCGCGAACAGGCGCCCGCCGACCACGAGCTGCTCGAGGAAGGCGCGCGGCAGCAGCGGCGAGGAACCGGTGAGAACGATCACTTCGTAGGGAGCGTGCACGCTCCAGCCGCGCGCCGCGTCGCCGGCTTCCAGCGTAATGTTCTCGGCGCCGTGGCGCTCGAGATTGCGGCGGCCGAGCTCGGCCAGCGCGGGCTTCACCTCGACCGAGTAGACGTGCGCGGCGCGGTGCGCGAGGAGCGCGGTCAGATAGCCGCTTCCGGTGCCGACTTCCAGCACGCGGTCGGTGCTCTTGCGCACGGTCAGCTCCTGGAGGACCCGCGCTTCCATCTTGGGCTCCCACATGCATTCGCCCTCGCCGAGCGGGATGTGCATATCGGAGAAGGCGAGCGAGCGGTGCTGCGGAAGAACAAACTCCTCGCGAGGCACGAGATACAGCAGATCGAGCACGTCCTGATCGAGCACCTCCCAGGTGCGGATCTGCTGCTCGACCATGTTGAAGCGCGCCTGCTCCAGGTTCATCGGAAGCGGATTATAATCGGTGCCTTAGCGTTAGGGGTCCTGCGCCGGCTCTGAGAAGGCGCGGGTGAGACAGTCCCTCACAACCTGATGCGGGTAATCCCGCCGTAGGGAAGCGCACATGAACGCCAATCCGAAATTTCTAGCCGCCACCGCCCACGTAGACGACGCAGCGATCCAGCCGCTGCCCAACTCGCGCAAGATCCATGTGGGGAATTTGAGAGTTCCCATGCGGGAGATCTCGCAAAGCGGCGGCAATCCGCCGCTCCTGGTCTACGACACCTCGGGGCCGTACACCGATCCAGGGGTGCGCATCGATATCCAGAGGGGTCTACCAGGATTAAGAGATCGTTGGATTGCCGAGAGAGGCGATTCTGAAGTCCTGGAAGGCCCGTCCTCGGAGTACGGACGCAAGCGGCTGACCGATCCGAAGCTCGCCGAATTGCGCTTTGATCTGCACCGCAAGCCGCGGCGGGGGCGCTGCGTCACGCAGATGCGTTACGCGCGCAAGGGCATCATCACGCCCGAGATGGAGTTCATTGCCATCCGGGAGAATCAAAAGATGATTCTGGGTCTTGAAAGGCAACATCCCGGCGAATCGTTCGGCGCCAGTATCCCGAATCTCGTCACCCCGGAGTTCGTGCGCGACGAGGTGGCGCGCGGGCGCGCCATCATCCCGGCGAACATCAATCACCCCGAGACCGAGCCGATGGTCATCGGCCGCAACTTCCTGGTGAAGATCAACTGCAACATCGGCAACTCGGCGGTGACCTCGTCGATCGGCGAGGAAGTCGACAAGATGACCTGGGCGATCCGCTGGGGCGCCGACACGGTGATGGACCTGTCCACCGGCAAGCACATCCACGAGACGCGCGAATGGATCATCCGCAACAGTCCGGTCCCGATCGGAACGGTTCCAATTTATCAAGCATTGGAAAAAACAGGAGGAAAGGCGGAGGACCTCACCTGGGAAATATTCCGCGACACGCTGATCGAGCAGGCCGAGCAGGGCGTCGACTACTTCACCATCCACGCCGGAGTGCGCCTGCCGTTCATTCCGCTCACCGCCAATCGCATGACCGGCATCGTGTCGCGCGGCGGCTCGATCATGGCGAAGTGGTGCCTGTCGCACCACGAGGAAAGCTTCCTCTATACGCGCTTCGAGGACATCTGCGAGATCATGGCGGCGTACGACGTCTCCTTCTCGCTCGGCGACGGCCTGCGTCCGGGCTCGATCCATGACGCAAATGATGAAGCCCAGCTCGCCGAATTGCGTACTTTGGGAGAACTGACGAAAACAGCCTGGAAGCACGATTGCCAGGTGATGATCGAGGGCCCGGGCCACGTGCCGATGCAGCTCATCAAGGAGAACATGGAGCTGCAGCTCAAGTACTGCGACGAGGCGCCGTTCTACACCCTCGGGCCGCTCGCGACCGACATCGCGCCCGGCTACGACCACATCACGAGCGCGATCGGCGCGGCGCTGATCGGCTGGTTCGGCACGGCGATGCTCTGCTACGTGACGCCCAAGGAGCACCTCGGGCTGCCGAACAAGAAGGATGTCAAGGACGGCATCATGGCGTACAAGATCGCTGCGCACGCCGCCGACCTCGCCAAGGGCCATCCGGGCGCGCAGGCGCGCGACAACGCGCTCTCCAAGGCGCGCTTCGAATTCCGCTGGGCCGACCAGTTCAACCTCGGCCTCGATCCGGACACCGCCAGGGAGTTCCACGACGAGACGCTGCCGCAGGAAGGCGCCAAGGTCGCACACTTCTGCTCGATGTGCGGGCCGCACTTCTGCTCGATGAAGATCACGCAGGACGTGCGCGACTACGTCGAGAAGGGAATGAAGGAAAAGTCCGTCGAGTTCGTGAAGAAGGGCGGCGAGCTCTACACCAAAACCTGAAATCAGGGACAGACCACGTTTTCCGCGGGCGGCAAGGGAAGCTCTTCTTGAGAGTCGCCCGGTGCCGTGTCGCGCAATGGCCTTCCCGGCTTTCCCTTGTCTACCCGACGCCCAAGCGCGCGGGCCATACTGCGCCTGAAAAGTTCGTCGCCGAGCGCATAACCACCGTTCGTTGCGGTTCTTATCTCCTCGAGCCGCTCGTGGTCGGCGATCGAGCCAAATAGCCCGGCATACACCTGTTGGCGCTCTTGGGTGCTGTCGCCGAGCCGAATGTATTCCGAGACGCCAAGACGTAACGCTCCGACTGAACGAGGCATGAACGGAAACGCCCCTCCCAAAGCGACCCAGTCCGTTTGTATCTCTTGTTGAAATACTGCGAGTGCAGCTGTCCCATATGCTTCATCAGTACCGCGCAGCTCTCCGCGCCTTTAGGCGTTAATAGCAAGTGCACGTGGTTCGTCATCAAGCAATACGCGTGCAGCTCGCATCCGCAGCGGCCAAGACCACGGGCCAGGTGGAACAGATAAAAGTTGCGGTCTTCGTCGTTGACGAAGCATGGCCCCCGGTTGTTGCCGCGTTGGATGACATGTACGGGCACGCCGGCGAGCATGATACGGGCACGTCGTGGCATCTCCGATCAACGGGGGATCGTCTCCGCCGTTGACGAAAACGTGGTCTGTCCCTGATTTAGTCGTTGAACAGGCTCTCGGCGGTGACCGGGATACGGCCGTACTCGAGCGTGCGCCGGATGCGGTAAGGTTCGCCGTCGGGAGCCTTGAGCCCGCGCGACAGGTCGAGGAGCTTCTGCGGCTTGAGCGGGTTGCCGGCCGCGTCGCGGATCACCATCACGCGCGGCTGCAGGCGTTTCTCCAGGTTCTGCGCGATGACGATGCCGATCTCGCCGCTGTTGAGCTCCACCGTGCTGCCGAGCGGGAAAATGCCGATGCAGCGGATGAATTGCTCGATCAGCACCGGATCGAAGAAGCTGCCGCGCCACTTGTACAGCATGCTGAGCGCGGCCGACGGCGGCACCGGCTCGGCGTAGGGCCGGCGCGCGGTGAGCGCATCGAAGGTGTCGACGATGCCGGCGATCGAGCCGAGCAGCCCGACGTCCCTGCCCTTGAGGCCCTTCGGGTAGCCGCTGCCGTCCTGGCGCTCGTGGTGGAGCAGGGCGAGCTCGGCCAGGCCAGGCGGCAGCCCCGGCGTCTCGCTTAGGATCTCGACGGAGTACTGCACGTGCTGCTTCGCCTGCGCGAATTCGGCTTCGCTCAGGCGGTTGCGCTTGTTGAGGAGCTCGGTCGGCAGCCTGGTCTTGCCAACGTCCTGCAGCAGGCCCAGGTAGCCGAGCAGGCTGATATCCTCGGCCGGCAGTTGCAGAAAGCGGCCGAAAGCGGTCATGTACACGGCGCTGTCGACCGCGTGCGAAGTCGTGTAGTCGCCTTTCTGCTTCAATTGCGAGAAGAGGAGCAGCGCGTCCGGGTTGCGCAGCACGCTCTCGGTCATGCTGCGGACCGCCTGCTCGACGCGCGCCGCGTCCAGGCTGCGGCCCGCGCGCACCGCTTCTACCGCCTCGCTGGCGAGCTTGGTGGTGCCTTTATATGCGACCTCCGCCTGCGTTACCTCGCGCTCCACCGGCGCCTGCTCGACGTAGCGCACCTTGCCGATGCGCGACAGATCGAGCTGGCTTGCCCCGCTGCGCGCCGCCGGCCGCGGCGTCGCGAGCGGCTTCAGCGCGATCGGCTCGGCCAGCTTGGGCGGATCGGGATCGACGAACACCGTCTTGCAGTACTGCTTCAGCGTCTCGAGCTGCTCGTCGGTCTCCAGGTAGAACCCCTGGAACACGAACGGTGTCTCGGTCCAGGGCCGGTCGAGCTCCGCGACGTACATGCCCATTTTCAGCTCAGCGACCGGAACGCTTTTCTTCATCTGTGTAAGATTACCGCATGCCCGAGCCGCTTCAGGATGCGGACGCGCCCGAGGTGCTGAAGGAGCGCTGCGAGTACATTTATCGCAGGATCCTGCCGGCGGTCGGGGCGACCGCAGTGCTGAGCCTGCTGCTGAGCGCCTTCCTGTGGCCATCGAGCCCGATCGAGCTGATCGCGTTCTGGCAGACCGCAATCCTGCTCATCGCGGCGGGATACTGGGCGCTGGCGCTCGCTTACCAGCGCAGCGGCGACTCGCGCGAGCATCCGCAGCCGTGGATCCGGCGGGCGGCGTTCGGCGCGGCGGCGCTCGGCGCCGCGTGGGGGTTCGCGACGGCGGTGTTCTTCCCGGGCGGCGATTATCAGCAGGTATTCATCGCCTTTGTCGTGGCGTTGGTGACTGCGGGCGGGCTGCCGATGTTCTCCACCGTCTGGTGGATCTATGCCCTGTACGCGGCAGGCGTGATGATCCCCTTCAACGGCGTGCTGTTCGCGTATGGCACGGATTTTTTCCATCTGCTCGGCGCCGCGGTGCCGCTCCTCTATATCGCGAACGTCGCTACCGCGTATCAGCTCGGCAAGGCGTTCAGCAGCGCCTATGGGCTGCGCAGCGCCTACGAGCGGCTCTCGGCCGACAACGCCGATACCCAGGCGCAGCTCGGCGAGCAGCTCGACAGCCTGCTCGAGGCGCATCGCGAAGTGCAGGCGTTCGGCCGCAAGCTCGCCCTGTTTTCCGAACAGGCGCCGATCGCGGTGTTCGAGGTGGACCCGCACGCCACGATCCTCGACATGAATCCGGCTGCCGAGAACCTGTTCGGCTACGCGGCGCCGGAGATGTTAGGGCGAAGCTGCATCAGCATGCTGCTCAATCCGGACGATCGCGAGAGCACCGACAAGTGGTGGGGCGAGCTCGTGGCGCAGGGCCGGCCGGCTACCGTGGTCGCCGAGCGCTGCCTGCGGCGCGACGGCCTGGAGCTCGCCTGCGAGTGGACGATGACGCCGCTCGTCGACGACGACAACCGGGTCATCTCGGTCATCCTGCAGGGCCGCGACATCACGCAGCAGCGCGCGGCCGAGCGCATGCGAAGCGAGTTCACCTCCACCTTGAGCCACGAGCTGCGCACGCCGCTCACTTCGATCATCGGCTCGCTGCAGCTGCTGCGCGCCGGGGCGATCGGCGAGGTCTCCAAGGAGCAGGACGAGATGGTCGAGATCGCCGAGAAGAACAGCCAGCGCCTGCTCGACCTGATCAACGAGGTGCTGGACATCGAGAAGATCGAGTCGGGGCAGCTGACGCTGGTGCCCGAGCCCATGCCGCTCGATGCGCTGCTGGGCGAGTCGCTGCGGCTCAACCAGGGTTACGCCGACCGCTTTCGCGCCAACCTCGCGCTGCACGGGGAGGTCCCCCAGGTCGTGGTGCGGGCGGACCGAAAGCGCCTGATGCAGGTGATGACCAACCTGCTGTCGAACGCCGCCAAGTTCTCGCCGCCGAACAGCGCCGTCGACGTGACCGTCGCGCAGAAGGAAGCGGTGGTGCGCGTGGAGGTGAGCGACCGGGGGCCTGGCATTCCCGAGGCCTTTCGCGGCCGCATCTTCGGCCGCTTCGCGCAGGCCGATTCGGCCGATTCGCGCGTCAAGGGCGGTACCGGCCTGGGGCTCGCCATCTGCAAGCGGCTGGTGGAAATGATGCAGGGGCGCATCGGCTTCGAGGACCGGGAAGGCGGCGGCACTACGTTCTTTTTCGAGCTGCCCGTCATGCCGCCGGAAGAGACCGCCGCCAACGCGGCGCCCCGGGTGCTCCTCACCGAGCACGACACCGTCGCCGCCGAGTACCTCTCGATGGTCCTCGAGAAAGGCGGCTATCGCGTCGACGCCGCGCCCGACGCGAGCGCCTCGCGCGAGCTGCTCGGACGATGGAAGTACGCCGTGTGGCTGCTTGCCCGCAGGCTGCGCGACGGCGAGGACCCGCTCGCCCTGATCGCCGAAGTGAAACCGCGCCTGGGCGGTACGCCGATCATCATGCTGGCGAGCACGCGCAGCGATGCGGCCTACGTGAGCGAGCCGCAGCGCGTGGGGGTCGTCGACTGGCTCCTGAAGAGCGATTCGCGTACGCGCATCCTCGATGCCGTGGCGCACGCCCTCGGACGCGCCTAGTTGGTCGCCTCGCTCATCGCGGTAGGCGCCGTCGTCGTCGGGTTTCCGCTGCTCATGTACCTGATGCAGGACTCGCTGATCTTTTTCCGCAAGCCGGTGCACGAGGCGCAACGCGACTCGATCGCGCGGCGCTTTCCCGCCGTTGAAAGCGTCTTCATCCAAGCCGACGTGCGCCTGCACGCCTGGCACATCCGGGGATCCCCGCTGGTGCTTTACTTCGGCGGCAACGCCGAGGAAGTCTCCTGGATGCTCGAGGAGGCGCCGCGACGCGCGCCGGGCGTTGGCTGGCTGCTGATCGACTACCGCGGCTACGGCTCGAGCGAAGGCTCGCCTTCCGAGGCGGCGCTAACCTCCGACGGGTTCGCCTGGTATGACTACGCCGCCAGGGAGCTGAAAGCGAGCAAGGTGTTTCTTTTCGGCCGCAGCCTGGGCAGTGGTGTAGCGGTGCAGCTAGCCGCAGAGCGCCCGCTGGCCGGGGTGATCCTGGTCGCGCCGTTCGACAGCCTCGTCGAAGTGGCGAAGCGCCATTACCCGTACCTCCCGGTGGATTGGATGCTGAAGCATCGCTTCGACTCGATCGGCCGCGCGCCGAAGATCGCCGTGCCGCTGCTCTGCCTTGTCGCGGCGGACGACCAGATCATTCCCGCCGAGCACTCGCGCCGGCTGTATGCGGCCTGGGGGGGACCAAAGCAGTGGGTCGAACTGCAGGGCGCCGGGCACAATAGTACGGACAGCGCGCCCGCATTCTGGGAAAACATATGGAAATTCTTAATGCGCTGATCCTCGGCGTCGTCGAAGGGCTGACCGAGTTCCTGCCCATCTCGAGCACCGGGCACCTGATCCTGGCAAGCGACC
>WNGJ01009001.1_pt1 | contig 12057 bp, 11 predicted proteins | sample 5400611 | NCBI WGS metagenome assembly WNGJ01 (sample SAMN13153375, study PRJNA577476) | soil metagenome | isolation source: 40 cm soil or saprolite under Garry oak tree replicate 1 | place: USA:California | collected 2016-06-15 | reverse complement strand
GGGCGCAGCTGCCCCGTCGAGCGCGGAGCGCAGCGTGTGCCAGGCCAAGGTGGCGCACTTCACGCGCGAGGGGAATTCCCACACACCCGAGAGCACGGCGAGCTTTCCCAGCTCCTGGGGATCGACCTTGCTCCTCGGTCCCTTGCTGATCATCGAGTGGACGCGCTGGAAGAGCGCCTCCGCTTCCGCCTTGGTCTTGTTCTTCAGCGCGGCCGTCATCAGCGAGGCAGAGGCCTTGGAGATGGCGCAGCCGGCGCCCTGGAAGCCGATGTCCTCGATCACGTCGCCAGAGAGCTTCAGGTAAAGCGTGATCTGATCGCCGCAGAGCGGGTTGATTCCCTCGGCGCTCCGGTTCGCCCCCTCCGGCTTGCGGAAGTTGCGGGGCTTCTTGCTGTGGTCGATGACGACCTCCTGGTAGAGGTCCCGCAACTCAGAGCTCACCTGAAGACCTCCCGGACCTTGTGCAGGCCCCCGACCAGCGCGTCGACGTCCCCGCGGCGATTGTAGAGGGCGAGCGAGGCACGGGCGGTGGCCGCGACGCCCAGGCGCCGCATGAGAGGTTGGGCGCAGTGATGGCCGGTGCGGACGGCGATTCCTTCCCGATCGAGGATGGTGCCGATGTCGTGCGGATGCACCTCGCCGAAGAGGAAGGAGAGCACGCTCGCCTTCTCCTTCGCGGTGCCGACGAGCCGCAGGCCGGGCACCTCGCGCAGCGCCTGGGTGGCGTATGCGAGCAGATCGTGCTCGTGCGCTGCGATCGCCGCGAGGCCCAACCCGCTCACGTAGTCGATCGCCGCCCCGAGCCCGATCGCTCCGGCGATGTCGGGCGTGCCGGCCTCGAACTTGTAAGGAAGCTTGTTGTACGTGGTCTTCTCGAAGGTGACCGAGCTGATCATGTCGCCGCCCCCCTGCCAGGGAGGCATCTCCTCGAGCAGCTCCGCTCTGCCGTAGAGGACGCCGATGCCGGTGGGCCCGAACAGCTTGTGGCCCGAGAAGGCGTAGAAGTCGCAGCCCAGCGCCTGCACGTCGACGGCGAGGTGCGGCACCGCCTGCGCCCCATCCAGGAGCACGGGCACCTTCCGCCGGTGCGCCATCTCGATGATGCGGCGCACGGGGTGGATGGTGCCGAGCGCGTTGGAGACGTGGCCAAGGGCGAGCATCCTGGTGCGCGGTCCGATCAGGCGCTCCAGCTCGTCGAGGAGGAGCTGGCCATCGTCGTCCATCGGCGCCACGCGCAGGATCGCGCCCTTCTCCTCGCAGAGCATCTGCCAGGGGACGATGTTGGAGTGGTGCTCCATCACCGTGACGAGGATCTCGTCTCCTTGGCGGACGCGCCGGCGGCCGTAGGTCTGCGCGACCAGGTTGATCGCCTCGGTGGTGCCGCGGACGAAGACGATCTCGTGCGCGCGCGCGGCGTTGATGAAGCGCTGCACCTTCTCGCGAGCGGCTTCGTACGCCTGCGTGGCGCGCTCCGAAAGCAAATGGACTCCGCGGTGCACGTTGGCGTTGTCCGCCAGGTAATAGCGCGCGATCGCATCGAGCACCGCGCGCGGCTTCTGGGTGGTTGCCGCGCTGTCGAGATAGACGAGCGGCTTGCCGCGGACCTCTTGCTCGAGGATGGGAAAGTCCTTGCGAACCCTCTCGACGTCCAGGGGCGCCACCCGGCCGCCCTCACGCAAGGCCTCGGCCGTCATGCGACCTCCTCTAGCTGCTTGAACGCAGGCAGCCGCGAGGTCACCAGATCCCGCACCTGCGCCCGCAGCGGCAGGAGCGGAATGAGGTTCACCATCTCGCTCGCGAAGGCGTAAGTGAGCAGGCCCTTCGCCGCCTCCTGGCCGATGCCGCGCGAACGCAGGTAGAAGAGCGCGTTCTCGTCGAGCTGCCCGACCGCGGCGCCGTGCGCGCACTTGACGTCGTCGGCGAAGATCTCCAGCTGCGGCTTGGTGTCGACCAGCGCCTCGTCGGAGAGGAGCAGGTTCTTGTTCGTCTGGCTGGCGTCGGTCTTCTGCGCGCCGTGTCGCACCAGCACCCGCCCGCTGAACACGCCGCGCGACTGGCCGTCGAGCACGCCCTTGTACAGCTCGCGGCTGGTGCAGCGCGGGCTCTGGTGATCGATCAGCGTGCGGTTGTCCAGGTGCTGCTTGCCGGTCGCCAGGTAGAGCCCGTTCAACGTGCACTCGCTCCCCTCCCTGGCGAAGAGCGCGCGGAGGTCGTTGCGCGCGAGGGCCGCGCCGAGGGCGACCGAATGCGAGTTGAAGCGGCTGTCCCGCCCGTGCTGGACCTGGGTGAGCGCGATGTGGAAGGCGCGCGCCCCCTCCTCTTGCAGCTTGTAGTGATCGAGGCGGGCGTTGTCGCCGAGCACCACCTCGGTGACGGCGTTGGTCAAATAGACCTCGTCGGAGAGGCCGGCCCAGGTCTCGATCACCGTGGCCTCGCTGCCCGCGCCGAGCACGATCAGGTTGCGCGGCTGCGACAGCGTCGGCTTCCCCTGCGCGGTCGAGACGAAGAGGAGGTGGATGGGCGCCGGCAACACCGCGCCGGACGGGACTTGAATGAACGCGCCATCCTCGATGAACGCCGTATTGAGCGCGGTCAGCGCGTCGCGCTGGTAGTCCGCATGGCGTGCCAGCTCGCGCTCGACCAGCTCCGGCTGCCCGGCGAGCGCGGCGCGCAGGCTGCCGATGAAGGCGCCACCAGCGCCGGCGACGCGCGAGGACAGCTCCGGCCGGTGACGGCCATCGACGAAGACCAGCCGAACGACGCCGTCCCCGGCCGGACCTCCGGCCAGCCGGTCGAGCTGCTCGATCGTGGGCAGCAGCTTTTCCTTCCCCGCAGGCTCGAATCGGATCTGTGCGAGCGGAGCAAGACTCGTGTACTTCCAATCCTCATCCTGCGTGGTGGGAAGCTCCAGCTCGGCGAAACGGGCGAACGCCGCCTGGCGGAGCAGGCCCATCCGGCCGGGCCGCGCGTCGAGCAGCGCGAAGCTCTCGCGCAGGCTGCGAGCGAGCTCCGTCATCTCGCTGCCTCCTGCCGCGCAGGCGTCTCGACCAGCGCGTAGCCCTTCTGCTCGAGCTCGACCGCCAGCTCCCGATCGCCGGATCGGACGATGCGGCCGTTGCTCATCACGTGCACGCGGTCCGGGACGATGTAATTGAGCAGGCGCTGGTAATGAGTGATGACGATCATCGCGCGGTCCTTGTTGCGCAAGCTGTTGACACCGTTCGCGACGGTGCGGAGCGCGTCGATGTCCAGGCCGGAGTCGGTCTCGTCGAGAATGGCGAGCCTGGGATCGAGCACCGCCATCTGGAAGATCTCGTTGCGCTTCTTCTCTCCGCCGGAGAAGCCCTCGTTGACCGAGCGGCCGGTGAAGCTCGGATCCATCGCGACCAGCTTCATCTTCTCCTTGGCGAGCGCGAGGAAATCCATCGCATCCAGCTCCTCCTCGCCGCGGCGCTTGCGCAGCGCATTGAGGGCGGTCCGCAGGAAGTAGAGGTTGCCGACGCCGGGGATCTCCACCGGGTACTGGAAGGCCATGAAGAGGCCCGCGACGGCGCGCTCCTCGGGGGGGAGGGCGAGCAGGTCCTTTCCTTGGTAGAGGACCTCGCCCTTGGTCACCTCGAAGGTCTCGCGCCCGGCGAGGACCTGCGCCAGGGTGCTCTTGCCCGACCCGTTCGGGCCCATGATCGCGTGCACCTCGCCCGCGCCGACCTCGAGATCGATGCCGCGGAGGATCTCCTTGTCGCTGACCTTGGCGTGCAGGTCCTTGATCCTGAGCATCGGGTCGGTCCTCATGCGATGCTCCCCTCGAGGCTCACGCTGAGGAGCTTCTGCGCCTCGACCGCGAACTCCATCGGCAGCTCCTTGAACACCTCCCGGCAGAAGCCGTTGACGATCATCGAGACCGCGTCCTCCTGCGCGATGCCCCGCTGCGTGCAGTAGAAGAGCTGGTCCTCGCCGATCTTCGAGGTGGAAGCCTCGTGCTCGACTTGCGAGGAGGTGTTTTTCACCTCGATGTACGGCATCGTGTGGGCCCCGCAGTTGCTGCCGAGCAACAGCGAGTCGCATTGCGTGTAGTTGCGCGCGCCGGTCGCGCCCTTCTGGATCTTCACCAGGCCCCGATAGGTGTTCTGCCCGTGGCCGGCCGAGATCCCCTTGGAGAGGATGGTGCTGCTCGTGTTCTTGCCGATGTGGATCATCTTCGTGCCGGTATCGGCCTGCTGGTAGTTGTTGGTCAGCGCCACCGAGTGGAATTCCCCGACCGAGTCGTCTCCCTGCAAGATGACGCTCGGATACTTCCAGGTGATGGCCGACCCGGTCTCCACCTGGGTCCAGGAGATCTTCGAGCCCCTGCCCCGGCAAGCGCCCCGCTTGGTCACGAAGTTGTAGATGCCGCCCCGGCCTTGCGCGTCGCCGGGGTACCAGTTCTGCACCGTCGAGTACTTGATCTGCGCATCGTCGAGCGCGACCAGCTCGACCACCGCCGCATGGAGCTGGTTCTTGTCGCGCATGGGCGCGGTGCAGCCCTCGAGGTAGCTGACGTAGGCGCCCTCCTCCGCGACGATCAGCGTGCGCTCGAACTGGCCGGTGTTCTCGGCGTTGATGCGGAAGTAGGTCGACAGCTCCATCGGACAGCGCACGCCCTTGGGGACGTAGACGAACGAGCCGTCGCTGAAGACCGCCGAGTTCAGCGTGGCAAAGAAGTTGTCCGAGTAGGGGACCACCGACCCGAGGTACTTCTTGACCAGCTCTGGATGGTTCTGCACCGCCTCGGTGAACGAGCAGAAGATGACGCCCGCCTTGGCTATCTTTTTTATTGAGGCGGCGGCCACCGAGACGCTGTCGAAGACGGCGTCCACGGCCACGCCGGAGAGCAGCTTCTGCTCCTCCAGGGGGATGCCGAGCTTGTCGAAGGCCTTGAGCAGCTCGGGATCGACCTCTTCGAGGCTCTTCGGCCCCTGGCCCTTCGGCTTCGGCGCCGAGTAGTAGACGATGTCCTGGTAGTCGATGGGCGGATAGCGCACGTTCTGCCAGCGGGGCTCCTTCATGGTGAGCCAGTGGCGGAAGGCCTTCAGGCGCCACTCCAGCATGAACTCCGGCTCGCTCTTCTTCGCAGAGATGAGCCGGATGACGTCCTCGCTCAGGCCGCGGGGGACGGTGTCCGCCTCGATGTCGGTGACGAACCCGTACTTGTACTGGCGGGAGGTCAGCTCCCGAAGGTCTTTTGCGGTGGTGCTCACGAGACCGTCCTCAATGGAAAGAGCTCCGGATGGGAGTGGATGAAGCCGGCCATCTCCGGCTCGCTGCGGAGCAGGTCGCTGAGCTTCGTGCTCTGCAGCGCGTGTTTCACCGCCTGGTCGACAGCCATCCAGAGCGAGCGGATCGCGCAGTCGCTGTTGCGCACGCAGGTGCGCTCGACGCCTTTGTGCTCGTCGCAGAAGCCGGCGGGATAGAAGCTGTCGCCCAGCACGGCGAGCACGGCGCCGACGTTGATCTGCTCGGCTGGCCGCGCGAGTTGGTAGCCCCCCTTGCGGCCACGAACGCTGTTGACCAGGCCACCGCGCCGCAACAGGCGCATCAGCTTGTGTACATGGGCCGTGCCCAAGCCTTCCCGCTCGGCGATCTCGGGCGTCGTCACGGAGCCCTCTTGCCCCCGCGCCACCCGGAGCAGGCAACGAAGCCCGTATTCTTCTTGAGCGGTGAGCCTCATCATCGGCCTCTGCAGGCCCTCTTCGGGCCGAGGGGTGTCTAACGAAAGCATACTGATAAGTCAAGTTAATCGGCGGCGCGATGACGCGGTGCGCGGCTCCCCCGTCCCCGCCCTGCAGGCACTGCCTCGCCTCCCGATCGAGGACCTGGTCTTCGAGCGGGCACGGCTGGAAGAGATCTTCCTCGAGCACTACCGGCCGGAGCCGCGTCCATGAAGACGAGCCTGGTGCTGCAGCCGCTCAGAGCAGCGCGCTGGACCCTGGCCGCGCTCGCGGCGGGCCTGGCCGCGCTGATGCTGGTCGCCACCTCGGCGTACAAGGCATTCGGCGGCGGACAGATCCTCTCGCAGTTGCTGAGCCGGATGCCGCGCGCGATCCGCACCATCGCCGGCGATGAGAATGCGCTTACCGCCGCAGGCTACTTCAGCACCCTCTTCTTCCATCCTCTGGCGCTCATCTTCAAGGGTAGCGTTGGCGATCGCGCTGGTGTCCAAGCTGGCGCAAGGGCACGGCGCTGGCCGGCGAGTCACCGCCCGCGAGTTACCTGGCGCTTCTCGCGGGCGTTGCGGTAGCGGGCTTGCTGCTGGGGCTGGTCGCGTTCCGCCGGCGGGACATCGCCGGCTAGCGGGTGCGCAAGCCCGGTTTTCGGTCCTACGGCGCGACGACGAGCGAGCCGAACAGGCCGTGATGCTCGTCGGTGGGACCCGCAGTGAAGAAGAGCGTATTCGCCGGCCCGCTGGCAAGGGAGCCGCTGCCGAAGGCGAGCGCCCAGAGGCCGTCGATCTCAATCGGCTTGCCCTCGGCGGAATGAAGCGTGCCGAGGTGCTTGAGCTGGCCGTTGCCTTCGAAGCGCTGGGGATCGTGGTCCTTGTAGCGCTCTTCGAGCGACTTGCGAGGGTCTCCCCTGGTGAGCCGCATGGACTTGGTCGTCGCGAACGGGATGTAGGAGCCGCTCAGGCCGCAGAGGTTCGGCGTCCGGAAGCCCGCCGCGCGCACGTTCCACGGGGCGTTCGTCCCGAGCGGCACGCGGATTTCCATCGGCCGGATGCCCGCGATGTCGAGGCCGTCCTCGTCGGGTTTGGCGACCAGGATCCGGTAGCTCGGGCCGAGCACCGGCGGCAACAGCGTGAGCCGGCCGCCCTCGGAGTCGAACTCGGGGCCGTAGTTCAGCACCTTGAGCTGGTTCACGACCGTCGGGAAGCTCACGCCGGGAATCGCCGGGAACGCCTCGCGGGCCTCGTCCAGGGAAACCAGCGTCTTGTTCTCGACGCTGGGATAGTTGCTCTTCGGTGGCTCGATCCCCTGATCCGCCCACGCATCCAGCGCCATCAGCAGGGCGCGCACGGTGGGGCCGTGGTAGTTGGGGTTGGTCGGGTTCTGGCACATCCCGGCCGCCCCCGGGAAGGTGTCCGGCGGATTGTTCCCGCCGTGCTGGAAGCTGGAGAGGAAGTAGAGCCTCGCGTTGGCCGGGAGCCGGACGGGCTTGCCGAGGCCGTCCGTAGCGTTGAGCGACCCCTTCATCTCCCACAATTCGTTTCCGGTATCGCTCTGGAACACGAGCGGATCGGTGGCCGGGCGCTTGAGCAGGCCGTCATGGACGCCCGAGATCGGGTCCGTCGTGACCGCGTGGGTGAAGGGCGGAACGCTGGTCGAGAGAAAGTCGTGCCGGTCGTCCTGGCGGGAGTACGTGTTCGGGTCGGCGAGGCACGCCGCACGGCGAGGATCTGCTTGGACGCGAGAGGGAAGCTTCGCTTGCGGCGGCGCTGCTGTGACGTCGGACGGAGGAGTGCAACCCGGACGCACCCACGGCCCCGCTAGGCTTTGAATGAGCGCCAAGTCAAGCCACGGCGAGTCATGGGCGCCAAGGTGTTTGCGGGCACACCGTCGGATTGAGCGACCTACGCTCCGCGCCTTGACATCGGATCCTGGAGCCAAGGTATGTGCGCCGTCGTCGGCGGCTTTCCGGGCGCCGCGAGAAGCGATCGCTCAACTGGCGGCGGCGCCTGCTGTGGCGCCGCGCAGGAGCAACTCCAATGACGAGCTCCCTTGGGTCGGATCGGCCATTTCGTCCACTCCGCACGTGTCTCATCGGCGCCGCATTTCTCGCGCTGTTTGCAGCCATCGTGCTCACGCCTGCCGAAGCCTCAGCGGCCCAGTCGTGCGAAAGCCTGACCACGCTCTCGCTTCCCGCCGCCAGGATCACGAGCGCCGCCGTGGTGCCCGCTGCCGGCGGCCTTCCCGCGAACTGCAAGGTGAACGGCGTCGCGACGCCGACGAGCGATTCCTCGATCCAGTTCGAGGTCCGGCTGCCGTTGGCGGGCTGGAACGGCAAGTTCAACGGCATCGGCAACGGCGGATATGGCGGCGCGATCCCCGCTGTGGCCGGAGACGGGCTGGCTCGAGGGTACGCCACCGCTGGCACGGACATGGGGCACAGCGCAGCGGACCCCGTCTGGGCCCTCGGACATCCGGAGAAGATCGCCGACTGGGGATACCGGGCGAACCACGTCACCGCCGGACTGGCGAAAGCCATCATCAAGGCGTTCTATGGCGTCGGGCCCAGCCTCTCGTACTTCACGGGCTGCTCGGACGGCGGCCATGAGGCGCTGATGGAAGCGCAGCGATTCCCAGACGATTACGACGGCATAACTGCCGGCGCCCCCGCGAACTACTGGACCCACCAGTCCACTGCCTGGGTCTGGCAGGGTGCAGCGCTGCTGTCGAATCCGCTCTCCGTCAGCCAGTTGAAGGCGATCACGGCTGCGGCCGTCCAGGAGTGCGACGCGATCGATGGCCTGCGCGATGGAATCATCGATGATCCACGCCTGTGCAGGTTCGATCCGGCCGGGCTCCAGCGCTCGGGCGTCCTCACCGCGGTCCAGGCCGAGGCGATCCGGAAGGTCTACGCAGGCCCGCGGAACCCGCGCACTGGCGAGCAACTCTATCCCGGCCTCGAGCGCGGGAGCGAGTACGACGCGTCGACCGACGATTTCCTTCCGCAGCTTGTGGGGAGCTGGATCGCGCACGAACCGACGAGTCCGCCGGTCCCGTTCCTTGGTGACTTCTTCTTCAAGCAGATGGTCTTCAACGACCTGAGCTGGGACTACCGCACGCTCGATTACGATCGGGACGTCGCGCTGGCCGATCGCAAGATGGCATCGATCATCAACTCGACCGACCCTGACCTGAGCGACTTCAAGGCGCTGGGCGGCAAGCTGATCATGTGGCACGGGTGGAACGATCCCCTGGTGAATCCGCGCAACAGCATCAACTACTACAAGAGGGTGGTCGCAAAGCTCCGCCACGGCCACGAGAAGGCGAATGAGACCGATGCATTCCTCCGGCTCTTCATGGTCCCTGGAATGGACCATTGCCTTCTGGGATCCGGTCCGAACGTATTCGACACGCTCTCCCCTCTGGAGCGCTGGGTCGAGCAAGGGCGCGCCCCGGAACGGATCGTCGCCAGTGGAGGCGCGGTACCGAACCGCACGCGGCCGCTCTGCCCATATCCCCAAGTTTCGCGGTACACGGGACATGGCAGCATCGACGATGCGGCGAGCTTCGCTTGCGTGAAGCCCCAGCGGCCGGACGACGACTGAGCCCGGCGGGAACGGTCTCAGGCCGTCCGGCGGAGTCGTGCCCGATAGTGAGCGACTGCCCCGCCCGGCGCCAGCGAGCGGCCTCGATGGCGGTATACGGGCGGCGCGGACGGAACCCTCATCCGTCTTTTGACCTCGGCAAGAGAAATGGAGGATGGCATGGGAACGAACTCTCTCCTCGGCGCGCTTTCCGCCGTGTCCGTCGCGCTGCTGTCGTCCACAGCCCGGGCTTCCACGGACAAGCCGCCCGGCCCGTGGACGGCGCGCAACTTGCGAGTGGTGGGCTACTCGGAGGTGAATCGCCGGCCTCCGTTCAAGCTCGCCATCCAGGAAGTCGGCGGCCGCTGGCTCCTGTACATGGGCCACCTCTGGGATCGCGGCTGGACGATCATGGACGTGACCAAGCCCCAGGACCCGAGGGTGCTGAACTTCATCCCCGGGCCCGCGAACACCTGGACCATCCAGATGGACGTCGAGGAAGGGAAGATGATCACCGCGCTCGAGCGCATGCCTCCGGGATGGGGTGGCGATCCGAGCAAGCCGAATGACGAAGGCGTGCTGATCTGGAGCCTCGCCGATCCGATCCACCCGACGCTCCTCGGCCAGTACAAGACCGGCGGCTCGGGGACGCACCGCGACGGCTACTTCGGCGGCAACTACGTCCACCTCGCCGCGGGCATGCCCGGCTACAGCGGCAACATCTACGTGATCATCGACATCAGCGATCCCGCGCATCCGGTCGAGGCCGGCCGCTGGTGGGTGCCTGGTCAGTGGGTTGCCGGTGGCGAGAAGCCCGTGCCCGGCGTTTCGCTGCACGGGCCTCCCTACGTCCAGGGGAACCTCTCGTACGTCCCGTTCGGCGCGGCCGGCCTGGTGATCCTCGACGTTTCGGATCCGGCGAACATCAAGAAGGTCGGGCAGTTGCCGTTCACGCCGCCATTCCTCGGCAACATCGGCGCGCACAGCGCGCTGCCGCTGCCGAACCGCAACCTGGCTCTCGTCAACTCGGAGTCGATCCGCGAGGATTGCAACGAGCCGCTGAACCACGCCTCGGTCGTGGACGTCTCGAATCCGGCCAACCCGACGCTGCTGGCGGTGATGCCTCTGCCGGTCCCGCCGCGCGGCTTGCCGTACTGGGCTGCGCGTGTACGACATCTCTGACGCGACGGTGCCAAAGGAGGTGGCCTGGTTCATCCCGCCTGATCCGGTCCACCGCTACGGTCCGCAGCCGGTCGGAAGCCTCGTCGAGCAGACCGAGGACGTGCTCGTCGATACGCGCGGGTACATCTACGTGACGAACAAGAACCAGGGTCTGTGGATCCTCAAGCTCGATCGCGATTAGGAGCCTTCGCGGCGACTCTCCGCACGGCGCTTGATCGCGCGCAGCCACATCCGGCGGATGAGGCCGCTCCCGGGACGGATGAGAGTCCAGTACCTGGCGAATCTGCGCCGTGCCGGCGCGTCGGTCGCGTGAACGCGCGTCTCCGTCGAAAGGAGGCAGGCACCGTCGCCCGCATCCTCGATGCGGAAGTTCATCGCCGCCTTGGCAACGCCGGGAGCGGCAAGCTCCTTGAACTTCGCCGGAGTCGCCGGTCTCTGCATGCCGGGTGGAGCGATCACGACGGTCCCGACCACGAGCTCGCGTTCCGGGTCGTCTGCCAGCAGCAAGAATCCGGTCCGTGTGGCGACTTCGAGAAGGGGCTCGTGGCTCGGAGGGTTGAGGATGCTCTCGGGACCGGCTCTCCCGAAGCGGCGGATCCAGGTCAGCACGCGAAAGAGCGCGATCTCGGCGGCGGCAACTTCCTTGATGGAGCGGTAGATCCGGGTCCTCGGCGCGCGGATGCGCATCCGGTGGACCTCGTTGAATTGGTACGCCGGCGTGAACTCCTCGAGTCTGCCCACTGTTTGCGCACTTACGTTGATTCGGCACTGCACCCGTTCGAATGACCGTACCATGCGGACCGCCGCAAGAGGCTGACTGTGGAAGATCGCGCAGAGAAAGCGAATTTCGCGAGTGGCTTGACTTCGCGGACGCGCGCCGGTAGTCGATCACTCTGATGGCTCTCCGTTCCGCCACCCATGCCTCCACCGCGGCTTGTTGCTGCTGCCGCTGTGCGTGTGCGTCCCGGTGGCGGGGCGACGAGCCGCTCGACTGCGCGTAAGCGCTGACCCGATTCGCAGCGAACTCGTCCGCAGGCCCGCCCCCCCAGGGAGCGGGCCTTTTTTCGTTTTGGTCGCAGGAGGGAGTCATGGGAGTCGAACACGCCGATCCGCCGTCGCTCGCGGGTGCACCCGCCGAGGAGATCCTCGCCTGGGCAGACGCCGAGTACGGGAACAGCGCGGCCATCGCGTCGAGCTTCGGCGTCGAGGACGTCGTGCTCATCGACCTCGCCTCGCGGCACGCTCCCCGCCTGGGCGTCTTCACGCTGGATACCGGCCGCCTCCCGCCGGAGACGTACGACGCGATGGAGCAAGTGCGGCGCCGCTACGGCATCCGCATCGAGACCTACTTCCCCGATCGCGCCGCCGTGGAAGCGCTCGAGAACGAGAAGGGCTTCTTCTCCTTCCGCCGCAGCGTGGAGGAGCGCAAGGAGTGCTGCGCGATCCGCAAGCTCGAGCCGCTGTCGCGCGCGCTGAAAGGGAAGAAGGCGTGGGTCACCGGGCTGCGCCGCGAGCAGTCGGTCACGCGCGCTGATGTCGAGGTCGTGGAGGTCGACCAGGCTCATGGCGGCATCGTGAAGCTCAATCCGCTG
>WNGJ01039189.1_pt1 | contig 12059 bp, 8 predicted proteins | sample 5400611 | NCBI WGS metagenome assembly WNGJ01 (sample SAMN13153375, study PRJNA577476) | soil metagenome | isolation source: 40 cm soil or saprolite under Garry oak tree replicate 1 | place: USA:California | collected 2016-06-15 | reverse complement strand
TCACCGATAGAGTCGAACGTGTATTCCCACTGGCGGCGCACGGTGGCAACCTCCTCAAACAAACGAACATTTTCCAGCGTCATCCCGAGCAGGTTGGCCATATTCACGAGATAGGAAAGTTCGCCGGGAGCGAAGCGCCGGCGTTCGGTAGCGCCGATGGCAATGATACCCAAAGCCCCATTTTCCCCGGGAAGCGCAAGCGTCACCAGCGACTTCAACCCTGCTTCGTCCAGCCGTTTTTGCGCAGCCGGATCCCACTCATCTTGCGATTCCAGGAATTGACATTCTTCTTTCAATACACGCTGGGCCCAAGGTTCCGAGGCGGAAACCTTGCTGTACTTCGCAAGAAACTGCGGTTCGTAGCCCACCGAAGAGCGGGCTACCAGTTGCGCATCCTTGCCCTCTCCCTCCTTGAGGCAAACGATGCCGTGGGTGGCGTCTAAACTTCCCACCAACTGCGTCAGCACCTGGTCGATTACGTCCTGCACGGAAAGAGTCTGCGTGGTAGCCGCGGTCAGGAGCGACAACCGGCGCATCTTATCGTTTAACTCTTCACTTCGTGTCCGCTCACTCTCGAGAACCACAACCACCATAGCAATGCCCAGGGCTACTCCCAGAATGTGATCGAAGGAGATGCGCAACAAAAAGTAGGGATGCTGCGGCCAGTGCGGCCGATCGAGGCCATGCAGACCAAGGAGGAGAAACGCACCCGCAAGAAGCTGCAAACCGTGCCCTCTCCGTGTGGACGGGGATCGCAAAAGCAGGAAACCGGCGGCCAGGCAAACGATGCTTTCCACAATAGCGGTTCCCCAGTGCACGGAGGCAAATCGCTGGGGTCCGCTTCTTTCCACGTAATAAACCACTGCCAGAACGAAAGTGATAACCGGGAGCGCCAAATACCGCCGGTCGGGACTGGCCACACGATTTACTGCGGCCACCAAGAAAAGCAGTACCGCGGCGGTGTGAGTCACCAGACAAGCTAGATGTAATCCAGCCAGCGGCCGCGCAAGGAAAATCACTTCAAAGACCGCCGAAAACGTGAAGCAGAACCACCCGGCATGCCAGAAGCGGAAATAACCTCCAGGCTGTTCGCGGCGGAAAAGCGGAAAAAGTACCAGAAGAATGACGAAGGCACTGGCTTCGAAGAAAGCGATCCCGAGCAGGCCTTGGTTCTCCAACACGATGCGCCGCCTTCCGGCTGGACGTGCCATCACTAAGGTGCTCAAGGTGCCCGAATCATGGGCGGACGGCGAGAAACTTTGGATGGACGGCCTGTTTGACGCTAACATGCTATTTCCCGACAGGGCAAGCAGCCGGACAGCAAGGTGTGCCGTCACTTATAATGTGTGCTTGGAGCTGACCGGGTTGGACACTGAGAACATACTTGTCGTGACGGTGGCGCACAACGGCCGCGTTGCGCAAGAACACATCAAACGCACCACTCCCGACCTGATTTTGAGCGACATGATCATGCCGGAGATGGATGGCATCAAGCTTCTGGAATGGGTGCGTGAGTTTGACCCCGACGTGCCCGTCATTATGGTCACGGCGATCCACGACATCTCCACGGCGCTCGAAGCCATCCGTCGCGGCGCCTACGACTACATCTTGAAGCCTTTTGAAAAGGACCAGCTTTTCCTGGGCGTGGGCCGCGCGCTGCAGCATCGTCGGCTCGTCAACGAAAACCGAAAATATCAACGCGATCTCGAGCAGCAGGTGGAAGATCGCACCGCGCGGCTCCAAGAGGCTCTCGACCAGCTCGAACAGTCTTACGACGACACTTTGGAGGCCCTTGGCAGCGCGCTGGACTTGAAGGACGCGGAAACCGAGGGCCATTGCCAGCGTGTTACCGCGTTCTGCATCTCCGTTGCAAAGACCATGCCGGTTCCGGATACCTATTTGCCGATTCTGGCCCGTGCCGCGTTTCTCCACGATATCGGCAAGATGGCCATTCCCGATGGCATCCTGCGAAAGCCCGGCCCGCTTACCGACGAGGAAAAAAAAATCATGCGCACACACTGCGAAATCGGCTACAACATGCTGATTCGCATCCCATTTCTTCGCGATGCCGCGGAAATTGTGCTCGCGCACCAGGAGTTTTTTGACGGCTCTGGCTATCCCAGGGGCCTGCGAGGTGATCAGATTCCGCTGGGGGCGCGTATCTTCACCATCGCCGACTCGCTCGATGCCATGATCAGCGACCGGCCGTATCGGCGGGCACTCCCGATGCCACACCCAGTTCGATCCGGAGGTAGTGAAAGTTTTCCTGTCCATCCCGGAGCAGCATTGGATTGAATTGCGCGAACACCTTGGTTCCCCGTTCCGGTTGGCACACCTCCGGAACCTATAGCGCCGGGAGCAGCAAAAAAATCCGAATGCTCATCTGCCCCGGCTTGCATCGAATCCGGGGGCATCGTACTATCTGGCCCTAGAAGGAGCTTCATGGCTCTCGTTCCCATCAAAACTGCTTCGGAAACCGGCTATTGCGATTGCATCTGCGGCTGCTACGAACTGGCCAGCCTGCGCGATGAAGACACGGGCAAGGGCTATTGCCCCGCGTGCGGGAAGGATCATCTTGGGCTCAACACGGGCATTGGCCTGCCGAATCCCGCTCCCGCCAAAGTCTCGGCAAATGCGCCGGGAAACAGTAGGTCCGCCCGCATGCCGGCCCCCGCCGATCCCCCCGGCCGCTTGCGCTGAGCCGCCCCTCTGATCTCTACGATTTGGTAATCCTGTGGTACGCGCAATCGGGGTACAAACTGGCTCCTCAGTTCACTCTGCACCGGCTTTGGTACACACAAAAATGCTCCACGTCGTTCGAGGACCTTCTGCGATCTTTGCGAACCGCTACTTGGCGAGAAAGGATTTTTGAAGACCCTGCCTTGGATGCGCCTACGCGAAAAATCCTGAAACCCCTTGTGGAATGGGCGAAAGTGGTCGCATAAAATGGAAAACTCTAGGCTAGCGGCTCATATTCAAAGTCGCCGAAGAAAAAAAGCTTGTTGCTTGAATATTGGGCCCCCAAAGTTGCCGCCAAAACGGTTGTCATCAAATCTCGGCACGGTGGTAAGGCCGCTCAGTTTCTGCAAAGTATCGAGGGCGTTATAATTTCGGTTCTGGTTATAGACATAAGCGAGCCCGTGAAATTCATTTGTACCGCTCTGGACGATGGTATTGAATTGCCCGCCCGAGGAGTGGCCGAATTCCGGTGAGAACTGGTTCTGCAGCACGGAAAACTCGGCGACGGCGTCGTTGGGCACGGTGACCAGAGTCCCGGTGACGCTCGTGTCGTTGTTGTCCACGCCTTCGATCGTGAAGTTGTTATTTTCGCGGACGCTGGCCGCCGACCGAAGGCCCGCTTCCCACCCCCACGCCACCGCTCGTTGCAACCCCGAATCGAGCAGGGAGAGATTCAGAACGCCGCTTCCAATGGTTGCGGAAGGTAAATCCTCAACTTGTTGCGAGGTAAAGTCATTGGTTACCTGAGCCGTGGTGGTATCCAAAAGGCTGCGCGGCGCCGGAAACCTCGATGGTGTTGGCTACGCTTTTTACCTCAAGAGTAATGGGCAGGGTGACGGTCTTGTTCAGCTCAACTCGGAGTCCGTTAATGGTTGTGGTGGCGAAGTTCGTAGCCGAAGCAGAAACGTTGTAAGCCCCTACGGGCAGGTTGGTGAAGCGGTATTCGCCGGTGTCATTGCCTTTCGTCGCGTACTTGACGCCGGTTTCGACGTTCACCGCCTCGATCGAGGCGCCCTGAACCGCCGCGCCCGACTTATCGAGCACCGTCCCCACCAAGTCTCCGCTGATAACCTGCGCGTCTCCCTCCCTAACCAGAATGCAACTAAGGACGAGAATCATTAAATTAAACACAACCCATGGAAAATGATCAAATGCTTGCTCTTCACTGACCCCTCCTGCCCCCCGACCTTGGGACAAGTAAAGCGAGCGAGCCCAAATGAGACGACTTGCTTCCTCAAACGCCCACGAGCCGGAGAATCTCCATGCGGCGACATGCAAGTTACCTTCCAGGCGCACTTGTCACGATTCGAAACAAAACCTTCGCTAACCTGCTGATTCCGTCGGCGGTACTAAAACCGTGTTTATATTTTTAGAAACATGTGATTCCATAAAGCGTATCTAAATTCCGTATCGCGAACCAAAGGTAAAAAGATTAGCAGACCAATCTCGAGCTCGCTTCGAGGCTGCCGCCTGATGGAAAAGTCCTACGCTGGAAGCCCGACCTTGTGCAAACGGAACTTCCCGACAAGCAAACTCACAACCAAATATCCTTCCGAGGAAAAATCATGGAAAGGCCCGGTGAACGTAGGCGTCCTGTTCCTCGAGCAAGGTCAGCGCAAGATCCTCATCGGAATGCGTCGCGGGCACGCACAGCAACGGCGTACCAGCCGCCTTCCAGCTCCACACGGCTAGAGAGAAACGTTTTGCGAGGCTACTACGATACCATCTGCGGCTGCTACGAACTGGCCAGCTTGCGCGATGAAGAAACGGCTGCGCGACGACGCAGGAAGACAAAGGCTATTGCGGCATAACAGGAGGGATCATCTTGGGCTCAACGCGGGCATCGGCAGGTCCGCCCCCATGCCTGCCCCCGCCGATCCCCTCGGCCGCTTACGATAAGTGACTCTCCGTCCGCACATCCCACGGCCACTTAGGGTTTTGGATGTTCTTTCGGGTTGCTGATAGTTTCGTTGTGCTCGATTGAAAACAATAGATACTTGTTGAAGTCGTGTCGCCTATGGATCCTATGCCCTTTCGTTTGCATATAAATCTCTGCCCGGATGGGCAGCCAGAGATCCAAGCTGTTCTTTTGAAATCTAACCGGGCCGTACTCAATATCCGTATGCTGCGCGTAGAGACCAGCTTCTTTCAATGGCTCCCGAATATCAGTTTGTAAACGAACCACCTCATAGTTTGTAGCGTCAATCCACGCTCTTCCTTTCAAAGGAACCGGAAAGCGTTTCCCGTTCAGATAGTGAACCTGCATGCGGCTTGCAACATCTCTCTTTTGCTGGAAGTGAATCTGCCAGGCGAACCCTGGCCCCTGGCGCGCCAGCCCTTCGCATTGCATTTCAAAATCGTTTTGATAGTACGGATGAAACAAGAAGACTTGCGAGGGTAGCCCCTTTGTTGCAAGGTGATCGGGAAAAACGTTAGGATCTTCTGTCCCGTTACGGTACTCCTCCACATTTAAGAAGCCATAGCGCGTTTCACGAATTGATACGACATATGCGAACGTCACCTTGGATGCTCGCAAGGCGACTCCTCTTTCGTTGACGCTCTGATGTTCGATCGTTTCGTCCGCTGAAAAACGGTCTAAAGTGTAAGGCAAAAGTTGCAGTTCGTGACCGGCTTTCTCCAGAACGTCATTCAGGTCACAAGAGGCCCCTGGTTCGACAGGAGCAGGTGTGTCGTCCACGTTGGGTGGTACCCAGTGTTCCACAACCGGGCTGATGTCAGGCGGTGCCAAGTCACTCGCCGCCTTTTCAAAGTCGCTTCCAGCAATCGCGAAACGATCTGCCTTGCTTTCTATCTGGCCCAAGAGTTTCCGGGCTGTCTCTGCGTGGCTTTGATCCAGTTTCGCTGCAAGGTATCTCTTCAAAGCTTCCACTGCCTCTGCCCTGCGATCCTGCACTGCAAGGGCCTGTGCTAACACAATCGAGATGCTGCCCGCGCCTTCTCCCCCCAACTCCCAGGCCCGTTCGGCGTGAGATACAGCTTCTGCGTACTTCCCCAGCCGGAACGCTGCTGACGCTACTAAGCTGTGGGCCTTCCATGAATTTGGGTTGAGTTGCAAGAGCTGCCTCCCCAACTCATCGGCTTCGGTGTAATTGCCCTTCAGGAGATTCGACTGGCCCAAGGCATAAACAGCAACCTGCTGCGTCGGGTCAAACGAAAGCGCCTTTTCCCAGTATTGCCGGGCCTCCTGGGGATTACCTTTTTTTTCAGCGGCTAGACCCATCACGTACAGCGCCGCTGGATGATTCGGCGACTTTTTTAGTACGAGCTTAAGAGCTTTCTGGGCAGCATCCAACCGGTTTGCCTTCAGAGCCGCAATGCCTTTGTCGAGCTCTTTTTGCACCTCCGGCGCGAGCAGCGGAGTATGGTAGTAGATAATCGGGGCGCTTCCAGCAGCTGCAGGCACCATGGAGACATTGACAACATTGTCCCCCACCGAGGGATCGATTATTGTGTCCTCTCTTGTCTTCCAGAAGCCCGACGCTTCCACTTCAATGTAATACTGCCCGGGCGCAAGCTGGGTAAAGAGGGCCCGCGTGCCCTTCGTCGTAGCAGTTGATATCGGCAGTCCAGACGAAGCGTATAGCGTCACCACGGCGGCGGACTTTAGCGGCGCGCCGTCAGGGCCAAGCACCTGAACGTCTAAGTTCAAGATAAAATTTGCGCTAACGAACGTGCTCTGACCCAGCCTGCCACCCATCTCTGGTGTGGGCGTCTGCGCAAGGGTACCTATGACCAACGTCGAAAAGCTCAGGGAAACGCGAGTAAGCTTTGTAAATATTGTGTATTTGCACGTTCGCGTGATCATGAAGTTGCAACTCCCTCGACTAATGACAAACCCTTCAGATTCTTAAGAGGAAGGCTACCCTGCACGCGAAGTCTTCAGGAACACTCTAGGCTTTTATAGCGCTCCTGGGAAATGTCTTTCTATTCCATTAGCTTACGCTAATCAAAAGTTGAAGCTTGCGCTCAGCTGCGTGATGCGCGCCGGAATTCGGGTTGTAGTCACACGGCCAAAGAGCGAGCTGTTGACATTGCCAGAAGGATTGCTGAACTGCGCATGGTTGAATGCATTGAACAGATCCACGCGAAGTTGGAGCTTCATTTTTTCGGTGATGTTGGTGTCTTTGTAGAAGGATAGGTCGGTATTGTTGATTCCAGGCCCGTGGAACACATTGCGGCCAGCTGTCCCTACTGTACCAAACGCGTTGTGCTTATAGCTAGCCGGATCAAAGTAGTAGTTCCCGGCGTGGTTCACTCCCGCCGCGTTGGGTAGGTTCCCGACGTTTCGTGGGTTCGAGAAGATCGTCGCGGTTTTCACAAAGTCCGGACGATCCCAGCACCCAAAAAAGCTGGCGAACGGCGTGCATTGCAGCGACCGGAAAGAAGAGTCGGTCAAGCCTATTGGGAAGCCGGCCTGCAGTGAGGTCACACCCGCAAACGTCCATCCCTTCGTGACGCTGCTTGGCAGGTGGTGAAAGCCCCAGTCGGGGATCTGGTACAAGTATTCTGCCGCCAAGCGGTGCCGAGCATCGAAAGCCGAATTGCCGTAGGTTAACTTAAAGTTGCTTGGAACAATCAGTCCATTCGTTCCGCCACCCTCGAGACTCGAGCCATTGTCCAGACCATGAGAGTAAGTGTAGGCCGCACGTACACTAAGGCCATGCGAAAGCGACTTTTCTACAGTCGCTTGAAGAGAATTGTAGTTCGAACTCAAGAAAGTGGACTGTGCACCCAGAGAGGCAAAAATTGATGCATCGGCAAGCGTGCCTACACCCGGGAAGCCGAATTCTCCGGCGCGGCCTGCCTGGCAACCAGGAGTCGCCAGGCAGACGGTTGCGTTGTAGGGGTTTTGTTCGTGCCGACCCTCCAGACGTCGTCCTTGAGCCCCCACGTAGCCAACCGTAGCCAAGATGGAAGGCGAGACCTGATATTGTAGAGACAGTTGGGTATTCATTGCGTACTGAACGTTAAACGCCGGGTCCACGATATTGAGAGACATGGGCTCAAAGAAGTTGGCGAAATCCACCGGTGTGCCAGCCGCAGGCGGCGTGTACGGATATTTCTGTGTTACGCAGCCTGCGCCGTTGACTGTACAAAACGGAGTGGCAAAACCGGGACTGCCGAAAACCGGAAAGTCACCGGCCCCTAGATCGGCTAGTGCAAACGGCGGAGCAAGCAAGTTCTGGAGCGTCTGTTCTTCCTCAGCGTTGTTGTAATAGATGCCCCAGCCAGTCCGAACCGTCAACCTCCTCGTGGGGTTCCATGCAAACCCAATGCGCGGAGCAAAATTGTTGTAGTGCGTTCTATAGCCCGCCGAAGTGATCCCTTGGTCGCCCGGGAAGACCAGTCCCGTCGGGGCCGTAGGGAAGACTGTTGACTGCTGATTCAGTCGGAAGGCGTTGATCGCCACGCCATGATTGAAGTGGTCCGTCAGCGGCGTGTCGATTTGCCAACCAATCCCATAAGTGAACGTCAGGTTGGGACGCAGTCTCCATTGATCCTGAATGAAGGAGTAATACTCCCAGGCGCTTGCATCAATGAAGCTGCCGCTCGATTGACCATAGGTGTCTGGAATGCCAAGCAAGAAGTCCGAGCCTGGATTGCCAGTGGAGAATGGGCCGCTCCCCGAAAACCCAAACGCACCGTTGTTTTCGAAGCCGAAGGGATTCGCAACGTGGCCCCGGCGAATGTCCACGCCCCATTTGTAAGCGTGCTTGCCCGTGGTGTAGGAAACATTGTCGAGAAGCTGGCCTGTATCATCAATCCGGGGCTGCGGACCGTTGTCGGAAAAGCCCAGCGTAAAGAGTCCCGTAACGTCGATTCGCGGTGCACTCTGAGACTTGGTGATCTGAGGGACGATCCCTGTAAATCCTAAGCTCGAAGGTGCAACAACATTGGAAGGCTCAACAGCATCGAAGTTGAATCTGTTGTACCCGACCTTCAGCTCGTTGAGCATGTGCTCGTTAAAGATGTGCGTTTCGCTGACTGTATATTGATAGATCTTTGTTTTCGAAAACTGTCCAAATCCCGGCAGTGGTGTTGTCGTCCCCGGGAGGAAGGGCAACGTATCAAGTGTCGCAGCCCTTTGGAGAAACAAGTAAAAGAATAAGTTGTCCTTTGAGCTGAGGTTGTAATCGACGCGCCCAAGATATTGATTGGGATTGGTGGTAATGAGCTCGGAATACTGGTATGCAGTCCCGCCAACCGGGTTCGGCGAAGGGATGTACTTGTTCAGCAAATTTGCCGAAGGCGCAGAAAAATCAACGGTGGGAATGTGGTTTGTGGGAAAGAGCGTTGCATAAGGCGTTCCCTGTGGATGCACAACCCCATCCTCCCCCGTCAAGGGAAATGGCGATGTTCCAGTCAAAGCCCCGGCGCCAGTAAAATCACCCCCCCGCTGCGCCGGAGTGAAAACCTGTGAGTTCTGCGCGACTCCCTGGAATTGACGCGTCCCTTGGTAAGAGAAGAAGCCGAAGAGCTTGTTCCTGACAATGGGACCACCTAGGGTTCCGCCGAACTGGTTCTGATGAAAGGGGGGCACCGTCGTTGAAAAGAAGTTCTTGGCGTTCATGAACGTATCGCGATAGAACTCGAACGCGCTACCATGGAATTGATTGGTCGTGTTCAATGGCAGGTCGTTCGAGTCTGTGCCATTGACAGTATAGTTGTTGGACTGGGTCCGGCTGCCGTTGGTCGAGAAGTTGTTGGTGAAGCGATCGTTTGAAGCCACAACGCCGGGCAGGGTGGTCTGCAGGTTGATCCACGCGCGGTTCAACAACGGGAAATCCTTGAGCTCCGCTGCCGCAAGTTCACCACCCAACTGGATTGTAGTGGTATCCGCCTGCAGCTTCGCCGCGGTCACTTCGACAGTGGCAGACATTTCACCGACTTCAAGCGTTGCTGAAACCACAAAGGTCGCGGCCGATTCTAGCCGGATGCCCGTCTGCTTGTACGTCCGGAAGCCGGCTTTCGAGACGGTGACGGCATAGTTCCCTGCCGGAAGGTTGGGCGCGATAAACGAACCGTCCCCCGTTGACGTCACATCGCGCTCAAGGTTCGTCGCCACGTTCACTATTTTGACAGCGGCCCCAGCCACGGCCGCTCCCGAGGGATCCACAACGGTACCGCGTATGGTTCCCTCAACGTCTGCATAAGTTGCGGGTGCACAGGCGACAAACAGCGTCACAATCCCCATGATCGAAAACACGAGAGGCGCAAACCGGCCCGTCTTTAGGATAGATTTCATAGCAGAAACCCCCATAACTTCACCATTCATAAATAGTCTTGAGGTGGCTAACCCGCACCAGCGGCTCTTTAGACACTAGCAATGTCCTTTCCACTCCGCAGTTTATATTGGTTTTTACAGAAAGTGAGCTAACTGCTTTGTTTCTAGTAAGGTTTTAGTACCAGAAGCGCATCTTTTTTTGACCTTTATACCGGAATTTGTATCTATTTCCCATATCGCGTAGCCATTTCTACTTGCTTCCAATTCGTTCATCACAATCCATTTAGCGGAATTGCATGAGTAGCCTTTCCAGTCCCGTTTTGAACTCCCTCTCCTCGCAAATCAGGCTTACCACCAGGTATCCGTCCGACGAAAAATCGTAATAGTGGCCGGGATGCACGTAAACGCCCTTCTCGTCGAGTAAAACAAGGGTGAGCTCCTCGTCCGAGCGCGTTGCGGGGACTCGCAGGACCGCATACCAGCCGCCTTCGAGTTCGAGGCGACTTAAAACGCTCCGCAAAACGAGCTGGCCGTCAAGTTCCGCCAAATTCCCGCGGACGCGCGCCATCAATTGCCGCTGAAACGCTGCACGGTCCGAGAGAAACGTTGGCAGGGCCAGTTGCACCGGCGCGCTCATCGAAAGATAGGTATCAGCAATCACTTCGAGCCGCGCGAGCGCTTCCCTTTTCGATTCTTGCGGACCGCTGACTGCCACCCACGCCGCTTTCATCTGCGGCAAGCCGCAAATTTTTGATATGCCGCTCAGCGTGAACGTAAGCGCGTCGCGATTGCCCGCAAAGCTCGCGGGCCGCCCATCGAGGTGAAAATCCAGAAAAACCTCGTCAACAATCAGCGCTAGACGCCGTGCCGAACAGATGGCGTTCAATTTCTCCATTTCCGCCCGTTTCGTAAAATGTCCAGTCGGATTATTGGGATGCACCACGATCAGCGCCCGCGCTCGTGGTGTGATTGCTTGCTCCACCGCGTGGAAATCAATCTGCCAGCCATGGTCGTAAACCAGCGGATAACGAGCGAGCTTCACGTCCTGAATGTCCGCAAGAAAATCGAACAGCGGATAGCTCGGTGCGGGAATGAGGATTTCGTCGCCCGGATTGCACAGCAGCTGAAACACGAACGAGTAGGCCTCGCTCGTGCTTGTGGTTAGAAAAATGTCGTCAATGTCAATTGCGGCGCCGCGCTCTGCGTAATATTCGCGGACTGCCTGGCGCGCCGAGACAAGCCCGCGCGGCGCCGGTTCATATTTCAGCGCAGCGGGATTGCGCAGCGCGTCCAGAATCGTGCGCTGGTCATACTCGAAGCCACACTCCGTCGGATTTGATACGGTCAAATCCACAAGCGGCTTCCCTGCTGCGCGATGGCGCGCCAAGGTCTGGCTCAAGTGGTTCGGCGCCAAATTCCACTTTGTTCGCTCGGCAAACACGTTCGTCTAGCCCTCTTTCTCTGTCTCCCCACTCCTATGCCCAGCGCTTCGGGGCGGTCGCTCGCCACGTTCGTGCCGCTGGCCTATCTTCGGCAGGCATTATATCCACCCAAGCTGCAAAGCCGCAGCGCCTCGCGCTCGCGTATACTAAAGGGCGCGCGAATGAACCGATGAGCACGCACCCGCAAGCCAATGCTGCGCCCGAGCCCATTCCGCAATTTGATTTGTCCGTCCAATATGCGACGATTGGCGCAGAGATTCGCACCGCCATCGAACGCGTGCTGTCTTCCCAGCAGTTTGTGCTCGGACGCGAAGGCGCGGCGCTCGAGGGAGAAATTGCCCTGCTCTGTGGCGTGGCTCACGGCGCGGGAGTCGCTTCCGGCACCGACGCGCTCATTCTCGCCTTGCGCGCTTGTGGTGTCGAGGCAGGCGACGAAGTACTCTTGCCCACATCTACGTTTGTCGCCACAGGCAGCGCCGTAAGCGCATTGGGAGCAAAGCCGGTTTTTGCCGACATTCGCCCGGAAACTTACAACCTCGATCCTTCGGAACTCGAGCGCCGTGTGACGTCGCGCACCCGCGCCATCATTGCCGTGCATCTCTATGGTCTCGCCGCGGACATGGATCCCATCG
>WNGJ01025954.1_pt1 | contig 12059 bp, 10 predicted proteins | sample 5400611 | NCBI WGS metagenome assembly WNGJ01 (sample SAMN13153375, study PRJNA577476) | soil metagenome | isolation source: 40 cm soil or saprolite under Garry oak tree replicate 1 | place: USA:California | collected 2016-06-15 | reverse complement strand
TTGACGAGCACCGCGAAGAAGGTGCTGCGCGGAAGCCGCGGCCCGCCGTGCTGCCGCGCCTCGCCGTAGCGGAGCACGACGTTCAGGCCGAACTCGGCGCCCGCCCCGAGGATGAGCGGGAAGCCGAAGACGTTCCCCAGGTTGAACGGCAGCCCGAGGACGAACATCAGGCCGACCGTGGAGAGCGTCCCGAGCACGAGGGAGGCCGTCGCGAGCACGCTCTCTCGGGTGCGCCGGACGATCGCCGCGCTCAGGAGCCCGACCAGCAGGAACGCGTAGAGCGTCCCGTGCTCATAGGCCCGTTCCATGTAGCGGATGGCCTCGAACGTGATGACCGGCGTGCCGGCCACGTCGGCGTCGACCGTCCGCAGCTCGCGGATGAACCGCTCGGCGCCGTCGCGGTCCCAGATGTCGACCCTGGGCTGGATCTGAAGCAGGAAGCGGCCGCTCTCCCCCACGAACTTCCGCCGGAGCTCACCCGGCACGTCGGCGAGCCCGATCGGGGTGGGATGGAGATTTCGCTTGAGACGACCGAAGGTCCGCGCGAAGTCGGCGCGGAGCTGGTCCTGCAGTGCCGCGAGCGAGGCCGCGGCGGCAGGGGCCGCCTGCTCGAGCTTGCGCGCGAGCACGGCTGTCTCGTCCCGCAGCGCGACGACCTCGTCACGATCGTGACCGGACGGTGCCTCGTCGGCAGCGAGATCGAGGCGCTGGCGGAGCGCCCGCATGGCCGCAAGCAGTCGGGGAAGATCGACGCCCTCGCGCGGGCCGACCGCCACGGACTCGACGATCGGCGCGATCTCGGCGAGTATCCTGGCCTTCGTCTCCTGGTCGGCGGGTATGAGAGAGAGCACCGATTCGACCTCGGATACCGAATCGAGCGCCTCGAACGCCGTGACCCGCTGGCGGAGCTCGCTGAGCGAGCCGGCGGTCGAGAGCGCGACGAAGCTCGAGCGGCCCGCGGAGCGGAGAATGCGCTCCTCCCAGTCGACCGACTCGGTGCCGCGCGCCTGGAGGTGGAGCAGGTTGTAGTCGAAGCGCACGCCGCGCAACGCGACCAGCGAGAGCGCGGCGGCCAGGGCGGCGAGTCCGACGACCACCCGCGGATGCCGGGTGATCCGCGCGACGAGCTGCACGGCTTGCGGTCCGGTCTCACGTCGCCGCCCGACATGCCCGCGCCCCGTGATGAGCACGAGGGCGGGGAGGAGCGTCATCATCGAGAACCAGGCAAGGATGATCGAGGTCCCGGCGATGAAGCCGAGCTCCCGGATGCCCGGGAAGTCCGTCAGCATGAGCACGAAGAACGTGCCCGCCGCCGTGAGCGCTCCACTCAGCATCCCGGGTCCCGCGCGCATCGCGGTCGTCTCGAGTGCCTCGCGCGGCGGCCGGCCGACGCGACGCTCCTCTTCGTTGCGGAAGAGCAGGTAGACCCCGTAGTCGGTGCCGAGGCCGACGACGATCGAGATGAACATGATCGAGAAGATCGAGAGGTGGCCGACCACGAGCGTCACGACGCCGAGCGACCAGCAGACGCTCACGGCGAGCGTCGCGAGCACGAGCATCGGCATGCCGAATCGGCGGAACGCGATGGCCAGTACCGTGAGCGTCAGCGCGAAGGCGAGCGCCGTCGCGCGCTTGCTGTCCCGGAAGGCCGCTTCCATCTCGTCGTTGGCGAGCACCGGGGCGCCGGTGAGCCCGGCCTTCACGTCGGGAAATTCTGTCGCGACGCGCGCCATCGTCGCCCGCAGGGGCTCGATCGCGTCACGGTAGTTCGTGAAGCTCGCCTTCGCGTGCGTCGCCTCCACCAGGACGAACAAGAGACGCTGGTCGTCGGAGAGGAAATAGCCAGCGTCCTCGCCACCGCGGTCGAGCGAGAAGAGCGATCCCCACGGTGACCGGTAAGGCGCGGCGTGGTCGAGCCGGGTCGAGATCTGGTCCACGACTTCGCGCGCGGCGCCGAGATCGACCTTCTTCTCGTCTCCGTCGAGGCCGAGATCGAAGGCGCTCTGCACGAAGGCGGTCACGATCTCCGTCCGGATGCCGTCGATCAGGCGGTCGAGCGTGGGGCGGGCGGCGAACGAGGTGAGAAAAGCCCGATGGTCGGCGACCTCGTCGCGCACGTCCCGAAGGTCAGCGGGGCTCAGATAGAGCAGCTCCCGGCCGCGGAAGCGTTTCGGATCGATCCGGTAGGTCACGTGCCGGAACGTTCCGCGTGCGCGACGGAGCTCCTCCGCCAGCCGGTGGGCGTACGCCTTCGATCGTCCGACGTCCTCGCTCTCGACCGCGACGACGAGCTGGTCGAGGCGCGGAAAGTCGTCCGAGATCTCTTCGTCACGCTGGACGTACGGCCGGTCCTGCGGGAGGAGGTCGCGCCCCGAGGTGACGAAGCCGAGGTGGCGGAACGTGTAGGAGAGTGCCGCGATGGCGAAGAGGACGCTCAGCAATACCGTGACGACCGGCCGTGCGCAGGCCAGCCGGACGAGGGCGCCGAGCCCCCGCCATCCCTCGCGGCTCATCGCTCCGCGACGGCCCGCGACGGCGGATGCCACTCCGCTTGGCGGGCCGCGTCCGCCTCCTCGATCGAGCGGCGGCGCCGCTGCAGATAGCCGTTGCGAACGGCGCTGTAGAGATCGAGGACGCTGTCCTCGACGTCCTGGAAGACCTTGAGGTTGAGCGAGCGCTCGTTGACCTGCTTGACGATCGACGTCCCCATCGTCGCGAAGAACGGTGTGACGTAGCCGAATGGATCCAACAGGCCGTCGACGCCGTACCCGATGCCGTCGCGGACGGTGAGCGGTGTCAGCGTGGGGAGCACGAGGTAGGGTCCGGGACCGAAGCCATAGACACCGAGCGTCTGGCCGGTATCGGCATCGCTCTTCTCGATGTGGAGCTGCGCCCGGGCGACGTCGAGGAAGCCGACGACCCCGACCGTGGTGTTCACTCCGAAGCGCGCGACCTCGCGGCCCGCCCCGCGAAAACGCCCTTGGAGGAGGTTGTTCACCAGGCGCTTCGGCATTCCGAGGTTGTCGAAGGCGCGGTCGAGCCCACGCTTGCCGACGTCTGGAAGGACCTTCCCCCAGCCGGTCGCGACGGGCTTCAGCACGTAGCGGTCGAGGACGTCGTGGTTGAAGAAGAACATCTTCTCGTTGAACCCCTGCCACGGGTCGTAGTCGTCGGAGGCGTCCTGGTCTGCGTCGGCGATCGGCGGTTGCAGAACTTCGTCCGCACTCGTCGCCGGCGACGCCATCCCGGCGGCAAAGACCATCACCGGAACAAGTACGCGGAGGACCATCGGCTTAATCGTGATGGCCTCAGCACCCGCAACTGCCGTGCCGAAGCCCTGCGGACTCGGCTGAGAAGGAATCGCCAGCAAACCGCGGGAAAGTATGGTGTCGAGCGTGTTTCGGCGGGCCCCAAACAGCGCGGTGCCGACAGCTCGGCACGCGCGCCGAAGTGTCGGCAGTCCCCGAATGCCCGCGCGGACCCGCCGAGGCCCCACTGAGCCGTTCCTCGGTCGCTCACGCCGCGCAAGAGTGGTCGGGCTACGCGGGAATGCTCGCCGACGACATCGAGCGGATCGAAGACGCCCTCGGTGGCCACAAGTGGCGCCTCACGGAGGATCAAACCCTCGAAGCCAGGCAGGCACGGCGGTTGCTCTAGTGAGCCTCCAGCCATGTTGGACACTCGGGTGACGACAGCGTCCCTCGCGTCATCGGGGCTTCGTCCGCTGCAGTGCGGTCGGCGACCGATACTGCTCCTGCACGGCTTCCTCGCTACACCACGCGCCCTCGGCCGCCTCGCCGTTCGACTGAGGCGCTCGGGATACCGCGCTCATTGTGTCGATCTCGGCGGGCTCTTCGGCCGGTTCAACACGCGGACGGTCGAGGAGCTGGCCTGCATTTTGGCCGAGCGGGTCGAGCAGCTGGCTTGCGATCATCCGGGCGAGCGAATCGATCTGGTCGGCCACTCGCAGGGCGGGCTGGTCGGGCGGTACTACGTTCAGAAGCTGAACGGCGCTCACCGTGTGCGCCACCTCGTCACCTTGGGCACTCCGCACCGCGGCACACCCTGGGCCCGTTCGGGGCATCTCGTCGGCCGCACACTGCCGAGCCTGCGGCAGATGGCCCCGGGGTCGCAGCTCCTACGTGACCTCACCGACGAGAGCTTCCCGGACAGCGTACGGCTGACCTCTATCTATTCGTGGCGGGACCCGTTCTGTCCTCCATCGTCATGCCGCCTGGAGTGTGGCCAGGGAACACATCTCAAGAACGTCGAGGTGGCGCGCGGCGGACATCTCGTGTTCTTGTCCAGCGCCAGGATATCGGAGATCGTTGGTCGAGAGCTCGAGCTGGTTGAGCCACCCAGTGCCGCCGGACCTCGATTCGCCTACGCCGCGTCGCGCTGTCCGCCGCTTGCGGCGACGGTCGACGAGCCACATGGACACCTCCGCGACGTACTCGGCCACCACCCATCGCTCCTTCTCGCGCACAGCGGTGCGGTCGGGGATTAGTGACGTGACCGTTGTCGCCCATGCCGAGCAGGTCCTCGCGTATCATGCGGTAGTTGCTCGCCGGGTCGTCCGGAAGAACGCAGCGCCCCGCGGGACGCTTCGAGCGATCCCGCTGCCCACCGATCGAAGCAGACCCCCGGGGACCAATGCAGGACGGCTCAGCACGTCTAAAAGGGCGCGCGCCAACTGTCGAAGTGTCGGCGCACGTGCCGATATGTCGTCCTCCGTTCCGGCGGCGGCAGTCTCCGCTTCCACGTCTCGCTCTTGAACGGGACGCCTCGGCGGGCCTCAACACCGCCGGCCGCGTGCACGGCCCGCTGGCACGCTGGCTGCACCTCGCTGGCAGCAAGGAAGAACCGCGATGATCACCGCACCGGGAATACTCGCGGGGTTCGTGCTGACGGCAACGCTCCTGACCGCCGCCACGGTCCTCGCCGCCTTCCAGCTCGGCCGCCTCGCGACGCGCGACGACGAGCAACGCCAGGTCGAGGCCGCCGGCGCACCGCGCAACCGGGGGCGCCGTGCGACGGGGCGGCGCCGGTATACGCGATGAAACGCCCCAGGATCGTGGCTCTCCTTGGCCTTCTCGCGGCGTTGGGGGAAGCCCCGCTCCTCCACGCCCAGGCCCCGGAGGAGTGCCGGAGGCAGTGCTCGCTCGATCTGGTGGCTTGTCAGAACGGGTGCCTCGACAGTCGCGACTTCGACGGCTGCCTCGAGGAGTGCCACTCCGACGAAGAGGACTGCCTGAGCGGCTGCCGTTGACGCATGATCCAGCTGACGGTCAATGGTCTCGTCCGACACTTCGACGGTGATCCCGAGATGCCGCTCCTCTGGTACCTCCGCGACGAGCTGCGGCTGACGGGGACGAAGTACGGCTGTGGCATCGGGCTCTGCGGCGCGTGCACCGTGCACCTGGACGGCGCGGCGACACGGAGCTGCGTGACGCCGATGAGCGGCGCGGCCGGGCGTGAGGTCGTAACCATCGAGGGCCTCAGCGCCAACGGCGATCATCCGGTCCAGCGGGCCTGGAAGACGGTGACCGTCCCCCAGTGCGGCTACTGCCAGCCGGGGCAGATGATGCAGGCGGCCGCGCTGCTCCGCGCGAAGCCGGCGCTCACCGACGCCGACATCGACGATGCGATGCAGGGCAACATCTGCCGTTGCGGGACGTATCAACGGATCCGCGCGGCCATCAAGCTCGCCGCCGGGGTCACATGACGAGCGTCGTTCTCGTCACACGTCGCGTCCCCGCCCGGGCGCTCCAGGCCGCCACCGGGAAGGACGACGCGACGGCCTGGTACCCGAGCGTCTACGTCGGCATCGAGCCGAGCGGGACGGTGATCATCGTCGCCCACCGCTCGGAGATGGGCACGGGCATCCGCACGGCGCTGCCGATGGTGGCGGCGGACGAGCTCGAGGCCGACTGGGAGCGCGTGCGTGTGGAGCAGGCGATCGGTGATCCCAGGTACGGGGATCAGAACACCGACGGCTCGAAGTCGATGCGCGACTTCTATCAGGCGCTCCGCGACGCCGGCGCCACCGCCCGCCTCATGCTCGTGCGTGCGGCGGCCGTCAGATGGAACGTCCCAGCGTCGGAATGTAGCGCCCGCAACCACCAGGTGGTCCACACCGCCACCGGCCGGAGCCTCGGCTACGGCGAGCTCGCGACGCTCGCTGCCGCGCAGCCCGTGCCAAGGCCGGAGGAGCTACAGCTCAAGTCGCCCGCGGAGTTCCGATACGTCGGCACGGATGTGGCGATCATCGACCTCGAGGATATCTGCACCGGCAAGGCGGTCTACGGCATCGACGCGCAGATGCCGGGCATGGTGTACGCATCGATTGCGCGCTCACCGGTTCTCGGCGGGACGCTCGAGTCGTACGACGATACCGAGGCGCGGAAGGTCAGGGGCGTACAGCAGATCGTCGTCCTTCCGCCGGCGAAACCGCCGTACGCGTTCCAGGCGCTCGGCGGTGTCGCCGTCGTTGCCGACGGCACGTGGGCGGCGATGCAGGGCCGGGAGACGCTGAAGGTCGAATGGAAGCCCGGGGAGAATGCGACCTACGACTCGGAGGCCTACAAGACATCCCTGTACGAGACCGCGCGCAGCCCGCAGAAGGTCGTGCGCAACGTCGGCGACGTCGACGCGGAGTTCGCGCGCGGGGGCAAGACCTACGAGGCGCAATACTACGTGCCCCTCCTCGCACACGCGTCGATGGAGCCGCCGGCCGCGGTGGCCGAGTACCGGGATGGCAAGGTGCTGGCCTGGGCGGCCACCCAGAACCCCCAGGCCGTGCAGGACGCAGTGGCCAGCGCGCTCGGGATCGCGAGGCAGGACGTCACCTGCCACGTCACCCTTCTGGGTGGCGGATTCGGCAGGAAATCGAAGCCCGACTACGTCGTCGAAGCGGCGCTCCTGTCCAGGCAGGTGGGAAAGCCCGTGAACGTCACGTGGAGCCGAGAGGACGACGTCAAGTTCGACTACTACAACGCCGTCGCCGCGCTCTACCTGAAGGCGGCGCTCGGCGTGGGCGGCAAGCCGACGGCGTGGCTCCAGCGATCCGTCTTCCCGCCGATCACGTCGATCTTCGACGTGAACGCGGTCTACGGCGATCCGGGGCACCTCGGACAGGGCTTTCTCGACGTGCCCTTCGACATCCCGAACCTGCGCGCCGAGAACGGCCCGGCGAAGGCGCACGTCCGCATCGGCTGGCTGCGCTCGGTCGCGAACATCTACCACGCCTTCGCGATCCAGTCGTTCGTCGACGAGCTCGCCGCCGCGGCCGGACGTGATCCAGTGGAGTACCAGCTCGACGTCATCGGTCCCTCCCGCAAGATCGACTTCCAGGCGGAGGGTACGGTGAACCCCAACTACGGCAAGTCCCTCGAGCAGTATCCGCTGGATACGGGTCGGCTCCGGCGGGTCATCGAGGTGGTCGCGGAGCGATCGAAGTGGGCGAAGCGGAAGCCGGGCAACGGGAGCGCGCTCGGCTTCGCCGCGCACCAGAGCTTTCTCAGCTACGTCGCCGCCGTCGTCGAGGTCGAAGTCGATCAGAAAGGACAGGTTCGCATTCCGCGCGTCGACCTGGCGGTCGACGTGGGCAGGGTCATCCATCCCGAGCGCGTGCGGGCGCAGTTCGAGGGCGCCGCCGTCTTCGCCACGGCGGTCGCGCTGACCGGTGAGATCACGGCAGCCAACGGACAGATTCAGCAGGGCAACTACCACGACTACCCGGTCCCGCGGATCAACGAGGCGCCATACGAGACCCGGGTTCACATCGTATCGAGCGACGCGCTACCGACGGGTGTCGGCGAGCCGGGCGTGCCGCCCACGGTACCGGCAATCTGCAACGCGCTCTTTGCTGCGACCGGCAAGCGTATCCGAGAGCTGCCGGTGAAGAGGACCCCGCTCGTATGATCTGGCGCGGTCTAGAGGAGATGCGCATGAAGTACTGCTTCTCACTCATCCTCGGCCTCCTCGCCTGCGTCCCGCTGGCGGGGAGCGGCCCCGCGGAAGCGGCTGACGACGGCGCCGCAACGTTCAATTCCTCGTGCGCCGGGTGCCACGGTCAGAACGGAGCCGGTGACACCGCGATCGGGAAGAGCACCGGGGTGCCCGATCTCCGCTCGTCCCAGGTCCAGAGCCAGCCGGACTCGCGGCTCGCCGACGTCATCGAGAACGGCACCAGCAGGATGCCGCCCTTCAAGAGCACTCTGAACGAAGATCAGGTCAAGATGCTGATCGCGTACGTCCGCGCGCTCGCCAAGGCGGGGGGGTCCGGAGGAGGATGATCGTCCCCATCATCCTGGCCGCCGGCGCGTCGTCACGGATGGGCCGGCCGAAGGCACTCTGTGACTTCGACGGCCGAACGTGCATTGAGCTGGTGCTCGATGCGTGCCGCCAAGCGAGCCTCGCGCCGCCGATCGTCGTGCTCGGGTTCCAGGCGGCGACCATCCGACGGCGTGTGCGGTTCGGGAACGCGACCGTCGTGATGAACGAGTGTGCCGAACGCGGTCAGACGTCGTCGCTCAAGGCCGGTCTGAGCGCCCTACCCGACCACGCCGAGGCGTTCCTCCTGTATCCCCTGGACTTCCCGCTGGTGTGCGCGGCGGAGCTCGGTCTCCTTCTCACCGCCTGGCGGGCGCGCAGCCGCGGTCGGCGCATCTTCATACCGTCCCACGACCGCCGGCGCGGTCACCCGGTGCTCTTCGATGCGACGCTCCGGGTCGCCTTCCTGCAGCTCGCCGACGAGTCGCCTGCGCGGGCGGTGGTCGATGCGTCGCCGGATCAAATCTCGTACATCGAGTGCCAGACGCCGTACGTGCTGATCGACATGGACACACCCGAGGACTACGCACGCTGCCTGCTCATCTTTCGTTCGAGAGCGAGGGCACACCAAGGCGGCGGCTGGTCCCGTGCCGCTCCGGTGGAACCATGGAACTGTCGTTGAGGGTGATGCGCCAGGCAGCGGAGCTCGTCGCGGCGGGAACGCCATTCGCGCTGTGCACGGTCGCGTCGGTCAAGGGCAGCGTCCCCGGCAAGCTCGGCGCCAAGATGATCGTCCTCGCTGACGGGACGAGCTTCGGAACCGTCGGCGGTGCGGGTCTCGAGGAGAAGGTGAAGGCACTTGGTCGGCAGTGCATCGCCGACCGCGCCGGCCGAACGGTCCGGTTCGACCTCGCTTGCTTCCGCCCGGGCGGGCTCGACAGCCTGTGCGGCGGGAGTGTCGAGATCTTCGTCGAGTACGCTGGGGCGAGGCCACACATGCTCATGTGCGGCGGTGGTCACGTCGGCTTGGAGGTCGCGCGGCTCTGCGATCAGCTCGAGTACGCGTACTCGGTGCTCGACGACCGCCCGGAGTACGCATCGGCGGAGCGCTTCCCGAACGCGCAAAGGCGCTTCGTGGCCAGTCCCGAGGACTTCTTTCGACGCGAACGTCTGGAGCCCTACAGCCACGTCGTGCTCCTCGGCTACTCGTACCGCATCGATACGGACATCCTGTTCCACTGCGTGCGGCGCTTTCCGAGATGGATCGGCGTGATCGCGAGCCGGACGAAGCGGAAGCAGATGTTCGTGCGTCTGGAAGCACGTGGGATCGCCGCCGAGGAGCTCGCGCGCGTCGAGGCACCGGTGGGCATCGCGATCGGTTCCGAGAGCCCCGCGGAGTGCGCGGTCTCGATTCTCGGCAGCATCATCCGCGATCACCGGCTGGGCGCCGTCAGCGCGGGCGCAGAAGCCATCGTCGACGGAGAGCGCGAACCCGAAGAACGCGCCTCGTGATTCCGGCGCCGCGGCGCCGCAGCGGTCCTCCGCCGGAACGTCGCCGTCGCGCGCGGCTTCACGCCCATGCCGCCCCGCGGAGATGCAGGCCCTCCGCGACCCCTGCGCTCCCTTCGCCGCCGACGGGCATCTCGAGTTCTTCAAGTCCACGCGTTCAGCGGTTCAGCGGCACCCGGCCAGGCAGTCCTCCTCGGCGGAGTGGCATTCCTCGAGGCAGCCGTCGAAGTCGCGGCTGTCGATGCACGCGTTCCTGCAGACCTCCAAGTCGAGCGAGCACTCCCTCCTGCAGTCCTCCGGGACTTGAGCGTCCACGAGGGATGAGCCCCCCAGCGCCGCGAAGAGGGCAAGGGTAGCCATCATCGTCGTGCCCTTCATCACGCGTGCCCGCCGATCGGCCGTCCCGGATGCGCGTCGGCGCCTCGACCCGACGCTGGTCGTCGTCCGGGTCGCGAGACGTTCGAGCTGGAAGACGGAGAGGGCCATGGCGGTCAACAGGGTGACCGTCAGCACGAACCCGCCGCCTATCTCGAGTGCAGTGACCATCGCGGTTCCTCCTGCCCGGCGAGCCGGTGCACTCGGCGTGCCAGCAGACTCTGCCCGCGGCCGACGGCATCAGGACCGTCGAAGCCTGGCCTTCAAAGCGAGGGATGACGCGGCGCTCCCCCGCGGTGTCAGACGAAGGGACGACATATCGACACGCGCGCCGACACGTCGGCACGCGGCGCTTCGCGGCCACTGTGGAGCTAGCGACTGGCCGATCGGTGGCGCTGGCGGCGCAAACTTTGCTCGGATCATCGGGCCGTGGACGTCACGTATCACCATGGTGGAAGGACAGACCTTCGCCGGGTCCGTGGAGGGTGAGCCCGAAGAGAGATGCTCCACCCGACCACGGAATCGGCGGCGGCGCGGTCCACCCCCCGTGCTCCACTCCCGCTTTTCCGACGCGCCGTGCGAGAAGCCGTGACGGCCTACGCGACCCCGTCGCGTCGTGATCCGGCGGCCTCAGCCACGGGGCTTGCCGAGCGTGCCCAGCAACCGCTCCGCGCGATCCTTCGCATCGCGCAGCTCGCCCTTCAGCGCACCGGCGCAGTCGCGTGAGATGCCGTTCTTGCGGGCCTTCGACACGATGGTGATCGACCCCTTGAGAGTCCTCACGGCTCTTCTGAGACGTCTCAGCGCCAGCGTGCGATCCGTCGTGCCGGCTGCATCATCGAAGAGGCTGCAGACGCGCTCCTGTCGGGGACCGATCGATGCCGGAAGCGGCTGGTCGGCGCAGGCGACGGGGCCCACGCGCCCGCACGTGCACGTGACGCTGGCGAAGCCCGAAGCCGGCGTCGACACGCAACCTCGACGGGGTACGCAGCTGTCGACGGTGCACGCATTGCCATCGTCGCATACCGAGGCTCCCACGATCTCGCACAGCGCCATCGACTGCAGCGTGGTCGTGGTCGGCGCATGCGTCGTCGTGCTCGTGGAGGTGGTCGTGGGGTGAGCGGTCGACGACGTCGTCGTGGTCGTGGAGGCTGTCGTGGTCGTGGTGGTAGTCGTCGGCTGAGTCGTGGTGGTCGGCCGGATCGCCGTCGTGGTCGTCGGCCGCGCCGTCGTGGTGGTGGTCGTCGGCTGAGTCGTGGTGGTCGGCCGGACCGTCGTCGTGGTCGTCGGCCGCGCCGTCGTCGTCGTGGTCGTGGAGGCTGTCGTGGTCGTGGTGGTGGTCGTCGGCTGAGTCGTCGTCGTGGTCGTGCTCGTCGTCGTCGAAGCCGTTATCCAGATCGGTTCACTCCGGGCGATCGGGACCGGGAGACTCGAGCCGGGAGCGGGGCTCAACAGCCGGAGCTCGTACCAGCCGACCGGCAGGTCGGCGGGCAGCAGGAGCGGCAGCTGGCCGGCGGCGGCACCCGGCGTCGACCAACCGATCACCAGGTCGTCGAACTCGTCGCCCGCGGAGCCGAGCGCGAACAGGCGGAGGTAGTCGCTCGCCGTGGGCGTCGGGTTGCCTGCCCAGGTGGCGACGATCGTCCCGCCGGGCGCGGCATCTGCTGGGTTCACGGTGAGGCGGATGGCGGGCGTCACGCCGGGGCCGCCCGCGCTGATCTTCGCGAGGAAGGCGTCGCCGCACGCGCCCCCGAAGTAGTCACAAACGCCGCCGCCGAGGTGCGGCTGGAAGGCATCCGGAGTCGTCGGAAGGTCGAACGACAGGGTGTAGCCCGCGACGTACGCATTTCCGGCCTCATCGAGCACGATGTCCGTTCCCCTGTCGGAGCCGGTCGAGGGGC
>WNGJ01014337.1_pt1 | contig 12059 bp, 10 predicted proteins | sample 5400611 | NCBI WGS metagenome assembly WNGJ01 (sample SAMN13153375, study PRJNA577476) | soil metagenome | isolation source: 40 cm soil or saprolite under Garry oak tree replicate 1 | place: USA:California | collected 2016-06-15 | reverse complement strand
CGCGTACACCCGCTCCTGTCGAGCGACACACCACAAGTCGTGTGCCTACACAATGCAGCCTTCCAGAACCCCACGCAAGTCCCTGAGCTGCGACCATGCAGTTGATCAGGCCCATGTGTGCTCATGATCTTCGGAAGTCCGGTCATGGAACGGTTGGCCACAATCGCCGGCCGGCCGATTCAACGGGTGGGCTTGTCCGCGACGGTCGGCAATCCGAAGGACTTGCTCGACTGGTTGCAGGGAGCCGACCGAGGGCGCCCGGCCCGGGTCATCGCGCCGGAGGGCCCCGTCTCGGTCGTGTTCGCGACGCGGCCGGCCGTCGACGTCGAGCTCGACTACGTCGGCACCGTCGCCAACGCCGCGAAGGTCCTGGCTTCCCTCCATCGAGGCGAGAAGCGGCTGGTCTTCTGCGATTCGCGGCGGCTGGTCGAGGAGATCGGAGCTGCGCTGCGGGCGAGGGGCGTGACGACGTTCCTCTCCCACGCGTCGCTGTCGGTGGACGAACGCCGGCGGGCCGAGCAGGCGTTCGCCGAGGCGAGGGACTGTGTGATCGTCTCGACGTCCACCCTGGAGCTTGGCATCGACGTCGGGGACCTCGATCGGGTCGTCCAGGTCAACTCTCCGGCGACTGTCGCGTCCTTCCTGCAGCGGCTCGGTCGCAGCGGGCGGCGCGCGGGAACGGACCGCAACTGTCTCTTCCTCGCTCTGGACGAGGAGTCCTTGCTGAGCACGGCGGGGCTGACGCTGCTCTGGGGACGCGGCTACGTCGAGCCGGTCATCGCGCCTCCCGAACCGCGGCACATCGTGGCGCAGCAGCTGCTCGCGCTCTGCCTGCAGGAGGGTGCGATCGGTGGCGCGCTGTGGCCGGAGGCGTGGCACGGATTAGCGCCCTTCGACCGCAGTGCGCAGCCGATCATGCGGCACCTGGTCGACCGGGGTTTCGTAGAGCGGGACGGCGAGCTGTTGCTGATCGGTCCGCAGGCGGAGGCGCGCTTCGGGCACCGGCACTTCATGGCCATGACCGCTGTGTTCACGGCGCCGCCGCAGTTCACCGTCATGGCCGGACGGCAAGAGATCGGGCGTACGGATCCGGCCCTGCTCACCGACAGGGTGCAGGGTCCCCGCCTGATCCTGCTCGGCGGCCAGAGTTGGCGGGTCACCTGGGTCGACTGGACCAGGCGGCGCTGCTTCGTCGAGCCAGCGGACAGCGGTGGCCGCGCTCGGTGGCACACGCCGGGCGTGCGGGGCACGTCGTTCGCCCTCGCCCGGGCCGCAAGGGAGGTGCTTCTCGGCACCGAACCGCCGGTCCGTCTCACCCAGCGGGCCGCCGATCGCCTCGGCCAGCTTCGTGAAGACGCCGTGGACAAGGTTCATCCGGGCGGAACCCTGATCAGCCGGAGTGGCGGCGACATCATCTGGTGGACCTGGGCGGGATATCGGGCGAATGCCACGCTTACCGCCACCCTGGCTGGGCTGACCGACGAGGTCCATCGCCCGACCGACATGGCGATCAGGCTTCGGGAGGACCTCACCGTTGAGATGTGGAGGACCGGTACCGCCGACGCGACCGACCGGATCTGCCTCCCGGATGTGGACGAGCGCGCGCTCGCCGGGCTGAAGTTCAGCGAGGCGCTGCCACATCGGCTTGCGACGGCGACCTTGGCCGCCCGTCTCGGAGACGTCGATGCGGCTCGACAAGTGCTCTCCGAACAAGCACGGTTTCTACATTCCAGCTGACCATGACGTCGTGGGATGGCGGTGCGGTGAGGCGCACGGCGGGACTGTTGTTGGGAGCCGTCGTGAGTGATCTTGACAGCAAGATCTACGGTCGGTCCGCGCTATAGCCCGGTCGGCGGTGGCCTGTCGACGACCGATGGCCCGGTGGTCACCTGGCGCTCGCGGCCTCCAGCGTCGCCACCGCCCGCCGCAGCTCCCTGGCCCGCCCCGCCGGCCCCTGCCGCGGTCATCGAGACCGCGCCGGAGCCCTTCTTGGCGATCGTCAGCCAGACGGCGGGCCGGGTCTCGCCGTGTTCCGCGAGCCACCGGTCCCACTCGTCGGCGTCCGCGCAGCAGATGATCTCGATGTCGTCCACGGAGCTCAGCCCTTCGCCGCGGGGATCTCTGCGTAGCGATGGCAGGCCACCAGTCCGTGTGGGGTGTGGTGGATGGGGAGTGGGTCGGCGCAGCGGACGAGGGCATGCGGGCAGCGAGTGCGGAAGGGGCAGCCCGCGTCGGTGGGCGGTGCGGCGCTGGCGTGGCTTGCCGTGAGGTTGTCCGCGCGGCGGCGTCGCTGCTCGACGGGGTCGGGCACCGGAGCTGCGGCGAGGAGTGCCTGCGTGTACGGGTGAGCCGGGTGCTCGCAGACGTCGCCGACGCTGCCGGTCTCCATCAGCCGGCCGTGGTAGAGGACGGCGACCCGGTCCGAGACGTGCTGGACGACGGCGAGGTCGTGGCTGATGAACAGGTAACTGAGCCCGAGCTCGCCCTGGAGTCGGCGCAGCAAGTTGAGGATCTGCGCCTGGATCGAGAGGTCGAGCGCGCTGACCGCCTCGTCGCAGACGAGCAGCCGCGGCGACAGCATGAGGGCACGCGCGATGGCGATGCGCTGCAACTGGCCGCCGGAGAACTGGGCCGCGTAGCGACCAGCGGCGTCGCGGTCGAGCCCGACTCGCTGGAGCGCGGCGGCGACCTCGGCACGCCGCTGGGGTCGCTTCATCGCGCGGTGGGCCAGGAGCGGCTCCTCGAGTGTCTGCCCGATCGTTCGCACGGGGTTGAGCGAGCCGTGTGGGTCCTGGAAGACGACCTGGATGTCCTGGGTGAGCCGCCGTCGGCGGCGGGCCGTTGCCGAGGTGATCTCCTCACCGGCGAAGCGGATCGTTCCTGCGCGAGGCGTCACGAGGCCGAGGACCGCGTTGCCCAGCGTCGTCTTACCGGAGCCGCTCTCGCCGACGACGCCGAGCGTTTCGCCGGCCGCAAGGGTGAGGTCGACGTTGTCGAGCGCGACGAGTGGAGCCAGACCGCGGCCGCGCCGGTATGTGACGCTGAGGCTGCGGATCTCCAGCAACGGCTCGGTGGTCACGACCGCTCCAGCTCCTCGATTCGGATGCAACGGGAGAGGTGGTGCGGTCCAGCACGCGTGAGTGCGATCGGGTTGCTGCCGCAGGCTGATTCGGCGAGCGGGCAGCGCGCCTGGAAGTGGCAGCCTGTCGGCCATTCGCCCGGCTTGGGCACCGTTCCCGGGATGGACGGCAGGGATCGGGCGGCGCGCGCCAGGTGCGGGTTGGCGGCTAGCAGAGCGGCGGTGTACGGGTGCCGCGGTCCGGCGTACAGCCCGTCGATGGGCGCCGCCTCGACCACCTCGCCGGCATACATGACCACGGCGCGCTCGCACATGTCGGCGAGGACGCCCCAGTCATGCGTGATGAGCAGGACCGCCATCCCGAGGCGATGTTGCAGGTCGCGCAGCAACGCGAGGATCTCCGCCTGCACCGTGACATCCAGCGCCGTGGTGGGTTCGTCGGCGATGAGGATTTTCGGCTTGGCCGCGAGGGCCATCGCGATGCAGACACGCTGTGCCATGCCGCCGGACAACTGGCCGGGTCGGCGGCGGAGAGTGCCGGCGGGATCGGGAAGCCGCACCAGGCGCAGCAGCCGCTCCGCCTCTGCCTGCGCCTGCCGCCGTGACCGCGGATGGTGGCGCCGGATGACCTCGCGCAACTGGCTCCCGATCGTGAACGTCGGGTCCAGGCTGCCCGCGGGATCCTGCGAGATGAACGCGATTCCCGCGCCACGCACCCGGTTGAGCTGCTTCTCGCTGAGCACCGTGAGGTCTGTGCCGTCGAAGACCACACTGCCGGCCGTGACGGCGCCACCCGCCGGCAGAAGCCCCAGCACCGCTCTGGCGGTGATGGTCTTGCCGCACCCGGACTCGCCGACGATGCCGACCGCTTCGCCCGCGGCCACCTCGAAGCTGATGTCGCGCACCACCGTCACGCCGTCGAGCGTGACCGTGAGTCCGCGCACCGAGAGGGCAGCCGTGGAACTCGGCCGCCGTTCAGGGGAAGGCCGCCGGCGGCGCCGCAACAACGGCGCCGCCGACACCGACCGTTCCATGGTCGCGTCCCGCACCGCGTCGCCGACCAAGCCGAAGGCCACCACCGTGAGCATCAGCACGCCGCCGGTCGGGACGAGCAGCCACGGGTCCTGGCTCATCGCGTTGGACGCCTCGGCGACCATGTTCCCCCAACTGGGACCCCGGGTCTCCGGCCGGGTGAGGCCGAGGAACGACAGGCCGCTTTCGGCGAGCAGCGCGGTCGCGCAGAAAAGCGACGTCTGAACGGTGATCGGCCCCGCGATGCGCGGGAGCACGTGGCGGCGCAGGATGGCGGGAGTGCCCAGGCCGGACAGCTGGGCCGCCTTCACGTAGAGCTCGCCCCGGACCGCCAGCGTCGAGCCGCGGACGATTCGCAGCAGCCCGGGACAGCCGATGACGCCGAGCGCCACCATCGTCGCGATGTCGTTGCCGGGAAACACCGCGACGACCATGAGCAGGACGACGATTCCGGGCACGGCGAGCAGGAGGTCTGCGAACCGCACGACGACACGGTCGAGCCAGCCCCCGCGATATCCGGCGATGACACCGAGCGGCACGCCGAGAGCCAGGAACACGACGGTGGCCACGGCAACGTCCAGCAGCGTGACCCGCGCCCCGAACAACAGCCGGCTGACTACGTCGCGGCCGAGTCGGTCGGTGCCGAGCCAGTGCAGACCGGACGGTCCGGTGAGGACGTGCGAGAGGTCTTGCTGCTCGGGGTCGTTCGGCGCGACGACGCTGGCGGCGGCCGCCGCGACCACCAGGGCCACGACGTACGCCGCCGCGACGGACGCCAACGGATAGGCGGTGAAAGCCCTGCGCAGCGACCGGCGTGGGAGCGGCGGACCGAGGCGCGACCCGGGGAGCGCGTCGGTGGTGGCGGTGGCGATCGCCGTCATGGGGTGCGCACCCGCGGGTTGAGCAAGCCGTACGACAGATCGACGAGGAGGTTCACGATGACCACGACGACGGTGAAGTAGAACGCGACTCCTTCGATCATCGGAAGGTTGTGGCTGCCGCTCGCAGTGACCGCCTGCTGCCCGAGTCCGGGGATGGCGAAGACGTTCTCGATGAGCACCGTCCCGCCAAGGAGGCTGACGAACATCAGCCCGAGCAGCGTCACCACCGGGATCGCCGCATTCCGCAGGGCGTGTTTGAAGATGATCGAGCGCAGGGGCAGCCCGTGAGCGCGCAACGCGACGATGAAGTCGCGGGCCAGCACGTCGGCCATCGCGTCCCGGGTCTGCCGGGCAATGAACGCCGAGCCGCCCACTGACAGGGCGATCACCGGTAGCACGATGCTCTGCAACCACTGCACGGGATCGTCGCCGAACTTGACATAGCCGGTCGCCGGGAACACCGGATACTGGACGGCGAGCAACTCGACGAGCACGAGCGACAGCCAGAAGTTGGGCGCGGCCAGGCCGAGCAGCGACACACCGCTGACGAGCTTTCCGGGCACGCCGCCGCGCACCGTGCTGAAGACCCCGATGCCGACGCCCGCCACGGCCGAGACGAGGACGGTGCCCACGATGATCGACAGGCTGGCGCCGAGCCGCCCGTTGAGTGCCTGGACGATCGGCTGACCGCTGAACAGGTCGGTGCCGAGGCTCCCGTGCGCCAGCCGGTCCAGCCACTGCCAGTACTGCACCGGAAGCGGCTGGTCGATCCCCAGTTCGTGCCGCACCTGCTGGTATTGCTCGGGCGTATAGCTCGTGGTCTGCCCGGACAGGATCGCCTTGGCGGCATCGCCCGGGGCGAGCGTGCTGAGCAGGAATGTCAGCACGGTCACGGCGAACAGCAGCACGATCGAGGATGCCAGCCAGCGTGCCGTCGCTCGGATCATCCCGCTCCCTTCTCCGGTCGCCCGCCCGACATGGCCGGGGCGATCCGGGCGGGGCGGGAATCGTTCTCGACGGCCCCGCCCGGAAGGTCGCTACGCGGCCGGCTGCACCTCGTAGATCGAGGCGAGTGGCGCCTTCGGGGAGACAGCGATCCCGGTGACCTTCTTGGTCCCGTAGTACGGCAGGCCGGTCGCCACCACCGGGACGAACCAGGCCTGATGCACCAGCCACGCCTCGACCTGCTGGTCGGCCTTCTCCTTGGCGCTTCCGGTCGCCTTGGCTGCCTGGTCGTACAGCGACTGCAGCTCGGGCGAAGCGGTGTGGAACGGGTTGAACAGCGCGGACGGCAGGAACAGCGAGGGTCCCTCGGTCCAGATCGGCTGCTGCCCGAAGATGGTCATGAACGCGGGGTACTTCGGTCCGAACGCGTCGGAGAAGTACTGGTTGGCGTTGGCCCGGTCGGTGATCTCCAGGGTGACGCCGACCTTCTTCCACTGCTGGGCGAGCGCCTGCGCGACCAGGTTCATCGACTGGTAGTCCGCGGTCACGATCTTCAGCGCGAAGCCGTCGGGGTGGCCGGCGTCGGCGAGCAGTTGCTTGGCCTTGCCGACGTCGTACGGATACGCGTCGTCGAGCGTCGAGTCGTACCCGTACCCGCCCGGCACGGTGAGTTGGGATGTCGGCCGGCCCCCGTCGCGGAAGAGGGCGGACGCGATGGCCTGGCGGTCGGTCGCGTAATTCAGTGCCTGCCGCACCCGGACGTCGGCGAGCGGCTTCGACATCGTGCCGTTGCGGTCGGCGAGGGTGACGCCGGTCCACAGCAGTGGGGTCATGGCCACAGTCAGCCCCGCCTGCCTGGCGGCCGCAAGAGTGCTGGCGTCACCGACCGCGAAGTCCACCTGGCCGGTCTTCATGGCGTTCAGCGTGGCCTGCGGGTTGGTGATCGCTCGGACGACGACCTTCGTCCAGTGCACGGAGGGCTTGTCGTAATAGTGCGGGTTCTGCACGAACGTGTAGTGATCGCCCGCGACGGTCGCCCCAGGATCGAGTTTGTACGGGCCCGCGCCGAACGTCTGGCCACCGAGCTTGGCCTTGTCCTGCAAGCCCACCGGGCTGATGATCCCGCCGACGACGTCGTCCTGGGTCAGCAGTGTCGGCAGGTCGGGGTTGGGCTTCGGGCTCTTGATGACGACGGTCAGCGGACCGGTCGCGGTGAACTTGTCGCCGGCGAAGAGCGGGACGAACTGGCCGCCGGCCTTGAGGACGTACTCGAAGTGGTCGACGACGTTCTGCGCCGTCAGCGACGAGCCGTCGGAGAACTTCACGCCGGACCGAAGCTGCAGCTCGAGCTGAGTGTTGTCGCTCCCGACGTACCGCCAGGAGGTCGCGAGTCCGGGCTGGAGGGTGCCGTCGGACCGCCGCACGATCAGCGGCTGGTACGCCAGCGCCTGGTAGAGCGAGTTGTTCTGCACCGTCTTCGCCGGGTCGAGCGTCTGCGGCACGGAGGCGTACGCCACCGTCAGCGTGCCACCGACCTGTCCGCTCGCCCTGGCTTGGCGACTCGCATCGCTGGCCTTCGACACGCACCCGGACAGCGCGGCGACGACCATCGCCGCCGCGAGCGCCAAGCCCAGGCGCCGGTGTCGTGGCGGGGTGTCGTACTCACGGACACCGTCGCGCGATTCCTTCTGTGCACGCACGTCTCCTCCTGCTGAAGCGCTGGGGTTTGAACACTTCGACGCTGCTGACGTCGCGCAGGCACTCGTCCGGGTCGTCGGCCGTGACGGCCGTGCCGCTCAGATAACTCCGCTCACACCCGTCTGTCAAGGGGTTGCTGTAAAGCACTTTCGTACGTCGTCCCCAGTACTTCGTGCTGGGCAAAGAGCTTCCAATGAAAACACTTGACACGGGAGGGTCGACGGGTTCGAATGGTCCCGCGACGCCGTCGCCGCCGCACCTCATGTCCAGCGACCGGCCGGGCCGCTCCTGGCAGCGGCCGGACCCTCGGGCGGCCCGACTCAAGGAGCCCCGTGACCACTGTGAGCCTTGCGCCCGCCGTGCGGAGGTTGATCGACGAGACGCCTCGTGGTGTCCCGGAGCACCTCTCGCCGTCTGAGCAGCGCGAGTACCTTTACCTGCTCAGCGAGTTGGTCTTCCTCCGCTACGGGCTGCCGGGCCCGGACGTGCACTCCGTCGAGGACCATCGGGTGCCCGTGGCCGGCGGCGGCATCCTCGTTCGGGTCTACCGTCCCAGCGACGTCGCACCGCTGCCTGGCCACGTGACGCTGCACGGCGGCGGGTGGAAGGCGGGCTCGGTGACCGAGCGCGTCGGGGACGCGATCTCCCGGCAGCGCTGCCGCGACGCGAACTGCGTCGTCCTCAGCGTCGACTACCGCCTCGCCCCCGAGCACCGGTTCCCCGTGCCGGTCGACGACTGCTATGCCGCGCTCCTGTGGGCGGTCGCCAACGCCGACGCGCTCGGGCTGGACGCCGACAACCTGTCGATCGGTGGCAGCTCGGCGGGCGCCAACCTCGCCGCCGGGGTCACCCTGCGCTGCCGGGACGAGGGCGGCCCGCGGCTCCCTGCGCTACCGGGACGAGGGCGGCCCGCGGCTGCGCTTCCAGCTGCTCGAGGTCCCGGCGCTCGATCTCACCCGCGAGACCGCGGGCGCGACGCTCGCATCCGGCGTCCTCCCCGACGTACCGCAGCCGACGATGGACGACGCGACCAGCGGCTACCTGGAAGACCCGGCACAGGCGCGCGATCCGCTCGCGTCCCCATTGCTCGCCGAGGACCTCAGCGGCCTGCCGCCAGCTCACGTGATGACGGCGGAGTACGACGTGCTGCGCACCGAAGGTGAGCTGTACGTCCAGCGGCTCGCCGCGGCCGGCGTCCCGGCGACGCACCGGCGCTATCCCGGCGCGCTGCACGGGACGGCGATGCTGACCCGGACCTGGGACGAGGCCAGGCGGTGGCAGCGCGACGCCGCAGAGGCGTTGCGGCGGGCCCACCGGGCCGCGGCAACGCCCGCAGCCCCGAGGCTGGCGTCGTCGGCATGAGCGAGAGATGACGTCCCGTCGGACGAGCGTCACCAGCCGTAGCCTGGCTGGCGTTCTACGACGTTCCGCAGAGGGAGGGGGCGACGAGGGTGCCCGTTGAGCACGCGACGATCTACGACGTCGCCAGCCGCGCAGGCGTCAGCATCTCGACGGTCTCGCACACCCTGAACCGACCGCATCGCGTCAACGCCGTCACCCGTCAACGCGTGCTCGAGGCCATCGACGAGCTCGGCTACGTGCCGAAGGCCACGGCCGTGGCACATGCCCGCAAGGCCGTCGGCCGGGTCGGCGTCCTCGCGCCGTTCAGCTCCTACGAGTCCTACAACCGTCGGCTCAAGGGCATCCTCCATGAAGCCGAAGGCGACACGACCGAGATCGTCATCTACGACCAGGAATCCGCCGCCTCAGCAACGTCGCCGCTGCTGTCCGCGTTGCCCATCGCCCGCCGGCTCGACGGACTGGTGATCATGGGCCTCCCGCTCGACGACCGCCTGGCCGATCGGCTCCTCGTCCAAGGCCTGCCCACCGTGCTCGTCGACAGCGCGCGTCCAGAACTCGACTCGATCACCATCGACGACCACGCCGCCGGATACCTGGTCGGTAAACACCTGATCGAGCGCGGCCGGCGGTCCTTCGCGTACGTCTCGGAGGCCCAACGCTCCGACGCCTACCTCTCCCAGGGGCAGCTCCGTCGGAACGGCCTTCGCCGTGCCGTCACCGACGCCGGAATCAATTCCGATCAGGTGCGGCACGTGCATGCCAGCAACGACATCGCCGGCGGGCGAGCAGCGATCGAGAAGATGCTCGCCGAGGACCAGCTTCCGGACGCCATCTTCGCCCACCAGGACGTCCTCGCGGCAGGCGTGCTGATGGAATGCAAGCAACGAGGCGTACGCGTGCCGGACGATGTCGCGGTCGTCGGCTTCGACGACGGCGATCTCGCCGAAGCTCTCGAGATCACCACCGTCCGCCAACCGCTCGAAGAATCAGGACGGCTCGGCTTCCGCCACCTGCGCGAAACCATCGATGGACGACGCGGATCGGCCCAGCACGTGACCCTCGGCGTCGACCTCATCGCCCGCGCCACGACGTGAGAGCTGTGCGGGCCGTCTGGTAGGCATGGGCAGGCGCCGAGCCGAGGCGACGTCCCCACGGCTACATGGGCCGGTAGGCGTCGCGTCGGTGCTCGATTCGGAGCACGATCACCTCTCGAAGATCCTCCCGAATCCGATAGAGGACTCGGTACGTCCCGCGCCGGCCAGACAACACGCCGACGAGGTCGTCGCGCAGTGGCTTGCCCACTCGTTGCGGCTGGTGGACGAGTGCCGTGGTGAGGAAATCGATGACCGCTGCGGTGACGGCCTCCGGCGGGTGCCCGGCGAGCGCGCGGCGCGCTGGCGGGGTCAGGACGAGTTCGTCGTCGTCCTCGGCAGTCACTTGCGCAGCCGACGCACGGCCTCGACGCCCCGGACCACATCGCCACGGGCATAGGCCTCATCGGCCTCACGGATGTCTGCGAACGCTTCCGGGTCGCTGAGGACGCCGATGGTCTCCTCGAGCTGAGCCAGGTCCTCCGGGCTGATCAGCACGGCGGCCGCATGACCGTTGCGAGTGAGGACGACGCGCTCGTGCTGACGCTCGACGCGGTCGACGAACTCGGACAAGTGGTCCCGGACTGTTCGCAGAGACTCCGTACTCATGGCCACAATTGTGGCCGCCGAGGGCGCGGCTCTCGAGGTTTGGCCAGCCGGTCTGTTCGTCAGCGAGTGCGGTGACCACGGTCGGCACCGCGACCGCGAGTGCGCAGATCGCCCGTCCGGTGAGCAGCTGTAGCTGCTCAGCCGTTCCCCGAACTGCGCAGTCGGCGGAGCAACTCCTCACTCGCACGCCGGTCAACGTAAGTGGTCACCGCACTAGCTGCATGTCGGCTGGGCGGCCAACCGCCAGCAGACACATCCGTGGGCCGCGGCGGTGGCGCCCGAAAGATGTCAGTCGGTGGCCGTACGCTCCACCCGGTCGACACCAGAGGAGACCGGTTCGATGCAGGAGCAGGACTTCCGTCCGTTCGCCTACCTGAACGCGACCAATGCCGAGGTCTACCGATCGGTCATGGGCGTCTTCGTGCAGGCCAAGCGCAGGTTCGCGGTGCACCTGCGGCCGGAGGACGTGCAGGAGGCGCTGAACGCCGCTCAGCCGATCGAGCTGCCGGCGGTCAGCGATGCGCTGCGACGTCTGGAGGACTGGGGCAACCTGCGCTCCGATCCCGACACCAGTCGGGTCACCACGGTGGAGGACTTCCACCGTGCGCGCTACCTCTACCAGCTCACCCGGCCCGGGGAGGCCGCCGAGGAGGCGCTCGAGGCGTACGACCGGGCACTCGGCCGGCGGGGAGCGCTGCAGGCCGTGGCGCTCGCCGACATCGCGGCGCAGCTTCGGGCGCTGCTGGAGCTGGCCCGCCAGCCGGCGGTCGATCCGGCGAAGGTGCACCTGCTGCTGCGCGGGCTGGTGGACCGGTTCACCGACCTGGCCGGCAACGCGCAGGCGTTCATGGCGTCGCTGCAGCGGTCGATCGACCTGCACGACGCGGACGCCGACGCGTTCCGGGCGTACAAGGACCGGCTGATCGACTACTTGGAGCGGTTCGTGTCCGACCTGGTGACCACCGGCTCGGAGATCGCCGGTCTGGTCGGCTCGGTCGAGTGCGCGGGCGTCGAGCGCCTGCTCGACGAGGCGGCATGGCGGGAGGCCGTCGATGCCGCGCCCGGCGCGGGCGATGCGGCGGGGGACGACCCGCGGCAGGTCGAGTTCCGGCGCGGCCAGGTGCTGTGGCGGGAGCGCTGGCAGGGCTTCCGCGCCTGGTTCGTCAGCGAGCCGCAGCACCCGAGCCAGGCGAAGCTGCTGCGCTCGCAGGCCCGGGCGGCGATCCCGCAGCTGCTGCAGGTCGTCGCCGCGCTGAACGAGCGCCGCATCGGCCGGTCGGACCGGTCGGCGGACTTCCGCACGTTAGCAAGGTGGTTCGCCGAGGCGCCCGACGACGATGCGAGGCACCGGCTGTGGCGGTC
>WNGJ01006914.1_pt1 | contig 12059 bp, 8 predicted proteins | sample 5400611 | NCBI WGS metagenome assembly WNGJ01 (sample SAMN13153375, study PRJNA577476) | soil metagenome | isolation source: 40 cm soil or saprolite under Garry oak tree replicate 1 | place: USA:California | collected 2016-06-15 | reverse complement strand
CTGTTATTTGGACAATTTGTGCGTCTCAAGCGTGATCTTTCAGGGACTGTGCCAGGAACGGGGCTGGGGTTGTATGTAAGCAAACAAATGGTGGAAGCGATGGGAGGGCGTATCTGGGCAGAGAGCACGGGAATACCGGGACAAGGCAGCCGCTTTTGCTTTACGCTTCCACCTGTTTCTCGTACAAGCATCACCTCTGAAGCTGCTGATTTACGCTCTTGACGGATGAAGGGATTAGACATGCAGTTCACATTCAAACTAATGGACGAAGCAGATGCACACACATTATACAGGCATGGCATTAGGAGGGTACAGCGATGACCTCGAATATACAAAAGACCAGGGCTATCCAACTACGTGAGCTTCATTATGGGCCCTCGATTCTTATCTTGCCGAATGCCTGGGATGCGGCGAGCGCGCGCATTATCGAACAGGCGGGGTTTCGCGCCATAGCCACAACCAGCTCAGGAGTCGCGGCCTCGCTCGGGTATCCTGATGGCCAGAAGATCAGCCGGGACATGCTCGTAGAAGTCACACAGCGCATCACGCGTGTGGTTGAGTGCCCTGTCACAGTCGATATTGAGGCAGGTTATGGCGACACCACCGAAGAGGTATTGCAGACGGTAAAGGCAGTGATTGGCGCCGGTGCCGTTGGTATTAACATTGAAGATTCGACTAAACAGCAGGAAAAATCGCTCGTGGATGTCTCGCTCCAGGTTCAACTCCTCAAGGCTATTCAAGAGACGGCATTGTCAAAGGAAGTGCCTGTGGTGGTGAATGCGCGGACTGACGTGTACTTACTGGCGAAAGGGGACCCTGGCAGCCGTTTTGAGCAGGCAGTGCAGCGTCTGAACGCATACCGGCAAGCGGGCGCGGACTGTCTTTTTCCGATTGGCGTAAGTGATGTACACGCGATTGCCGCTCTGACTAAGGCAATTAATGGACCGATCAATATCCTCGCTGGTCCCACAACTCCCTCAATAGCAGAACTGGCTCAACTTGGAGTAGCACGCGTTAGTTTTGCTTCCGGGCCGATGCGCGCTGTGCTGGCACGTCTACGCCGCATTGCCCGCGAACTGCTTGAGCAGGGTACTTATACAAGCATGACCGAAGAGACGCTTTCAGGAGCTGAGTTCAGGTCACTTTTCGGGTGAGCTACTGCATCAAGGCAAAATCAGGTGCAGGTCACCAAACTCGTGCCAGAGGTAGCCTTCGCGCAGTGCCTCTTGATAGGTGATCCTCAGATGCTCAAGCCCGCACAGGGCTTCAAGCATAGCCAGGTGCGATGCGTAAGGCTCGTGTAGCCCGGTCAGCATGGCATTTACGGCACGCATGCCGCGCTGCGGCGTAATCACCAGGCTTGTCCAACCTTCGCCGGGGTGGGTCGTTCCCTCGATATCGGTAACGGTTTCGAGCGCTCGCACAACGGTTGTTCCCACTGCAATGATTCTTTTCCCTGACTGACGCGCTGCATTTACCAGGCGGGCGGTTTCGAGAGGTACACGGTAATACTCCTCGTAGGGCGGCTCGTGATCTTCCAGGCTGGCAACGCCTGTATGCAGGATCAAGGGCGCGATTTGTACGCCATGCGCGACGAGTTGCGTGAGTAGTCCGGGAGTAAAGGCGCGTCCAGCCGAGGGCATTTCAGCACTGCCCGGCTCGGTGGCATAGACCGTCTGGTAGTAGCTAATGGGCCAGTGCTGCTTGACATAGCCATAGCGGATAGGAAAGCCATAACGCTCAAGGTAGGCTTGTAAGGAACAGGGCAATTGCAAGGTGGCGATCCACAACCGCGTATGACCTTTCTTTCCAGTACATGCAACGGGCATATCATTGCGGGAAGTCAGCATACTTCCTGAACTCTCACGAGCATAGGGAACGTGTAGTGTCACTGTGGCACCGGCAGGAAGATGCAGTATTTCGCCTGCCTCGGCATCGTAAAAAGGCTTCGTGGCTTTTTCTGCCGGCAAGCGTACTTCGACCGTCCATAAATCTGCCGGGAGGTGAGTTGAAAGATGCAACTCGCAGGCAGTGCCATCGGAACGCGTGGCAGGCAACGCTGCAGGCAGCGTACCACTGGTATTGATGACCAGCAGGTCACCGGCTTGGAGGTAAGCTCCGAGTTTGCGGAACCGCGTGTGAATCACGCGATTATCTGAGCGGTAAGAAACCATCAGGCGCACCTCGTCACGCTCAAGACCGCGTGCCTCTGGCGGCTCGCTTGCCATGAGTTCCGCTGGTAAAGTAAAGTCGAAAGGACTATCCATGTAGTGTCTGGACGCAGCGAGCAAGTTCATCTTTTTTCTGGTTCCTCTGACAGCGCGCGAGCAGCATAACGTCCACTGGGTCGGGTACCCGTAAGCAATTCGATTAGACCTGGCACACTCACTTCCGGCAGTGGGCGATCACTGATATCTTCACCCGGATAAGCCTCCTGGTGCATCTGCGTACGCATATCGCCCGGATCGACCCAATAGACACGCCACGCAGGATTTTCGGCAGCGAGAATGTTCGAAAGTTGTTCGAGCGCCGCTTTGCTCGATCCATAGCCTCCCCAACCTTCATATGCCTCTACACCTGCATCGCTGGTGATGTTGATTATACACGCGCCAGGTTTCAAAGAATGACGCATTGCCTGCACCACTGCCAGGGGAGCAATGACGTTGTTAAGGTACACCAGTTCAAGTACCTCGATCGGGTAGTCCAGCAAAGGCGGTTGCGGGCTGGGCCCAAGGATGCTGGCGTTGTTGACGAGCGCGTCAAGGCCACCCAGTTCTCGTGCAGCTTCTGCGAGTGCCCTGCGGTGAGCGGGATCGGTTACATCGCCGGGAATAGCGATAACTTGTGTTTGCTCGGCAAGAGCTTCACGGACCGCTTCGAGCGCTTTTGCCCCGCGAGCATTGATAATGAGTTGCCAGCCCTGTGCGGCAAGTTGGCGGGCCAATGCAAGACCAAGCCCGCGTGATGCGCCCGTAATTAGTGCTGTGCGAGTTGTATCTATCTTCATTTTGCTTTTCCTTTTTCATCAGCAGATTTGGTTAATCTCTGTTCCTAAACTATAACAGAAAAATATGTGGCTGCCCCAGTCAAAGGTCCAGTTCTTTCCTGCCCGAAGGTACAGTCTCATGCGATCAAATTTCTCAACCACTTCTGTTAAGAAGAAGGCTAAACTGCTCTAGCTAAATTACAACCATTGCTTACCTGTTTGTCAATGGAATATAACTCTGGCATTATCTGCTATGAGATTGAATTTGTCCTGGTGGGAACTTTGGGCCCACCAGGACAAACCTTACGCTTATGGCCCCGTCGGTGAAGAACCCGTGGTTGTCGCAGACGTAGCCTGCTTTACACGTACCCTGCGCCAGACGAACCATCCTATGACTACCACTGGAACAAGGTAGACGCAGAATGCTAGCAGCCAGATCAAGAAAGTAGCCAGTACCTGGGCAACCGATAGCGCAGCCGTCCATGAATCATGGAATACCTGGCCGATATTCCATGGTTTCGGTGACGGTGATGGCGACGTAGCAGGAGCCATCGGTTGCAGATTAATCGTCACCGTATAGAAAGTGGTCTCATTCTTCAAGGCATTGAGATGGGATTCAATGTCTTCGATCTGTCCCTCCACACCCGTCAGTTTATCCTCAACCGTGAGAATGTCACTTAAGGCCGTGGTGTTGCTGAGCAATACCAGCAGGCGCTGTTGCTCCCCGCGTAGATTCGTGAGTCGGGATTGCGTATCGATGTAGTCATTGGTTACATCCTGCACACTCTCATGCAGGTTGAGCAGTTTCCCCCCATGCTGCTGTACATAACTAGCAAGGTACTCTTCAATTTGCGTATACGCCGTGGACCCTACCGAGAATGTCATGGACACAGTATACAGGTTATCGCCTGTCTGCTCGTAGTCAATACCCGCTGATGACGAACGTGGATCGGTAGTGTTGACCCACGACTGTAAATCATGTGCCACCTGCCGTGTATCCTTCACCAGCATGTTGACCTGCAGCGACTTTATCAGGTGCTGTGGCCCGGATGAAGCTGAAGAATTACTTCCCTGTCCTGAAGACGAGCTACCTGATTGCTGCACTGGAGCATTGACCGGCACACCTGCACTACTACCGGTAGACGCAGAACCTCCACAAGCCGTTAGCAAAAGTGCCAGGATGAAGAGGATCCCCAGGCTACCACGGAGAGTCAAACGATTACAATTGCTTTTCATGAAATCCTTTTTGAGCAGATTACGCATAGAGACACTCCTTTTGAAATGCATAGATAGACAGAAAATGCGATCATATGTTATACGCCAGGAGTGAACTATAAACTCTCCCCCTGTCATCGATACTGACGGGGCCGATGGGCTAAAAGTTCCCTCTCCAAATCAGAACATAAGACATCCCGAGTTTTTTAGACTGCCTCGCGAGGCAAGGCAGTCTAAAAAACTCGGGATGTCTTATACTTTATCTTCCCTAACGAGCCAGGGCCACTTGTATAGCTCCCCCGGCCTTGATCGTCTCCAAATCGGCGGCAAGGCTCTCAGTCACTTCGATCTGCCTGGCACGAGTGACGCTCATGATATCGGCCCTGGCTGCTTGCAGCATGTTGGCAGTTGAGAGGTCCGTTGTCGCAAGTTGCAGCCGCTTCAACTCAGCTCCCACTGAAATGTTGGACTCACTCTTGTAACGGCGCACTGCTGTGGCAACCTCTATCAGAGCCTCGCCAGCAGCATCGGCTGTATCGCTCAGCAAGGATGCATCGGCAATCGGCCAGCGGGCATTGTGGATCGAATCTTCTCCTTCGATAGGCGCAAAGAGTGACTGGTAGGTCTGCTCCGTGATATATGGGAGGATGGGAGCAAACAACTTGATAGTTGTCAAAAGTACGTGATAGAGCGTGTAGCGTGCGCCCTCACGCAGCTCATGCGTCTCGTCATAAAGGCGCTCCTTGGACATCTCCAGGTAGTTGTCTGCCAGGTCTCTCCAGAAGAAGCTCTCCGTCTCGCTTTTGGCCGCTGCGTAATCATAGCTGCGGAAGAGTTCGGTCACACGCTGGATTAAGCGCTGGGTGCGGGAAAGCATCCAACGATCAGTAGGTGTGAATCCCGGTAGTTCGGCTGGCGGCTGATAATTTTCCAGGAAGCGCTGGCTGAATTTTGCCACGTTCCAGAGCTTTGTAACCAGCTTACCCCCGAGGGCGATTTTCTCTTCGCTGATGACCGAGTCTTTGCCAAGGCTTGTACTGGCTGCCCAGTAGCGCACGGCATCAGCCGAATATTTCTCGATCATCTCCATTGGAGGCATTGGGCCGCCTCCCCGGCTTTTACTGATCTTTGCTCCCCCGGCAGACATTACCCAGCCAGAGATAGCTATTATCTTCCAGGGTAAGATGCCAAAGTGGTGGTACGACTTGACGATGGTATAGAAAGCCCAGGTGCGGATAATCTCGTGTGCCTGTGGGCGCAGTGTCATGGGGAAGACTCGCTCATACAGTTGTTTATCAGTTAGCCAGCGTCCGACGATTTGCGGTGTCATGGAGGAGGTAGCCCAGGTGTCCATCACGTCCTCATCCGGAGTAAAGGACGTGCCGCCACAGTCACACGTTTCAGGCGGATTCTGCTCGATTGGATCCACCGGGAGCTGAACTTCGCTTGCGAGTATAATCTTACCGCAGGCATCGCAATACCACACAGGGAAAGGAACACCAAAGTAGCGCTGGCGAGAGATGGACCAGTCCCAGGCCAGGTTCTCTACCCACTCACGGTAACGCCCCACCATGTGAGCAGGGTACCACGTGATCTGCTCGCCTGCCGCAAGTAGCTCCTGCTTAAAGTCGAGCACGCGGATGAACCACTGCCGCGTCATGATGTACTCTACGGGTGTGTCATCGCGCTCGTGAACGCGCACAGACTGGATAATGGGTTGTCGCCCGAGCAGCAAGCCATGTGCGTCCAGTACCTCGATAATGCGACGCCGGGCCTCTTCTACGCTCAGGCCCGCAAACTCGCCGGCCAGGCTGGTCATAGTGCCATCGGGCGCGATGGCTATCTTGAGAGGCAGCTTGTACTTATACCACCATTCAACATCTGTCACATCGCCGAACGTGCAGCACATAACGGCGCCAGTACCTTTCTCAGGGTCTGCCTTCACATCCGCCAGTACCGGCACCTCGAATCCGAACAGGGGTACGGTTACATGCTGGCCGATCAGTTCCTGATAGCGTGCGTCATTTGGATGAACGAACACCGCCACACAGGCAGGCAGCAGTTCAGGCCTGGTAGTGGCAATAGGAAGTGTCTCCCCGTTCTCAAGACGAAAAGCCAGGGTGACGAATTCACTCTCGCGCTCGAGGTCGTTCAACTCTGCTTGCGCAATGGAAGTGCGACACACAGGGCACCAGATGGCTGGGGCCTCGCGGCGATAGGCTAATCCCTTGCGATAGAGGTCAAGAAAAGAAAACTGGGCGGTGCGCCTGGAGAGGTCGTCGATTGTACGATAGCTATAACGCCAGTCTATCGAAAGTCCAAGCCGCTGCCAGAGCGCCCGGTAGTCCTTCTCAAACTCTTCACTGACCTCCAAACACTTCTGGATGAAGACTCTGCGTCCCACCTGGGGAGCGGTGATGCCCAAGCGCTTCTCAACCAGGCGTTCGGTGGGAAGCCCGTTGTCGTCGTAGCCCATCGGGTAAAAGACATTGTAACCGTTCATGCGCCAGAAACGGGCGATGAAATCGGGATGGCTATAAGAGTTGGCATGGCCCAGGTGAGCATTCCCCGAAACCGTTAGAGGGGGTGTATCGATGGAGTAAACCTGCCCGCCGGCTTCAGTAGAAAAGTGGTAGATACCTGATTTTTGCCAGAAGGCCTGTAGTTCTGGCTCGGCTGTATGCGCAGCGTAACGTTTTGGTAAACTCACAAGCTACTTCCACACCTTTCTTGGTCGCTCCTCCGGTTTCGGTTCCAGCGCCGGTCGTTCCTCGATCAGGCGCAGTGCTTCGGCAATCGCTCGATCTAACTGCGGGTCAACCTTATGTACATAGTCCTGTGGTGCAATATCGATCTCGATGTCAGGGTCGGTGCCATAATTTTCTACATTCCAACCCACATCCTTGAACCAGAAGGCGTATTCCGGTTGCGTGGTCACTGTGCCATCGACGAGGGTATGTCGAGGGCTAATGCCGATAACGCCACCCCAGGTGCGTTTGCCGATTAATGGCCCCAGGCCCATCAGTTTGAAGCCGTGGCTGAAGATATCGCCATCCGAACCAGCATGTTCATTGGTTAAGGCAACCATCGGGCCGCGTGGTGACTCCTGGGGATAGGGTTCTGGCTGGCCCCAACGAGAGAAATCATAACCGATGCGTCGCCTCGCCAGTTTCTCCAGCAGCAGTCCAGAAACGTGTCCCCCGCCGTTAAAACGCACGTCTACAAGTAAAGCAGGATAATCGTACTCGGCCAGGTAACTGCGGTGAAATTCTGCAAAGCCTGCCGGCGACATATCAGGGATATGAACATAGCCAACCTTGCCGTCAGATTTTTCATGGACGACGCGGCGGTTGTTCTCGACCCATTCTCGATAACGTGCAGGTCTTTCATTCCCTATGGCTTTTGCGGTGACTACGCGTATCTCTTTGCTGGTCGCATCCTCGATAGTGAGTTGTACTTCATTACCCGCCTGGTTCACCAGCAGTTCTTGTGGGCTGCGCTCAGGCTCCACACGCTGCCCATCGATCGCGAGTACGGCGTCACCTAGCGTAATATTTAAGCCGGGACTTGTGAGTGGCGAGGTTGTATTAGTATCAGCTGGATCACCCTGTACGATGCGAGCTATACGATAGCGGTTATTTTCGGCATCATAGCTCCAGTCTACACCCAGGAAACCTTGCTGGTAGTGCGGTCCATGGCGATATTCACCGCCCATTTCATAAGCATGCGAGGTATTCAGTTCGCCCTGGAGTTCCCAGAAGAGATCGGAGAGTTCCGAGCGCGAGCCGACGCGTTCGACAAGTGGAGCATACTGCGCGTAGATGGCATCCCAATCGATGCCTGACATGTCTTCTGTCCAGAACTGTTCGCGCTGCAGGCGCCAGGCTTCGGCAAACATCTGCTTCCATTCAGCAGCAGGCTGTACCGACACTTTGACACGATACAGGTCGAGCCAGCCCGATTCGCGACCGGGTCGATCACCATTGTCCGCTTTTGCAGGTTTATCACCAGCTTTCAGCGCACGCAGGCGACGTCTACTACGGTAGATCAACGTTTTATAATCACGCGAGAGATGAAAGCTGCTGACGCCATCAACCAGCGTTTCGTTTTTGCGCTTCTCGAAGTCGTAGCAATCGATGTGTCCCATTGGCTCATCCGAGTCCCAATTCTGATGAATAGCGCCTTGAATAGGGTAGAGCAGGAAGAGTACTTTCCCTTTGATACCACGCATGCTGCGATAGCGGCCCTCTGCTACAGGGAAAGGTATAGCTCGCGAGGTAATGCCCTCCAGGTCGATGACAATTGCAGGTGGCTTTTTTGTTTTAGCGCCTTCCTCCTGGTCATCACTTTCCTTTTGTGAGGGCTCCCCATTGTTATCTTGCTCTTTCTTGGAGGTCGCTTCCTCTTTCTCCTTCTCTTTCTCCTCAGGGGCCTTGGGTTCAGGGATGAAAGGCGAGCGCAGGTCACGCTGCAACGTAATGAGGTAGGGTTTCACGCCCTTGGGAAAGTTCAGATCAAATTGCAAGTTGTCGTAAACAGGATTGAGAATGCGATGGCCCAGGAAGTACAGGTACTTGCCTTCGGGATCAAATGAGGGAGAGACATCTGCCAACACAGGCTCGGTCACGAAATGGGTTTCACCAGACTCAAGATTGCACAGCTTGATAGCTGATTGCTGGTTCGAGAAGGAGAAGCCATAGGCCAGCCAGCGACCATCCGGCGACCAGGCAATACCTCTGATACCACCGTAATCACTGTGATCCAGCACATGCGATGTGCTTGCTTCCAGGTCAACCGTTAGCAGTTCATTGCGGTGATTGGTAATGGCAACAACATCATCTGTGGGTGAGACAGCCATAGAATCAGCTCTGCCAAATTCGATATCGGTAAATGTCCTGGGCTCGCTACCATCTTCGGGGTTGAAGACGACCAGGCTCTCACGACCGGTCGCATCATTGATGGCGACCAGACGCTTGCCGTCATTGAGCCAGGTCAGTTTGCGATAGCGCACGCCATCAGGTTCACCATGCTGGAGCACCGGCCCCTCCCAGTTGCCCATGCTGAAAGCCTTACCGCGCGTGGTGAGAGCAACCGCATAGCCTTGAGGATGCAGGGTGTAGCTATCGAGATATTCAGCGGCCGAGACGAATTTGCGATTACGCTGGCTGCGTATGCTTGGCAACTCGGTGTCGAGTCGACGTACTTCCCCGCTGGTTGGATTAAACAGGTAGAGGGCAGCGCCCGCATGATATACCAGGCGCTGTCCGTCACTTGACATATGACGCGCATAGAAATCCTGGTGATCGGTATGGCGGCGTAAATCCTCTCCGAAAGGCGTGCAAGAATAGACGTTGCCTATGCCTTCGTGGTCGGAGAGAAAGTAGATGCGCTCACCTACCCAGCACGGGTCGGCGATGTTCCCATCTAACTGCAGCAGTCGCTGGAACGTCCCATTACCGCTGACATCGCACCACAGGTGCCCTACCCTACCACCCCGGTAGCGTTTCTGGTATGCAAAATCTCGCACGTTAATGTTGCGGCCAAGCACGATACCACCGTGCGGACCATAAGAGATGGCATTTGCCAGGCCGAAAGGAAGCTGGCGTGGCTCGCCGCCTTTAGGACTAATCGCATAGATGACCTCAAAACGCATGGCAAATTGGCCTGCATTGCTAGCATACACTATCTCAGCGCCGTCAGGTGACCAGCCGGCCACCTTGCTAGAAGCGTCTTGAAAGGTAAGACGGCTGGCTGGGCCACCTGGCGCGGGCATAACGTAGATTTCGCTGGGACCTTCTTCGCGGCCTACAAAAGCCAGTTGTGTTCCATCCGGTGAAAAACGCGGGTAGCTTACTTCAGCAACACCCGCCGTCAGGCGCTCCGCTCGTCCGCCTGCGCTTGATACGAGCCAGAGGTCATCCTCGGAAACAAATACGATACTATCCTGGTGGATAGTTGGGTAGCGTACATAACCCTGGGATGGCATATTTTCTCCTTTTTAGAAGCCATTTGGGGGCATTCATCAGAAATTGACAGAATTAGTTCTCGACATAGATGTAAGTAGCTCCACAGAACCTGAGGCTGTTTTAAAGGCTTCAGTAGTGTTCATTCTACACCAGGGATGATCGTACGGGCAAGAGGAAGAGCAGCTTTGATATATTTCAAAAATATGGCTCAAATAGCGCTCATTTTGCGCGGTAATTTTTTTTGTGCTTATCGCTTGCTTATATGCTTCAACCAGCAGGTAATTTTGCTGCTCTACCCCGACTGACAACGGTTTGCTCATAATCAACACACCTCTATTTGTGCGCGAGTAGTGATACCTGACGCTTGTTCATCGAACAATATGGCAACGGTTATAGCTTAATGGTTGTTCATATATCTATTCCATTTCGGCCTGCTTTATCTAGTACATTGAGGCAGAGAAACATCCATGATAGAAACGCTTGAGAACCGAAGCGGACAAGCATCTGGTTTTCAAGCGTTTCCTTAAAGACAACATGGGCAGGGAGAGGGCTAATGGTCGCGCGTATGTTGAGTAGTATCCGGAGTGCATAAAAGCTTTATGGCGATCACGGATGCGGCCATCCAGCCAATTAACGTTGCAAGCCGTAAGGTTCGCGCCATAAATGCTGCATTACTAAAACCCGTAAAAAAGATTAGTAGAATAAGCACGGCGCTCGCCAAGCAATAGAAAGCCCACCAACGCTCCTTCCATGTCAAGAATAGCCGAACGAATACCGCCAGCGCTGCCGACAGCATAACGAAGACAAAGAGACCGCCCAGGGCGTGGATAGCGCCGTGCCAGGAAGGGTGTGTTGCTGCGGTAACCCCCGGCGGAAACCCATTGGCGGGGTCGGTTCTAAAGATACTGACCACGAGAAGACCGAGCCCATACGCACCGATCAAGATCGGTCCCCATGTTCCCGCCCGTCCGGGGTGCAATCGCCTCCAGAGGCCAACTGCATAGAGCAGGTTAAGCACGCCAGCCAGTGCAAAGTTCACAATCTGAACCCATCCCCAGTCACCAAGCGAGAGGAGGCTAAGCGGATCGAGTCGCGGGTCGAAACCAGGGCGGGTGTAGTCCTCAATGAGCATAGTAAAGATAAAGAATGGACCGGCGATGGCTCCGCAGAGCAGCAATATCCTCGTGAGCGGCCGTGTCTGTGTTTGCATACTTCCTCCTCCGCGAGGATCAGCGCTTTGTTGCTGGTTGGCTTGAGAGGAGAGATCCATGATGCACATCCTTTCTTTCGATCCCTCTCGCCTGAGAGGTCATCCCTCAGCGGGACGCAAGCAGATGCTGGACCAGGAGCTGCGCCAGCCACGTCTCATAGCGTTCGGGCTCCCAGCGTTGTTCCACGACCAGCATGCGATAGACATCATAGCTGGTCAGCGCCCACAACACATCCGTAGCTTCTTCAAACGACAGGCCAGAACGCAGCACCCCCTGTTCGTGCAGGGAGGCAATCAGCCGGGCCTGGTTCCGACGCCGTCTCGCCTCGACCTGCTGTGCCAGATCCGCCAGTTCGGGTGCCACGGCACCGGCAGTCCGCAGCAATTCCAGTGAGCTTGCCAGCGGCTCGTAAGCCTGGCGGGTGATCTGAGCAACAAGCGAAAGTCGCCGTGACGGGTCCTGGGTTGCGCGCAGTTCTTCGATGAGCAGCTTGACGGGCGTGCTGAACGCCTCAGGGTTGATCACCTGCGCCAGCAGCGCGTGCTTGGAACCGAACACGGCGGCAATCGTTTTGGACGAAACTTCGGCAACCTCAGCGACTGCCTCCAGCGTCGTCACGGCATAGCCACGGCTCGCGAACAGTTCGCCGGCTGCCGCCAGGATGCGTCGGCGCGTCTCCTC
>WNGJ01006912.1_pt1 | contig 12059 bp, 8 predicted proteins | sample 5400611 | NCBI WGS metagenome assembly WNGJ01 (sample SAMN13153375, study PRJNA577476) | soil metagenome | isolation source: 40 cm soil or saprolite under Garry oak tree replicate 1 | place: USA:California | collected 2016-06-15 | reverse complement strand
CTCAAGCTCGTCTTGGCTGCTAATTATAAGCTCTACCGATTCCTTCCTCCGGGCGAGAGAGAGTAGATCATATGTTGAGCTTAGATCTGGTCCAGTCTCAGCTAATTGCAACAGCCCTAAATATCAGACGATAGTCATGAACAAAGAATTGCCCACCACTGCTGTACTTCGAAGCATCCGCAAAGAAACTCCGAGGAGGTTGGCCAAACACTGTTTGAAGCAAGCCATAAAGACGCCCGGCGATCCAAGGTGTATGCGCCTGGAACTTGAGAACGAGCAAGCCGTCATCACTCAGTAAGCGGCGTGCGGCTTCCAGGGCCTGGAGCGTGTATACGTAGTTGTCGATGCGAACGGACGAATAATTCGAAATATTCGTGTGCGAATCCAATAGCGAGTAAACAATCAGGTCAAATCTCTCGTGGCTGTTTTGGATGTAACTCCGCGCATCGTTGATCACCGATGTGACACGAGGCGAGGAATAGGGTTTCTCAAAATGGTACTCTCGCCCAAGATGTTGAATAAGCGGGTCAATTTCGACGGCCACAATATGTCGACCGCCGTTGCGGAGGGCCGCCGCAACATCGTTCCCCATTCCAGCCCCTAAGACAAGAACCGAAGGCGGGCTAGCATAAAAGTGATACGGAAGATTGTATGCATCCCATTCATTCGGCATTTGAGAGAAATAGTCAGGGTGGGAAGCGACAAAAGCAGGAGAAAGATTCACAACCTGCTGAAACCATGTATGATTCGTGTCTAGTTGATAAGCGATCACTTCCCCATTTTCTATGCGAGGTGAGAGCTCCAGGTACTGATAAGGGGACCAGTATTGACGACCGCTTCCGTGCGGTTGCAGATAGAAGAAAGCGAGGCAGAGTCCAAAGGCGGCAAGCGTAGCCCAACGGAGCCGAGCAACTTTGCCGACCAGCAGCACTAGAAGCGCGCCGGCGACCACGAACCAAACAGGCGGGGGTTGCCAAAACTGGCATAGGAACGTGAACAGCAAAATTCCTGCCAGATTTCCGAGAATATTGATCGAGTATGCAAAGATCCCTCGAGGCGCAGTTTCCAAATAACCACCAACGATCTGTCCAAGCGGAACAAAAACTATGGCATTCAAAATGAATAACGGCACGATGATGGCAATTGCTGCTCCGAGAGCAAGCAGAGCGACTCCAGAAAACGGCACGTCAGGGATGCCCATCGAATTCACCTCTGATGCCACGCCTAGGTACGACGGAAGCGCACTGATCAGCGCTCGCAGAGGCTGCCAAGGAAATTCAATTAGAAAGACAAGCGAGAGGAGTGGGGCAACCAGCGCAACCAAGTTAACGAGTCTGCGGCAGAGAAAGCAACCCAGGCCGAATCCGAGAAAGCAGGATACCAACATATAGTTTTTTAGATACGCAAAGATGCGCACTTCCGACGACATCCAGCGGATCATCAACAACTCGAGGAAAAGTCCTAGAATACTTGCCAGAGTGAGACCAGTATACGAAAACCCTCCCAGCTCTTTGAGTGAGAATTCAAATATAGCCGTCTTGCTATGAAGTATGCGCGCCCAAGCATGCGGTGGTTTCTGCCGGTAAAAGCTGAAGGAGTAGAGGCAAGCGAGTGTGCTGATAATAAGCGTGAGACAAAAGGCGATTTGATAGTCAAGGCGTGCAATGTCTTCTCGCAAGAAATGCCCCCGAGCGGTCACTTTGAGATGTAGTGCCTGCCAGCTTGCGAGAAGCAGTTTACATTATCTCTGGACCGGAGAAGGTCTCAGTCGCTAGCCCAGCTAGCCCCTGCGTAGCACAGTATTGCCGACTTGGGCCGCCCGTTGGAGGAATTCCTGCGAGTCGGAGTCCACTACCAACTGCGGCCTCAATCTCAAAATGCCTTTCCCCTTTTCTCGTTTATGCTTTCTAAGCATAATCGAGGTGGTTATGAGAAAGCAGTTTCTTCCGAAGAGCGGTGTGACGAAGCAGTTGGTAATTTCCGGGTGGGGTATCGCAGTCCTCGTTTGGTATTTCCACAAATTCTCTCCGGCTTTCAGCCCCATTATTCATGGGCTTTTGCAAAAGTTATGGCGATAGCAGAAGACCTGCTTACGTTGGTCGCTCTCTGTTGCTTTTGCCTAGCTTTTGCGTGTTTGGGCAACACCATCCTCAGATTGTTGCGATTTGAGATGGAAAAAGACGCTGAGCATCTTCTGGTAACCGTCGGGGTTGGGCTGGTCGGCACGGAAATCCTTCTCTTCCTAATTCAATTCACGCAATACATCCGGGACGGTAGTCTAGCGATCATTGGTTTGCTTTGTATGCCGCTCATCTTGGAATCAGCCTCCATTCTGCGGAGATTTTGGGTCATGTCCCGGCTTCTGGGCTCGCGGTCGACCGCCGGACGTTTTTTGCTATTTGCAACGGGAATCGTACTCTGCGTGGAGTTTTTTGCCTCGTTGGCGCCACTCACAGGCTCGGACGCGATGCATTATCATTTCACAGCACAAAAATTGATTCTCGAGCAAGGTTTCCATCCCATGTTCTCGAACACGCACAGTTTTCTTTGCGGGCAACATCATCTACTTATTTTGCTTGGATTGGCACTCGGAAGTGAGAAGCTGGCGCTCGGATTCATTTTTTTCGGTGGCGTTCTGAGCGCAGCCATTTTGGCAAGCCTCGCCGCTCGCTGGGCTTCCGAACGATTGGTCCTTGGAATCACATTGCTGTTTCTTCTCACGCCAGTGGTCTTCTGGCAGATGGCTTCTTCCGGGGCTCCTGACGTCTACATGGCATTCTTTGCAGGTACGGTGTTGATCGTGCTGTACCAGAGCGCCGACACGGGAACCTGGCGGCAAGCCTTGGTCGCGGGATTGCTGACTGGTGGCATAGCCGGGGCCAAATACACCGGCTGCTTTATCGCGGCTGCCGTGGGACTTGCCTTTGTGATTGAGTCCACGAGATTCAGTAGGTCGTTGATATTTATGGTTGGAAGCGTGATCGGCGGAATTTGGCCGTATTTGAGGAATACACTTTGGACGGGAAACCCGGTCTTTCCATTTTTGTCGGAGAAACTCTCGCCCCACCTCATTACGACGTACGGACTGACGATCCTGGCGAGCGATACAGGCACCGCTGCGAACCACAACCCGGCACAATTTCTCCCCTTCCTTTTCTTCGCCGCCATACGGGCGAAAAACCCGGGCCTTTGGGATTTCTTTGGGCCTACGGTGTTCGCGCTCGCTCCCCTGGTATTCCTTGCGTACAAGAACACAAGAGAATGGAGGATCCCGGTTCTGGTGTGGTTCCTGTCGAGTCTCGGTATATTTTTTGCTTCGGGACTGCCGCGGTTTCTCTTACCCCTTTTTCCGGTTGCGCTTTTCTGTGTTGCCGCGGGAATCGAGTGGTCGATCGGGAAGGGCTGGAAAATCGCGAGCGCCGTTTCCGTGGGTACAATGGCACTCATGATTCTTGCCGGCGCAACAGGACTGGCAGTTTACTGCTGGAAACCAGTCCTTGCTGCGGTCGGGTTTACCAGCCGTGAGGCGTATCTGGAAGATATGGGTCAGGATTACCAGGTGGCCCAGGCAATCAATCAGCTGTTGGGCACACCCAAGAACGCGGGAACGGCCCTGATATTTCTGCGGCATCAATATTACCGGCACATCTCCTACCTGAATGCTGATCCCGACACCAGTTTTGAGGCCGATCCAGAGCGGCTGAAAACGCCCGAACAGTGGAAAGAATTCTTAAAAGTGAAGGCCATTGTCTATGTGGTTCGAGCGCCCAGTTATCCACTGGTGATCGCCGCTCCACTGGAAGAATTAGAGAAACGAGGTGAGTTGGTCCGTTTTGCTCAGACGGAAGTTGGGAACCTGAAGGGCATGCGCATCGAGCAAGAGCACATCACGGTTCCTGTGATCATTTTGAAGACTAACTTCTAACGGGAAGGATGCAATGGCAAAGTAGGTTGTAGATTTGGCGCCGGTGCGTTTCACGGGTTCAGAGAGAAATCTGTGCGCTGGAACTGTCGGCGCTTCTTGACGTTTGCAATCTACGAAGGAATTAGGCGTGAAGCTCCTGATCTATTCACACTTTTTCGCACCCAGCGTCGGTGGCGTCGAGACAGCGGTTCTTTCTCTCGCCAGCGGCCTCGCTGGACTACGCTTGGCTAACAGAGCTCTGCAGTTCGATGTTACGGTCGTTACGCAAATCCCTGCCGCAGAACTCTACGACCATGCATTCCCATTTCGGGTCATCCGCAGGCCTAGCTACTTCCAGCTATGGCACCTTATTCGTCAGTCTGATGCCGTGCACCTAGCTGGTCCTTCCGCTATGCCCCTTCTTTTTGCATGGCTGGTGCGCAAACGTGTGGTCCTCGAACACCACGGTTACCAAGCAGCGTGCCTCAACGGGCTGCTTCTTCATCAGCCGGATGGAACTCCTTGTCTCGGGCATTTTCTTGCCCGGAACTATGCCGAATGTCTACGCTGCAACGCTCGGGAGTCCTCTTGGTTGCGAAGTATTGTCACTTTGCTGCTGATGTTTCCCCGCCGCTTTTTCGCTCGGCACGTTTCCGCAAACCTCGCCATCTCCCAACATGTTCTCAACCGGCACGCCCTGCCTCGCTCGTCGGTGGTCTATTACGGGATCGAAGACTGCTGGGCCGGCGAGAATTTGCTCCATGACGGGGCCGTTCTCCGAGACAAAATCTCCTTTGCGTTTGTAGGCCGTCTAGTCCGCGAGAAAGGAATCGATGTACTTCTCGAAGCCGTGCATATCTTGCGGGAGAAAGGAAAGAGTTTTGAAGTATTCCTCGTTGGTGACGGACCCGAGCGCCCCAAACTGCAGGAAATCATCACGCGCGATCGATTGGAGTCCGTAGTTCAGGTCACTGGTTTCCTGACGGGCCCGGCTCTGACGCAAGCCCTTCAGAAAGTCCGCGTCGTAGTCATGCCCTCCGTTTGGGAGGAAACAGCAGGTCTAGCGGTCATCGAGCAAATGATGCGCGGAAAGCTTGTAATCGCTTCGGACATCGGCGGCCTCGGAGAGATCGTTAGCGACAGTGGCCTGAAGGTCCGCCCGGGTGATGCACAAGGGTTAGCTCAAGTCATGTGCAGCGTTCTTGAACAGCCTGCTCTCATTGACACACTCGGCAGGAAAGCCCGCGAGCGTGCACTTCGCTTATTCAAGCGGCAGCGTATGGTAGAGGAGCACGCTAAAATATACTGGTCCTTGGTTAGCGGTCAGGAAACTCGATGATCGAAAACCGCTGTCCATTCAAGGCTGCGTGAACATCCTGGTGCCGGCAAGTCAAAGGTCATTGCCCATGCGGAAGTCCACAATGCATCATCCAAAAGAGTGAGCCCCAACCACAGTCCGGTCTTTCCCCTAGTTCCAGATTGCAAGCACACCTAGCAGTCTCCAGAAACCTGTTATACTGATGGCCCACATTCCGCTTTCGAATTAATGCCAGTGCCTCTCTCTTCTGTCACGCCCAAGAGCCTACTAGCTCCAGAGAACGTCCCGTATCGTGTTCTCGTTCTTGTCACGCATGTGATCCCCTACGGCTCCTCACTCTTCAAGCTTCTCGCCAGTGATCCTCGCCTGGACCTTCTGGTCGCTTACTGTAGCCTGCAGGGAGCGGAAGCCGGGATCGACCCTGAGTTTGGAATCGAGATCTGCTGGGACACGTCGCTGTTGGAAGGTTACTCTTGGGTTCACATCCCGAACCGGTCGCCGCGCCCTCGCCTGGGCCGGTTTTTCGGACTTCTTAACCTTGGCCTCTGGACGCTCATTCGTTCTCAATCCTTCGATGCTGTGGTGATTTACACTGGGTACATGTGCGCGAGTTTCTGGATCGCCTGCTTCGCGGCCAAGAGCCGAGGCATTCCAGTTTTGATTTCCTCCGATTCCAGTTCCTTACGCCAGCGCGAGGGAAAGCGGTGGAAAACCCTGATCAAGCCATTCATTCTCGGACACGTTTACGGCTATGTGGATGTCCTCATGGCAGCCTCCCAGCCGGTCAGGGACCTCGCGATGCACCTGGGCAAGCCTCGAGAGGAGATTGTCATAATTCGCTCGGGCGTCAATAAGGACGCGTGGCTGGCGCGTTTCATGGACTTTGATCGGGATGCCGTGCGTGCCTCCTGGAATGTGCCCAACAGTGCCAAGGTTGTCCTCTACTGCGCAAAATTGCAGCCCTGGAAACGCCCTCTCGACCTGTTGCGAGCGTTCGCCAAAGCCAGCGTTCCCGGAAGCTATCTGGTCTTTGCGGGGGAAGGGCCTCAACGCCCCGCACTGGAGCGTGAGGTTGTGAGTCTCGGCATTAACGACCGAGTGCGAATTCTCGGTTTCATTAACGATTCTCAATTGCCCGGCGCCTACAAAGCTGCCGATCTCTTTGTTCTGCCTTCGGAGTATGACCAGTGTCCTCTTGTGATCCCGGAGGCAATGTTCAGCGGTCTTCCTGTCCTTTTAAGCGATGCTGTCACTGGACGATTGGAGATGATCGATCCTGGGAACAGTGGTTATCCTTACCCCTGCGGGAATACAGATGCGTTAGCGGCCCTTCTGAGGAAGATTCTGGGTGACGCTGCTCTTCTGGGATACATGCAAGATTGTGTGGCGCGCCAAATGGAGCGCTGGACCGCGAAGGATCTCCTGGACTCCTGGATAGGTGCCGTTGGGCTAGCGAAGCAACTCAAACAAAAGCTGGCTAAGTAAGTGTGAATCAGTCAAACGCGTATAGGACCCCTGTCATTCCCAAGTCATGAGGGTATGATGTAAAACATCGATCAGGTGGCGGTCTCTAATGATTCGGACAATGCCGACTTTGCGCAGCTCGCGCAACTCGCTGATGGTGTTCGGATTGATCGTTCTTGGGGCTTGCTGCGCCTATCAGGCCGCGGAAGCCATTGTCGCCAATAATCTCGTCACACTGGCTTATCCCTTTATGTTCTTTGTCGGCGGTGCCGTCGTCATCGCGATTTTAAATGATTGGCGCCGCGGCGTGTACATCTTCGTTAGCTGGATTCTCTTCGAGGATTTGGTCCGAAAATACCTTGGCAACAACATGGGCATCTATTTCGCCAAGGATATGTTGGTACTAGTTCTGTATCTGTCCTTTTTTCGGGCCCCGCTGGCTAGGCGCGGCGGCACATTCCGCATCCCCTTTCGTCCCGCCCTGTTGGCGTTCTTCTGGCTTGTTCTCCTGCAAGTCTTTAACCCAGCTTCCACGAGCATCTTTTATGGCATCTTGGGGATGAAGCTCTATTTCCTGTATGTCCCGCTCATCTACATTGGATACGCCCTGATTCAGTCCGATGAGGCTCTGCAGCACTTTTGCTCCTTCCTTTGCGTCCTGATCCTGATTGTGGCTGGGTTGGGGATCTCGCAGTCCATCATCGGATCCAATTTTTTGAACCCCCCTCACCCGCAGGAAGATATCCTTCAAATGAGCACGCTCTACCGTGCCGCGCCGATCTCGGGGCTGGTATCCTATCGCCCCACCTCCGTGTTCGTCAGTGCTGGCCGCTTCCAGGATTGTCTCCTCGTCGCCTGGTCAATCTCCCTGGGTTTTGGTGGATACCTTTTGTTGCGGAGCCGACGTGGCAGGACACTTGCCTTCACCACCATCGGTGTCGTTGCGGCAGCTTCCATCATGTGCGCCTCCCGCGGTGTGCTGCTGTGGAATTGCGGCACCGCCCTCCTCACTGCTGCAGGGTTTCTCTGGGGGGCGAAGTGGCGGCAGCGGGGAACAGTCCGCGTTCTGCGCGCGATCCAGAGATCTGCGCTCTTTGTTGGCGTTGGGATTCTCTTACTGCTGACTATTTTTCCTCAGGAGTTTGCGGCCAGAGTCGCGATCTATTCTGAGACTTTACTCCCCAGCAGTCCCGCAAGCGAACTTGGCTTTCGTGCGCAAACCTATCCCTTGCAGGAGTTAGCCCACGCCTTTGATTTTCCCGCGTGGCCCTATGGCTACGGCACAGGGACGACCTCTCTTGGCATTCAATATGTGATGCGCATCATGCACGCTGCACCGATGAGAGTCGGCGTCGAAAGTGGCTTCGGGAACTTTGTTGTGGAACTTGGCATCTTAGGCCTAATTCTTTGGATTGTCCTCGGCCTTTCGATTAGCCTTTCAGCTTGGAAGGTCGTTACGGAACTCCGAGGCACACCCTGGTTCCCGCTGGCTTTCTCAATCTTTCTGTTTGCTTGCCTCCTCTTTTTCCCGATGACCTACACCAGTTTCAGCGCTTACCAGGATTTTGTGATCAATTCTAATTTTTGGCTGCTGATGGGAATCCTTTATCGCTTGCAGACCTTCCCGAAGGCAACGCAGATCGCTCGAGATCAAACGAATCCGAGACAGGCCTGAATTGCGCATGGCGTTGTTTTTCTTTCTGGGACCGCAACACGAGACAGGATCTTGCCTCCGAACTATCGCTGCGCTAATCACCAATTAAGTGCTTAATACCGCAGCACCAAGCCATCGGCGTATTTGCGCCGGTAATTTCAACGACGTCGATGTCGGAAGCGCGTACACATTCGACGATGGCACTAGACGCAATGGATGCGCCGCGCCAGCTCTTCCCGACCACAGCCGGGTCGAGACTCATAGCGGAGGCGGCCGCACGGCTGAGAGGGCCCAAGTTCGCAGACCACAGCGCATCTACAATCCCCCACGCCAGGCGTCCGCGCCAGTTCATGGTTGGCGAGAAGCCACCGTTGAACTGAAACAGAAATGCGCACCCGGGCCTTAACACGCGCAGCATTTCGCGAATATAGTGCAATGCGAGCGCTTGTTCCGGCAGATGCTGCAGCACAAGGTAGCTGAAGACGAAATCCATCGAGTCCGAAGCGACACACGCGAGGTTGGCACCGCTGCTCAGCAGCCAGAGAATATTGGTTTCACCGCTGTGAATTTGCCGAGCGCGTGAAAGCATCTCGCGGGAAATATCGAACGCATAGACTTGCTCGAAACGCCGCGCAAAACTGTGCGTCATGCGTCCAACGCCGCAGCCAAGCTCCAGCATCCGCATGCCACCGAGGACGAGACTGCAGCGCTCCAAAGTTGGAACAACGAGTCGCGTGATGTCCTCCTCCCCGGAGGCGAGGAACGATTTGAGGTCCCATTCGTTCTGCCAGGACGCAATGTAGTGAAATGCGTTTTTTTGGGCGCGCTCGTTCCAGTCCCGGCTCATGGTTTTGGTTACACTCGAAGCCACGTTGGTTTTCGCCCTTTCTTGTTCCTTGCGCGCTGCCACGCTTAACGCGAGGAAAAGAGTATTTCACCAATCATCTTGGAGTAGCCAGTAGTTGTTGCGGCAGCTTATCGCTCCCATCCAACCAGCGAATGTCATAGCCCCTGTCTTTAAGCCACGCTTCCACAAAGGAGGCATTTGCGGGATCGTGCACCTCGCAGAGGACATGTGGCCGCGACTCAGCGAATACTTTCTCGGCTCCCTTCAACACTTCGGACTCGGCGCCCTCTACGTCAATCTTAACGATGTTCGGTGCAACATGTTCCCGCGCAAATTCGTCTAGCGTCATGCAAAGGACTGGGACCGACGGACGAGAAGAGGCTAATGCCACTACTATGTGGGCATTTCCGTGTCCTCGTTGACAGTTTGCTGGATCAAGGGCGATTGAGCCGCTGAAGGAATAGACGGCTGCGCGGATAATTTCAATCCTGGTGTTCAGGGAATTCAGACGCGCGTGACGCTCCAGCGATTCGGCAATCTGAACGTCCGGTTCAAAAGCGAAAACTTGCGCACCTTGGCGTGCGGCCAGAAGACTGTAGAGACCGAAATTCGCACCAACATCATAGAATACGCTGTCAGCCTTTAATTGCTTTTGGAGATACTCTTGAGCAGCTTGCTCATAGCAACCTTCCCAGGCTGCCGTCTCCCAGCGGGGATTCAACTCGAACGCCAGACCTTTGCCCGGACCGCCACGTACGCGAACGCGCCTTGTTCCACGCGAAGGTAAAAGCAAGAAGCTCAGCCGCCTCAGTGGGCCGCGGAAAACCGGGATAGCATAAAGCCTCCGCAAGAAGGCTGATCCGCGAACCGCAAGCCAGAGCCTCTCTCTCATAAACCGGTGGCCTCAGAGAAGCGCCCCCACCAGTTGGCAGGTGCCATCCAATTGTCGACTCTGGGGCGCCCGTGCTCCAGGACTAGGTGCCGATAGAACGCTGGTCGGGAAAGCACTTCATTTATTGCCGCTAGAAAAGCCTTCACGTCGTTCGCGTCGTGTACAAGCAAACTATCAAGCGGAGGCTCGCTCAGCAACAGAGAGCTCGAGCCGCCCGGCGCAGCGATCACGGGCGTGCCACAGGCAAGAGCCTCGGGGACGACGTAGCCGAACGGCTCATAGACCGAAGGGCAGACGGAGAAGTCGGCGGCTGAGAAAATCGGAGCAATCATCTCTGGAGGCACGTCCTGAAATAAGTGAGTGTTTGGAGATGGAAGAGGCTGGTCAGGAAGATTCCCGCGGAGAGCGATTATCCAATCGACATCCTTGAATTCCTGAATTATGGCGCACACCATCGGGAAGTTTTTCATGGGGTGAAGCGATCCGACAAAGGCTCCGACGACGGCATCGATGGGCAAACCGAGGGCACGCCGACACTCAGCCCGGTCCAGAGGGGCCATTTGCCTGTTGGCGATCAGGGAAACAACGTGAGATTCATAACCGAAAAACCGACGGACTTCTTCGGCCACCTGGCCTGAATTGCAGAACACCATCTTGCGTCGGCCGCTCAGCCGCGTCAGTAGCATCGTATCCCACCACTTCAACTTCCAATAGCCGAGCAGAGAGATATGCGAGCGCATAATTTCGGCATAGGCACGATAGGTGCCATGGTAGAAGTGAATCTGCTTGCAACCCGCGGGAACTCTCAGCGGGTACCAGCCGACCAAGCCGTGCGAGATTACCGCCGCGACTGCTTGATGCATCGCTTGCTGCGCGGCATTGCCGATGACCCATCCCAGGACAGCCTCAGCGAAAGGACGGCTTACTCGGTTAGCCAAACGCAGGAAGGAGGGACGCCCGGAACTTCCGCGATGAAAAACACGGACGGTGTAGCCGCGCTCTTCGAAGCCGAGGATCTGTTGACGGATGAATGTTTCCATCCCCCCGAGAATCTCCGGTGGCTCAGTCGTCAGTATAAAGATTTCCTTCTTCACTTCAAGCGATCCACATCGCACTACGCATCACCGGATGTTCTACGAAGTGCAAGCTGGTTGCGCACCATTCGGGCACAGGCACGCGCCATGAGCGACGCGCCGAGGGCGGTTTCCTTCAAGTTCAATTGGGCGATACGTCGGAGCTCCATCGCGGAATACTTCAGTGCTCCATTTCCCGCGAAGTAATCCAGATACGCCAACCGCACACGTTCCTCCGCCCAGGCCCTCGCCGGCGCCAACAGTTTCCTGTTGCACCCTTCGACCAGCTCCAGCAAGCGTTTCACCCGCAGATCATAGGTATGCTCCCGAAGAACGTTCGCGCGTGCTGTCTCAGCAATGCGCCGGCGCGCTGAATCGTCGGCGAGATACTTGCGGACGAGAGGCTTAATTTCCTGAACCTCACGGTAGCCGACGAAATGAACCCCCTCTTTGAAGCCAATTAGCGTCAGCTCACTGGGTAATGACGTAATAAGTAGAGCTCCGGCACCCATGGCCTCAAAGGTCCGAAGGTTAGCATCCTGAGGGAAATCATCTCGCCCAATGTTAACTACAACTTTGGACTGGCGATAGACCTTCGCCATTTCTTCAAGCGAATAACTTCGCGCAAAGTCGTTCGTGCGAAACGATTCTGAAAGCATCGGGAGGATCGTCTCGCGCCTGCGATAGATTGGCCCGTGGACCTGACCCACCCACCCGACTTCGTAGTTGCGCTCCAGTTCTTTGTCCGCAAAAAGTTCGGCATCGACAGCGTGCGGGAGAAAGTGCGCACCCGGATGCCCCGCCTTCCGGAACTCTACGTCGTACCCTGGATGAAGGGCGAACACATGATCGAAGAGCATGGACCAGGCGATGCGGCGCCGGGTGTAAGCGTAGGTGTCCACCTGAA
>WNGJ01016120.1_pt1 | contig 12060 bp, 8 predicted proteins | sample 5400611 | NCBI WGS metagenome assembly WNGJ01 (sample SAMN13153375, study PRJNA577476) | soil metagenome | isolation source: 40 cm soil or saprolite under Garry oak tree replicate 1 | place: USA:California | collected 2016-06-15 | reverse complement strand
CTCATGCTCGACGCAACACCCTTGCTCGCGCCCGTTCGTGTCGATGGACGTTCTGGCTGGGGTCAGGCCGTGGGAGACGCGGTGACATCCTACTGGGTGGCCTCGCCGGCGTCATCGGGGCGCCGGGGTCCTTCACGGCGATCTCGATCGCTAGCCCGTCACGATCCGGTCCGTGAAGTCGCCGGAGGTCGGGTCCTTGAGGATGAGCTTGTGCCGGCCGTCAGGCAGAGTCTCGCGCTTGATGACCACCTGGCCGTCGAAGGTCTCGGGTACGGTAGTCATCCTTGGGGTCGTGCCGCCGCGCCACTCGAGGTCGACCGGGGCCCAGGCGTGCGATGCGGCGGATCGGTAGGCGGCGTCCATGATCGCGTTCACGACATACCCGTCGTAGAACGTTTCCTGAGGCGCGCGGCCCTCGTCGATCGCGTGGAACATGTCGTTGAACATGTCAACGTAGCCGAGCTCGGAGACCTCGTCGCCGACCGGGAACAACCACCCCGCGGTGCTTTCGGCCTTCTCGGCGACGTAGCTGCCACCGCCGCCCGCGGTGAACATCTCGAAGCCCGTGCGGAGGAAGTGGTTCAGCCAGACCGTGCCGTGGGTGCCTGCCACCTCGTCGCGCAGGTCCATCCCGCCGCGGAAGGTCCAGGAGACCTCGAACTGGCCGATCGCCCCGGACTCGAAGCGGATGAGCGCGACGGCGTTGTCTTCGTCGGCAATCGGGTGGACGAGCGTGTCCGTGTGGCACAGGACGTCGATCGGGCGATTCGCCTTGCCCACGAAATTGCGGATGATCTCGATGCAATGGCAGCCGAGGTCGATGATCGCGCCGCCTCCGGTCAGCCGCCCGTCCCAGAACCACGCCGAGTGCGGTCCCGGATGCGCCTCGCGTGAGCGGACCCACGTCACATCGCCGATCGCGCCGCCCCGCACGGAGGCGATCGCCTTGAGCGTCTTTGGCGTGTAACAAAGGTCCTCGAGGTAGCCCGCGAAGACTCCCGCTCCCTCGACGACCTCGAGCATCCGCAGCGCCTCCTCGGCGGTCCGACCGAGCGGCTTCGTGCAGAGCACCGACTTGCCGGCATTTGCAACGAGTCCCACCACCTCCTCGTGGAGGAAGTTGGGCAGACCGACGACGACAACGTCCGTGTCGGGGTGGTTGATCGCGGCGGACAGCTCGCTGGTCGATTCCTGGATGCCCCAGCGCTTTCTGAAGGCCTCCCCGCGCTCGGCGCTCCGGGAGTAGACGACCCGGACCTGGTCCCGGCCACGCTGGCTCTGGAGCGTGTTCGTGTAGAAGTCGCCGATGAGGCCAGTGCCCAGCATCGTGATGGTGTGGCCGTTCATCGATCTTCCCTCTCGGTACGTCCGAGCACCAGGTCGCGGCCGGCGACCATGGCGCGAAGCTTCGCGCGGGTCGCTGCGCGGGGCGTCTGGCTGAAGCCACAATCGGGGACGAGGGTGAGGCCTGCGGCAGGCACGCCTGCAGCCAACACCGCGTCGATGCGCTCGGCGACGTCGTGCGCGGTTTCGAGATACGAGTTCTTGACATCGATGACGCCGGCGCCGACGTGCCGTCCGGCGGCAGCGATCTCGCCGAGGATCGCCACCTCGGCCATCTCCCGGTTGGCGAACTCAAGAACCAACTCGTCGACCCGGAAGCCGAGCATCGCATCGAGGACCGGGCGGTAGGTCCGCCGTGCCAAGGGCCGCCCCAGGTAGTTGCCGAAGCATAGATGCGCGCCCAGCCGCGCACGCCCGACGATCGGCTCGACCGCCGCGTTGAACAACGCCGAGAAGTCGGCCGGGGCGTCGGGATGGATCGCCGGCGATGGCTCGTCGATCTGGATGAAGTTGGCGCCGGCGGCCAGCAGGCCCTCCAGCTCCGCCCGCAGGATCGGCACGAAGGCTTCGGCCGCGGCGTTGCGCTCGGCGTATACGTGGCCCAGGCCGCTGTCGAGGCGGCCCGACAAGGTGTATGGCCCCGGCAGCGTCACCTTCAGCGGCCGTTTCGTGCGCGTGGCGGCATATCGGTATTCGGCGACGACGCCGAGGCCGTCCGGCGCGGCGATCGGCTCCAGGACTTCGTAGCGATGCTGTTGGTCGTGTGCCCCCGCCCCCAGGCGTCGTGCCGGCGGCAGAGCCCGGACTCCGGTGACGCGACGGAAGAACTCCGCGGTGAAGAAGCCGGCGCGCCGCATCTCGCCGTCGCTGACGATGTCGATGCCCGCCTCTTCCTGGTCGCGGAGGGCAAGATCGACGGCGTCGTCGAGCATTTCCTCGAGGTCAGCCGGACCGAACTCGCCACGCTCGGCGGCCGCGATGCCCGCCACGAACCACGACGGCCGGGCATGCGAGCCCACGACGCTGGTGCGCAGCTCCTCGGTCATCCAACTCCTCCGTGATCGACTCGGAATGCGAACGCCCTCGCCGGGTTCGTCACGAACAGGCGCCGGCGGGCGGCCGCGTCAAGCCCGACCTCGTCCATGGCGGCACTGAAGCCATCGAGCAGCCAGCCAAGACCGGGTGACCCACCGTACACCGCGTAGTAGTCCTGGCGCGCGGCGTCCATCCCCAGGGTTACCTGGTCGAGCAGGCCGTCCTCGGCCATCCATTGCAGGAGCTGCAGTGTGCCGTTCGGTCGATCGCCCCAGCGGAACGAGCCGTCGTATTCGGCGAATGCGCCGGTCGACAGGAGTTCCCGGTGGTACTCGCGGTCGACGATCTTGTCGACGTGGCTGAGCACGACGTACCTGGCATCCACGCCGTGGTCGACCAGCAGGCGGACCTGTTCGAGGGCCCCGGTGCCACCCTCGCAGTGCGTCAGGAACGGGGCGCCGGTTGAGCGGTGGGCGGCCGCCGCCGCCTCGAACACGGCGCGGTCGCGGGTCGACGGGCCGCCCGTGCTGCCGGCGACCTTGATGACGCCGGCGCAGTACTCGGTCCGGCGGATGACGGGTCCGCCGTAGTCGAGGGCGTCGATGCCCACCGCGATGTCGGCAACGAACAGGCCGGCCAGCTCCTCGACGGAAACATGGCGGCTCCAGTGCGACGGCCCGTAGAACCGGTCGTGGTGGAGCCCGGTCGGCGCGACGATCCGGACGCCGGTCCGGCGGGACAACTCGGCGAGCTTCTCGACGTTGCGGCCCGCGTCGCACGGCATGGCGTCGACGACCGACCGCAATCCCAGAGCGGCGGCCGCGGCGACCTCGGTCGCCATGCGGTCGACGTCGGAGAGGTCGAAGTCGGGCTCCAACAGGACGGCTCGCCCGCCATCGATGACCAGATGCTCGTGGGAGTACGTGACGCCCAGCTCCGAGGGCTCGATGTCGCCGAGCACGGTCCGGACGAAGGTCACGCCGCGACGGCGTTGCCCGGGCGGACCGCGCCCGGGCCGTCTGCGAGTGGGCCGCCAGGGGCCGTCACGATCCTGTCTCGGGCGCCACCGACACGACCGACCAGCCACCGTCGATCTTGAGCAATTGCCCGGTCACAACGCGCGATTCGTCCGACAGGAAGTAGACGGCCGCGTGGGCCACTTCGTCCGGATCCATCATCTCGCCGGCCAGCGGCTGCTTGCGCCTGGCGAATGCGAGGATGCGAGCGTCACCCGCCGCCCGGGTCGCCATCGGTGTCTCGGTCAATGACGGTGCCACCGCGTTGACGCGGATCATGTCGTTGGCGTACGTCGCGGCCATCGTTGTCATCAAGGCCGTGATGGCACCTTTCGCCGCGGCATAGGCGTGCGTAGCGAAGAACTCGGGCGCCGGGTCGGTCGCCGTCACGCTACCCATCAGCAGGATCGAGCCGCGAGACCCCGAACTGTTCGGTTCCTGGGCCAGCATTTGGCGCACGACCGCGCGACAGGTGAGCGCCTGGGTGCGTAGGTTCAGTTCGAGCGTCCGGTCCAAGCCCTCAGAAGTGAGCTCGTGGATCGGCCCGTCGCCGAATCGCCGGCCGCTCCCGCCGGCGACCGCGAACAGGCCATCGATCCGCCCGAACCGCTGGACCGCCGACGTCGTTCTCATCGGCGAGGTCGGCGGCCGCCCATACCGCACGCGCCCCATCCTTGACCAGCGCATCTGCGAGCGACCGCGCATGTGCCTCTGTCCGCGACACGACGAACACGGCTGCGCCCTCCTGTGCCAGCCGCCGCGCGCTCGCCGCCGCGATCCCGGTCGATCCGGTCACGACGCAGACCCGATCCTCAAGGCGGCCCGTCATGCCGAAACCGGTTGGCGTGCCGTCATCAGGGGCGACGCAGATGCCCGTGGGCGCTGTGGATGGTGAGCAGATTCCGATCGCGGAGTCGAGCCCCCGCCGTCACCGTCCTGGGCATGGAGGGCTTGAACTGTCCCTGTGCGTCAGGGCTCTTGATCCGAACCATAAGAAGAAGACGATGATCCCGTTTCGCATGTGGGAAGGATGGACCCGGGAGCCGTGATCCGCCGGAGCGAAGTCGCAGGAATGGCACACATGCTGGTCAGGGCTCGCTCTGTGCCAGTGCGATCGCCTCCTCGGTCGTCAGAGCTTCGCCGTCGGTCGTCGCCTGCGCCAACTCTTCGGGCGCGAGCGCGGCCCAAAGCAGCCCGCGGGTCTCCTGGTTCCGCTCGCTCGCCCACGCAAAGGCGCTGCCCAATTCCGCATCATCGCCTCCGACTTGGCCAGTAGCTTGGCCGCGGCGACAGCTCGGTCGCGGAGAACGTGGATGGAGGCGAGCCGCCCTAGATCGATGGCGATCTCGGGCGCGTAGCGGGAGTTAACTCGCTTCAGGAACTGTGGTTCAACAGGAAGCTCGCGGGCGTCGGGCCTCTGATTTTGAGATCGATCAGCGACGGCCGTCGATCGGTATGCGCCGTCCCCTAGTGCGCGGGCGTCGTGGTGCGAGATGCCGCGATCGCCCCCGCCTGACTGCGCGTCCTGGCAGTTCGCGACCGCACTCGCGAGGCACCCATTGCTCTCCCGCCCCGCGGTGCGTTCTCGTTGGAGGCTGCCGCAGACGCTCGTTCCGGTCGCCCAAGGAGATATCCCTGTCCGAGCCCGACGCCGAGCCGGGTGAGCGCGTCCAGGTCTTCCTGCGTCTCGATGCCCTCCGCGACCAGCTCGAATTCGGCGTCGTGTGCAAACCGAACGAATCCCGCAACAAGCGCGGTGCGCGTGAGGTCGGTCGCAACGCCTTGTACCAGTCCAAGATCCAGCTTCACGTGGGCCGGTCGAACCTCCAGGATGTGACGGAGGCTCGCAAAGCCGGCCCCAGCGTCGTCGACCGCGAGGCTTCGGCGTGGACCCAATCGACCGAGAGCTGCGGCAATCGGCTTGTAGTCGGTGATGACCTCGTGTTCCGACAGCTCGATGATGACGGGCTGCCGGATCGGCTCGAGGATTGAAGCCAGCAGGTCGGTGTCGACGAGAAGGCCAGGCGAGGCGTTCGCGCTGAGCCAACAGTCCTCCGGCAGGTGACGAGCCTCCATAACGGCGGCTCGCATCGTGGCGATCTCGAGGTCGCGCAGGCGGCCGACCAGGCCCGCCTGAATGAACAATCGTTGAGTCGTCACCGGCGCATCGAACCGAGTGAGTGCCTCGAAGCCGACAAGCGTGCTGTCACGTAGACGACGAATCGGCTGGTAAACCGGCCAGTAGCGCTGACCGTGGAGTACGTCGTCGACGACCTGTGATGCCGTGGATCGCTGTTCAAGCTCGGCCAGGCCCGGGCCCAAGGCCGTCGCGGCGGCGTGGGCGACCTCGACGAGCGCGGGGATGTACTCCGCCATGGCCGAGTGATCGCCACCGGCAGCGCTCCAGCCCGCGGTGAGGAGCCCCAGCAGGCGACCTTCGTGGACGAGCGGTACATAAGCGCCGGCCTGGATCCCCAGCGAGGCGACGCCTCGGGTGTAGCCCTCGTCGCCGTCGACAACGGTCCAGCCGCTGGTCCACGGCCCTTGCTCGGCTTGCCGCCGCATGTACGCGTTGCGCGCCTCCGGTAGCTCGCGACCGGCCGCCAGATGGGGTGGCAGGTTGTTGCCTGCAACCGCGAGGAAGACGGATCGCCCGTCCGGCGTGAACCAGACCAAGGACGGGTTTTTCACCGGCGTCCAGCGAACGAGCGGCTGCAGCAGCCGCTCCGCCGTCTGAAATGGATCGCGGCTCGCCGGAATTCGAGCGGTCTCCTCCAAGAGCTCGCGACGGTTGCCCAGGAAGGCTTCGATGACGTGGCGCAACCGTTCGCCAAACGCCGCCCCAACGGCGATCGCACCGGTGCTGACGAGCGCCTCACCGGTGACGGATCCGCCGACCGCTGCGCCTGTCGTGACGGCAGCAGCGGCGACCACGGCCCACACGATTGCAAACCCCGTCGGCTCGACCAACGCCACCAAGCCCGCGGTGATGAGCCCAATGAGCGAGACGACCTCGCCGTGATAGTCGTTGACCGCCGTCCAGCCCGCGGCTCCCAATGCCCCAAGCGCAATGGGCCATGTGACGACGACGACCCGAAAGCCGACGTCGGGGCGGAGTCGGTGGCCCAGGTGCTGCAGTACGCGAGCGATCAGGACTTGCGCCGCGACAAAGCCCGCGAGGCCGAGGAACACAGCCGGGTTTCCGACTCCAAGGGCGGCGGCACCCAGCAACACGCAGAACGCGATCGCCGACGTTGGACCTGCGAGGCGGTGCCGTAGGACGCCCCGCACGCCTGATGGGTCGGCCCACAGCGATCGAGCCGAATCGCTCGCCGAGTGGGAGGCAAGCCGCAGGAAGGCCGACCGGGCTCCCGCGACGAAGTCTTGCATCGCGCCAGTCTGCGGGGACGTGTCGGCGGCGGCCTATCGCCCCTTCGTACTAAGGAGGATCTCAGGTCCCTCGGATTCCTGGTCTCCAGGAATGTGGTTTTGGGGTAGCCGGCAGGGATTTGTGAGTAAGAGATCGCCCCTCTGCAGCGCAGGAAGGGCGATCGTTCGTTCGGAAGTTTGCCTATTGCGGAGCCGGTCAGGCTCCTATCCAGTGGTGGCGCTGAAGATGTCGGTGTTGCCGAAGTTGGTGGGGCAGTCTCCCAGGGGCCACGGTGCCGGGAAGACCAGTTGCCCTGCGTCGACCGATTCTTGTCGCCAGGCGTCCATCGCCGGACAGTCGGCGGTTCGACGCACGTCCGTCCAGACCCCGGCGCCATAGGTGCGCGTCGCGATGGCGTAGACATAGTCGCCCAGGAACTCGTTGTACAGGATCCGGCCCTGGGAGCTGCCTCTGGCATCCCCTGAGGGACCGCTGTACTCGGTGGTCCATGTTCCAGGCGCGCCGTTCGACGCAATTGGCGCCGAGCGGAAGACACCATGCTCCGGGCGCGGGTTCGCGGTGGTCGACTGGAACGGCTGAGCGAAAGCCATGTAGACGACGTAGGCGCGGCTGCCATTAGGCGCAATCGACGGGGCCGAGTAGACCGATCGATCACCCGGCAGCGAGGCAACCGCGGGACTGCTCCAGGTAGCTCCACCATCCGTGGAGTACGACAGCATGCTCTTCTCGTTGTTCAGACCGAGCCTGCCATCGCTCCATGCGTCGATGATCTCGTTCGTGGCGTCGGCTCCGCTGGGCGCTCCGTTCGCGATGTCGACGCTCGGCATCGCGGCGAGATCGATCCTCGCACCGGCGATGCCGTCAGCAACACAGCGCCCGGAGATGGGATCAACCCTGAGGCAGGCGTCGTTCATTGCGACGACGTCCTGGGGCCGGGTCCAGGTGCGCCCGCCGTCGAAGGACTTCACCATCGTGTGGAAGCCATCATTGGAGGTCTCGGAGAAGTGGGTGAAGAAGGCGTAGGCCACTCCGTGGCTGTCCGTCCTCACGGTGCATCCCTGGTGGAAGCCTCGCGGAAAAGCGGTGGTCGGAGCAGCGACCGTGTGCTTCGTCCAACTTACCCCGCCGTCGGCCGAGACGGCCACGTTCGGGAAGAGGGAGAAGTTGTTGCCCTGGCTGAAGCTGTGGAAGTCCGAGTAGCAGGTGTAGACGCGGCCGAAGAACGCGCTCGAGGCGGCGTTGTCGGCCCAGATCTGCTCCTTGTCCAGCCCAGCGGATGACGAGATGTGCGCGGGCACGAAGTAGGGCCGCGACCAGTTGCTCTGATCGGCGACGCGCGCGGGCGTGATGTTGTCGATGTGCGAGACGGTGATCGCGAAGTTGGAGTTGATGCCGCCTCGCTCGATCCGCGTGTCGGTGAGGTTGGTGGCGAGCGTCGCCGCGTAGAGGCGAGAGCCGTTCTCCCACGAGAAGGTGCCGCTGGCATCCGGTGCCGGTCCGAACGCGACGCCTGGGTCGCTCCGCGATCGGAGACCGTTCTCGTAGAAGTTCGGGATGGTGTGGATCGGTCCGACGTGGGGAACGCACGGCTCGATTGTCGGGCTGCAGTCCGCAGCGGTCAGCCCTGTATACGTGGGTTGGGTCCAGCTGTTGCCGCTATCGAAGGAGAAGTAGATCCCCGTCAGCCCTACGCCCCGGGTGAATGTACCGAGTGGAAACGAGCAGGCTCCGCGCGTTGTGGAGGCCGCCTGGGAGCATGGCTGCATATCCACCAGGTCGTTGGCACCAGCGGCCAGAACTGTCGTGCGTGTCGGGTCGACGGCCAGCGCCGGCTCGTTCTGCGCGTTGCGCGGGTGAAGCCCAGTCGGGCTGGCCACCGTGACCAGGGCGCCGGCCGCTTGGGCCTGAGCCGGGACCGCGGCTACCAGGCTGAGGATGGCTACGTTGAACAACACGACAAGCGTTCGCTTCACGATGCCTCCTTGGTCTCGCGTGGAGATCCGTGTCTCCGTGCGCGGATGGATGGCGACGATCGGGCGGATTCTCCTCCATTGTCCAAAGCGACGCCCCGACGGAAGCTCTCCGGCCTTGACTCCTCCCGAGGGATAGCAGTGCGATGAGACAGGTGAGGGATAGGCCTGCTAGCGCCAGTCGATGGCGCGAACTTCGATCGGCGCGCGGACTCCCTTGAGCGTCAGCGCGCGCGGCTCCGAGAGCTTGAAGCGCGTCTGCGGGGCCTGCCCGAGGACGTCGCTGGACACGAGGATCTCCTCGCTCGACGCGGCGGCTCCGATGCGCGCCGCGACGTGCACGCCCTGGCCCCGGTAGTCGCGGCCATGCCGAGTCGCCTCGGCCGAGTGCAGGCCGATCCGCACGAGGGGAGCGAAGCCATGCTCGCGGCGATGTCGAGCCAACCGGCGCTGGATATCGACCGCGCACTCGATCGCCTCGGCCGGCTCGTCGAACGCGACGAAGAAGCCGTCGCCAGTGCTGTTCACCTCCTGGCCGCGGTGGCTAGCGAACGACGACCGGAGCTCCCGGTCGTGCCACGCGAGGAGCTCGCCCCAGGCTGAGTCGCCGACGAGCCCGACGAGGTCGGTCGAGGTGACGATGTCGGTGAACATGAACGTCTTGGTCGCCTGCTGCGCGGATACCGCCGTCGGCACGGACGCCTCGCCCCCGCCGAGTAGCGCGTCGACCCGTTGCAGGTCGAGTGTGGCGCCCAGGCGCTCGAACACCGTCCTGGCCGCCCGCAGGTCGCGCTGCGCGGTCGCATGGTCGCCCTCCGCTGCGAGGGCTTCTGCATAACGGAGTCTGGCTCGAGCGCTCTCGTACGGGATGTCGGACTGGAGCCACATGCGCCACGAGCGACCAAGGATTGGTGACGCCTCGGACGGCCGGTCTTCCCCGAGAAGCAACTCACCCTTCGCCGTGAGAGCGCCGGCTTCGAACAGCGGTTGCTTGTAACCGGCGGCGATCGAATCGAGCTCGTCGACAGCTTTGCTCGCGGTTTCCAGGTCGCCGCGCGCGATGGCGATGTCGACCATCGCGGGCAGCAAACGCGCTCGCGTTGCCCGGTCGGTGGCGCCGTCGCCGGGCTGAGTTGCCGCCAGCGCCCGTTCGATCGATCGCGATGCCTCAGCCACCTCGCCACGTGCCAGCTGGAGAAGCGCGAGGCCAGGTTGCGCATCGTGGCCGAGCTCGTACGCACGTTCGAACTCATCCGCAGCACCCTGCAGATCGCCCATGCGCAGTCGGATCTCGCCGATCTGGTAGTGCCCGAATCCGAGCGCATCGTGTAGCCCGAACCGTTGGAGCTCCTCGCAGGCCTGCCGGGCTTCCAGTTCAGCCTCCTGCCAGCGGCCGCGAAGCATCTTCAGCTCAGCTCGGTGGATTCGACAGATGCCGGGATAGCCGCCCACCCCTTGCCGACGCATCCACCGCTCGCCTTCGTCGGCCCACTGGCCCGCCCGCTTGAGGTCGCCGATGTTCCGGCACGCGGCGATCGTGTTGCAGTAGATGTCGCTGCTAATGCGGAGGTGGAGCTGGCCAGACGTTGCCGCCGCGGCGGCCTCATCGATCAACCTGAGGCCGTCTTCCATGTTGCCCTGGTGCAGCTGCGCGTAGCCCTTGAGGCTGGTGGCCATGAACAGCACGTCGAAGTTGCCACGCTCGCGGGCGACAGCGATTGCGCGGTCAGCGAGCGCCAGGCCTTCGACCGCGTTGTTTCCCAACAGCGCCGCGATGGCGTAGAAGAGGTTCAGCCAGGCGTGCATCGGGGACGCGGGAACACCTTCGAGGAGTTGCTCCGCTCGCGCCACCCATCCGCCACCCACTGAGGGCGCAAGACGGCGGAAGGCCTGGTAGGCGAGGTGAAGGGCGACGCCAGCTGCCTCGATCGATCTGCCGGCCTCGACATAGCGGGCGAACGCGCGCTCGAGCGCGTCGGCGGCCTCATCGGATTTGGCTGCCCACCACGCGGCCTCGCCCATCAGTTCGAGGTCCTCCGCCGCTAGCGCGTCCGCGCGGTCGGCAGCGGCGAACGCCTCCATCGCCTCGGTCCAGGCGTGGCGCTTGACGGCATCCCTGCCGAGCTCGAGCGCAGGAACCATCGCGGAACTCATCTACGCCCCTTGTGGTTGGGCAACTGAGCTCCGATTATCCGCGACGTCCGCAAGGTCGGATTAGCGTCTAGCAGGAGAGCGGCCGCGCGAGGCGACGGCTCCCTATTTGGAGGCTGGACCGGCCCGACGCGCCCAAGGATCGCCGAACGGCTCGCCGGGACGAGCCGGCTGCGATCCAGCCGAGCTCGTCCAGATGCCGCTATTCGGCCCGAGGCTAGTCGCCAGGAACGACCGTGATCTTCCCTTCCATTCCGGGATGGATCTGGCAAAGGTACGTGTAGACACCCGCCTGTGCGCCGGTGAAGTGGACGGTCCAGGTGCGAAGCGTGGCGGTCGAGGGGACGCCGAAGCCGTCGGTGAACGCCGCCGAGGAGACGATCCCCGAGTCGGACACGGTCGACGGCGACGTCACCACGCTCACGCCGTTCCCGCCGCCGAACTCAACCTCGTCCGGGAATGGCGGCCCGCCGCAGGTGAAGTCGGCCGGGCTTTGCGGGGGGTTGTGGAGAGGGATCGCTGGCGTGTCGGGTGTCCCTTCGCAGAGCGCGACGATGTCGCTGAACAGTTCATGCGGGAAGGTGACCGTGTGGGGCTCGTTCGGTGTCGGCGACATCCAGCGCACCGAATCGCCGCGTCGGACGTGTACGTTGAAGGGCAGCATCTCGAGGATGGCCGTGTGGCCGTCCGGGCTCGAGGTGCCGGCATGCATCGTCCACGTGATCGTCCCATTGGAGTTGTGGTGTGGCGACACGGCTCGTGCATGGGCCTCGGCCACACGGCCCGCCTTGACATCGGTGGCGACCTGGCTGCTCACGGCGGCCGCCAGCTCTGCCGGCGTCGTCCCCTGGGCAGACGACGACAAAACGGTTAGTCGACCTTCCATCCCGAGATGGACCCGGCAGCGGAAGATGTAGGTGCCCGGGTTGGCCGTGACGTGGACGGCGAAGGGCCCGGTGGGCGGGGTAAAGCTCACGCCACTGCTCACGACGGAGGTGCCGTCGAACGTGCATGCGGGCTGAGGCGCGGTCCCGCAGCCGAAGGGAGCCGGCAACGTGGCTGGGACGTTGAACTCCGAATGGGTGGTGCCGTTGGTATTGAGCCCGGCGTCGTCGGAGTCCGCCTTTACCAGGCCGGCGGCGAGGCTGTCGTC
>WNGJ01006911.1_pt1 | contig 12060 bp, 11 predicted proteins | sample 5400611 | NCBI WGS metagenome assembly WNGJ01 (sample SAMN13153375, study PRJNA577476) | soil metagenome | isolation source: 40 cm soil or saprolite under Garry oak tree replicate 1 | place: USA:California | collected 2016-06-15 | reverse complement strand
CACGTCTTCCTTCAATGCGCGGAGCGTCTTGACGATGGCGCGGACCGCGCCGGCCGCCAATTCGGGCGAGCGCCGGATCAGCGCGTCGGTGGTCGCGATCGCCGCCATGGTGTAGTTGAAGCACGGCTTCGGTCCGTCGCCGCGGCGCACGTCGATGAGCACGGTGCCGTAGCCGCCGCGCACCGCGACCTCGGCACCCATGCCGTTGCCCCAGAACCCGTCGATCTTGCGCTCCTTGAGCGCCTTCGCCACGGTCAGGCCGAAATTGACGCTCTTGCCGACGAAGGCGCCCGGCACCGGCGCGATGGTGATGCGCTCGCGCTCAGGATCGTGTCCGGCCTCGATCAGCAGGCGCCGCAGCCCCATATCGACCCACGGCGCCGCACCGATGGTGCGGCCCTTGAGGATCGAGAGATCGCCGCGCCGTGCGCCGAGGTCGCGATGCACGACCAGGAACCAGTACATGCCCTGGCTCTGTGCGCATAGGAGCTTCGCGCCGTTCCATTCGGGAAACGCCGCGAGCGCCGAATGTGCCGAGCCGCCGACGAAGTCGATCGCGCCGTCGCGCAGTTGGCGATAGCAATTGTCGACGGGGTAGATGAGCTCGAGCGCGACGTCGAGCCCTTCTTCCCTGAAGAAACCCAACTCCACCGCCGCTGCGGCGGGGAAGTAGGAGGGCGAGATCAGGTCCGGGACGGCGAGCTTCATGGCGACCGCTCCGGTGTCGCCGCTTGCTCTCGTCGTAATAAACCCGCCAGCTCTTCCCTCTGGGCATACACCCTTATTTCTTGCTTCGGCACCGAGGGCATTGCGTCTGCCGGTGGACGATGGGCTCCGCTGGTCCTTGAGTCGAGACGTGCCCACACGTCTAGACGATGAATCATGGTGACCTCCTCCGTAGGCGCCGACGACCGCCGGTAGGCGACCGCGTACCTCGCGGGGTTTCCTGCACGATCACCGCCTGATGGGCTCCTAGGCTGCGCATCTGTGTCTCCGCTTCGAAGAGGGATACAGTCAGTGCCGCGGGAACGCCCCAATCCCCGCTGGGAAATACCATTGCCGAAACCCAGAGTGCGCCGGAGCCAACGAATGGGATTCCAGAGACCCAACGTGGGATCTGCTTCGGCGATACCCGCGCAGCATAGGCACACGAATGAATGACAGATAGACATTCAGCAACGTGATCAACACGCCCGCAGGGCGTCGGGTCCGACGGGGCCGCTCTTCTCGCCGACTCCTTCCGATTCGACGCCGGCCTCAAGCGCGAGCGGCTGCTCGACATCCTCCGATCGGCCGCGACGTCCTGACCGTCAAGGCGTGTCTCGCGCCTCGTCGAGCGCGGGCTTCATCTTCAGGATCGCGTCGATGTGGGCGCGCGGAGACAGGCCGGAGCCCATCGTGTTCACCGACAGGTGCGTGGCGCCCAAGGCGCGCCACTCCCTCGCGCGCTTGGTCCACTCGGCGGGGCCACCGATCCCATAGGTAAAGCGGCCCTCGATGCCCACGGCAGAGAGCGGTCGCCGCGCCTCCTCCATGTACGCGCGCACGCGATCGAGCGTGTGGCTCGCCTCGTCGCCGGGCTGGAACTGGGGGAACCAGCCGTCGGAGATCTGCGCCACCCGCTTGAGCACGGGCTCCGCCATGCCGCCCATCCACACCGGGATGGGGCGCTGGACGGGCAGCGGATTGATGCCGGCGCGGTCGAGGTGATGGTACGATCCCTTGAACGTGACCACGGGCTCGGTCCAGAGCTTCCGCATGACGGCGATCTGCTCGCTGACGCGGCGGCCCCGCGTGTGGAAATCCTCGTCGAGGGCCTCGTACTCGACGTGGTTCCAGCCGATGCCCACGCCGAGGCGCAAGCGCCCGCGAGTCAGCACGTCCACCGCCGCGGCCTGCTTGGCCACCAGCGCGGTCTGGCGCTGGGGCAGGATCACGATGCCGGTCACCAGCTCGAGCTTCTGGGTGCAGGCGCCCAGGAACCCGAACAGGACGAACACCTCGTGGAAGGGGCTCTCGTCGGTATACGGCGGACGACGGCCGAGCGTGTCGAAGCGCTCGAGGGTGCCGCCCAGCACATGGTCGAAGACGAGCAGATGATCGTAGCCCGCGCTCTCGGCGGCCTGCGCATAGTCCCGGACGACGGCGGGATCCGAGCCGATCTCCGTCTGCGGAAACACCACTCCGAGCTTCATGTGGACGCCCTCCTCGATCGTGGGATGGCGCATCGTAGCACGTCCCTCTCGTCCGAAGCCTCGCCCCCGCTGCCGCGCCCGGTGACACAGCGGTTGACGCGGGGCGGTGGGCCGACTAGCATCCCACTCAGTCGGCCGGTGCAATGGGCGCCGGGGAGCGATGGAGTGCGCTGGCTTCACCGCGTCGTCTCACTGAGGAGAGGGCTCATGGACGTATCGCGTCGTGACGTGCTGGCCGGGAGCGTGTTTGCGTTCGGGGCTTCCGCGCTAGTGCTCGGCAGTGGAGCGGCGAGGGCAGACGCAGGCGACGAAGCCGCCGTGATCGGGAGGATCGACATCCTCCGCAAGGCCACTCAAGAAGCCGACAAGGCCAAGCTCGAGCAGGTCACGTCGGCCCAGCTCAGCTACGGTCACTCCGGTGGACGGGTCGAGACCAAGGAGCAATTCATCAACGGAGTGATGACGCGCAAGGCCGTGGTCAAGTCGCTGGCCTTCCCGGAGCTCAAGGTGGCCGTGGCCGGCAATGCGGCCATCGCACGCCACATCTGGCTCTCCGAGTCCGAGCTCGACGGCAAGGCGACGACCACCCGGATCGGCGTGCTGCAGGTCTGGCAGAAACAGGACGGCGACTGGAAGCTGCTGGCGCGCCAGGGGTTCAGCCTGCCGGTGTAGGCGGGCGCCGTCACATCCAAGGCGGATCGACGCCGTGAGTGCGGCGCACACCCCCGGCCATCACGATGCGAGTGCGTTCGAGCTCGAGTTCGAAGGCCTGACTCTAACCGCTTGATGTCGAAGGTGATTGAACTAGCTTCGTTGCGAGGGCCCGCAACCACTTGCCGGCAAACAGGCCGCTCGACGAGCGTGACCGCGGCATCGTGGCCCACCTCCAGGAGGAGATCGGCCGGTTCAACCGGGAGCTCGAAGGGCGCCAGAAGTCACGCGACGAACTGAAGAAGCTCCTGTCGGAGTGAGGGACGTCGAGCCGAAGCCTTGCGGAGCCGGCGAGAAGGGGACCTCGGTGGTTGCAGGGGCTGGATTTGAACCAGATACCTTTGGGTTATGATGAAGATTCGCCCCACGAGACAACCGAGATGCCCGCGTTCCAGGCTATCTCGCCGCGTCGCGCAGACTCGGGGCGCCGCGCTTCATCAAAGCGGCGGCTTCCTTGGCCACCGCCGTGCCCTCGAAGAAGCGCGGGTTCTGCGTGCCCCACAGCCGCACGGCATTGCCGAAGACGAAGTCGTGGAAATCGCTTTCGGTGATGTGGCCGTCCTCGACCAGCTCGAACGCCTCGGGGAGCGGGTCGCGCATGTCGACGACATCGAAATGCCCGATATCGGAGCTGTAGATCGCGTTGATCCGCGCGCCCAGCGGCATCGCCTTGCCGAACGCCACCGCGTTCATCCGGTCGTCGGCCTCGCAGCCGAAGTAGTACGGCGTGGCATAGAGGTCGATCCAGTCCTGCTTCTGGGTGATGTTGCAGCGGATGTAGTCGTCGGGCGGCATCCCGCCGGTGAGGAAGTCCTCCTGGAGCGGCCAGCCGTCGCGCTTGTCGAGCTCGGCGGCGATGTCGGCGTAGCCGTACTTGTCGACCAGCTCGCGCAGCAGCGGGCGATCGAGCTTGGTCGGGTCCATGTTCGCCATGCCCTTGGCGCCGCGCCGCTCCCAGTGCTCGATCAGGTCGCAGAACAGCTGGCAGCCCCAGCCGACGCCGCCCTCGAGGAACGCGAAGCGCAGATCGGGGAAGCGCCGGGTCACGCCGCCGAGGAACAGCGCCTTAGCGACGTTGTGACCGGCCGCGGCGAAGTGGCCGATGTGGTTGAAAGTGAAGTTGGTCGGGCTGTTGCGCTCGCCATAGGAGCGGCCGCCAGTATGGAAGGTCGGCGCGATACCGAGCTCGCGGCACTTCTGCCACAGCGGGTCGTAGTCGTAGTCGCTGTCGAGGCCGAGCTGATCGAAGCCCTGAGCATAGCGGGCGAGGTCGGCGGGGGCGCCCTTGGCGTGCGGGATCGGCCGGCGCACGCCGCTGCCGAGCATGCAGACCTTTGCGCCCAGCTGCTTGGTGACGAACGTCAATTCCTCGATCGCCTCGTCCGGCGTGTGCACCGGGATCACCGCGGCCGGGGTCAGCTTGTCGCCGAGGTCCTTGAAGTACTCGTGGGTGACGACGTTGAAGCCACGGATCACCGCGCGCCGGGTCGCGTCGTCGGCGATGCGCGGAATGCCGAGCCCGGCCGTCGGATAGACGATCCCGAAGTCGATCCCGAGCTCGTCGAGCCGGTCGTAGAGCATCCTGGGCATCATCGCCGTCGCCCGGTCGCGGGTATTGGTCGATTGCCGGCCCCAGAACCCCTCCATCGCGACGCCGCGCTCAGCGCGCTGCCCGGGGGTCATGCTGAGCGAATCGGGCCCGCGCCGCTGCGACTGCAAGAACCCGTTGGCGCCGAGGTCGCCCGTGACTTTGCGGATCTTCTCGGCAAAGACCGGGGTGTACTCGACCCAATGTCCGTCGCCGTCGATGACGGGGTGCGTGAGGTCCTTGCGGATTTCTTCGGGCGTATGGTGCGCGCTCATCTGGCCCCTCCCCCGACAGGTGAAGTGCGATTTCGGGTGAGCATATGCTCCCAGCACAACCCAAGTCAAACTCCCCGACGAGGCCCGCGGGCGCGTCACATTTGACAGCCCCATTGAGTCAAGCGTTGAGCTGACCCCTCACGAGTCTCCAACGACGGCTCTTCAAGACCGGCGGGCGGCTGATCCGATTCCGATCGCGCGTTGACGGTCTCGCGCTTGCGGGGCAAGATGGCGTCTGAGCGTTATGAGCCGATCCATCCTCTGCGCAATGCTACTGGCGATTCTCGCCTCGGCGTTTGTCTCGGCGGCGCAGCCGGATGAAGGCGACAGCGCCGCGCGTGAGAAGGCGTTCATCGAGGCGCTACAGCGCGAGAACCCGGCCTCGGCTGCCCGGTTCATTGCGCTCCGCGACGCCCAGCAGAAGGCCCTCGCGGAACTCCAGAGCGCCGAGGGCCGCGCTAATGCGGCCCCGCCCGCGCTCCGGCCCTCCTTCCTCCCCCAGCTCAAGCAGGCCCGGCGGAAGTACGTGGACAGCCAGCTCAAGATCCTCGACTTCCTCGACGAGCGTGACCGCGGCATCGTGGCCCGCCTCCAGGAGGAGATCGGCCGGTTCAACCGGGAGCTCGAAGGGCGCCAGAAGTCGCGCGACGAACTGAAGAAGCTCCTGCCGGAGTGAGGGACGTCGAGCCGAAGCCTAGCCGAGCCCGGCGAGCTGATCCTTGACCCGGCCGACTAGGCTCGTACAGATTCTTGGCCGTGTTTTGGACGTGAACGAGTCCCAATTGGGCCCAGGAGCTCCCAACACTGAGGTGGGAAGGCCTGGACAAAGTATCTGTACTGCTTGGTTTCTACAGTGCCCCGTTATGCTCCTGGGTGGGCTCATAACCCACTGTACTGAGGTCCAAGCCATCCACGCGACCCAGCAAAATCGCGGCGTTACGAAGCCCATTGGGTTTTCAACGCAACGGTCGCTGATTCGAAAAAGCGCTCGTTGACGCCGCCGCCAGCGCGGGCTATCGTCGCGGTGCCTTAAGCCCGGCCCGGTCCGTGGAGGCTCGGCAATGAAGTGTTCCCGGTGCGCCCAGGAGAACCCGCCCCAGGACAAGTTCTGTCCTGAGTGCGGGACACGCCTGAGGCGTGACCTTGCCAGTAACGGCGGTTCCGATCGCCAGGCCCAGATCCAGAATGACGACCTGAGACGCGCGCTGGCCGAAGCTGCGGAACAGCAGGCGGCTACTGCCGAGACCTTGAAGGTCATCTCGGCATCGCCGAACACCGCGTGTTCCGTCAACTGGGCCTTTTGTGGTGTCTACGCTCCGTAGGCCGCACGCGCGGGAGGCGATATGAGACGGCGCGATGTGATCGGTGTCCTGGCGACCTGCCTGCTCGTCGCGCCGCGTCGAGCGCTCGCCCAGCAATCCGGAAAAATGCCGCACATCGGCGTGCTGGTGTCGGCATCGCCTCCGCATCCGTTCGCCGATGCATTCCGCCGCGGTCTCCAAAGCTTCGGCTACACCGAAGGTCAGAACATCCGGATCGAGTTTCTCTACACGGAGGAACGAGCCGATCGCGCCGCGCAGCTCGCGGCGGAGCTGGTCCGCACGGGCGTCGATATCATCGTCGCCCACTTCACGCCGGCGATCCGAGCCGCGATCGGGGCCACCCGCACGATTCCGATCGTGATGGCGCCCGCCGGCGCTCCGGTGCAGATGGGCTTCATCGCAAGCCTCGCTCATCCCGGCGGGAACGTGACGGGCTTGTCGGGCATCGATGCGGAGATCGGCGGCAAGCGCCTCCAGCTCCTCAAGCAGCTGATCCCGAACCTCAACTGCGTGGCCGTTCTCTCGGCGACCCCGGCGACCAATCCGTACGGCCGTCCGTTCGTGGAGGATCTGCAGGCGGCGGCGGCGCGAGCGGGCATTCGACTCGTCCCTGCCATCGTCGGCGGCGTCAACGACTTCGAGAGCGCGTTCGCGACCATGGCGAAAGAGCGCGCGCAGGCGGTAATCGTCCTGGGATCCTTCGATCCGCACCGGAAGGTGCTCCTCGACCTCGCGGCGAAGCGCCGACTCGCGTACATGTCCAGTAATCGCGAGACCGTTGTCGCGGGCGCACTCGTGTCGCTGTCCGCCAACTACGCGGTCCTGTACGAGCGGTCGGCGTACTACGTCGACAAGATCATCAAGGGGGCCAGGCCGGCGGATCTGCCCGTCGAGCAGCCGACCAAGCTCCAGGCAGTGATGAATCTGAAAACCGCGCACGCGCTGGGGTTGACGATCTCGCCGGTGTTGCTCTCGCAGATCGACGAGATCATCGAATAGTCGCGGTACGGAATCAGATGCGTGGCGCTTGCCTTGAAGACTGCCGTGACGTTGACACCGGGTACCGGAGCAAGCTCTCGCACCGAGCACGGAGTGAGCGCGGCGACAAGCGGAAACCCACAATCGACGACTACGCGGACGTGCGGCGTCGACGGCGTGACCGCGGCGACGACACCCTCGAGATGAATGTCTGGAAGTCGCCTGCCCTTCCATTCTGGAAGTTGAACCTTTCTCGCACGCCCGCGGCCGATGTCGGACCCCTGAAAGCTTAAAGGCAGGCGGTCTTCTTTAGACGCACTGTACATCGAGTACACTTCGCCGAAGCGCCGAGCAAGGAACGCGAGGAGGTTGCGCGGCCAGTTCGATCTCATCACAACTGAAGGGACGACACCAAGATAGTCATCATCAATTGGGACAAGTGGGGTGACTGCGATATCGCCGTACTTGTCGCTGAAGTCGAAGGTCAACGCTGACAAGGCTGCTCATCGGCGCCAGCGAGCTCTAACCACCGAAGCCATTCGCGTCTGTGCCTAAATACTGCCGGCCACTTTATGCTCGTGCTTACATCCGTCGGATCCTTTCCCATCAGTATCGAGACGAGCACATGAATCTGGCTGACTGCAAGAAAGACTCCGACGCCGTGCACGAGTCCGTTCAGCGAAAGACCTTGAAACGTCACGTCGGGTGCTTCGATGCGAGTGCCTATAAAGTCGGTCATTACATCTGCAGCCGTCTTCACGACGTGCCTGTCAACCTTCCAGATGAAGCCGCCTACCTTCTTCACGACCGAGCGCTTCATCAGCGACGTGGCGAACTTCTCGGCGATCGGCGATTCAACGTCCAGAAGGGGATTATCTTTAACCGGCTTTACCGCGTCGTCTATTCCGTCACGGGTGTGATAGCGTCGGAGGCGAGCGTCGAGATCGCCGCCAGTTGGCGTAAATAGGATCTCTCTGTCAGCCGGGAACTGAACTGTCGCGTACCCCTTCCAGTACGAATAGAACGCACTCTCGACAAATGGGTACGCCATCCCGTCGGAGATACAGTGATGGGCGATTCTGTCGATGTGTTCTGGAACCGGCCGTCGACTGGCTGAAGCGAGCTGTGCCGCTTTTCGTAGGGACCAGTTCAAGCCGCCGACCACGTTGATGTATAGCGCTTGGATTGCTGCTTCATACCTGTCTGAGGCGCCCGATGCCCTGTGACGAGCTGCTGCACGAGCACTCAGTGAACGGGAGGCGGTGCCTCTCGGGCCTGAGATCATCCATTCCGTCATTAATCCGATCAAGCGCCTGACCGGAGCCATCCACGTGTATTGGGGTGACTTCTTCGCGGTACCGCGCAGCGAATGGGACCCCGAACACCTCGTGGAAGGGCCCTACGATGTGGCCAAGACGTTGGCTCTGTTCGAGCAGTCCAACCGTCTCGCGCCGGCGCACCCAGACTTCACCCAGGAATTACCCAGGAAGTTGCTCCCAACGAGAGCGAAAAAGACCCAAAGGCGACAACGCGCGAAGCGCTGATTTCCGAGGCTTTCTTTGTGGCGCGTTGGCTCTCTTGTTGATTTGAAAAGGGCTCATAACCCAAAGGTCGTCGGTTCAAATCCGACCCCCGCAACCATTTGATTCGAGGGGTTAGTGGACGCAGGAGCCGCTAGCCCCTTTCGTTTTCCCAGACTTCACCCAGACGTTGGGCGCAGCTCGCCACACCGACCGGTGGCTATCGCTCCGACTTGGAGCGGGCCTCGCACGAGCTCCTGACTCGCTGGCTCGACGAGCGGCGCCGAGCGAGGTAGTCGTTCCCGGGAGGGCCGCCGGACGAGTCGCAAACGACGCGGCCCACCGGCGTGTATGATGCCCGGACGACAGGTATGGGGATTCGGGCGAGAGTGTCGGTCATTCTCGTGGCGCTCAGCAGCCTGCTGCCTGGGGCGGCGTCTTCACAGGGCGGGAACCCGCCGCCGGGCCCGCAGTCTGCGAGTGAGGCACGAGTCCTGCCGGTGGTCACGTTCGTGCAGAGGCGGGACCCGCGTGAAGGTGCCTTCACCATCAGCGTGCCACACTCGTGGGCCGTGACCGGGGGGACGTTTCGACGCTCGGCGGTGGACATCACACTCGCAGTGCACGCTCGCACCGCCGACGACCGCGTGCAGATCTTCGTCAACGACCCCGACATCGTCCCCCGTGAAGTTCCGAACCAGCTGACGACCATGGCCGGCCAGCGCGAGGGGCAGGTCGTTCAGGGCGCCTGGGGTGGCCCGGTGCTGCTCGCGCGCTTCCAGACCGGCCAGCAATTCGCGCAGAGCTACGTCGCGCAGCGCGTCTGTCGAACCGCGGAGTTCACGGGTGGTGGACCGCTCCAGCGGGAATCGAATGACATGAATGCGCAGATCGCGCCCTACGCGCAGGCATCGGGCTCCCGGGCCCAGGCGGCCGTGGGCGAGGTTTACTTCCGGTGTGGCGACGCCTACGGCTATGCGACGGCGACCACCCTCATTACCGCCCCGGCCCAGGGACCCGGCGTGGTCATGTGGTTCGTCTACGCCGTCAATGGGTTCACGGTCAAGAAGGCCGTGGACGCCACGTTTGCCATGTATGTCCTCCACACCATGACGTCGAGCTTTCGCATCGATCCTCAATGGCAGACGCGTAGTGAGGGACAGGCACGGGCACTGACGGCCTCGGTCACGCGCATGCAAAATACGATGGCGGCTAACCTCCGACAGCAGGCGGCCGCGCGTGCCGAGCAGGAGCGCTCCCGGGTCGTTCACGGCAACCCCGTGGACGTGATGTCAGGTTGGGAGGCGCGGAACAAGACACGTGACGCGGCGATGCGCCGCGGCGACGAAGCGCGACGGGGCGTCACCGTCACCGAAGACCCGGTATGGGGCAGTCGCACGGTCAGCAACAACTACAACTACTACTGGACGCGGCCCGACGGCTCGATCGCCGGCACCACGACGACGACACCGCCCAGCTACAGCGACGGGTGGCGCTTGATGTCGACGCACTGAGCTCGCCACCGCGCGCAGCCGGGCGCTTCCATTTTTTGATGTTGTCCTCTAAACTGTTGCAAACCGCTTGAGGGGAGGGCCCGACGATGGAAGAGACGAAGAAGGGGAGGTTCAGCGCCGGTCTGTTGACCTTCGCCGTCCGCCACGAATTGTGGGACGGCACATCCAGGATCATCCGGATCAGGGTGTCGTGATCCTGGTGAAGGCGGACGTTGCCGGCAAGGAGACGACGCTGCTGCGGTTCAACTGTTTCGACTTCGAAAGAAGCTACATCTACGGGCCGGAAAATCCGGACTTGCGTGTTGACGGGCCGGCGATGCTCGGCGGCGCGGCCACCACGAACCTCTACCGGATGGACTCGACCGTCGACGGTAACCCGATCGGCTGGACCATCCGCACGTTGGACACGAAGCTGCCGAAGATGCTGGGGCGCGCGGGCTATCCGCAGATCGCCGAGATCGTCGATATGGCGGCGGTGACGAACGTCCTGCCGGATGTCGAAGCTTGTGCTCGCGAATTGCGCGCGACGAAGCGGAACACCGTCAAGCACAACCGCGGCACCCATATCTTCGAGGCTGGCAACATTCGGTTCGGGCTCGAAATGCGGCGGCTCCCGATGGGCGATGGTGGTCTGGCGATCCATGTGCTGGCCGATATCGGCGGGACACCGGGCAAGAAGTACACGGAAGAAACCGAGCTCTTGGCCTTTGATCATTTCTGGAATGGTGCCCATTACCACTACGGCCCGCGCAACAAGAACCACCGCATCTACTGGGATCGGACCCTGGTCGAGGATCCGCTCGCCTGGACGCTGGAGCAGTTCGAGAAGGGCAAGCTGCCGGCGATGATCGAGCGCGCCGGGTATCCGGGCGTGGCCGCGGATCTCGACGTCGAGAAGATCGCCTCGGTGCTCCCGGCGATGAAGAAGCAGGCGCTCGATATGTGGGAGGGAGGGCAGCGGCTGACCGGGCATCCCGGGCTGCCCCTGGAGCCGACTCCGAACCTCGCGGCCGCCGATTGACACCTGGAGGACGAGGGGTCAGCGGACGGCGGCGCCGCTAACTCCTCGTCGCTTACCTAGACTTCACCCAAGGTGCGACAGGGCTGGCGGATCAGCCAGTCTGTCCCGTTTCCACGATCCTGAAGGAGACTGGCATGCCGCTCTATGAAAAAGGCGCCGTCCGCATTCGCTACGAGGAGGTTGGCTCGCGCTTCCCGCTGCTCGTCACCCCCGGCGGCGGCTTGAACTCCCGCGTGAGCAACTGGCCCACCGCGGTGTTCAACGCAATTGAGGCGTTCAAGAACGACTTCCGCTGCATCACGATGGATCAGCGCAATGCGAACGGTGGCGAGTCCTCGGGACCAATCCCTGCCGGCGACCCCTGGGGTGCCTTCGCGGACGACCAGCTGGGGCTGATGGACCACCTCGGCGCAGAGAAGTTCTTCTATATGGGCTACTGCATCGGCGGATCGTTCGGGCTCAAGCTCATCGAGCGGGCCCCCGAGCGCGTCGTGGCCGCCGTGCTGTGCCAGCCGGTCGGGCATCGGCCGGAGAATCCCGACGTCATGTACAGCTCCGGGCGCGATGTCTGGGGCCCCGAGCTGCGAGCCCGGCGGCCCGAGATCACTGTGGAGAGCATCGAGGCCTATCTGCACAACCTGTATCGCCTACGCCCGGACTTCGTGTACAGCGTGTCGCGTGAGTTCGTCCGGTCCTGCCAGACGCCGCTCCTCGTTATGCCGGACGACACTCCGGCGCACCCCTATCAGACGTCCGTGGACATTGCCGCGCTCGCGCCGAAGGCGCAGTCAACGGTATTTCCTTGGCGAGAGCCGAAGGACTTGCTCGAGAAGACGATCGACCAGGTGCGCGCCTTCCTGCGGTCGCACCAGCCGGTGACGCCACGTCGGTGAAGCCTCGCAGCAACCGCTAACCCCTTTCGTTTGCCCGGACCCT
>WNGJ01006909.1_pt1 | contig 12061 bp, 10 predicted proteins | sample 5400611 | NCBI WGS metagenome assembly WNGJ01 (sample SAMN13153375, study PRJNA577476) | soil metagenome | isolation source: 40 cm soil or saprolite under Garry oak tree replicate 1 | place: USA:California | collected 2016-06-15 | reverse complement strand
TTCGAGGTCGACGACGTGCTCGGCGTAATGGAGCCACGCCGACTCCTCGAACCATCCTCGTGCGTCGGTCGTCAGGGTCGGGAGCGCGCCAAGCGCGTCGCGCGCGATCACGCGCGCAGACTCGAGCTCCGCGCGAGCGGTGGGGACATCGAGCGTCCGCGACAGCGCGAACCAGGCGCTGTTCAGCTCGTCGACCGACTCCTCCTGGGGTCGGTACGTCCCCTCGCGTATCCGCTCGAGCTGACGGGCCGCTTCCGCAAGCCATGCGCCGATGTGGAACATGACGTCTTTCGGTGACCATCCATCCGTCGTCACCGTTGGCTCGTCCAGTCGGTCCGTCGGGATGCTTCGCAGCAAGACGTGGAGCCGGCGCCACCCCCGATCCTCTTCGAGCAGCATCGACTCGAGATGAGGAGTGCTCATCTGGCGCGGTCCGATCCACCCTCGGCATCGGGGACGAACGCGAAGACGAGACCGCGGATCTCGACGTCATCTCCTTCGGCGACACCGGACGCCTCGAGCACCCGGAACACCCCTTCCCGGCGGAGGTTGCGCTGGAGCTTCGCCAGTTCGTCGTCGTCGTCGAGGTCCGTTTCGAGGACCCAGCGCTCGACGCTCCGGCCCTCGACATGCCACGTGCCGCGCTCGTCGCGTTTGACCGCGAACCGCGGGCGACCGGGACGGAGCACGACGTGCGTGGTCCGCTCCGGCTCGGTCGCGGCCGCCTCGCTCGCCAGGGCGTCCACGCGCGCCCTGAGCTCCTCCACCCCGGCTCCGGTGAGGGCGGAGACGGCGAGCGCGTCGGGCTGCAACGCGGTCGCAGCCGTCGCGGGATCGTCGACCAGATCCGCCTTCGTCCCGACGACGATCGATGGCCGGGTGATGAGCGTCTGGTCGTAGCTCCCGAGCTCCGCGCGGAGCACGGCGAGGTCCGAGCTGGGGTCGGCGCTGGCGAGATCCACGACGAGCACCAAGGCGCGACACCGGACGATGTGTCGCAGGAACCGGTGACCGAGGCCCCTGCCCTCGTGCGCGCCTTCGATCAACCCGGGGACGTCGGCGATCACCGCCCGCCCGTCGCCGGTCTCGGCGACGCCGAGGTTCGGCGTGAGGGTCGTGAACGGATAGTCGGCAATCTTCGGCGTGGCCGCGGTGAGACGTGAGAGCAGGGTCGACTTGCCGGCGTTGGGAAGCCCCACGAGCCCGATGTCGGCCACGGTCCGCAGCTCGACCCGCAACCGCTTGGTCTCCCCCGCCTCACCAGGCTCGGCGACCCGCGGCACGCGGTTCCGCGCGTTGGCCAGCTGCGCGTTCCCTCGGCCGCCCCGGCCCCCGTGCGCCACGACGACCCGAGAACCGTCCCCCACCAGGTCGGCGACCGGTCCGTCATCGTCGAACACGATCGTGCCGTCGGGCACCTGGATCACGAGATCCTTGGCGGAGGGCCCGTCGCGCCGGTCGGATCGGCCGGATCCGCCCGGCCGCGCCCGTTGGTGCGGGTGCTCCGCCAGCCAGGAGAGATCATGTATCCCGCGAGCGACCTCGAAGACCACGGAACCCCCGCGGCCGCCGTTCCCCCCGTCCGGGCCGCCGCGCGGCTTGTACGGCTCGGAATGCAGCGAGGCGGAGCCGTTCCCGCCTCGGCCCGCCTCCACGGAGACCGTGCATTCGTCGGTGAACATCCCGGATAGCGTAGGTGGTCGCGGGACGCCGTCGCCGCGAAGATGGAGCCCGTGATCGAACCGACCATCGTGTGGATGGTGCATCTCGACCGAGGCACTCCCGACGAGATCGAGGGGACGCTCTCCGCCGACGAATGGGAGCTCGTCTTCACGGACGCCGCGTCGCCGGAGACGACCCGCTTCCCGTTCGTCGACATCGCGAGCGTGAAGCGCGTGCTCGGCTCACCGGTCTTCACGGTCGGATGGCGGCGTGACGACGAGACCCGCCGGACGGCGTTCTACCTCACGCGGCCGCCACCGTTGGGAACCCTCGGCTCGCCAGGTGGACGACCGGACGCCCATGACCTGACGGTCGCAACGCCGTTCCGGCGGAGCGGACGGTGGCGCCAGCGGCGGGAGAACACGCGCTACCTCGCGGCGACCGCCGTGTCATTGAAGGACAGGCGCGATGCGTTGGTGACTCAGATCCGGGCGGCGATGAAGCAGGCGCGCGGCGAGGCGTCTTAGGCCTGCGCGGCCGACACGGTCGCGTACCGCCGACCGCGGGACTCTCGGTAATCCACCACACCCGCACGCGTCGCGAACAGCGTGTCGTCGCCGCCCTTGCCGACGCCGTCGCCGGGGTGGATCTTCGTGCCGCGCTGGCGCACGATGATCGAGCCCGCGGTGACCGTCTGGCCACCGTAGGCTTTCACGCCGAGCCGCTTCGACGTGGAGTCGCGGCCGTTGCGGGACGAGCCGCCGCCCTTCTTGTGCGCCATGACGTCTCCAGGCTACCAGCCGTCCGCGACGCGGAACTAGCCGAACTCGACGGTCTCGATCTGCAGCAGCGTGAGCTGCTGGCGATGGCCGGTCTTCTTCGCGTAGCCGCTCTTGGGTCGGTACTTGAAGACCTTGACCTTGTCGCCCTTCTTGTCGCCGAGCGGCTTGGCGGTGACGGTCGCCTTCGAAGCGGCCGGGCCGGCGTGGGTCTTGCCGTCGTCGTCCACGACGAGCAGCGGCGTGAACGTGACGGTCTCGTCCGCGCCGACCAGCTTCTCGACCTCGATCACGTCCCCGGCCTGGACCTTGTGCTGCTTGCCGCCGGTCTTGATCACCGCGTACATCGTCAGACGATCCTCTCAGTCAACGTCGTAGGTGAGGATGATCCCCCGACCTTCGCAGGTGGGGCAGATCTGGGAGAACGATTCGACCAGGCCGGAGGATACCCGCTTGCGGGTCACCTGCATCAGGCCGAGCGGGCCGATCTCGAACACCTGCGAACGCGTCTTGTCGACGGCCAACGCCTCGCGCATCGTGTCCTCGACCTGCTTCTTGTTCTTTTCGAGGAGCATGTCGATGAAGTCGATCACGATGATGCCGCCGATGTCGCGGAGCCGGAGCTGACGAGCGACCTCCCGGGCCGCCTCGAGGTTCGTGTTGACGACCGTAGCTTCGAGGTTCGTTTTGCCGACGCTCTTCCCGGTGTTGACGTCGATGATCGTCATGGCCTCCGTGCGTTCGATGATGAGGTACCCGCCGGAGGGCAGCCACACCTTCCGATCGAGCGCCTTGTGGATCTGCTCGACGATCCGGTACGCCTCGAAGGCCGGGAGCGGACCCGTGTGCAGCGTGACCTTGTCGGCCAGGTCGGGGGCAACCTCACGGAGGTAGTTCACGACGAGCCCGTGGACCCGCTGCGAATCGGTCACGAGCCCGCGGTACTCCTCGTCGGTGAAGAGGTCGCGCACGACCCGGACCGTGAGCTCCGGCTCCTCGTAGAGCACCGTGGGTGCCTTCCCCTTCGTCGCGGTCGCTTGGATCTGATCCCAGATCGCGAGCAGCCGCCGGAGGTCCGCTTCGAGCGCCTCTTCGGTCGCGGACTCGGCCGCCGTGCGCACGATCACGCCGTGCTCCGGTGGCTTCACCCGCTTGAGGAGGGTCTTGAGACGTTTGCGTGCCTCGTCCGGGAGTCGCCGGCTGATGCCCTGGAGATCCTGGTTCGGCGCGAGAACGAGGTAGCGGCCGGCGAGGCTCAGATTGGCCGTGAGCCGGGCGCCCTTGCCGCCCATCGGATCCTTCGTCACCTGGACCATGACCGCCTGTCCGGGCTTCAGGAGCTGTTCGATCCGCGGTGCGGGCCCATCGATGTCTTCCGGCGAGTAGTTGACCTCGCCCGCATATAGGACGCCGTTCCGGCCGCGACCCACGTCGACGAACGCCGCCTCCATGCCCGGGAGCACGTTCTGCACCCGACCCAGGTAGATGTTCCCGACCATCGAGGTTGCCCCCGCCCGGGTCACGTAATGCTGGACCAGAAGGTCTTCTTCGAGCACCGCGATCTGGTCGCGGTCGCCGCGCTCGGTGATGACCATGAGCTTGTCCGTCACGCGCGGCGGCGTCGGCAGGGGCTCCCTGCGGCGCCGGCCGTCGCGGCCCGTGCGGCTCCGGGTCGTGCGGATCCCGCGGGTCGGCCCGCCGGCGGCCACCTGCTCCTCGACCGTCTTCGTCTTGGTGGGGCGGGAGCGGGCCGGCTTCGGTGCGGACGGCTCGCTGGGGGCCGTCGGGGCGCTCGGAGCGGTCGGAGCGGTCGTGGCGGTCGTGACGCGGTGGGCCTCGTCGGCTCGGGTCGACGAGGAGCGCCGACGGCGTCGGGCCGCGGGCTTCGCGGCAGCGTCGGCGTCGGGTTCGGCCTCGTCCCGCTGAGCGTCGACCGGGTCGATCACCGGCCCCTCGCCGGCCTCGGCCGTGGCGGCCGTGGCCGGCCTCCGGCTTCGGCCGCGGCCGCCACGGCGCCGTCGCCTCTTCTTCGCGGGTGTGGCCGCAGCGCCGTCCGCAGAGGCCTCGGTCTGGGCCGGCTCCACCTCGGCGTCGCTGCCGGGCGTCTCCATGGGGCGCGCTGCCTCCGAGGTCTCGTCGACGGTGACCGCGTTCGCGGTCGCTTCCGCGGGCCGGCGTCTGCGGGGTTGCCCAGAGCGGTGCTGCGTCCTCGTCTTCGCGGTCTCGCCTGTCTCCGACGACGCCTCCGCGGTGCCGAGGCCGTCTATCGACCCGCCGGAGGATGCGGTCGCCCCCTCGCCGGATCCGTCGTTCGCGGCAGCTGTCGCCGTGCCGGTTGCGGACCGGCCCCGGCCGCGTCCGCGTCCGCCGCGCCGACGGCGCCGCGACGAGGACGTTCTGCCCGGTGCCTGCTCGGCAGGCGATGTGGTGGTGCTGCCCCCCTCATCGGGGGTGGGCGTCATGGACGCCGTTCGGCCCTCGACGTCGGTGTCGTGATCCATGTGGTGCTCCCTTCGCTCGATGCGAGGGGGCGTGTGCCGGAAAGGTTGCTATCGGAGCACAGCCGATAGGCTGCGTCGCAAGACGTTGCTATAGCTCCACTCACGCTGGATCCGTCGCGCGTGCTGCGGATAACGTCGTGCACCCGGTACGTACCTTCTCCCGGCGCTGCGGCCCTACGCGGCGGCCTCGTCTGGGCCGCTCGGGCGCGGTCGCGCGCCTCCTCGACTTCCTTGGATCCCGCCCGATGACCGATCGCATCCGGTCGCGGGCGGGCACGTCTGCCTTCAGGATAGCAGCGGGCCCGCCCCCATAGCGCCAAGACGACGGGCCATCTCCGGTGGCCCCCCTGGGCGGGACCGTGGGCCATCCGGCCCACACGCCTGTCCCTCGAAGGAACCCTACGTCGGTCGGATACCGGGCGGCCGTCGAGCGGCGCACCCTTCCCCCATGACCGCGGGCACCCTTCCCCTGTCCGGTCGCGTTCGGGTCCTCGTCGTGGACGACAACGACGGCTTCCGTGGGTCGCTCGCCGCCCTGCTCGGCGGCGAGGACATCGAGGTCGTCGGCGAGGCGTCCAGCGGCATCGAGGCGATCGAGCTCGTCAACGAGCTGGCGCCAGATGTCGTGCTGATGGATGTCCGCATGCCGCAGATGGACGGCATCGAGACCACACGCCGGCTGAAGGCCCTGCATCCGTCGCTCGAGGTCGTGGCGCTCACGGGGCTCGAAGAGGAGCGCGCCGTGCGCGAGATGTTGGTGGCCGGGGCATCGGGCTACGTCCTCAAGGATTCCGAGGGCGACGAGATCATCCACGCGGTCCGCCGGGCCGCGAGCGGCGGTGCCCTCCTCTCCCCCGACGTCACGCCGACCGTGATCGAGCAGCTGCTCGAGGCGCTCGAACGCGAGCGGCGAAGGACGAGGCAGCTTGAGATCGCGCAGGAGGCCTTGCTCGAGCGCGGAGCACGCCGGCAGCAACTGATCGGGCGGGTCGGTCATGAGTTGCGCACCCCCGTGACGGTCATCCTCGGCCTCGCACAGACGCTCCGGCGCGGGGGACTCGACGACCAGCAGCTCGACGAGGTCCTCGACACGCTGGTGCTCCGCACCGAAGGGCTCGCTCGCCTCGTTCGCCGGTTCGAGGCCGCGATCGAGGCCGGGCTGACCGAATGGGCGAACGTGACGGAGCTCGCGAAGGAGGTCGGGGCCCGTGATCCGCGGATCCGCGTCGAGGCCCCGCTCGCGCCCGTGATGACCGCATTGAACAGGACCGCCGGCATCCGGATCCTCGAGGAGCTGGTCGAGAACGCGCTCGCGTTCTCGCCCGAGACGTCGCAGGTCGTGATCCGGGTCTCCAACGATGACGCTATCCCTCAGGTCCGGGTGATCGACCGCGGTCACGGCATCGAGCCAGACGCGATCCCGCGCATCTTCGAGCCGCTCGAACAGGCGCAGGAGCTTCATACGCGCACCCACCCGGGGATCGGGCTGGGGCTCAGCCTGGCTCGGCTCTCGGCTCGGGCGATGGACGGCGACGTGACCCTCGAGTCGACCGGCCGCGAAGGGACGACCTTCCTCTGGTCCGTCGCGGGTGGGCCGAGCGCGCCCGCCCAACTCCCGCCACGGATCGCCGCGCTCCGCTAGCTGAACCGGCGCATGTGGATGCTCTCGAGCATCCCGATCGCGGCGAAGCTCACGAGGATGGACGATCCTCCGTAGGACAGGAACGGCAACGGGATCCCGGTGATGGGCATGATCCCGATCACCATCCCGACGTTGACGAACATCTGGATCGCGAACATCGATGCGATCCCAGCCGCTACGAGCGTGCCGAACGGGTCCTTCGATAAGGTCGCGATCCGGATCGCGCGCCAGAGGATCAGGGCGTACAGGAGCAGGACGAACATCGCACCCACGAACCCGAACTCCTCGCCCGCCACCGTGAATATGAAGTCCGTGTGCTGCCGCGGGACATAGTCGAGGTTGGTCTGTGTTCCCTTCAGGTAGCCGCGCCCGAGCAACCCACCCGACCCGACGGCGATCAGCGATTGATCGAGGTTGTACTTGGCGTCTTCGGGGGCGTTCGCCCGGTCGAGGAAGGCTGTGAGGCGTTGCCGCTGGAAGTCTTGGATCACACCGACCTGGAACGCCAGGCCGATGAGGACCAACCCCGTTGCCGTCAAGACGAGGAGGTGCTTGAGACGGGTCCCGGCGATGATCAGCATGCCAACGGTGATCGCCGCGAGCACTATGGACGTGCCGATATCCGGCTGGATGAACACGAGAACCAACGGGAGGGCGGCGACCGCGAGAACCCTGACCAGGCCGCCAAGAGTTGGCTCCGGCGTGCGGATCTCCGACAAGATGGCGGCGAGCATCACGATCACGCACAGCTTCGTGATCTCCGACGGCGTGATCTGGAGACCGGCGATCGCGAACCACCGCTGTGCCACGCCGCTCGGGTCGGTTGCGCCGATCCCAGGGATCTTGACGAGCACCAGCGCCGCGAGTGCGGCGACGTAGATGAACCCCGCGTAGACCTTGAAGAAGCGGTAATCGAACGATGCGATCAGCACGACGACGAGCAATCCGAATCCTGCGGTCGCGCCCTGCTTGATGACGCGCACGAGCCAGAAGGCTGCCTCATCGGGCGTCGCCGCGCTTATCGAGTGGAGCAACACGAGACCGACGACGGTGAGCACAACGATCAGGAGGAGCAGCACCCAGTCGACGTGACGGATCGGTCGGCGCTCATCGGCCCACACGCGCCCCGCGACCATGTCCATCAGAGGTCGCCTCCCCCACACCCGCCGCTGCCGTTGTCGGGAAGATGGTAGATGTCCTCGATGAGGTGACGCGCGATCGGTGCCGCGCCCGTCGCACCGAACCCTCCTTGCTCGACCATCGCGATCACCACGTACTTCGGCGCGTTCTGGTTCTGTCCTGCCATCGCCGCGAACCACGACGTGTCCTGGTACGGCGGACGCTCGGCCGTGCCGGTCTTCCCGCCGACCCAGACCTGCGACGTCGGGAACCCGCTGAACGTGCAGGAAGCCGTCCCCGATGTGATCACCGATCCCAGCGCCCCCCGGATGTAGGCCAGCTCGCTCGGGGGATACGGGAGCGTGCGGCTGCAGCGACCCGCGGATCGCTTGACGACGTTTCCGTCGGGGGCGACCACTTCGTCCACCACATGCGGGCGGCACAGATGTCCGCCATTGGCGATGGCCGAGTACGCCTGGGCGAGCTGCAGCGGCGTCGCCATCATGTACGTGGAACCGATCATCGTCAGGATGTCGCCGCCGGGAACCCAGCCGTACGGGAACAGGGTTGGCTGCGTCTTCGCCCACGCGGGGTCGGGGACCAGGCCGGAGGCCTCGGACGGCAGATCGACACCCGTCGGCGTTCCGAACCCGAACTCGCGCAGGTCGTTCTGCAGCAGCAGCCCGCTGTCGGAGAGCTGGTTCTGGACGTACTGGGTGTAGAAATCCGACCCGAAGCGGTCGAACACGGTGTCGCACGAGATGGTGATCGCTCGGGCGAGGCTCATCATCCCGAGGTTCGCGGTCGTCCAGTTGGAGAAGACGGTTCCGGAAGTGTCGCCCGGATGCGTGTACGTCGCGTCGCACGGGTAGTAGCCGCCCATCGTCGCGAACCCTTCCTTCAACGCCGCGAGGGCGGTGATCGGCTTGAACGTCGAACCGGGCACGTACCCCAGCTGGATCGCCCGGTTGAGGGACGGCGAAGCGGCACTTCTGTAGAGGTACTTGGCTTCGCTCTTCGTGAGCCCCTGCACCAGCCAGCGCGGGTCGTAGTTCGGGAGCGACGCCATCGCCTTGATCGCCCCGGTCTGCGCGTCCATCACGATCACCGCCCCGGCGTTCGCCTGCAGCGGCCGGTGGTTCGAATCCGTCCCGGCCCGTGCCCGGACGAGGCCCTCCCGAAGCTGTCGTTCGGCCGCTCGCTGGATCCGGAGGTCGATCGTGAGATGGAGGTCGTCGCCGGCCGTCGGGTCCTTCACCCCGAGGGCGCGGATCGTCTCTCCGCTGGAGTTCACGATGAACTTCTGGATCCCTTGGGTGCCGCGGAGGTACCGCTCGTACATCTGCTCGAGACCCGATCGCCCGATCACGTCGGACTGTTGGTATCCCTTGTTCTTCAGTTTGTCGTACTCGCTGGCGAAGATGGGGCCGAGGTATCCCAAGATGTGCGCCGCGGTGCGCCCTTGCGGGTACGCGCGCACCGATGTCGGGACCACGTCGACGCCAGGGAACAGCTCCTGATACTCGGCGATGTAATCACGAACGCGCGGTTGCACGAACTCCGCGACCGGGATCGGCTGGAACGAGTAGTACCGCTTGTCCTGCAGCCGAGCCACGAGCACCTTGACCGGGATGTTCAGGAGGTGCGCCAACCGATAGACGACGGCCTCGGCCTGGTTCCCCATCGCGTCACGGTTCACCCGGACCTCGAGGCTCTCCTGGTTCTCGACCAGCGGGCGTCCCTGATCGTCGTACATCAGGCCCCGCAAAGGTTCCGTGTAGACGAACCGGACGCTGTTGGCCCGGGCCTCCCGCTGGAACTGGGTCGTGGCCAGGACCTGGAGGAACCAGAGGCGGGTCGAGAGCGCGACGAACATCAGCGCCACCAGCAAGGCAAGCACTTTGATCCTCGAGGACATCTTGTCCACCTAGAACCGCACCACCCTTCGAGGTCGGGACCCCTCGGTGATGCGTCGCAGGACCGGGTAGAGGATCGGTGTGAGGACCGCGTTGTAGAGGGCCGTCAGCAGGGCAACCCGAACGCCGTAGGTCGCTTGTTCGTGGAAGTTCCCAAGCAGGACCGACACGACCTCGTAGAACGCCACGCCGGCGGCCGTTCCGACCGCCACGACGATCGTCGGCACCAGCGGCGAGGGCGACACGATGAACTGACGGAACATCCCAACCGAGTAGCCGAGAAGCGTGAGCGTGAGCGCGGTCAGCCCTTTCGGTTCGTTCATCAGGAAGTCTTGCGCCAGGCCGCTCGCGAACCCGACGGTCGCGCCGTCGTTCGGCCCTTCGAGCAACGCGATGGCGATCGTCAAGAGGTAGAGCAGCTCCGGACGAACACCCAACAGGCGGAGCTGTCCGAAGACGGTCGACTGTAGGAGCAGGGCCGTCACCACGACCGCGGCGATCGCGAGGACCCTTCGGATCACCCGGTCGAGCCTCCCTGGCCCTGATCGGTCTTGTAGACGAGGACGTACTCGAGCGCCGAGAAGTCCACCGCGGGTCGAAGGGTGACCGCGGTCTCGAGCGCGTTGGTGCTCTGGATCACGCTCGAGACCTCGCCGATCAAGATCCCCGGCGGGTACCGGCCATGCTGACCGTTGATCTCGTAGCTCACGGTGAAGACCTGGACGGGCTGAACGCCGTTGAGCGCGATCTGCGTGTCCTGAGGGATGCCATCCATCGTGGGGTCCTGCTCGCCTCGGCCCCGGACGAGTCCCGTCGCCCGGGTCGTGCTGAGGCGTCCCGCGACCGCGAAGTTCTGATCGATCAGGAGCTGCACGTCGGAGGAGATCGGCGTGACGGAAACGACCCGGCCCACCAGACGCGGTGACGTCGCCGACCCGGCGACGACCGGCTGGCCGACCACCACGCCATCGTCCGATCCCGCGCTGATCGTGATCGTCCACTCGAAGTTCGAGACCCCGTTGCCGATCACCACGGCGGGGACGCCGGCCGGATCGAGGGTCCGCTTCAACCCGAGCAGGTCCTCGAGCGTCCGGAGTCGGTCCTGGATGTCCCCTGCGCCGGCGATCTGCGTCTGGAGGTCCGCGACCTTCGTCCGCAGATCGACGTTGTCGCGCTCGAGCGAAGGTAGGTGTGCGAGCCCGGAGAAGAAATCTCCGACAGGGCGCGTGACCGTTGAGACACCCTGCTGCAGAGGAGCCATCGCGGTCTGGGTCCAGCGACCCGCCTCGGACAGGGGGCCCGCGTCGCCTTCGCGATAGTCGAGCGTGATGATCGCGAGCGATACCGAAACCAGTGCGATGACGAGCAGCCGCGTGCTGCGGGGGCGTGAGCGCGTGACCACGCCGGTCTACCGCCGGCTGCTCGGGCTCACCAGGACTCGCTGCAGGACCTCGAACTCCTCGAGGCACTTCCCCGAGCCGAGCACCACGGCCTGCAGCGGCGTGTCGGAGATCCGAACCGGCATCCCGGTCTCATGGCGGAGCCGCTTGTCCAGACCGCGCAGGAGCGCCCCACCGCCCGTGAGGACGATCCCGCGATCCATGATGTCTGCCGCGAGCTCCGGTGGGGTCCGGTCGAGCGTCGTCTTGATCGCGTCGATGATGGCGTTCACGGGTTCCTCGATCGCTCGGCGGACCTCCTCCGCGCTGATCGTGATGGTCTTCGGCAGACCCGACACGAGGTCGCGTCCCTTGATCTCGGCGACCAGCTCGTCCGGTGTGGGGAAGACGGATGCGATCGCGAGCTTGATCGCTTCGGAGGTACGTTCGCCGAGCAAGAGCGAATACTCCTTCTTGACGTGCTGGATGATCGCCTCGTCCAGCTCGTCTCCCCCGATCCGGATGCTCGTCGACGTGACGATGCCACCGAGCGAGATCACCGCAACCTCGGTCGTCCCACCGCCGATGTCGACCACCATGTTCCCGGTCGGCTCGTGGATCGGAAGCCCGGCGCCGATCGCCGCTGCCATCGGCTCCTCGATGATGTAGGCGCGCCGGCTTCCCGCGGCGATAGTGGCTTCCTCGACCGCTCGTTGCTCCACGCCGGTGATCCCCGACGGGACGCAGACGACCACGCGCGGTTTCGCGAGCAGACGGCGCTTGTGCACCCTTTGGATGAAGTAGCGCAGCATCTTCTCCGTGACGTCGAAGTCGGCGATCACGCCGTCCTTCAGCGGTCGGACGGCCTGGATATGGCTCGGGGTGCGTCCGATCATCCGTTTGGCTTCGGCGCCCACGGCCAGGATGGCGCCAGTGAGGGTGTTGATCGCGACGACGGACGGCTCGTTCAGGACCACCCCGCGACCGCGAACGTAGACGAGCGTGTTCGCGGTCCCGAGGTCGACCGCCATATCGCGACCAAGGAACCCGAGAACCCCCTCCG
>WNGJ01008122.1_pt1 | contig 12063 bp, 14 predicted proteins | sample 5400611 | NCBI WGS metagenome assembly WNGJ01 (sample SAMN13153375, study PRJNA577476) | soil metagenome | isolation source: 40 cm soil or saprolite under Garry oak tree replicate 1 | place: USA:California | collected 2016-06-15 | reverse complement strand
AGCTACCTCACGCAGATTTCTTGGCACGAGATTCATATATCGCTCATGATCAACCACAAATTCGGTCATATAACCATGGGCTTCCTTGATCCCGCGTTCGGTAAAATCTCCTGTATAGCAAAAGTCCTGGTGCCCTGAAAGACAAGCTCGGCACTCGGCATGATTGCAGGGACGACGTACGGTTGGCACGACCAGGTCACCCGGTTTCAAGCGACCGACGGCGGAGCCGACTTCCTCGACCTGAGCGAGCGATTCGTGCCCGATCACCAGATAGTCATATCCTCCTGGTGGCGTGCCATATTCGAAGGAGCAAATCTCTCTGTCCGTACCACAGATACCGATGTCGAGCATGTGAAGCATTACCTGATCAGGCTGGGAGAGCCGGGGCGCTTCGTGCTCGACAATCTTGAATGTTTTAGTTCCTGGAAAAACTGAGACTGCTTTCATGCTGTCCCCTTTCATATATACAAAAGAGCATCTGGTGCTATCAACTAGCACCAGTGAAGGAATGACATTTGTTCGATCAAAACCGAACCAGGGCTGACAACTGACAGTAGGTAGATTTAGTTTTGTATACTGAGACCGGTAGGAGGCAAAAGCAGCTTCATCAAATTCGAGGCTTTGAGTAGGCAACGATATTTACCTCTGTAGCTATACCAATACGGTGGTCATGTTAATATGTATTTAAGATTTGATTTTGTGGATATTAACACAATGTAATATTATCGTTAAAATAAGGTCTTTGGAAAGATCGCGCTGCTGATCCACAGCAGAAGACAGAGGTGAGAGAGTACAATGCATAAGTGTTGCTGGAGACTTTCAGCTTTGAGGACACTTCACGTTCTCTTTCGACCGATAGGGTAAGCCAGTGTTTACCCAAGGACCTCCGGGGCGACATCATGCGTCTGACCTTCCAAGGTACGGCGCTGTGCGTTGGAGAGGGCATGTGCAACCGCTTCAGCGGCGTTGTGCATGAACGTGGGACTCGCTCCACCGTCTATAACCAGGGTGGGTACAGTGATGGATGCCAGCCATTCTGCGGGGACAGAGCCATCCCCCATGATGGCATCATCGTAGGCAAGAGTCGGTGCCACAGACTCGAAAAGTGGCCAGATAGGAGTTTGGCGCATACCGGCAATAGCTTCAGCAGGCGCTCCCCACGTTGTCATGGCCAGAGCGACTGCATCACCCCGGCGTTCCTCTGCGAGCAAATCCGCCAGCTGTCTCGTATAGCTCTCCGACGCTTGACGGGCATGCTCGTCACCAGCGTTGAACGGTGGCTCATACATCACCAGTTTTTTGATAGCAAGACCTCGCGCCGCAGCATAAAGAGCAAGGACCCCTCCTGAAGACATCCCGAACACAAACGCCGATCCCCCAGCTTCATTGATGAGTACTTCAAGGTCTTCAATCTCACGCTCAATCGCATACGGTTGTGTATCGCTGCTGTCACCACGCCCCCGTCGGTCGTAGTGGAACACCATGAAATGCTGAGCGAGGAGTGCAGCCAGTTGCGCTGTCGGCGGGTCGATCGCTCGATACTGAAATGCTCCCCCCACCAGGATGACCGCTGGCCCCTTGCCTGACCGATCGAATGCAATGATAGTGCCGTCTTTGGAAATGACCTGGTTCATAAAACTGCTCCTTTGTTCATCATGAGCGTTTCGCTCCTGTGCAGATAGGATGAGTAAATTTGGCATTCCATGGCTCTCCCTGTTCTTACGTGAAAGCACTCGAATTCGTCAGAATGGAGAGCACCGCACCGACATCCGTCCGCGCTGCATCTCGGTTACGGCCAACCGACGCCCGGTACCGGCACCTGGATGGTGAGCACCTGACCCGTTCGTGCCGCTTCCGGCCCCCAACTGGTGGGCGGATACTCGGCCACCATCAGAAATAGGGTCCTCCTGTCCACACCTCCCAGCATGCTGGCGAAGCAGCCACGATCGAGATCGATTGTCTGCAGTATCTCACCACCCTGGCGCACGCGCACGCAACGCTTAGCGGGGACGTCTGCGTACCAGATGGCGTTTTCGGCATCGAGGCATATACCGTCTGGGTAGCCGTCACCCAGATCTGTCCACACCCGACGGTTGGACAGGAGGCCACTAGCTTCGATGTCGAAGGCAGTCAGTCTGTGGCCGTAGGACTCGGCGAGGATCAGCGTCGCGTTGTCTGGGGTCACGACCATGCCATTGGCGAAAGCGCATCCCTCTGCTACCTGCCGAACTAAGCCATCGGGTGTGACCAAAACCAGGATGCCGGGGGCGAACTCGCCGCCTGGAAAGTTGAAACCGAGATTACCGATATAGGCGTTGCCCCGACCGTCCACCACCATATCACTCCAAGGGTAGCGAGACAGATGGCTCAGGTCGGCATGAGTCACAAGAGAGCCATCGTGCTCGCGGCGTAGGAGAAGCCCGTCGCGCATGGAGATGATCAGCAGGCGTCCATCAGGCAGGAAGCCCAGGCCCATGGGAGTGCCCTGGATGCGGGCGATGACTTCGCTCTTGCCCTCCAGATCGACGGCAACGACCTCCTGAGCGCCGAAGTCGGAGAACCAGAGGCGGCCATTGTGCCAACGTGGTGATTCGCCGAACGCGAGGCCGGTCATCAGAGTGTGCAGTTCAGGCATGTAAAGACTCCTTTCATACATTAGATCACAACTTCTCTTTCTGCTTGCAAAGCCCTGTCCGTCCCGGTTATGGTTTGGCTGTCTCTTCACGCCCAGTAGGCTTGACCGTCTCTATCGAATGCAGTGTATAACCCAGACAGATGATATGTATGAGCACCCCATGCAGCACGGCCTGATCCGGCAGAGGTCCAGAGAGCAAGGTGGTCCCAACGTCCTGGTGCTCGATGCATCATCCCTCAAACCAGTCTTGCCAGGAAAAGAAGCTCACTTACTTCCTTATAATATACGGGAAACTGGCATGGATACAAGAGCCACTTTGGGCTATACTATCCATGCTACTTTGTACGAGTGCAACAGAGCATCGATCAGTTGTTCGGGCCTCCAGGTGCCATCACTGAAGGTGGTATGCAGTTGCAGATCAAAAGCCACATCAGGAGCAAGCACGAGATGACGAGTCGATGCTTCCACAAGCTTCTTCTTCCTGAGCGTTCCCCTCTCCACTCGAGGGAGATCGAACAGCGTAGGTGACCGGAGGTGATGCGGCTTGCAAGCAAGCCTGGATGGCACCGATGGCCTCTTTAGTTTCTCTGAAGAGGAAGGCCTGGATGTCACACGCGCGGGCGGCAGCGATGTTGGCCTCGACGTCGTCCAGGAAGACGACCTCTGCCGGCTGCACATCCAGGCGCTCACAGGTGAGTTCAACGATGCGCCTCTCCAGCTTGGCTATCCCCTCTTCATGGGAATAAATGAGGAGGTCGCATAGCTCAGCAAATTGGTAGCGATCCTGCTCTTTGTCCCGGGCACCGGCAAAGCTGTTGCTGAGGATGGCGGTTTGATAGCGCGGGCGCAGGCTGGCGAAGTAGGCAGCTAGCTCGACGTTGAGTTCACCCAGGTACTCTTCCCAGAGGTCAGCCATCAATGCCGCGACTTGCCCCTGGTCCATCCCCATGATCTTGCCGATGCGCTTTTCCACTTCCTCTTCCGAAATAGTCCCCAAGCTGCCAGCTCTCCACACATCCATGAGCCGTGCATCCAGTTCCCCTGGGTTCAGATGGAGGTGGGCTTCCCACTTTTCAACCCATCCAGTCGGATGGTTTATTTCTAGCACCCCTCCGATATCAAAAACCACCGCTCGAATGGTCATTCCAGCATTCCTTTCAAGAATCTCATTAGTAATATTGTTCTCTCAGTAATGGTGTTCTCTAGAGCCCACCGCTTCATCTATCCGATACAGATATATCAGTCATTGATATAAATCTCTGCCTAAGCTGCCTGTCTTTGTCGTTGCTATTCTCAGACGCCACAAGGCACAGCAGGAGGAACACCGGCGTGAAGTTGGTAGTGCCTGGATTGAGAAAGATTTGATGTTTACGAACGCTCAAGGCTACTTCTATAGCGCCAGCACCTTGCGCAAAGTCTTCAGGCGGTTTCTGGTAAGTATTGGTTTGCCTCACATGCGTTTCCACGATCTCAGGCACAGCGCGGCAACCATTCTACTCGCTATGAACGTTCATCCCAAGGTAGTACAAGAAATTCTCGGGCATAGTCAGATCGCGATGACTCTGGATGCGTATTCTCACGCATTACCCTCTATGCAAGAAGAAGTGACGAAACAATGGGACAGCGAGTTTGGGCAACAAGTCAAAAAACGGAATAAGTAAACGGGGTATCACTCAATGAGAAAGGACTTCTGAAAGGGCTCTGTGTGGCCTTCCATGCGATAGTTCAGGGCATCGCGCACAAGTGGGAGTTACTCACTGCCCGGGTATTGCATAGCACACACCTCTGTTCTCTATCCTTGCAACCCATTACGGATTTTCACACTTTGATCAATTAGTAGCTGTTGTTTCTACCTGTGCATCTCTCTTCAAGACTGATAAAGCCGATTCCAAACTTCTGCTCTGTTCAGGTTGTAATATGGTAGGCAACAAGGTTTGAAGAAGCGTCGCCTTCGTTTTCGCGTCAGCCTCCGGTTGCAACATATTCACCAATCTGTCAGTGATGGCTAATGCCTGATCAATGCGGCTGAGGTCTTCCATTCGCAATGCGAGCCGTTGCTTCTCTATCTCAAGCAACTTTTGCTCTATCTCGAGCTGAGCTGCTTGCTTTCTGAGTTTCGCGCTTTGTGCGCCGAGCGAACGAGCCTGCTCTTTCAGGAGTGATCCACTCGTATCATCACGGGACCCTGTTGCTCCATCGAACTCTTCTTGCCAAGGTTCCTCAGTTGGCTCCACCGCTTCAGGAGTGATGTGTTTGACCTTTTTGCCATTCTGTGACGAAGGTGCAGTGGAGAGATGCGTGCGGAGGTAATGTTCCAGGTCACTGCGGCGAAAACGGAAGCGGCGTGCCACCCTGATGGCAGGTAATTCTTCCCTCTCTACCATACGCAACACGGTACGCGGATTGACATGTAGCAGGTCAGCAACTGACTGTACATCAAGCATTTCATCCTCATGTTGCATACAGTAGTCTCCATTTCAGGTCTTCCAAGGTGTACCACAGAACGGTAGCAACGTGAAACTGCCGGGGAAAAGCAGCCTACTAGACCCGATCAAGTGTGCGCACTGACGCGTTGTTGGTATGTTCTTACGTGTCTGGCTCTATCATCTTTGCAGGAAATGTTCGCTAGAAAGGTTCACTTTTCCTCCAGGATGCGTAAGATGAACTTCCATGAACGACCAGTGAATTGACGAGACAAACTACCGAAAAATACGCATTTGTCTAGCATTAACGACATTTTAGCACATTTTGTCCGAAAAGACAAGATATATCCTCAAGCATACCCAAATGTTCTTCACATCCCTGCTTTTTTCTGCTCGATATGCCTACGCTTCCCTCTACATTCTCGGTCAAAATTACGACAAAAAACATGTAAAAACTGTAATGAACTTTGACAAGCATAGAAATAGAATTATATAAATGTCGTTCATATACGTAAAAGTCGTGACATTTTCGTTAAATCAACTTATTTTACGTCATTTCTACTAGACAAAACCGCCTTTTGCGCATTATAATTCTAACAGAAACATTTGTTCGAAAGAGGGTCAGTGAACCGGTGGTTTAGAGTCGCCTCGAGTTCATCTCTTCTTTGTCTGTAGCTCATGGCACATCGTAGGGAACATCATCGTAGGGCGAGACGTTGACCGTAAAGCCGCATTGTAGAGTGTAGAAACAAGCAATCAAAGAAGAGCACTACTGCAGTACGCACTTCTTTCGCCTTCAAATGGATGGATTTAGCTATGAAACAGCAAGAACGGCAGCGCCTGGGCAATTACTGGATAACTAGGTTCTTAGGAAGAGGCGGTTTCGCCGATGTGTACTTGGGTGAACATATCAGCCTACGCAGGCTGGCCGCGATCAAAGTGCTCAATCGCCGGCCAACACGAGAAAAACTGGAACGGTTTTGGACTGAAGCATCTATTACTGCCGAACTTCCACATCCTCATATTGTGCAGATCTTCGATTATGACGAAGAGAGTGCTCCGCCTTTTTTGGTCATGCAGTATGCTCGCTATCGATCTTTGGAAGCGTACCATCGCGGAGAGAGGCTTCCACTCGATGCGATTGTTTCCTATGTCAAGCAGATTGCTGAAGCACTGGACTATGTTCATAGACGGGGCATCATTCATTGCGATGTTAAGCCCAGCAATATATTGCTGGATGCGGATGACACGGTCTTAGTAAGTGATTTTGGTGTTGCTGTCTCCACCGATAGATATGCACCAATCCCTCGGATTTTTGGAGGCACTGCCACGTATATGGCTCCAGAACAATATCGGGGTAAACCATCGCCGGCCAGCGACCAGTACTCTTTAGGAATCATGGTCTACGAATGGTTAAGTGGTCGTCCTCCCTTTTGTGGTTCCTCCTCATATGAAATCACCATGCGACACGCGCATGACTCTCCTCCCCCATTGTGGAGGACGGCTCCAAGTACACCGCATGCTGTTCAGAGCGTGGTAGCGCGAGCGCTGGAGAAAGATCCATACGCGCGATTCCCCAGTGTGGGCAGCTTTGCTCTGGCACTGGAGCGAGCCTGCCAGGAAGAGGAAGACGCACTGACGCCTGTGACATCAGGGCGTTACCAGCCGATCACCCGTCCACCACATGCGCCAGTTCCGCATCGTTCATATGACCCCAGGCAGCGCGCACTGGCTCGTGAGCGTCGGCTCAGAGGACTTTCCCCTCAACCTCTACCCGCCTCAGGACGCAATACACCGCCTGTGCGCTATGTGTCGCGGCGTGAATGGTCATGAACAAGAACGGGTCAGGTGCAAGTGGCCTTAGAGAACCGGTCGAGTATTCAGGGCGCGGCCTGAAGCTCAGCTTGAAGCGAGCGAGAGGGGCCAGTACGTTGAGGTTGTGAACAACGACACATCAACGCAGGTCGAAGAGATTCTTGGGTGCGCTGCGTTCCCTGGGGCTGGCGGTCAGCGAGTCCATAAGGAAACCCTGCACAGGTTTCTTGTGGAAAGCGAACAATCCCGCCGGGTTGAAAAGACACTTCTTGCTCAGCCTGACACTGAATCACCTGCCGTCCCCAATCGAGGGTAAACGCCTACTTGACCAGTAGAGGGTGCAAGTTCCCGTTGGGACCTTTCATCTAACAGATCGCACCGATGATGGCGCGAGATGCGACAAACAATGTGGCCCGCAATATCCGTTGCACAATTGTTCTCGCCTCGCGTGGAAAGAGCAGCTGGGCAGCCAATGAAGCGGTTGCCTGCCTCCTCTCCTTCCTTGCGCTCGAGGCTCAGCTTATTGTGGCTTGAGGTGATGAAACCGACGCCTTCCGTGTGCGGCTCTTTGGAAAGAGGACGCCGAGGATACGGCTTTGCGGTCGAAGCGCCCACGAAGCAAGGGTGAGCACGGCGAAGATGAGAGGTGGCCAGATGAACGTGCCAGGGTCATCGAGGCCACGTGCTATGCCCGATGCAACCGCCCCCGCGTACACAAAGAAGGCGCCAGCATACGCCCATTCCTTGAGTCGAGGAAAACGCGGGGCAAGCAGGACGATGGCTCCAAGGAGCTTCCACACACCGAGGATCGTGAGCAAGTACACCGGGTAGCCAAGGTGTGCTAGGACCTCGGCTACCGGTTCGCCAGCCACAAGCGCTGTTCTACCGTGCATCAGATCTGTCACTCCGCCTGCCAAAAGCTCAAGCGCGGTGAAGATGGTCGTCACCCAATAACTGATCAGTTTCGTTTTCATCGTCTTATCTTCTTTCATGCGTGTCTTTCGCCTACTCTGTCTCTTGACAATATAGCTCTTTTGAGACACATTGTCTCTAAGAAAGAGTATACCCAAACGAGTCGTACGCCACAAGAATCAATCAGCAAAATCTGTCCCGAATGAGACAAGGAGTGCAAAATGACTCAGAAAGCTGACAATCTCCGCGTCAAACGCACCAAAATCCTGTTGCGAGAAGCGCTCATTGCCTTGATCGAGGAACGGGGTTTCGACGCCCTTACCATCGGCGAATTGACCCAGCGAGCGATGGTAAGCAGGGCCGCGTTCTATCGCAATTATCGAGATAAATATGATCTGGTCGAGCAGATCTTTGAGGAGGCCATGAGCACGTTATTTCACGCGATTGGTGAATTCGGGCGGGAACATCCCGTAGACGTGTGGATGCGGTTCTTCGAACAGATCACCCAATACGATCGGCTCTATCGGGCACTTCTGGGGGAAAAAGGCAGCCCCTGGTTTGTGTGGAAGATGCGCGCACGTCTTGCTGAGTTGATCAAGGAGCATGGAAGTTTAGAAGATCCGCACGACCCAAGCATATCTGCTCAAGTTCCTCACCCGGCTCATCCATTTTCTGATTTGTTTGTGCCCGATCTGGTTGCCACGATGATTGTGGAGGCGATCACCTGGTGGCTGGAACAAGGACAACCGTATACGCCCAAGGAACTGGCGACGAAAACAGCTCTGTTGGCTTCGGCAGTGTTTCGGGAAGCCAGCACCTGGCCATAACGGATGGGCCGCCGTACATCGGCTCAAGGCTTTAATTTCTTGACCGGTTCTCCAGGACAGCAGTTGCTACAGTGGTGCTACATTTTTCAGCTATTTAGTGATTGTAAAAAGGAGTAAGAGGGCACATAAAACGAGGAAGGAAGCCTTTTCTAGAGAGTTTTCCTTCCTCGCTCTTGAAGTCGGGGCGAGAGGATTTGAACCTCCGACCACCACAACCCCATTGTGGTGCGCTACCAGGCTGCGCTACGCCCCGTTATTGGAACAACAGCAGTATAGCAGATAATTCGCCGCATAGTCAAGGTTTAATTGCTAGCGATCATAGTACAAAATACGCCCGCAATTGCTGCACATTTGCAAATCCGTGTTCACACGCACTCGCTGCAATTCGCTGGGAGTCAAAATCACACGACACCATTGGCACGAATTTTGATCTACTTTAGAAACAGCCCGTCCTTGCTTCGTACGCTTCAGAGCCTCATAGCGCTTCAGTAAATCAGCATCGATATTGCTTACAAATTGCTCGCGGTTTGCCAGCAACTCCTGTCGTTTTACATCCAATTGATCGCGGCGTATCATGCCTGTTGCATTCGTCTCTAACCACTTCTCTTGAGCCTGCCGCAGTGCTTCAGCCTTGCTGTTTGTCACCTCCTGTAAAGACTCCGTTGTGAGGATCACCTCCAGCGCCATCTCTTCCTGGCGGTTTTGTTGCGCTCGTAAATGCTGCACTTCTTGCTGTAAAGCATACAGTTCTTTCGGATTCGTGACGACTCCACTATACAAGCGTTGCTCCTGCATGCGCATACGACGGTCCAGTTCTTCAAGTGCCCACTCAGCCTCTTTTTGAGCTTGTAGGCCCAATTGCAACTGTTGTTGTGCAATAGTATGCTCTGCTTGTAGTCTTTTTAATACGCTATCTCCCTGTAGAGAACTCTCGAGCGCCTGTTGCTCAGCAATTAAACGTTCCAGTTCGAGGTCAAGCTGCTGTAACTGGTACAATGTAGCAGCCATCTTTGTCGTGCTCATATGTAGACCGTTCTCCTTTCGGAGCGTACGACGTGCTTGTGATGGGATTGGATTCTATTGTACAACTCCGTAATACCAACAGCAAGAGGAAAATTCAAAGAAATTGTAAAAAGTTATTTATTGCTTCGTGAACACTTCCATATAATAGGTTCCCTGAAATTAAGGAGCAATCGGACTTATGAGTATTTCATCCTCAGCCAATGATCGCAAACAAATAGCAGCCACGAGAGCTAAAGAGACGGGTATTACCACTCCGATCACCTTGAGCGAACGGAGTATCACAGGATTTGCATTAATTCGTATTTTTGTGGGCTATCTATGGTTCCAACAGCTTTTCTGGAAAATGCCTCCTGACTTCGCCGGTCTCTATTCGTACATCGTGCGCGAGTCACAGCATACAATCATTCCAGGCTATGGCTACATCCTTCAGCATACATTTCTTTCAGGTTGTACTAGTTTGCATACAGCCACAGGTTGTACCCTGTTTGTGCCATTAGCGGCAGGCGTCTGGATCGCAGAACTGATTGTGGCTACTTCTCTGATGTTCGGTGTCTTCACCCGCTTTGGAGCCATTCTCGGCACAGTCCTTGCTGCTCAGTTATATGTCGGGCTTGGCTACTCGGATTGGTACTGGACCTACGGCATGTTGGTGTTGCTATGCCTGGCTCTGACTGCTATCCCGGCAGGGCGTCGCCTGGGCTTTGATCAATGGCTTACCCCTCGTTTACGGGAAGCCGCAAATAGTAACCGTTTGGCTCGATTCGCGAGTTGGTTTGCCTGAGAAATGGAGGAACGGAATTGATACATATTCGAAGGGGCTTATTGGCAGGACTCCTGGCAGGCCTTTTACTGGCCATGCTTAACTTTGTAACGGACGGGACGCCAGGTCGCACACTGCCTGATGCATTACATTGGTTTGGCATCACCATCGCAGATCCGACAATCAGTAGATTCACTGGCTTTTTCTTACTTATTGTATTAGGAGGGGTAGCTGGTATCATCTTTGGTATTGTCCAAAGGGAGGGAATGATTACAATCAGTCGCGCGCTTCTCTCTGGTCTGGTACTGGGCCTTGTCTGGTGGCTAGTTTTCTCGCTTTTACTGACGAACATCACGAACCATGCATCTTCGCCTCTCAGTCTTCAGTTTGGAATGTTCCTCGCTACTTTTCCCATCGATTTGCTCTTCGGGTTGGTGTTGGGGGCAATCTATTATCAACTACAGGGGCATCCAGCACCAGCAGAAGTGTAAGCACTTTTGTCCAGCAAGCTGTTTCTTTACCGAGGGTCACCATAGGTCGGTTGACCCGCTATTTAAATAGAGGAAAGGTTATTCTATACTTTATGAGTGAACTTCCAATGACGAAAGAGGAAGAGGTTGCATGGCGCAATGTTGAGGAGCCACAGGTTTTCTTCGGGCATGCTCCAATACTCGAGCACAAATACTACGGATTACCATCTGTTTTTACTCCAGAGAACTTGTTACGTGAGGCGCGCAGGCAGAAGGGGCTTGCAGTTGGCTCGGTACCAGCCATTTGTGTACTTGATCCTGACGGTGATCTCGTCGATTACCTTCATGCTACAAATAATGCAAGGCGTCATCCCACCTGGGCATGTTACCACACAGTGCTGGACACCTTTCTGTATGAAGGCATTGAGTTTGGTGTGATCGGTCGCGTCGTCGGCGCCTCCTTTGCGGTACTGGTAGCCGAAGAACTCTTCGCCTCAGGGTGCGAATTGCTGATCAGTATTACTTCAGCAGGGCAGATAATCTCCCTGGATCATCCACCCTATGTTGTGCTGATCGAAAAGGCGTTACGTGATGAGGGAACTAGCTACCATTACCTGCCACCATCGACCTATAGCAAGTTGCACCCGCAACTCAGAAAGACTATTTATTCCGCCTGGGACAACACACATGATCCGCTTTATATTGGAACAAGTTGGACAACCGATGCACCCTTTAGAGAAACAGAGGAGAAGATAACGGCGTGCCGGAAGAAAGGCATTCTTACGGTGGAAATGGAGGCAGCAGCTCTCTATGCGCTAGCTGAGGTGAAACAGTACAAAATCATTTGTTTTGCGCACGTCACTAACCAAATGGGGCAGACCGAAGGAGATTTTGAAAAAGGACAGGCTCAAGGCAGCTTCACAGCCTTACGCATTCTCACCCAAACAGCAACAGCCTGGAAAGGCTCTGGTCATTAAACCAGTCCTATTCTTGGAAACAGTTTCATGGCTTTATCGTGATAAGTGTACTGCGCATTCAAAATGAGGACCCAGTGTCACCGATTGTATTTTTGTAGAGGAGTAATGTGCTTTATGGTAGCTGAAAAGGTTGCTATCGTCATCCCAGCTCTGAATGAAGAAGCAGCAATCCATCAACTGCTTGCAGAACTTCCCCAAGACTTTGCGCAATGGGTGATCGT
>WNGJ01006906.1_pt1 | contig 12068 bp, 11 predicted proteins | sample 5400611 | NCBI WGS metagenome assembly WNGJ01 (sample SAMN13153375, study PRJNA577476) | soil metagenome | isolation source: 40 cm soil or saprolite under Garry oak tree replicate 1 | place: USA:California | collected 2016-06-15 | reverse complement strand
TTCCAGTTCATGATGACGGTTATCGGTGAGGCACCTGCTTCTTCGAGAACAGAGTTCATCACGAACGATTGGCCATTAGAAGAAACCATGTATTGCTGCCTATTTTGGTTTATCGCTGTGCTTCCTACGTTGGTCTTGAATAGCGGAACCGGAGCGCCGATCTCGGGCCTTGTGCCGGCTGAGGGAAGACGAATGCTGACAGCCATTAGCCACTCGTCGGATCCGATATAGAACAATTCCTTGCTGTTGGGATTCCAGCGCACCTGAGTACCGCCATTAGTCGAGATGAGCGAGTCGCCACCACTACCAGGAAAGGGTTGCACGTAAATTTCAAAGCGGCCGGTCTTGTCCGACTGATAAGCCATCCACTTCCCGTCGGGAGAAAATTGAGGTAACAGTTCGTTCGAATCGGTTCCTAGGACCTCGAACGGCTTGCGTTCTCCGGCCAATGGTAGGGCCCAGATGTCGGCGCCGAGTTTCGGGTCGATGACGCTATAAATCAGGAACCGTCCATCGTTCGACCAATCCATGGCCCACGTGATCTCGGGACTCGGAGGTAAGAGCAGTTCCTCACTGCCCGCAGGTGCGCTCAGGAGTTTTCGGTAGAGACTCATCAGGCCTCTTCGGCGCGTGTGGCACCTCAAGCATTCCGTGGCATTCCCAATTGCCTTCGTATTGCAGCGTTGGCAGGTCCGTAATACAATCGTTCTGTGAAAACTCTAACCGTGCGCCTGCCCGAGCGCCTTGTCGCAGAAATCGACGCGGAATCGCGAGAACGCAGGATGTCAAAATCCGATGTCATTCGCGAACGATTGCAAGCCGGGAGCAAGTTCGGAAGACGTCTTTTTAGACCGCTGGAACTGATCGGCGACCTGATTGGCACCGTACACGGCCTCCCGACTGATTTGAGCGCGCGAAAGAAGCATTACCTTAAAACGACTTCGTATGGACGGAACCGTTCTCGTTGACGCTGGGTTTGTCGTGGCGCTACTCAGCCGCCGTGATTCCTACCACGATTGGGCCGTCGAACAGTGCAAACGCCTTCCACCTCCGTGGAAAACTTGCGAAGCCGCTCTGTCTGAGGCGTTCCATCTTCTCGGCAAGCGCGGCGCACCAACGCTTAGAACGCTTCTTCGCCGAGGCGCTATAGTTCTCAGTTTCGAATTAGCAGAGAATCTACAGGCAGTTCTGAAGTTCATGGACAAATACGGAGACGTATCTGTGAGCCTCGCAGACGCCTGCCTCGTGCGAATGACCGAAATGGTTGATGGCTCGATACTCCTGACAACAGATACTGACTTTCGCATTTATCGCCGGCATGGGCGGCAGGTTGTTCCGTGCGTGCTGCCTTCATGATGCCTGCCTCAGGTTAGTCGGGTATCATTTGATTTGATCTCTATTTTCCGCTTGTATATAAAAACGGCTTATCTCTCGTCAGCAACGGCTGTGAAAAAGCGACACCATGGCGGCATGAACGTTCAAGTATTCTGTCGTGTCCTTGCTGGAAAAAGGCGGCATGGGTGAAGTCTACCGCGCCCACGATACACAGCTTCAACTTGATGTCGCATTGAAGCTGTTGCCCGAGATATTCGCCTCCGATGCCGAACGCCTCGCCCGCTTCCAGCGTGAGTCAGGTGCTCGCTGCATTAGATCGCGCAGATTTATGGATTGGAAGGCGCTGGCGCGTCGCGTTGCATCGTGATGGAGCTGGTGGAGGGCGACACTTCCTGGCCTGACCTCCGCCATCGGGACGAAAGCCAGGCGATTAGTTGACGGTTGACTGGCTATTGGGAACAGACCCGCCGGCGCCGCGCCGGTGGTTTTCTTAGCGGCAGAGATACTTATTTCTGCCGCTAAGAAACTCGTTCCGAAGGCGGAAATAGCTATCTACGCCCGGCAAATAGATGTCTCCGCCGCACCAATAACCGTTTCCAGGGCGGACATAATCGCGTCGTGCGTATGAATAATGATGTGCGGCCCGGACATGACCGCATCAGGAGCGGAGATAACCGTGTCGCGTTTGGAAATGATCGTCGCCGGCTTTTTGATAATCATCTCCGCGGCGGAGATAAGTATCTCCGTTACGGAGATACTTATCTCGCGAGGCATGTCCGCAACTGGTTGATTCCTGGAGTCGAGGGCCCGCCGGAGATAAGTATCTCTGTCACGGAAATAAGTATCTGCGTGACGGAAATAAGTATTTCCGAAGCGGAAACGATCGCCGGCGTTTCACCAATAATCGTGTCCGGGATGGAGATGAGTGTATCGAGTCCGGAAATGATTATGGGCGTCTCACCGATGATGATCTCCTTGACGGAGACGATCGTATCGTTGACGGACTTAACCGCCGGCGCCACGGCAATGACCGTTTCGGAATCATCGATGGGCGTTGACGAGCGGGAAATAATCGTCAATGAGACCGGGTCGATCGCGTTCGTTTGAAGTTTTGTCTTCCGTTTCATGCCGCTATATAGGGCACGGCGTGACGGGCCGATTGTCCAGCGGGCAGATCGCAACTCCTGCCCGGCGGACGTTCGAAACTTGTCAGCGGGCTCTTCGATGCGCTTTCTCCGCTCCGCGAAGGACGTCCGTGCTTGTGGAATCCCGGGCGTCGTCGGCAAGGAAGCTCAACTCTTTGACGATCTTTCCACTTCGGCGGCAGAACGGAACGAATTCGTCAACCAACACGACGTAGCCCTATTCGGAAGATCCCGTTGTTTTGTAGTCTACGCGAGAATTCTCTGGGCCAATATGCTCTTCACGGCAGTACTCTCGGCATCCCGGCCTGGACCGCAGACCAGTTCGGCGAAGTCCCTCCAAAGAATAACGGTAAGATTTTGCGCCACAGTGTTCAGGGTTGCCTCATGTGGGTGTGGAAGTTCACGCATCACTGAGGCTGGATCAGCTTTGTAGCTTTTAATCAATTGTACGTAAGCCCGATCTGGCGCTTCATCTCGAACAAACATCCAGAATATCGCTGCCCGCTTTCCTGCTTTTCTGCTGCAATGCGCAGCCGAGTTAGTTAGGGCACGAATGGACGATTGACCATAGCAGCGAGGCACGGCACAATTCGGCTCTTCAGGAAACGTTCGTGTACAGAACCTGATTTGATGGCATATTGGCCATTCGTCCCATAGACCATCAACTGCGCCGGCCGTAGCATGGCCCAATGCAAGTTCCGATCATAATTCAGCAAGCTGCAAAAGACCTGAGAGCGGGACAGCGAATTGGCTACACAGTGCGTGAATTCCTCATTCAATTCCACGTTAGGGGACGCGGCGCTCACAAAGTAAGGATGATCCGCGCTATTCTTGATTCGCTCGGCCTCGAAACTGTACCTGATTTCAGGGCCGGCAGCCTCGATGATCCACTCTTGCTGTGCCTCAAGTCGGCCGAGTCCAGCGGCAATGTTTTCAATGACGGACATGCTTCGCAAGGTTCGCTTTTTCCGAAGAATGGAAGCGCCGTCGGACCGTTAGACCGCGTTCCGGTTGTTCCCAAAGCCGTGCCGCCTCCAACAGTTCGGCCGGACATCAAACAACAACTATTGGCGCACGGCGCTGTCGTTCGGTTATTGAAGAACCAACAATGGGCGCAACCGGCGCACGCCGCCATCGCGCACTTTACTGAGGGTAAGCCTTGTCCTGTTTCGTCCTGGCAGCGTAGTTCGACGTGGCAGCAAGTGCAGATGGCGTTCAATGAGATCATCAGCAGCCGTGTGTGAGGCGCGCGATCATGCTTCCGGTCCAGGTTAGCGCCGCATAGACTTCGCTCAAAACTCCCACTGAGGAACGAAAGTCACCGCGCCGTGCCGCTTCGACCAACGGGTAAGCTTCGGAATGCCGCGGGTCACCCAGCAAGATCGCTCCGATAAATATACCAGCGTCGAGAAACTTACGCTCATCGGCCGGAATCATAGATGGCATCCTTCCACCCCGTTGGCATCGATCCCTCCAGGCGAGTCAACGGCTTCAGCTTCGGCAATGGCTTGATCTCCACGAATTCGCCTTCTGTCATTTCGATGCGCAGCGTCTCCTGCTTTCGCGTAACCTCCTGAAGTAATTCATCTGCGGACCGCCCACGCACTTGCTCAACCGTTATTGTTCGCGTCATTCGGGCCTCCTGCTGTTTCTTCGACGATAGAGGAAAGAATTTGGGTTTGCCATCTCATACCAGACTTCGGAGTCGCGGTACTTCGGTCGTAAAGAACTGTTTTACTTCTTCCCAAGTGATTTGCTCTAGCATGTGTGGCATCGGGTCTTTCTCGGCATCCGCGAAGTACGTAAGGGATTTCAGAAGGTGGATGCGACTGAATGTGATTTTTGCGAATTTCTGATGAAAGAAGTCGATCAATTCCTTTAGACCGTACTGCCTCGACAATACGTAGATATCGACAAAATCCCGCTTTGCGCCTCGGCTCGCCAGAGCGGAAAGCTTCATGGCCGAGATATCACGAGGATCAGCGATTGAAATTCCATCAAAACTCAAGAACGGAAAAAGTATCGGGTAATGGTAGCCAATAAAACTCACCTTGGTTTTGCCGATGTGAAGGTGCAAGGTCTCGGTAGACTTCGAGACCACTTGGATGTTTTGGAGATTCTGCAGTGATTGGAGCAAGTGATCCTCGTTCACAACGCCTTCCGTGAAGAAGTCGAGATCAACTGACCTGCGGTGTCCCCATTGCAGAGCTAAGGCAGTACCTCCAGCTAAGTAAAATCGCTTGACGACAGGTTGTGTGCCTAACGCGGTGAGGGTCTCTCGGCCATCCTCGGGTAACACCTCGGGATGCCAGACAATGTTGTCCTGCATATTGGGTAATTTTCCTCCAGTTGGAAAATAAAATTCGGAAGGTTTTAGCGAAGAACGGTCACTTCGTCGCTCGGTATCTCGTAGATCAAAGCCCAGAAGTTTGCCGACTTTTTGGACAGGCGCCGGCTGGTGCGGATGACCTCTTTGATTTGCTCTTCTGAAAACTGTTCTTCAAGCCACTTGACAGCTTCAGAATCTCCCAATTCCAGAATACGCTCCATCGTATATTCCGGATAATCTTGGGGAACAAAAGACTCTGTATCGATATCCCAGAACAATGAACTTAACTCTTGTGGAATCATTAACTTAATATACCATATGGACCTGGATGCGAGGAGGGGAATACAACAATATTAGAGGTGGAGCAGATAGCCTCGCGAGCGCATACCTGTCGTTTTCTCGATGGAATGGATGTACCAGCCCAATTGCCGGCGGTATTTGTTTGCCCGCTGGGGATCTTCCACATCGGTTTTGAAATCCACGACGGTCCAGGTCGTGTCTTCAAGAAAGGCCAGGTCGATCACTGCTTCAAGCAAGCCTCCGATGTCATCCTTTATTAGGATCGGGAGTTCGCGATGGCACCGGCTCGCCCGGCGTGCTCGTTCGAGCAACGGATGCGACAACGCTGTGGTCACGGCTTGCGCGGCCGCTTCGATTTCTTCGTTTGTGGCATTCAGTAGGCGGGCGTGTGTTCGCGCAAGGCGCGTGATCGCTTCGGGCTGCGCGGCGAATTCGAAATCCCTCAAGATCAGATGAACCAACGAGCCGAAGCGGGGGCCCTTCGGACGCGGGCCATCGCGCCGGATTCGTTCAATCTCGACTCGATCGGAGTATCCGGGCGGCGGTTCCAATCCCTCGGTAGCGACGAAAATTCTTAAAGTCGGCTCATGCCCGCGATCAACAGTCTGCTGGTGGCCGGATTTCCAGGATTGATACTGTAGGAGCCCGGGGGCGGCTTGCGGGCCATCCCTGAGAATTCCCTCTTGCCGCAAGCCAAAGCTTCCTTCAACCCGAAAATCGAATAGTGCCGGATCCCACCATACGACGGAGTGAGCGCAGCCATCCGGCGTATGAAGCCCCGGCTTGACGGATCTTTCCAGCGAGCCGTCGTCTTCCATGGGGCGCGAGAGAACGGAAACATCGCCAAACGGCGGACAACATGAAGCCGCATGAGCCTGACGGTATGCGCCTCTGGGTGGATACAACGCCTTATTGAGCGAGGCGACCCAGCCATTGTTGAAGGGATCATCTCCAACAGCCGGAACGACCAGGAGATCGCGGGCGCGCGTCGCCGCGACATAGGCGACGCGAACACCTTCGGCGAGATCGCGATCGTGCTCCTCATCGAAGTGATCGATCAATTCCCAGGGCGCACAACCGGCGATGCGGACGGCGCAGAGATTCTGCCCGGCATCGATATGCCGGCCTGGTTCTCTCGGAGCGGAATTCGCGGTGATATCGGCGAGAATGACGACCGGAAATTCCAAACCTTTAGCGGCATGCACGGTCATGATCCGCACGCCTTCCGAGCCTTCTTCAACAATCGGCGCTTCCCCGCTGTCCTCCGTTTCGGCTTGCTCGTTGAGCTGCTCGACAAAGCCGCGGAACGAATACCCGCCGGCGAGTTCGTACGCGCGAGCCAGGTTGCAGATGTGATACACGTTGGCCAGGATCTGATTTCCTGACGGACGCAGCGCGAATGAAGCGTGCGCACGCGCCATCTCGAGGACCATATTTACAGTCTCAACGACCGCTCGCCGGTTGCGCCGCCGATGCAGGTCCGCTATCGCACCGAGCGCATCACGGATCGCGTGAAAGTCGGAGTGCAGATCCTCGGGTAAACGGCGGAAGGGACGAAAGGTTCCGACTTCGAAGCGAAAACGCAAAAGCAAACTATCGGGGATCGCAAACAAACTGCCCTTCAGCGTTGCGAATACCGAAAGCTCGTCGTCGGGCCATTCAATCGCATTGAGCGCGGCGCGTACAGTCTCTACTTCCTCCCGTTGGTGGAATGAACGAGCCTGCCAAAGCTGATGAGGAATATTTCGCGCCTCCAAAGCATGCGCGTATTCGCGAGTCATGTCGGTGCCCCAAGACATGAATCGCTTGAAAAGAACCGCAATATGTTGGGACTCGATCGGCACCATCGTATTGGATCCGCCGGGATCCCGGACACGCCAGCCGCTTTTGCGGACAAGCCAATCCACAAATTCGGCAATTGTCTCGGGTAAACATTCATCAATCTCTTTCTTCGTGATACCGCGCGTTCCGTACGGATATGGAATAGGTAACGCAACAACTGCAGGTTGATCGCTTCCGGGCACGCCTCCGGCTAACGCGACATAAGCCGGCTGGCCCGTCGATTCATTGCGCTGGATTTCAGGCGCGAATGCCGCGTTCACGGCATCTTGGATGGTCTCAACCGCGCGAAAGCTGTGGCTCAAGTAAACGGTCTCCACGCCCTTCGCGTTCAGACTCGCGCAGACATCTTGATAGAGGATGATGTCCGCGCGGCGGAATCTATAGATCGACTGCTTTGGATCGCCTACCAAGAACAGCTTGCCGGGCTTCGGCCGAACTTTGCGCCAGTTTGTCTCGTCCGGATCATCGGCTGAAAGAAGCAGCAGGATTTCGGCCTGAACCGGATCGGTGTCCTGGAATTCATCCACAAAAATGTGGCTGAACCGCTCCTGGAGCAGTTTTCGAACGTTTGCCTCATCGCGAATGACGTCTCGGGTACGTACCAGCAGGTCCACGAAGTCGACTTTGCCGGACCGAGCTTTCATGTTTTCGTAAATGTCGATAAGATCCTGCATCTCGACCTGTAACAAGGCTGCTAAATCGGTATCGGCCCGCTCGGCGAATTCTGCCAATTGAACCGCGACGCCTTGCGTCCTTGCAGCCACTTGATCTCGTGAGTGCGATACAGAGAACTTGGCCGAACCTTTTCCCTTCGGCCGCCTGTTGAGCAGACGATATAGCCGAATGAGCAAAGCCTCCAGTTCGTCCATGTCGCGGCGCCCGATTTCTTCCGATCTTCTCAGTCTCGACATGAAATCCACAACGCATTGAAGGCGCTCTCTAAGTGGATGGCCGGGGACGTTGCATTCGGATGCAATCTGGCCCAGCACGGCAATTTCGCTGATGAGTTGCTGTATTTCTGCGTCGCGATTGAATGTTGTCCTGCGCCAAGGCTGCCGGAAATCCCGCCATCCAACGACCTCAAGCCCGGCTTGCCGGAGCCGTTCCACGGGCCGGTTTTCCTCGGTGGCGCGCTCGACCGAAAACCGGCTGAAGAGACGGCGCAACGCGGGGGACATTTCTTGAAGCCGCTGTTGAATCCATGAATCGAAGGCTCGCGAGTAGAGACTTACGGCTTGCGCCTCATCGATCTCTTCAAAGCCGGGCGCGAGCTGGGCTTCGACAGGACGTTGCCTCAAAATTTCCGCGCAAAACGAGTGAATTGTTCCGAGATGCGTTTCTTCGAGCCGAGCCAATGCATCTTCCAGGAAGCGGATCTCGTTTGCATCTTTCGCGGCGAGTCGAGCTTTGTCGAGTTCGACGCGGAGCCGCAGGCGCAACTCGCCCGCTGCTTTACGCGTGAACGTCACTGCGACGATCTTGTCGACTGTTGTTCGGCCGCTGCGAAGCACGGCAAGGATCCGTTGAATCAGTTCCGTGGTTTTTCCCGTGCCGGCCGCCGCCTCAACAATCAAGCTTTCGTCCAATGATTCGCGAATGCGTGCGCGCGCGTCAGCGTCTTCGGTCACGATGTCCATTTATTCAATCTCGCGCAGCGCATGAACCGCGGCCAGATTACCCGCCGGTTTGCGCCGCACCCGAAGTTCTTCATATGGCCCGCACACAGAGTGGTAATCACAGTATTGGCAAGCGCCCTCTCGTGGAGCCGCCGGAAGAAAACCGGCCGCAATCGAACTATCAATAAGGTTGATGGCCTGCTTGATCGCGTCGCGCGACTGGTCGTTGATGGCAACTTCGATAATCCTGTACCCTCCGGTCTCCGTACAGTAGAACAATCGCGATTGGTCCGCTGTCTTTCCGAGAAGGACTTCCGCTGCCTGAGCGTATAAGAGCGGCTGCAGGACTTCGCCTTTTCCAATAAACCGCATCGGCCCGGGCGGCACCTTCCCGGTTTTGTGATCGGTGATCCGGATGTGCCCTGATCTTTCTTCGATCATGTCGATTGCGCCACGAAGCTCGATGCCATCTGGAAGAGCTACCGGAACGGACGTGCTGCACGGGTCCTGATCCGGACCGGCAGGCAAGCCGAAAGCCAGCTCGAACCAGCCTGGTGTCCATTGCCCGTTGTCTGGAGCAAGAACAACCTGCAGAATCCATCCACGGAGATCCCACCGCAGCCCCTCGACTTCGCTTTCCCAAACGCGAAGGATCGCCGGATTCAACTCTTCGCGATAAATATCCTGAATTTCGTCGAGAACTTGATCGGCAATTTCGACGGCGCCGTTGTGGTTCGCAGTCGAAATCGGCAGCATGTTCATTGAGTTCAACCGCGATAGCAGCCGGAATTGCACCGCATGAAAGAGACTGCCGCGCGTGAGCGGGTCCATGCGTTCAAGGGCAGAAATTTCGTCGCGCGGCTGCAGGCGATAAATGGAACGTAAAGCGAATCGATATGGACAGATGGCGAAGTGCTGAAGCGCTGTCGCCGAATACGGATGCGAGATCAACCGGTGCTGATTCAAGATGGTCAGAGCCGGGTCGGCCGATTGGAGATGGATCCCATCTGAAGGGGACCAACTTTTCTCCCAGCGGCACCAGCGCGCTCGTAGTGAACGAGCCAGTGGCGGGCTCGTTTCCATCAGGTACCGTCCCGCCCCGCTTACCTCATCGGGCGGTTTGCGCAGAACGGCGCTGATGATCGCTAAATCATATTCGGCATCATCGATAGCTACGCTCGGATTGCGTGGGGCCGGCCAGCCAATCTGAGAATGTGATGTTTCGACTGCGCGTTGCTCGAGCGTGCGCAATTCTGGAATTACTCCGGTGATCGCGCGCAGCACATCGAGGGCGTAGAACGAAGGTCCTCGCGCGCGCCCCTGGCCCAAATCCATCCGCGGATAGGAAATCCAAAGACGCGCCCGCGCGGCCGATGCCGCCAGATGCAGCAACATGCGTTCGCGCCGGACGCGAGTATCTTGCGTCGGCAAATAGCAGCTTACGGCAGCACGCTGCCCATCCAGCAGGAGAGGATCTTCGAAAGTCTTCTTCGGAAAGATGTCCTCGCCTAGTCCGGGCAGAAAGACGATGTCAAAAGATAATCCTGAGACTTCCGGAATGGTGGATACAAAAACTTTTCCGTAGCGCCGTTCGGCCGGTTCAGTGCGAAGAAAGGTCAGGCGGTCCGACAAAGCTTCCCGAACTTCATCCAGCGTGACTGGACCGATGCTGCCCATCGGCCGCAATTCCGCCAAAACGGACCGGACCATCTCCGGCTGCCGGATAGCGACTGCAGTGAGTTGCTCCAACAGGTCCAGCCATTCTTTCCAGGTAGCAGTGACGGGAAGCTTGTTGAGGAAGCGAACAATCGGCACAGCAAATTGTTGAAGATTGTCCAGCCGGGCGATGTCCTGCTCCAGGCGAACGCGCGCAGGTTCGTCTTCCGAGCCGAGTTCTTCAATCCGCTTGCGGAATTCTTTTCCTAAGCCTTCCAGGCGTCGAATCCATCGATCGTAACCGCCAATGACGGCCGCATCCACGAGAAGACGTTCCCAATACCGTGGCGATCGTAAGGTGCCGGCGATGACCGGCGATTCGGCATCGGTTTCGGAGTTCGAAACATCTTCTGCTGGAGGTTGTGCTTCGGGCGAAGTCAAATCCGGATATACCTCGCCCTGCGGCGGAACCCACGGCGTCTCGGCCGGCGGCTCGCCGGGTTTCTGTGGATCCGGCACTTGCCCGAGGGACAAGTACTCGCTGAAACGTGACGCGGAGAGCTGTTCGGATGCGCATGCGAGGAGAGCCAACAGTGCACGCCCGCCAGGGTTCGGTCTTTGAGTGCCGTGCGTGAAGAACGCCTGAATGCCGGCGCGGCGGAATGAATCTTCAAGCAGAGGCTGATACAGGCCCGGATTCCGCAGGAGGACGGCCATACGGTCGAACGACACGCCGGATTTCGCCGCGGCCAGGATGGATCTGGCGATTTCGACGCACTCCCGATTCTCATCCGTCGCGGAAATGAATTCTACGTTCGTATCCATTGAGGCGGGTGGTGGGGCCGCAATTTCAAAGACGTGCTGCCGAAGTCGATCCAAAGCCGTTGGCTCTTTGTCGTGCTGAACCAAAGTTGGAGCGACATTGAGAATATCGGCGAAAACGCGAATCGCTTCTTCATTGCGAGTATGTGCTGTCGTCATGACCTCGCTGGATTGACTGGCCAGAGCTCGAATGAACTCGTGTTCGAGGTAGAAGCTCGGCCTGATGTCCAAAAACAGAATCGGAAACTTGCTCCCCGGAAATTCGCCATCACGGACTGCGGCGATCGCCGTCGCGTAGATCGATGCAGCGTCGGCAAGCCCGGTTTCGTCAAGATTCCCGCTGTATTCGATCAGCAAGTTCGCGAGGTCCTTTCCCGAGGAGCCGGCTTGAATCAGCTGCTGAGGTTGGATGGCATTGAGCCGCAGCTCCGAAATCGTGGATGCCAGAGCTTTGAAAAATCCCGGCGTTCGGGCCACCGATTCAAACCACTGCAGTCTGCTACGCTTCCGGCATTCATAGACCGCCCTCGCCGCAAGCGCATCCACCGCAACACCGGCTAGAATCGTCTTCCCCGCCTCCACCAGCCGTTTCGTGGCAGCCTGAATCGCCAACTGCACGAGCGTAAACCGATGCACCCCGAAAACTGACCCGCTGCGCATGCACATTCCACGCACCAGCTCATCCGCAGCCGCCCGCGTGGACGCAACGATCAGGACTTCCTGATGCGCAAAACGGCCAAGGAACTCTGCCGCGGCATTAGCACGTCCATTGATATCGAATGAAGTGATTAAATCTCGCACAACAACTGGAATTCAGAACCGTGGCCACACCGCAATCGCTGCCGATCGTGTTATCAATGACCAATATTAAGGTTGGTCACCCGAAAGTAAACTGAAACTAAACACTGGTCTTCGTAATTATGGTGAACAACTTGGGGTGTGGTCCCTCTCCCTCTGGGAGAGGGCGGCGCGACAGCCCGCTGGCTGTCGCGCCGGGGTGAGGGTCGCGAAGCGCGAGCCCGA
>WNGJ01006905.1_pt1 | contig 12068 bp, 14 predicted proteins | sample 5400611 | NCBI WGS metagenome assembly WNGJ01 (sample SAMN13153375, study PRJNA577476) | soil metagenome | isolation source: 40 cm soil or saprolite under Garry oak tree replicate 1 | place: USA:California | collected 2016-06-15 | reverse complement strand
GATCGGTACCTGCAGGCGATCGGCGGACTCGAGCGCGTGGCTGCGCTGACTAGCTTTACGGCCAAGGGCAACTACGTGGGGTTCGACGATGCCGACAGGAGCCCGCTGGAGATGTACGCTAGGGCGCCCGGCCAGCGCACAATCATTGCACACTCGCGTTCGGGCGACACTACCTGGACGTTCGATGGACGCTCCGCCTGGATTGCCGCACCGGCAACCGAGAAGCCAGTGCCGGTGCTCGCCATGACAGGCCAGGATCTCGACGGCGTCAAGCTGGAGTCCGAGGTGTCCTTTCCCGCGCGGATCAAGCAAGCATTGACCAACTGGCGCACCGGCTTCCCGACGCTCATCAACGATCGGAACACGAACGTTGTGCAGGGAACGACCGCGAATGGCGGGACCGCTACGTTGTGCTTCGATGTGGAAACCGGGCTGCTCGTCCGGCTCGTGAGGTTTTCGAACTCGCCCGTCGGTCGAGTGGTAACGCGCGTGGACTACAGCGACTATCGCGAGGTGTCGGGCGTTAAGATGCCATTCAAGTGGACGGTGACCTGGCTGGATGGCCGATCGACTTATGAGCTCACGTCCGTCGAGCCGAACGTTGCCATCGACGCATCCCGTTTCGCCAAGCCGGCGCCATCGAGGCCGCCGCGTCCTTGACAAACTCGCCACCTAATTAAGAACTCGACGGAAAATCGCCAGGCAAATCGTGAAAGCGGATGGGTGCGAATCACTTCCGCTTCGCCAAATCCGTGCTCGACGTCACACGGTTGCGCGCGCGGGGAACTGTGGAAACGAACACCTGAAAGTCGACACAAGACCCCTTACACGACACTCCTTACTAGACGCATAGCGGCCTTATTTTACCTACGTTTAAATTTGGGCCGGGCGCATCGCGCATTCGAGGCCACGTAGGCAGACAAAAGGTCTTTGCCAAAATCAGATGTCATCTGATAGTCTGCGATCATGAAGATGCTTACCGTAACCGAAGTTGCTCGGAACTTCAGCGCCGTCATGGATCGTCTCGAAGCGGAGCAGGAAGAGGTAGTATTGGTTCGGAATCACAAACCGATTGCCCGCCTTGTGCCCGAGCCTCCAGCGCAAAATGCCCTCGAAGTGCTTGGGGATCTCTACCGAACACTGAACGACGAGACCGCTAATGCGCTCGTTGCAGCCATCAAATCCGCCAAGAAAGCCAAACATGGAAATCTTAACGAGCTGCGCAACCCGTGGGCTTCCTGATCGACACGAATCTCTGGATTGCGATTGAGCGAGGCAAATTGAGCGCTGCGGATATCTACGCCATCACCGGCCAACAGCCGGTCTATCTTTCGCCGGTCAACCTGGCCGAAGTGCGCTTCGGCATTGGGATGATGGCGAATGTCAAACAAAAGCAACGCGCCATGGCAACCTTGCGTCGCATGCGCCGCAAGCCTTTGCTGCGCATTACAGGCGACACAGGGGAAGTTTTCGGTGTCCTTGCTTCCAGGCTCACCAAGCTCGGGCGCAGCGCCGATTTTCGCGTTCAAGACCTCTGGCTTGCGGCCCAGGCGGTTCAGCGAGACTTCACCGTGTTGACCGCCAGTGCAAAAGACTTCAAGGATATTCCCGGATTGAAAGTTCTAGAAGTGAAAGCCCGCTTGATGCGGGATCGCTGAATTTGCCCCGTTCGGTTCCACAATGCGCCAGTACTTAGGGTATTCGATGTTAAGAATGAGCTGATGGCCGAGTACCCAACCAGCAACTGACCGGCATCGTTTAGGGGGGCCTACATTATCTCTGGCCTTCATTTCTTTGTCATCGCCCTCTTTTTCGCCGCCCACCGACGCTTCATCAGGTCCGATAACTTCTTCCTCCCGGCGGCCGTCAGTCGGCTTCCCGTCTGCGCCGGACGCTCGGCCGATTGCGGCTGAGGATTGGCGTGTGGTTGTGGTCTGGTTTGGCTGCGGCTTCTCTGGCCACCACCGCGAATCTGCTTCTGGATATCGGCGATTTCTTCGTCGATCCGCTGTCGTTCCGCTTCCAACCCCTTCAACGCAAGTTCCAGTAATCGCTTCTGATCTGCCATGAAACCGGCCTCCTCTCGCCCCGCGAACAGTTCGAATGATTCTACGTTTTCACTGCCCCAATCCAGTCATAAAATCGGCTGATCTTACTTGGCCTTTGCACCTGTCGGCGCGTATGCCTTATTCAAGTCCTGACGGGCTATGAAATAGAGGGCCGAGCCTTGGGACTCATGACCACATGATGGAGACCAGTCCCATGAACATTACCGCAACGGTGCGGCACAAACGGTCTGGTTCGCTGCTAGCTTCTCCCGACTTCCGCTCTTTTCTTTTCAGTAAATCAGTGTCGTCGGTAGCTTCGCACTTGCCCGTACTTTTCTTCGGTCACTCTCATTTCTCCAACACTCTGGATGCGTGGCCGTCGGGATCCCGAATCAGCAGCCCCCGTTTGAATCCAGCCTGGTCGTCGGCCAAATCCACGACTCCCGGGGAAACGAACGTGAATTTTCCAGTTCGCAGGCGGCGTTGTTCAGGTGTTTCTGCTCGACTCCGTAGTTTTCACTTTCTGCGACCTGCCTCAGTCCAAGCGCTTCTTTATAAAACTTGAGCCTCGCCTCGGTGTCGTTGACGACGATCGCGGTGTGGTCAATGCCGAGAAACAATTTTGTTGCGGCCGGTCGATGCCACTTCGGATCACCTTTGCCGGGCGGGAACCAGAGGATTTCGAGGGCGTGATGGTCCGGATCCTTGAAGTAAAACGCCTTTATGCCCGCTGCATTCGTGTTCCATTCGGGCAGTGTCTGCGGTCCTGTGGATGCATACTCGACTTTGTTCTGTCGCAGCTACTCATATGCCCTGTCCATATCCGACACGATGATCGCGATGTGCTGGAACCAGCGATCGTTGCTTCGAGAGTCGGCGGGGATCGGCCGGCCTTTCGGCGTCAAATATTCCGTCAGTTCGATCGACTCATCTCCGAGCTTAATGCGGACGACTCGTGCGCGCACTCCGAATAGTCCCTGCAGGTGCTCATACTCGGAGCCGAAAATCTCCTTGTCGGACACTTTTTCGAAAGATAGGACCTTGGAAAAGAAATCCACTGACCGATCGATATCGCTCACGGTGAGGCCGATAGAATCAAGTGCCACGACAGCAGGTGTACTTCCAGCGTCCGCCACAGAGAGCAAGCAAAAAAATCCGACTAGAGTAAGCAGAAGATGCTGTCGTACTTTATGTTTCATAGCCCGCGAATCATTGCCCTGCAAACATCATGCCAAGCGTAAAGCGCCGATATAAGCCGGAAGGAGGGAGCAAACAAACCGCAGTGCTGTGTGCTGGTTGGCTCTCGCTGTGCACCTGCCTTCTTTAAGGAAAGTTTTTCGGTTGGATTGATGCGCCATGTCCTTTCATCATGTCCTCTCGACTCGCCGGCCTGTAGTCTTGCACTGGCCAGAGTATTGATGGAAGGGTTGAGCCTCGGTCTCTTCATGATTTCGGCTTGCACTTTTGCAGCTATCTTGGAATACCCTGCTCAGGGAATGGATCGCTCATCCGTCGGTAAATTACGTGGTTACGCGCCCGGGCCGATACGGCGAACTCTGGGCCTTTGTGGCGGAGCTGATGATGGCCCTTATTCTGATGTCCGTGATCCTTTGGGTGTCCAACACCAGGGCGCTGAACCGCTACACAGGCATGGTCGCGGGCACGCTCGTCATGATTTACATTAGTGTGGAAGCTCCGATCTCCGGAATGAGCTTGAATCCCGCGCGGACATTCGGGTCCGCATTTGCTGCACAAGTCTGGAGTAGCATCTGGATCTATTTCACCGCGCCTCCAATCGGCATGTTGCTCGCCGCCGAACTGTATCTTCGCCTACGTGGACGCGATCGAATCCTCTGCGCGAAGCTCCATCATGAGAACACCGAGCGTTGCATTTTTCACTGCAACTACCGGTAGGACTGTTTTTACTTCCGATCGATCTCGGCCAGGCGTGATGAGGGCCAACCAAAAATTTCCTCACGAAAGCAGACTGAAATGCCGTCTGGTGCTAAAGAAGGTTTGAATTCCATCACGCCTTTCTAGCCGGTGACTAACGCTCGTACGCACACATCCGATTACATCCACGGCTACCTAAGCTCCAGAGCCAAAGGTGCAGTCAGAGCGAGCCATCTTTTTGGCACGAGATGTGCCCATTGCTTCTGTAGAACATTGAATCCATCCGAAATTGCGGTTGTGTGGCTTTTTTGGAGGGTTCGCGCGGAGTTCACGCTCAAAGAAGGCGAAACGGCGGTTTTTGTCCTTCGAGAGATTCCCAAAGACGCCGGTTGCGGCCTCTGCATCGACGAACATGAAGAAATGAACATGTTCATGAAGACGGTGGATTACTGGCGGCGCTGGCTTTCTCAATCCACGTATAGCGGACGGTGGCGTGAAATGGTGGAACGCTCTGCGTTGGTCTTGAAGCTCTTAACCTTCGAGCCAACGGGCGCAATCGTCGCGGCGCCTACCTGCAGCCTTCCTGAAGGCATCGGAGAAGTGCGGAACTGGGATTATCGTTACACCTGGATCCGCGATGCCTCCTTCACACTTTATGGCTTGCTGCGTATTGGTTTTACCCACGCGGCCGGACTCTTCATGGACTGGCTCTGCGCGCGCATCCATGAGCTCAATCCGGACGGTTCACTTCAGATCATGTACGGGATTGACGGCCGTCATGAGCTGAAAGAGGAAACGCTGGACCATCTCGAGGGCTACAGGCGCTCGCGCCCGGTCCGCATCGGGAACGGGGCATATAACCAACTCCAGCTCGACATTTACCGTGAGCTAATGGACTCGGTTTATCTCTACAACAAGTACGGGACGCCGATTCCGTACGACCTTTGGGTCGGCCTTCGACAACTGGTGAACTGGGTCTGCGACCATTGGAATCAGAAAGACGAAGGAGTTTGGGAGGTACGAGGTGGACAGCAGCACTTTCTCTACTCGAAAGTGATGTGTTGGGTGGCAGTCGACCGCGCGCTCAGGCTGGCCGACAAACGGTCGTTTCCAGCAGATCGGGACCGATGGTTAAAGGTTCGAGACCAGATCTACGAAGAGATTCTGAACAAAGGCTGGAGCAAGGAAAAGCAAGCCTTCGTTCAACATTACGGCAGCGACACGCTGGACGCGGCAAATCTGATCATGCCGCTGGTGTTTTTCATGGCCCCCACCGATCCAAGAATGCTTGCGACGCTCAAGGCCATCAATCAGCCGCCTCAAAAAGGCGGTCTCGTGTCGAATAGTCTGGTCTACCGTTACAACGTGGAATGCGGACTGGATGGGTTGGCCGGTGAAGAGGGCACTTTCAACATTTGCACATTCTGGCTCGTCGAGGCCCTGACTCGAGCGGGACGAAAGGACCGGGCCCGGCTCGAAGACGCGCGGCTGATCTTCGAGAAAATGCTGACCTATGCCAATCACCTCGGGCTGTTCGCTGAAGAAACAGGACCGAACGGAGAAGCATTGGGAAACTTTCCCCAGGCATTCACGCACCTTGCGCTGATCAGCGCGGCATACAACCTGGATCGCGCACTCAGTGGACGAGAGTGATTCCTTCACACCGGAGGTAACCCATGGCTGCAGCATCCGATTACGATGTCATCATTATCGGCAGTGGCGCGGGTGGCGGAACCCTCGCATACGCACTCGCGCCGACGGGCAAACGGATTCTGTTGCTGGAACGAGACGATTACGTCCGGCGCGAGAAAGAAAACTGGGAAACGCGGGCGGTCAATGTCGATGGACGGTATCAGACCAGGGAGGTCTGGCGCGACAAGGCAGGGAAACCACTTCATCCTCATACGAATTAATTACGTTGGTGGTAACACCAAGTTTTATGGCGCCGCCTTGTTCCGCTTACGAAAGGAAGACTTCGGCGAGATCCGCCATTACGGAGGGATTTCTCCCTCGTGGCCTATCGACTATGAGGACCTCGAGCCGTACTACACAAAAGCAGAACACCTTTACCACGTACATGGCGAACGGGGCGTCGATCCCACCGAACCTCCAACCAGCGCAGACTACCCGTATCCGCCAGTCAGTCATGAAAGCCGGATCCAACAGTTAAACGATGATTTCAGACGGCTGGGACTGAATCCGTTCCATGTGCCCCTTGGCATTATGCTGAACGAACAAAACTACCGCGTCAGCACGTGCATCCGGTGTAACACTTGTGACGGCCACCCATGTCTCGTGAATGCAAAATCGGACGCGCAAGTCGTGTGTGTCGATCCGGCCATCCAGTATCCCAACGTGACATTGTTGACAAATACGCATGTCGAACGGCTCGAAACCAGTGAGGCCGGCCGCGAAGTGAGCAAAGTAGTCGTCAGCAGAGAGGGTGGACGTGAAGAATATCGTGGCAGCATCGTCGTTGTTTCATGCGGCGCCATAAACTGGCGGAGCGGTCAATCCGGCACTGACGATCATCGCCAATGCGCTGCGCGTGGCAGATCACTTGAAGCAGAGGCTGTAACAGCAACGGAGTGGCTCAGGAGGAAAAATGAAAGCCATAGCAGTCTATCCGGGAAAACCGAACAGCGTCCATCTGTGTGACGTACCTGATCCGAATGTGAAAGATATTGCCGGCGGCCGTGGAGTCCTGGTCAAAGTTCTTCGCGTCGGCGTAGACGGGACAGACAAGGAGATTAACGCTGCTGAATACGGCGCGGCCCCGCCCGGCGACGACTACCTCATCATGGGTCATGAGAGTTTTGGCCGCGTCCAGGAGGTTGGACCTAACGTCGGCGAATTCGAGCCGGGCGACTACGTGGCTGCCTTGGTGCGCCGGCCTGGATCCAGCTTTTACGATCAAATCGGCGCTCAGGATATGACGACCGACGATACATATTTCGAACGCGGGATCAATCTCAGGCACGGATTCCTCGCGGAGTATTATGTCGATTCGGCGGACTTCCTCATCAAAGTTCCAGAGGGCCTGAAGGCTATCGGTGTCCTGATGGAACCAACCAGTATTGCCCAGAAGGCCATTCGCCAGGCTTACGAGATCCAGCGCCGTCTGGCAATCTGGCGGCCGCAGCGCGCCGCCGTAGTGGGCGCAGGATCGCTTGGTCTGCTAGCCTCGCTATTTCTTCGACTGCGGGGGCTGAAAGTCGTCACTCTGGCGCTCAGTGAACCACCGACACAGAACTCCGAACTGCTGACCGAAATCGGTGTGACGTACGTCAGCACAAGACAAAAGAGCCTGAAGCAGGCGTCGGAAGAATTTGGGCCATTCGATCTCATTATCGAAGGCTCGGGCTTCTCTCCGTTGGTATTTGAAGCCATGGAGACGCTTGGGAAGAACGGAGTCCTGACAATGGTCAGCGTGACCGGAGGCGAACGAAAGATTGAGATTCCAGCCGACAAGATCAACCAGGGGTTTGTCCTCGGCAACAAAGTCGCTGTCGGCTGCGTCAACGCCGGCCGAGTCGACTTCGAGCGTGGAGTGCAAGATTTGGCGCAAGCCGAGTTGGCTTATCCCGGCTGGCTTTCGAAACTCCTCACGCATCCCGTCAAAGGATTGGAAAACTATGAGGAGCTGATCAGGACCCTTACCGAGACCAAAGCCGCCATCAAAGTGTTTTGCGAAGTGGCACCACTTTCCTGACGCGACCTATGGAGTGATAGAAATGCCAAGTGAACGCCCTCTCAACATTCCCGTCCTGTTGGGCACTACTCGCAAGGGACGCATGAGCGCCCACGCTGCCCGGTTTCTTCTGGAGCAGGTCGGCAAGCGCGAACGTGTTGTTACGGAATTGATCGACATCACCAAGGTTTCCCTTCCCATTGATGATGCGGGGGAGGCCATCAAGGACAAAGACCTGTCCGAAAAAATGAACTCGGCGGACGGGCTTGTGATTGTTGCACCCGAGTATAACCACAGTTTTCCAGGTCTGCTGAAGCATGTGCTGGACAGCAACCTCAAAGAATACATCCATAAAGCGGTCGGAATTGCCGGCGTCTCCGCCGGCCCCTTTGGCGGCACGCGCGTGATCCAGAACTGCCTCGCCCCGATGCGCGAGTTGGGGTTCGTCACCATTTTCTTCGACGTCAACTTCAGCAATGTCTTCACACTTTTTGACGAATCCGGCAATCTGCTCGACCCCTCTTTTGTGAGACGAACGGACAAATTTTTGAACGAACTGATCTGGATGGCCGCCACATTGCGATACGGTCGAGAAAACATCCCTCTGAAATAAGCCAGGAGTGCAAATGGCGGAAACCAAAACCAAAATGATTTGTCCCTACTGCGGCGCCGAAATGAATCAGCACGGCGAGAAGCTGATGGAACCCAGGACGGCGGAGGAGGCGCTGAGAATGGATCCGAAACTGGGCGCACTTGTCGAAGAGTTTCACACGTGCCCGAAGTGCGGCAAGGGCGCGGCGAGGCCCGGAAGGTAACAATACAACCGTAAAAAATAGCCACAAAGAGGCACAAAACTCACAAACAAATCTTCTTTGCAAAGATTCCCATCGAGCCGCATAGCCGCATTTCTGATATGGTCTGGTACCGATGTCTGCGAACACGACTCGATGCGGCGTTTTCATCCTGCTATTGACGGTCATCGTCATTGTCTCCTTTTGGCCCCTCGTTTTTACCAAACAGTTCACGACGCTGGCGCAGTGGGAAATCGTGAATCAGGCCTACGCGTGGGACACGTACGCCGCGAAGTCCATTCAGAGCGGCAGCATTCCGCTTTGGGATCCGTACCGGTTCGCCGGAAACACGTTTGTTGGCGAGATGCAGACAGGGTTGTTCTATCCGTTCAAACTCGCGCTATATCTTCTGCCGTTAGATTCCAACGCTTTGCTTTCCGAACGAGCCTTTAATGAATTCTTCGTCTTCTCCCATTGGCTGGCTGCGATTTGGATGTTTGCGCTGGCTCGGTATTTGAAATTGGGCAGACTATCGTCGACCGTGGCCGCCACATGTTTTGCATTGGGCGGATTCATGAGAGTCGCGCCATGGCCGAACATCATCGACGCCATGGTGTGGCTACCGCTCATCGTGTTGTTTTCATTGCGAGCCTTCGATAGCGACCGCGCATCAGACCGGCTATTCAATGCCGCTCGAGCGGGCGCGTCGCTCGGCATGACGCTGCTGGCCGGCAGCATTCACGTCACGATCATGGATGGGTTGGTTGTCGCGACGCTGGCCGTACATGTGGGCTTGTCACGCAGCGAAAAGAAATCTGCGCGCGCGCTCCCCGCAGTCGTGATCGTTGTTGTGGCTGTTTCTGCTCTTGTCGGCGCAGTTCAACTCCTGCCCTCGTTGGAGTATGCGCCGTTGGCGTATCGATGGTTTGGAGGGAGCGCGCCGGTTGTGGCTTCCGAAAGAATTCCATATGCGTCGCTGGCACATGGCACCAACTTCAGTCCAAAGGCGATTTTTGCTCTCTTGCTCGGGCAAGCCGATGCCGGAGATTCGGATTTCAGTCCGTATCTCGGCGTATTGCCGCTGATCCTTGTGGTCATCGGCGCCTGGAAATGCTGGAACCGCCGTTTGATTCGCTACCTCGTCGGACTCGCGGCGCTTTCCTTCCTGTACACGTGGGGCGGCTTTTCGTTCATCCATGGCGCACTTTATCTGCTGCCCATTCTCGAGAAGGCTCGCGAGCCGGATCGCTTCATTTATCTGACGCAATTCGCGATGGCGATTTTGGCGGGGTTCGGAATTCACATTCTATTTGAGGACCGGGAGCCGGGTGGACGATTATCGCTTTCGCCGTTGTTGTCGATTTTGAAGTGGGTCGTGATTGTCTTCGCGATCACGCTGGCTGCGGCAAGTCTTGGCCTGAAGATTCCAGTAAACGATTTCACTTACCTTACTTTCTTCTTTGTTGCTGCTTCGTATGTTCTGCTGCTGATCGCGCAGCGGGATAATGCTGCGGCCGCGTTGCCATATTTCTTCCTTTGTCTCATCGTTTGGGATTTGTATGCCTTCGCTCCGTTGGACTCGAAGGCCGCCATGCACGATGGCAATCGCGATTATCTGGCGCAGCTTGTTCACGATCGTGAGCTTGCAGATTTCTTCAAGGCGAAACCGCATCCTGCGCGTGTTCACTTCGATGCGATGGAACCCCCAAATCTTGGCCATGCCTACGGCGTGCCGGTAACGTGGGCAATGAGTGCAACGATGTTGGTGGATTACACGAACTATCTCGGCCATCCACGCCGGAACCAACTATTCAACGTTCGTTATACCATTCAACGCAAAGATAAGACTTCGACGGCTACCCCCGTCTATACAGACGATGTATGGAACGTCTACGAAAACCCAGACGCACTGCCTCGTGGGTGGATCGTTCATCGAGTGGAATTGGATACATTAAACCGGCATCCATTGAAGCGTCTGGACGATCCGACGTTCGACCTGAAACAGACTGCGCTCGTCGAAGAGTTGCCGAACCCTCCGATCGCTCGGACACCAGCTATTGAAACCGACAGGGTTGAATGGATCTCGTACGCACCAAACTCAATGGCCGTCGAAACTACGACGGACTCCCCAGGATTGCTGATACTGAGCGAAGTCTTCTACCCAGGCTGGGCGTGCGAAGTAGACGGGACGCCCGCGAAGATTTATCGAGCCAACGGCATACTGCGCGCGGTGAGAGTCGAGAGTGGAACCCATCGGGTCTCGATGCGATACCGTCCGCGGAGCGTGATTCTCGGCGCCACAGCGACACTCTCCTCATTGCTGGGAATGCTCGTTTGGGCTCTAGTCCGCCCAGGACAGCGATTTCGTCTCTTGAACCAACACACGCCGCGGAACTCTCGCTTTTAAATAGAGGGATTGCTGTCGCCATTCTGTTAGCCAACCCCATTCTGGATAAATCCGTGCTCCCGGCGGTCGTAATATTTTTAGTATGGCTGGAAACATTTCTCAGTTTTTATGCGCCGATCATGCACGACTCGACGATGCGCTGAGGCGCGCGACAGCCGATTCGACTCGTATTGATCACACCGCTTATGCCGAATTTCGCGAGGGCTTACTCCGTCACATCGGTATGGAGGAGAAAATCCTTTAGAGGAAGGAGCCGGCGGCGTATACGAGAAATGCGAGCAAGCATTGGGTGCTGAGGCGGATCAAGTTCGCTTTGGATAAAGGCGACGCGCCTCTTGCGCGTGACGATTACGTCTGCGCTAAGAAGCGACGAGACTGTAGTCACGTCCTAAGCCGAGGTAGTACGGCCACAATACGATTGCGAACACGCCTTTCCAAAACGTCAGACGTAGGTACCCGATAGTGAAAAGCCATGCGCCGAACCACACCATTCCCACGAAGCTATGTTGCTCGATGTTTATTTTTCCATGCGAAGGAGAGTATATCCGGTCGTGCGGACTGACCTCGAAAGCCGGTCAGAAATAGTTTGACGGCGAAACGGAAACGGGCGTATCAGTTTCTAAAAGCCATCAGCGCTGTCTTCGTGTTGGCGGCGCCTTAATTCGAACAAGGAGAAAGCTACGTATAGCAAGAAATTCTTTTTCATAGCCTCCATCGCTGCCACGCTAATCGCGCTCATGGGATTCTATTCGCCAGCCGTTGCCGAAGACCACAGAGACAGGGTCCTGCCGATCATGACTCGAAACTTGGATGAAGGCACAGACTTTGGCCCGATATTTCAGGCAACAACGCCACAGGATTTTGCCATTCAAGTAGCCGCTGCTTACCTGGAGGTCCAGGCCAGCAACATCCCTGAACGCGCAGCCGCGATCGCGGACGAGATTGCGGCCAAACAGCCCTACCTGGTTGGGCTTCAGGAAGTTAGTGTCTGGAGCACCGGCCCGCTGTTCATGCACGCAGACACCGAAACCTTTAACGCGCTTCGTTCTCTTCTCACTGCGTTGGCCGCGCGCGGTCAGCAATACACCGTAATTGCCGTCTTGAAGGAATTCGAAGCCGAAGCTCCCAGCGCCCTTGGCATTGAGATTGGATTCGCCGATTTCGATGTCCTGATTGCGCGAACAGATCTAAGCGTTTCGGAACTCAAGGTATCTAACATTCAGGCGCAACACTTCCTT
>WNGJ01020693.1_pt1 | contig 12069 bp, 15 predicted proteins | sample 5400611 | NCBI WGS metagenome assembly WNGJ01 (sample SAMN13153375, study PRJNA577476) | soil metagenome | isolation source: 40 cm soil or saprolite under Garry oak tree replicate 1 | place: USA:California | collected 2016-06-15 | reverse complement strand
GGCTGCCGCGCACGCTCCCCGAACAGAAGCGCGTCTCGGTGGTGCACGGCGACTATCGCCTCGACAACATGATCTTCCACCCGACCGAACCGCGGGTGAAGGCGGTGCTCGACTGGGAATTGTCGACGCTCGGCGATCCGATGGCCGACTTCACCTATCTCCTGATGCAATGGACCATGCCGGGCCTTGCCGGCGCCGATCTGAAAGCGCTCAACATCCCGAGCATGAATGAGGCCGCGCAGATCTATTGCAGCGTCGCGGGCACCGCCGTGCCCGACCTGAACTGGTACTTTGCCTACAATCTGTTCCGCCTTGCAGGCATCACCCAAGGTATCGCGGGCCGCATCCGCGACGGCACCGCGGCGAACGCCAAAGCCATGGAGTCCGCCAAGCGCACCGTGCCGCTGGCGAAGGCCTCATGGGAGTACGCGCAGAAGGCGGGGGCGGTTTAAGCGCGCTCAGCGCTCCCGGAACAAACTCGGCGTCGTCGCCCGCAAAAGCGGGCGATCCAGTATTCGAGAGCGCCGATGACGAGCGCCGGTGTTTACTGGATACCCCGCTTTCGCGGAGTATGACGGCCAGTGGGGGGCGTGTCCAAGGATACGCCCTACTTCAACCATATCTCCGCACCCAACGGGAGATGGCCATGATCCAGCAACTGCGCATCTACGAAATCTTCGAAAACAACAAGGCGGCGTTTCACGCCCGCTTTCGCGATCATGCGGCGCGCATCATGCGAACCAGATACGGTTTTCGGATCGTCGCGATGTGGGAAACCAGGTTCGGCGACAGGACCGAGTTCGCCTATCTCCTGGAGTGGCCGGATGAAGCGACCAAGACCGCGGCGTGGTCAGCCTTCATGGCCGACACCGAATGGTCCGAAATCAAGCGTGTCACGCATGCGGAGCACGGCCTGATGGTGGGCCAGATCGAGGATCGTTTGCTCGTTCCAGTCGAATGTTCACCGGCGGGGGAACGGAGCCTTTTGCAAGGTTCCTGAACACGCCAAGGCCCGCGCAAAGGGGGCGACAGCTAGCACGACCACAAGATCAGAGATATGTTGTATGGACGTCTACCGACGACTCGACGCCCAGTTTGACGAAGTTTTTGGCAAGCCAGTCGCCCGCACATTTTCGCCCCTGGTCGCGTAGAAAAATCAGAAAGTCCCAATCGGCGTTGTACTTGCTTGTGGGACTGAGTGCACCCATGAATTCGTCGTCCGCGATGCTGTGCATCAGCACGCGCTTCAGCGCTCCATCGACAATGCGCTCTTGCGTGATGAGCTCGGTCACGAAGCTGACCGCCCGCATCTCCCGCATCAAGGACGAATTGAAGCTGATCTCGTTGATGCGATTCAAAATATCGCTCGCGGCGCGCGGCACCTCTTTGCGGAACAGCGGATTGATATGAACGATGACAATGTCGGCGCTCTTGCAGTTGTAGATGAGCGGGAAGAGCGCCGGGTTTCCCATGTAGCCGCCGTCCCAGTAGGCTTCGCCGTCGATCTCCACCGCGTGAAACATCGTGGGGAGACACGCCGAGGCCATCACGGCGGATACTGAAATTTCCTTTCCGGCGAAGATCTTCACCTTGCCAGTACGAACGTTCGTCGCGGAAAGAAACAGCTTTACCGGACAGTCCGGGCGCTTCAGCACGTCAAAATCGATCGATTGCTCGACCACATTACGCAGGGGGTTATAGTCCGCGGGGTTAAACTCATATGGCGATAGCAGGCGCGTCACGAAGCCAATAAGGGAGAAGACCGGCGACCAGGTCAACTTGTGATCCCCCAGCATTCGGTCGATCGGATTTGGCTGCAACGGCCCGAGCTTGGCCGCATCACTGACGCGCTTCCAATAGCCGGCGAGCGCTTTGCGCGCCCCTTCGCGACCGTCGACCGCAAGCCCGTAGGCAAAGGCCGCCGCATTCATCGCGCCGGCGCTGGTCGCACTCAGCCCCTCGAAGGCGAGGTCTTTCTCGTCCAGGAGCCGGTCGAGCACACCCCAGGTAAAGGCGCCATGCGCTCCGCCGCCCTGGAGGGCCAGGTTGATAGTCCTGACCTGCCCGGAGATTGCCGATTTGTGACCGGCTGCCCCAGGCGCCTCAGGCCTTTCCGCCAAATTCCGCTCCGAAGTAACGTCCATAGCCGCATCCAAACCTGTTCGCCTGCATGCGCAAAGCGTTCAATGACAAGAATTGGATCATTCGAAACGCACGTCGATCAACCTCAATCACATGGGCGTGCATAAAACAAGCGGACTCATGTGCCTAGCGGCAAGCCCCATTTCCGGCGCTCTCCAGCGTCAGAAACGTGATCGTCGCGGGCGCAAATCCAACAGAGCCCGCTTCCGTTGCCGCGCCTTCGAGCGACGGAATATCGTCGTTGTCGCCGAGCTTGAGGACCTTGCCGTTCAGTTTGACGTCGCCGTTCTCAAGCGGCTCCGCCGATAATGTGTAGCGTTTGCCGGCAAGCGGCGTCTCCAGCACGTGCGCGGTGCGGTCGTTGTTGATCACCAGTGCGCGGTGCGGTCGTTGTTGATCACCAGCAGCGTGACGCCTCCCGGCGTGCCGCGTCGGCAATGCGCGTAAACATGTCGACCGGCTGCGATGGCCACCCCGGAATCCAGAACCGTCGCGCCCATCAGCTCGCGCCAAAGCAGCCCACCCCAATAATTGGGCCTCGGTGTCAGCGTCCTCTCGTCAAGCAGGCCGTAATCGCTGGCTGCCAGTGTGTTGTGCATCACCACCTGCACGCCCGCTCTGGCGAGCCGGCCAAGCTGGTCGAGATAGCGGAAGGTGTCGAGAAAGGTCGATGCCCAGGGATTTCCGCCACAGGCCGCCTCGGCCGTTTCGGTCAGCCAGATCGGCTTTCCGGGCTCGAACGCGTCGCGAAGGCTTCGGTAGAACGCGAGCGCCTGGTCTGTGCGTGCGAGCCACTCTTCCGAGAGCGCCGCTTCTTCGGGGTTGGGGCGCGTCCCAGGAGCGCATCGCAGTGAGAGAGCCCCGTAGTGATGATAGGAAAAGGCATCGATGCCGCGTCCGGATTGCCGGAGCATGTCAGGTGTCGCGATCATGCCCTCCGACCCATGGTGAGTGGCGGAATAGGATGCGGCAGTTTCCCCAACCGATCCCGGGCCCAGAATGATCATGTTGGGGGCGGCTTGCCTGGCGAACGTTTTGAACACTTTGAAATCGCGCCCATAGGCTGCCGCGTCGTAACCTTTCGGCGCGCCGCCCATTGCGGCCAAGTTCGGCTCGTTCATGAACTCGGCCGCCGCGATGTCGCCGCCGGCAGACCGCGTGAATTCGATCAACCGCTTGGCTTGCTCGGATGTCCACACACCGGAGGCGTCCCGGACCCCGGGGCCTGTCGCCATGGAGGTCACGATCTTTGCGTCGACCGCGGCCGCGAAAACGACGACGCCTGTCCATTGTTGCCTGCTCAACACGCCATTGAAGCCCGCCGGCGGTGACGATGGCGCGCGGTCCTGCTCTACGAAATAGGTGGTGTTCGCCCAGGTTCCACTCACGCGCAGATACGCAGGCCCTAGCGCCGCAGCCAGCTTGCGCAATTTCGCCTTCGCAAGATCGACCGGCGGACGATATTCGTAGAGGTCGGCGGCCATGCCGGCGGGAATGCTCGATTTGCCCGGGGAGTTTTGGCTGTTTCGCGTCATAGTGCCGTAGCGCCTCCAGAACCTCCCGCCGGTGACTTCGATCATTTCGACATTGTAGGACTGGTAGCGTTCGTCGACCGTTCCAAGCCGAGGCATGTTCGAGGGGGTCACTGAGACGGACATCTCGGCGCTTGCTGTGTGCAGGCGAACAGTCGATCCGATCGCAACGATGGCGGCCGTGATCATGACGAGGTGATACTTCGCCATTGTGCCTCACCGCGCCGCTTGCAATCCAGTCGGCCGGATCCACAACCAACCAACGATGCCGCCAAGCATGGCGCAGAAAGCCCCCACCAGCAACACCGTACGCAGCGCGCGTTCGAATGCCGCTGTCGCGTCCTCGGTGATGCCGGCCTGTCCGGCCAAGATTGCATTCAATGCGTCGTTCGCTTGCGTCCCGGCAAGATGATGCGAAAAGCTGGCGAACAAGACTGTGCCGAGCGCCGCGACCGCAAGGAGGCCGGCCACCCGGGCGACCGCGTTGTTGACGCCCGAGGCGACCCCTGCGTGAGCTTCGCCGACAGACGACATCACGGTCGAGGTCAGCGGCGGAACGGTGATGGTCATGCCGATGCCGAATACGCAGATCGCCGGTAACACGCCGGTCCAGTAAGATTGCCGGAAATCGGCCAAAGCCAGCAGCGCCAGACCGCAGGCTGCGATGATGGGTCCGAAGGCGAGCGACAGCCGCGGCCCGAAGCGGTCGGAGAGCATGCCCGCGAACGGTGCGCCGAAACCCATGATGAGAGCGAACGGGAGCAGCGCCGCGCCGGCCTGCGTCGCGGACGTGCCGCCGAGCCGGATCAAGCCAAACGGCAGATAATAAAACGCGCCGCCGAGCGCGAAGTAAAGCAACAGCGTCAACGCGTTGGCTGCGGAAAAATTGCGCGACCGGTACAGCGACGGCGGCATCATCGCCCGTTTGCCGGACCGGGCTTCGATTGCGAGAAACAACAAGAGGAATACCAATCCCGATCCGAGTGCGCCGAGTACGGTTTTGTCATAAAATCCCGACGCGGGAATGGCGCTGAGCGCCCAGGTGATCGCGGCGAGGCCGGCGGCAACCGTCGCCGCGCCGGTCCAGTCGAGTGATCTTGCGTTGGCATCGCGGCTTTCGCAGGCGAAGCCGGCCGCAAGTCCGGCTGCGACGATTGCCAGCGGCACATTCAGGAGAAAAATCGCGCGCCACGACACCTGGTCGACCAAAAAGCCGCCCAGCACCGGACCGATGGCCGAGGTCAGCGCACCGGCACCCGCCCATATCCCGATCGCACGGCTGCGCTCGTGCTGGTCGAAGGTCGCCCCCAAGCCGGGATGAGCAGCGCGGCGCCGATCCCTTGAACCGCGCGGCTGACGACGAGCGCGGTGATGTTCGGCGAGAACCCGCATGCAATGGATGCAATGGTGAATACCGCGATGCCGAGGAGAAAGATCCGCCGACGGCCGTAAAGATCGGCAGCCGCCCCTCCGATCAGCACCATCGCCCCCAGCAGCAGCAGGTAGGCATTGACCATCCACTGTGTCGAAGCCGCGTTCGCATGCAGGGCGTGCTGGATCGCCGGCAGGGCGATATTCACGACCGAGCCATCGACAAACCCCATGCTCGACCCGAATATGGTCGCCGCCAGCGTGAACCGCTTGCGTCTTTGCGACAGGTCCGCGTCAAAAACCGGTGTCGCCCGGATCGCGCCGGCTTCGCAGGGCGGCTGTATGAAACCAACCATTGGGGCTCGAGAAGTGCGGTTATCGTTGCCTAGCTTGCGCCTTAATTGCGGTCGCGGCGTCAACCTTTTTGGACTTTCGTCATGTGCCGCAACATACCGCCATTGAGGATGACGCGCTGGTACCAACGTCGGGTACGAGAACAGACCAGCCGCGAATGTTGCAATATGTCGCTGAATGACCCACAGCGACCATTGATCGGTCCATGTAGCGAACGGCCCTTTAGGCAGCACGGTCCCTTTCCTTCGAAAAGTCTAGTAGCCACCGCATGCGCGCCTTCCGACAGGGTGAGCCGTTGAGCTATAATGCCGGGCGCCAAGTGACCGCTCGCCGGCAATTGAGAGAAACTAAAGATGCCTTCCCTTGACACCGCTGAGATCGTTCTTGCCGGGATCGCTTTGTTTGCGGCGTTTGTAAACGGTGCCATCGGCTATGGGTTTTCGTCGCTCACCGTGCCGCTTGCGCTCATTTTTTATACAAATCGCATCCTCAATCCCGCGGTCGTTGTGATCGAAGTCGTCCTGAACTTGTACGTTCTGTTCATCAATCTGAGCGGCGTTCCCTCTGTATGGAAAAGGGTGTTTCCCATTCTTGTCGGGCTGCTGCCCGGTATTGCCGTCGGGGCCTTCGTTATTGCTTCGCTTCAACCTGGCTGGATCAAATTAGCCACCTACGCGGTAATTCTGCCCCTCATCCTGGTCCAGGCAGCCGGTTGGCGAAGGCCGATCCGGTTCAGCTGGTTGATCGGTCTCCCATTTGGAATGGGGCTGGGCGTCCTGTATTCGGTGACGACGATCTCAGGACCTCCTCTGGCGATTCTGTTCAACAATCAAGGCTTGGTCAAAAACGAGTTTCGTGCCGGTCTCGCGTTGGTTCGTGTGGCTGAGTCGACCGTGACCGCGGTCGTGTACTACCAGCTCGGTCTGTTCATCGCCGAAAGCGGGAGCATCTTGTTGGTGTTTGTTCCGAGCGTCATGATTGGAATACCGCTTGGCGCCTATCTGATCCGACGGCTGGATGCGGAGACGTTTCGTCGGATATGCATGAGCTTTGATGCATGGGTCGTCGGATTCGGTCTCTCGCGGGTGTTGATCGAACTGGATTTGGTGGAAAGCCCGTGGGCCTACAGCGTCATAGCGATCACCATTTTGATAGACGCTTATTTGTTGTACGTCTTTTTCACGGTACAGAAGGCGGCTCAAAGCGCGAACGATGACACGAATTGATATTCAATGACGATACGAATAGACCAGGGTTCGGTGTGAAGACCGTATCGGTGCATGCATTTTCCTACGGTAGATATCCGGGCGCGCAGTACCACCCCGTGCCGCCACCAATAACTGGCGTAAAGCCATCGCGGCACGACGGCTTTGTTGCATACAGATAGAAAAAACAAACCACGACCGTCAGCGATACAATCCAGCAAATCCGTGAATCCATCCATGCTCTCCCATTCTGTTCGAGCCTAACGCAAGTTGCGGTAAAAAATCGCGTCGAGAAGCGATTACCGACACACTACGAACCTCGGGGTTTTTTGGATGCGGGCGGCGTGATCTTTACGGTTAAAGGGAGTGAAGTCGGATGATTTACCTATTCAGCGGTCCGAGTAAACCTCAAGAGCGAGAACGCCCTCGTGGATCAATCAGCCGACGATGAGAGCCCGCATGTAATGGCGGCCGCGGTGAATACCGCGATGCCGAGGAGAAAGATCCGCCGACGGCCGTAAAGATCGGCAGCCGCCCCTCCAATCAGCACCATCGCGCCCAGCAGCAGCAGATAGGCATTGACCATCCACTGCGTCGTAGCCGCGGTCGCATGCAGGGCGTGCTGGATCGCCGGCAGGGCGATATTCACCACCGAGCCATCGACAAACGCCATGCTCGACCCGAATATGGTCGCCGTCAGCGTCAGCCGCTTGCGTCTTTGCGACAGGTCCGCGTCAAAAACTGGTGCCGCCCGAATGACGCCGGCCTCGCAGGGCGGCCGTATGAAACCAACTGCGGCCTGCGCATCATCAAGACCCTCCAGAACAAGGACTATGGGCTCAGAGCCTTTGTGTTCGAGGACCCGGAGGGCAACCGCATCGATGTCGGCCAGCCGATCTGAGTCGTTATCGGCGCTTCCGTTGGCCCTTTGAGACATGCTTCTGAGAACGTCCACTCATCGGGATAGACTGGAAGCGGCTGGCGCACCGCCAAATCGGCGCAAGATGCGAGCCTGGCTAAACGGCGGCATCCAGCCACGGCGTGTCGCCGCCGGACATGAATGACGCCAGGAACATCTTGCCCAGGACGTGCTTGGTCTGCGGCGCGCCGGGCTTGAGCCGGCCGGCGCGGATCGCCTGCTGGAAGCCGTCAACCGTTGGCGCTGGACAGATCGGTATCGCCCGTGACCCACGACGCTGCCGCGGACGTGCTGAGCACGACGCCTGCATAATAAAGGCGGGTGAGCGCGCGAACCAGTTCAAGGCGGGCACGAATGGCCTCGTCCGGCGTGCGGCCGAGCCATGCCTGCAGCAGGACCCCTTCCAGCTCGGGTGAGCGCACCAGGCTGTCGAGCACGATCGCCACATCGACAAGAGGATCGTTGCGATAGGCCGATTCCCAGTCGATCAGCCAGAGGCGTTCGCCATCGAACAGGATGTTGCTCGGGATGGAATCGTTGTGGCTGGAGACAAGACCAGTCAAACCCGCATCATAGGCTTCGCGGAGCAGCTCAAGGCGCTCAACGTGCGCGTCAAGCGTGCCAGCAGCAAAGAGACCGGTGCGGCACACATGCGCGAACAGGCGCGCCACGATGTCCGGATAGTTGACGAAAGTTGGGAAGACCGGCGTCGCCTGGACGCGCGACAACAATTCTCCTAGCCCTTTTTCTTGAGGAATTTCTTCTTGAGGAATTTCCTTGCAACGAACGTGGTGCGGCAATCAAAATGCTTGGCATCGAAGGCTAGCCGGAGTGAGCAGCGCGGCGCCAATCCCTTGGATCCGCACCTGCAATAGGTCTATAACGAGGAAACGAGCCTTAAGCCTTCAGGTCCGCGATCCGCATGATCGCGACCACGTTCCCATCGTTGTACGCCTGCTCTTTTGTGTCCTTGTTGCAGGTCCAGACAAAGTTCTTCTTGGCCGTAAAGGTCTCTCCCTCCTGCTCGATCCGAAGCTCCCCCTCGGGGATGTGACAGATCATGGCATTCATCATAGGGGGCCGGCCGTCTTCGATCCCGGCTGCATAATGACATCGCGCATTGAGACGGTCTTAAAATTGGGGATGATGGATGGTGTCTCGCCATCGTAAGCACGCACGACGACACCTGGCCACGGCGTCGTGTCCTTGTAGCCCGTCGTTTGACCGGCAGCTGGCTTCATCATGCCCGCCGAAGCCGCTGCCAACCCGACTCCCAATGCTGTTCTTCGATCGATCTTATTCATCGCTTTTCTCCTGAGGTCATGCAACGAGCCGCCGCATAAGCGGCGCGCGCATTTCGTGGAATGTGAATGGTGGTGCGAACCGAAAAAAGCGTCGGTCTTCTGAGGGAGCGCCTGCCGATGGCATCAGTGCTGGTCGTTCGCCCCGGACGGCGATTTCGGCTGTCCCGTTTCAAGGGCAACTACATCATACGCGACCTGACGCGCCTGATCGCGTTTGTGGCCGGATGTAAGCCCAAGAGTGCCTGCGACAAATCGACATATTGGGCACCCAGGGGCCAGGTCTCGGGGGCAGAGAGACACGGTAGCACCGTCATTCCCAAATGAAGCCCGCAGGTTGCGGCGCTGCAGCGGATGGGCCAGCGGAAACGCCAATTGACCCTACCCCGCGCGGAGCTACTTCGACCGGGGGGGACCGTTGACAAGCATGCGGAAAGGGGCATCCACTTATCGAGCTTGAACAATCACCGCAATGGGCCTCCTCGCCCGATAGTCTTCACATCGAGATGTTGTGAGGCCAATGGGAGGTAGCCATGAAGAAGTGCATGCTCGCGCTGTTAGGTTTGGCCTTCACTGCCGGTTGTTTGATTCAGTTCCCCGCACAAGTGTTCGCTGGACCTGACGAGGAAGTGCAGGCTGCGATGCAACTTCTCAAATCGAAGGCTGCGGCGCTCGGTGCACCCAGGGTCAACGGGGAGGCGGCGGTCGCCGGCAAGAATCTTCCCGCCTTACATTTTGGAGCGACCAAGATGAATAACAACTTCATGTTGGTTGACGAGGTCCAGAAGGAAATGGGTGGAACGGCCACAATCTTTGTTAAGAGCGGCGACGAGTTCGTCCGCGTAGCAACGAACGTAAAGAAAGATGATGGGACGCGGGCGATAGGCACTATTCTCGACCCAAAGGGTAAGGCCCTCGGGGCCATTGCGAAGGGCGAAAGCTATTTCGGAGAGGCCGACATCCTGGGCAAGCCTTACGTCACCGGCTATGAACCAATCCGCGATGCAAGCAACAACATCATCGGCATCTATTACGTCGGCTATTTAAAGCACTAATGGTTCCGATCTGACGCAGAGTGCCCATGTAGTAGCCCTCAAGGATCGCACGTTCGGGGCGGCGTTCAAATAACGCCGCTCCCGGTCATGATCTGCCCAGCTAAACGGCGGCTTCCAGCCACGGCGTGTCGCCGCCGGACATGAATGACGCCAGGAACATCTTGCCCAGGATGTGCTTGGTCTCCGGCGCGCCGGGCTTGAGCCGGCCGGCGCGGGTCGCCTGCTGGAAGCCGTCAACCGTTGGAGCCGACAGATCGGTGTCGCCCGTGACCCACGACGCCGCCGCGGACGCGCTGAGCACGACGCCTGCATAGTAGAGGCGGGTGAACGCGCGAACGAGGTCAAGCCGGGCATAAATGGCCTCGTCGGGCACGCGGCCGAGCCATGCCCGCAGCAAAACGCCCTGCGGCTCCGGTGAGCGCACCAGGCTGTCGAGCACGATCGCTACGTCGACAAGGGGATCGTTGCGATAGGCCGATTCCCAGTCGATCAGCCAGAGACGTTCGCCGTCGAACAGGATGTTGCTCGGGATGGAATCGTTATGGCTGGAGACAAGACCAGTCAAGCCCGCATCATAGGCTTGGTGGAGCCGCTCAAGACGCGCGACGTGCGGATCAAGAACGCCGGCGGCAAAAAGACCGGTTCGGCGCACATGCGCGAACAGGCGCGCGACGATGTCCGGATAGTTGACGAAGGAGGGGAAGACCGGCGTGGCCTGGACGCGCGACAGCAACTCTCCCAGCGCTTGTGCCAGCGCGTTCGGGCCGCCCGGATAGGTGCTCAGCGGTCGCTGCGCGATGAAGTCGATCACGGCGGTGCGGCCTGTCTCATCGATGTAGCGGATTTTCGGTGCAATCCCAGCCTCCGCTGCGATGCGCATCGAGACATATTGATGCGGATTGCGCAGCGGACTTGGTTCGCCCTCTACCCGCAACAAATAGCGCCGGTCGCCGGTATCTATTCGGAAGGTCGATGCCGTCGATGCTCCGCCCGCAATGGGCGTGATGGCCTCGATCGGCGCGCGGCCAAAGGCGCCAACCAGCGCTGAGCGCGCATTCTCGCGCTGCTCGGCGGAAAGACTATCGAAATGATTTTCGCTCATCGCGGCTTCTTACTACACGTTGCGTAGGTGTCTAAGCTTTGTTCCTTGCCGGCTTCAGCGTTCGCTTCGTGGTCGAGATGATCATGGTCATGGATTCCGGGCTCGACGCCAATTCAAGTCGGCTGTTGCTTTGGCGAGGTGAGAGGCAATATCCGAACGGGCTAGAACACTTCTTCGAATAGAGCCAGCATCGCATTCCACGAGCGCCGGTCCGCTGCGGCATGATATGCCATGCCTTCCACATTGGCGGCTGGATTGGTGAACGCGTGCATCGCACCTCCATATATGCAAACTTGCCAGTCCACGCTGGTCTTGCTCATTTGTTCTTCAAACGCCGCCACCTGAGCGAGGGGCACTATGGGGTCCATCGCGCCGTGGCAGACAAGGACCTTGCCCCTGATATTGCGAGCATCATCAGGCTTTGGGCTGGACAGTCCCCCGTGGAAACTCACAACTCCCACCAGGGGCGCACCACTGCGCGCCAATTCGAGCGCCGTGGTACCTCCGAAACAATAGCCCACGGCCGCGAGCTTGCTCGGATCCACATTCTCCTCGCGCGACAAAGCGTCGAGCGCCGCCTGCGCTCTGCCTCGCCAGCGCGCGACGTCCGACCGCAGATCACTCATCAGTTTCCGCGCGTCCGCCATGTCTGATGCGTGCGCGCCGTTCCCATAGAGGTCGGCTGCCAGCGCGACAAAACCCATCTCGGCTAGCCGATGCGCGCGCTCAATCACGTGCTCTCCGATTCCCCGCGCGTCGGGAAACAAGACAATTCCGGGACGCACCCCCGCGGATTCGTCATCGTGAACCAGGAGTCCAGACAAGCTCACTGTGCCATCCCGGTATTCCAGCGTTCTCGTTTGCATGCGAATTTCCTTCCGAGGATCAAACTGATTTGCCCGACAGGCAGTCTCGCGAATATCGTGTCCAGCCCTCTCGCAAAAAATATTTCGCTTCGCGATTAGGTAGAAACAGATTTATTGATTCTGTCGTCCCGGCCCACCAAGAGGGGCGTATCGCGATCGTCACGGACGTTGGGCTCGGGATGCGATGGACGCAAGGCGTTGAAGCGCAATCATTGCGCGGAC
>WNGJ01014753.1_pt1 | contig 12069 bp, 11 predicted proteins | sample 5400611 | NCBI WGS metagenome assembly WNGJ01 (sample SAMN13153375, study PRJNA577476) | soil metagenome | isolation source: 40 cm soil or saprolite under Garry oak tree replicate 1 | place: USA:California | collected 2016-06-15 | reverse complement strand
GAGGCCGTGCTTGTCTTCCCGGAGTCGTTGCCAGTCACCGTGTGCGCCCCTGCGGCCGTCGCTGTGCAGCTGGCGCCCAGGCAGGTCCCGTTCGGGGAGATCGAGAAAGTCGTGAACGCGGTCACGTCCCCGACCGAGTTACCGGAGGCGTCGAAGCCCTGCGCCGTATACGCCTGCGAGCCGCCCGCGGCGATCGACGCGCTCGTTGGGCTGATCACGATGTGATCGAGGCTTCCGGCCGAAACCTGCAGGGAAGCAGTGCCCGTCTTGCCCCCCTTCGTCCCCGTCACCGTATGCGCCCCGCCTAGCGAAGCCGTACAGGTTGCGCCGCTACATGATCCGTTGGGGCTGATCGAGAACGTCGTGGACGCGGTCACGTCTCCGAGCGAGTTGTCGTACTGGTCGCGCCCCTCGGCCGAATAGGTCTGCGATCCTCCGGCCGTGATCGTCGCCGAGGCCGGCGAGAGCGCCAGATGGTCGAGCGCCAGAGGCGTAACGGTCAGCGAGGCCGTGCTGATCTCGCCGGTGTCGTTGCCGGTCACCGTGTGCGGGCCGGCGGCAGTCGCAGTGCAAACGTTTGCGCTACACGAGCCATCCGGAGCGATGGAGAAGTTGGTTGACCCGGTCACGTCGAAGGAATTGCCCAAGGTGTCGAAGCCCTGAGCCGTAAACGTCTGGGAGCCACCGGCGGCCATCGTGGCGCTCGAAGGGCTGATCACGATGTGATCGAGCTCGCCACCGTCGAACTCGTAAACGCCCCGATCGTCGTATGTCCGTGGCCCGGCTCCCGTATTCGTGATCGCCGGATCGTCGAGTCGGGGGTTTCCTTCGGCGTCGACGCTCAACTGTCCGCTTGCAGCGGAGTTGGCCGAGTCAATCGCCGGCGAGCCCGCGGTGAGGTGAAAGTCGCCGCCGGCCGCGTTCTGGAACCCAGGACTAGCCTGGATGCCGTGGGTCTCCTTCCCAGTGGCGGATTTGAACGCCGCGAGCGAGTTGTAGTTGACCGAGTTCCAGATCAGCATCACGTCCGGCGTGCTCAGATACACGAGGTCGTAGTCCATCGTCGTGCCCGAAATCGAAGCGGCGTCCACCCGGATGTTGCTGTGTGTGCGGGGGCTGGCGATGCCATTGTCGACGCTGATGTTGTTGGCGATTGTCGCCCCGGTAGAGCTGCCCTCGACGTTGATACCGGCCGTCAGGTTCTTATAGACAGTGTTCGCGATCAGCCGTTGGCCGGTCGACGCGTAGTTGTCGATGCCGTGGTCACCGTTGTTGTACGAAAGGTTGTTCACGATCAGGTTGTTGTTCGATCCGGTGAACGACTCGATGCCAGAGTCTTCGTTGTCGTGGGTGACGTTGCCGGACACGGTGTTTCCGGGAGATGAGTACAGACGGATCCCGGACGCAGCCCGGTCGATGACGCGGGCGTTCTGGAAGACTCGATTGCCCTCGATTTGGTTCCGCGTACTGCCGCTCAGGAGGTAGATGCCGTAGTCCGTGTTGTGGTCGACTGTGTTGTTCGAGACAACGGAATCGGTCACGCCGTCGAAGCGGATTCCCTTCGCAAGTTTTCCCTGAGCAGGCTGCCCTGAATAGCTGACGTGATTCGCCCGGATGGTGATGTTCGACGAGTTCTTCACCACGATTCCGTCCGCGCTCGTCCCGGTCACGTTGAAGCCCTGAACGCTTATATAGCTCCGCCCGTTCAAGTAGAAGCCACTGGCGGAACTGCTGCCACCTCCGGTGACAGTGACGTTGGCTCCAGGCGCGGCGACGAAGTTGATGGGCGCGCTCCCCGAACCCGAACTGGTCATCGTGACACTCTCGTTGTAAGTGCCCGAGTAAACCAGGACGGTCTGGCCGGCTGTCACCCTCGAGGCGGCCGTACTGATCTTGCAGAACGGCTGCGTCGCCGTCCCCAAGCCGCCGTCCGAGCAGTTCGGATTCCCACGGTTCACGTAGAGCGTCGGCGCAGGCGGAGGAGGCGGCGGCGGATTCACGCCGATCGTGTCCGAGTCGATGACGGATCCCTGCACGCAGGCGATGTCGTCCTTGATCGTCGGCGGCCCACAGATCGCATCGATGCGCATCCCGGTCGAGGACACGTCGATCCGCAGATGCTCGAGGTGCATGGCCCTGAACGCCGTACGTGAATCAGTCGTCGACCATGGCGGCTCGAGTGTCGCTCCTCCACCGCCGGCCGTGATGTGAGTGACCCCGTGGATCGGCTGGAAGCGCTCGTAATCATGGGAGTGGCCATTGAGGTTCAGGACGTACTTCGAGTACTGATCTCCGAACGTGTTCAGGACGCCCGCAAGCTGCGTTTCACCAAGATGGAAACCTGTGGAGTAGGCCGGCCGGTGACCGAACGTCACGATGAAGTGGATCGACGGGTTGGCTTGCGCGGCCGCGAAGATCGGGCCGGCCTGCGTTTGCCAGCTATTCCAAGTCGTGTTGGTGTACGGCTCGGGATAGGAGATGAACCGCACGCCACCGGCATCGAACCACGACCAGTCCTCGCCGCAGCACCCTGCGGCGGGCGCGGTCGGCGACGTCTGTGGATTTGGGAGGAGGAATCGACCCTTGTAGTTCCGTAGATCGTCGAACGATGGGTTCTCCCACTCGTGGTTCCCCCATGCGGGCATGTAGGCAGCCTGCTGGCTCCACGCCATGACGTCGTTGAAGTGCTGGTCCACTGAGGCTTGCCCGAAAGGTTCCCCATACGTCAGGTCGCCCGGCGCCAGCACGAAGGCCGGGATGTCGGCTGCCACCTGGTTCTGCGTGGGCAGGACATTGGAATAGTCCAATGAGCTCCCCACGTCTGCGATCACGTCGAATCGGAATGAGCCGGTCGGGGCGGTCGTGAACGTCTGGTCGGTCCCTCCGCCGATCGAATAGTGGTACGTGGCCCCGGCGGCTAGGCCGATCAACTCGACTTCCTGGAAGGGGCCCGCGGAGGAAACCGGCACTGGGCTGGGGGGATGCGTCGTAGCCGTGCTTCCGTAGGTTGACGTCGGGCCGTACTGAATGTCGGTGGCGGTCCCGCGCCAGTCGAACGCAACCGACGTCGGACCGCTGAAGGTGTAGTGCACCTCGTCTGCAGTGCCGGCCGCAAGGACGGCGGCTGCGTGCATCGAGACGACGACGATGATGCAGACGAGCAACGTTCCCACAACATCGAGTCGGCGGTGCTTCATCGGCGGCCTACGCGCTGGGTGAGCCGGCGAAACAGCCCAAGATGACGACAAGCGAAGCTCGGATCGTCGGTAAGCGCGGCGACCTCTGCAACCCCGGCGAGAACCGCATCACGCCAGCCTTCCGAAGAGGCTCCGAGGCGCTCAAGGCCGCCGGCCACGAACTCGCGGAACAGGTCGGGGAGCCATCCGGTGCCGTAGAGCGCGAATTCGAGGCCAGCACCGAATTCGCCGGCGCGGAAGCCGCGATGGCCGACGACGCGACCGCCGCGCAACGCGTCATGGTCGAGGTAGAGCGCGTACATGTGTGCGAAGCGGACGAGGTCGCGCACCGGCTGCCCGGATGCGGCCCCGGCCTCCCAGTCGACGATGCCCGAGATGCGACCGTCGGCGAGCAGGATGTTCCCGAGCCAAAGGTCGCCGTGGACAGCCGACAACGGAACGGTCTCACCGCCGAGTCGCGCGGAGCTGCTCGAGGTCGCCTTCGATTCGCCGGTCGTCTGAGAAGCGGGTCGAGAGGCGAGCCCCCACGCCTGAGTCGATGTCAAGCGAGACCGAGCCATCCGCCGTGCAGGCCTGAAAAGCGGCGAGCCAGGCGTCGACCGCCGCGAAATCCGCTTCCACGCTCGAACGCCTCGCCGTGTGGAGCCAGCCGAGGTACGACGTCATCATCGGTGTCCCCCGGAGGGCAGTCGTCACGAGTGCGGGTCGCCCTTCGAACTCAACAGTTTCGACGACCCGCGGGATCGTGTCCCCGACGTGCGCGAGCTCGAGCCGGGCCAGACCGACGAGCGCCCGGCGTTCGGCCTCCACGGCGCGCGCGGCGTCGTCGGTCGTCGGCGCCTTGATCGCGAGGACGGGTCGCCCGCTTTCCGGGGAGACGAGCAGGACCGTGACCTTGGCGTTCGGATCCTTCGACGACCCCACAATCAACGACGGCAGCCCGGACGCCTCGATGTATTGCCAGAGGCTCCCTCGCACGAGCTCGGGCTCGACCGGCGCATCGCGCCGCGACATCGTCGCCGCCGCGGAAATCACGTCGTCCTCCCGACGGCCACGCGGCCGGGAGCGAGCGCGCGGATTACCGGCCACGTCCCGAACCTGCGCAGAAGAGTCACGCCGGCCCGGATGAAGAGCGGCGACCGGGGTGGAGCGGCCAGTACGTGCTTGACAAAGAGTGACGCCGCCGCCGGAGCGCTCTCGACCAGGTAGGCCGGCGTCTCTGCGGATGGAAAAGCGAGATATTCGCGCCGCAGATCGATTCCCGTCTCGGAGGCAAACGCCCGGCAGCGACGCGCTGCTCCGGGGGCGGAAGCGACCAGGACAACCGGCGTCCCCGGCGGAAGAGCACGGAGAGTGTGCCGTGACGCTTGCCGCCGAACTCGGCCGCGACCGAGGTCGACGCGCACGCCTTCCGGCGGCCGGACGATCCGCCAGTTGTTCTTCCATCGATTCGACCCGCGCAATCCGATCCCCCTCAATTCAGGACCGCGAACGGTCGCAGCCTCGCGACCGGACGCACGATTCCACTTGTAGTCAGCGTTTCGAGTACGTCGTCGATCCCGCGGTCGTCGAGCTGCAGGGTCTCGACCGGCGTGCGGCCGGAGTAGTCGAAGCGCAGCGTCACCCTTCCCTGCGGATCCGGACCGGAGAGGCGGCCGTTCACGAAGCGCTTGATGCTCGTTCCGGCGCCGTGACACGCGGAGTACAGGCTTCGATCCGCTCCCTCGCCGGCTGTACAGACGTACGACGATGTGCGGTTCGTGCCGGGTAGAAGAACTGGCTGGCCGATCGTTCCGAAGACCGGGTGACCGGACATCCGTGACGCCGGGTAGGCGCGGGCCGCGTTGTGTCGGTGGACGAGAACGGTGTCGCCGTTGATCTCTTCCTCGTAAATGGAGTTGTGCGGTGAATCCACGATCAGGCGGCTGTCGGTCGCTCCGAACGACTGCCGGATGAGCGCACGGAACGACGCGTACGCGAACAACCGGAACGCGAAGCCGTAATTCATCGCCATCGCGTTGGCCAACATGAGGCGCTCACCTTCGGGTCCGTCTCGATCGACAGGAGGGCACTGCCCTGAGAAGAAGAGCGCCTTCCGAAGTCGGAGCTCTCGGAGCGACCTCGCGCGACCGAGGTGGTAAAGGGGCTTCTGGACGGCCATCTGGACGCGAACCGGCCGCGGGTATCGCTTGCGGCGGCCGAAGAGGACGCCGAGCTCGCCGGGAAGTGAGCCACCGCCGCCGTGGTACTGGAGCGTTACCTGCCCACGCTCGAGGCCGAGAACAGCGGCCGCCTCAGGGTCGAAAACCTCGTCCACCTCCTGGAGCTCCACGAAGTGGTTGCTAGGCCCGATCGTTCCGAACCTGATTCGCGAGAGCTGCAAGACCGACCACGGCAGCTCGCGCCGTACGCGTTCGGCGCCGCCGTAGCGTCGGATGTCCACTCGACCCCGCTCCTCGACTCGATCCAACTCGGCCGGGTCGATCTCGAACCTATCGCCGGCGAAATCCGATCCCTCTGCCGCGGCGCGGACGACCTCGTCGACCGATAGGTCGCGCCTGTAGGTCGGCGGGTACGGGTACCGCTCGCGGACCCGGCGGTAGAAATCGATGACGGCCGACGCGGCCGGACGCTCAGCATCGAGCGCCATGAGGGTCATGCCGCAGTTCAGGGAAGCGCTCGTCAGCGTTGCCCTGACGGTTCCCTCGGTCGCAACGGCGATGCTCGACGGCATCTCCTTGTCTCGCTTGAGGTGGAAGTCGGGAAGCGCAACGGCAGGAGCTGCGAGATCGACATCGGCGACGCCGTCCTGAAGAGCTGCGAGCGCGACCGGGTCGGCCGGGGCGTCAACGCTGTCGAAAACGCGAACTGCTGAGCGTTCGCCGCCGCCGAGGGCAGCCACTGGCTGGGCGGCTTCGGTGCTCATGCCCCGACCTCCATCGGCGCAAGCAGTTTCGAAAGAGACGGGCTCGCTTTCCTCCCGAGCTCGAGCACGAGGCACGGAAGCCTTGCCGCGAATGCGGAGGCAGCATCCGTGATCGGCGGGTGAGGCGGCCCGAGGGCCGTGCCGGCGGAGAGCGTCCCCGCGAACGCCCAATAGCGGCGTAGCTCGCCGGCCATGTAGGTGCTCGTGACGAGTGAGCGCGCCGCGTCGACGCTACTGCACCTGTCCAGCGACGACTCGCCTCCGTCGCCTCGCTTGATGACGACGACGGCGTCAGGCGCGAGCGACGAAACACGATCGCGTACGGGCGCCTCGTTTCGGCCGTGAGGCATCTTCCGGCCCACCGCGCCCTCGACGCGCATCGGCTCGACGAGCCCCCAAACATTCGTACCGTCGCCGACGGCGAGGTTGTCGCCTGTGGTCTCTCGGAACTCGTCCTGCAGGAAAAGCGTCGAGCGGCCTACGCCGCTCGGTGCGGTGATCAGGGGGATCGACGCGCCCGCGACGCAGGCGGACGCGTGTAAGGGGACCCGCCCGCGCGTCCCCGCCCACCACAGCGCTGGGTACTGCATCAGCACTGCCCGCGCGAGCAGCTGGAATCGCGAGCGTAGAACCCGGGCAGCCGCCCGATCTCGTGGGGGCGGACGCCATCGGTACGTGAACTCCGCGCCCCCGTCGCTACAGACCATGCGAACGTCGAAGCCCGAGGTGCACGCATTAGCGACTACGACCTCGCCGTCGCGGCTCCAGGCGCCTCGCGTCAGCAGATTCCGCTCCTGCGTCTTAAACGGTTCCCGAGCCGCCTCGATCCGCACATGCACGGTTGGCGGCGACCCGACGACATCTCGCTTCAGCTCCCCGGCCGCGCCCTCCGCGATCAGTTCGGCCACCCAGGTCAGCGAGCAATCGAACTCGAGGGTCTCACCGACCGTTTCCAGGCGCCCGAGCATCATCAGCGGCGTTGCTGCCCGTCCGCTTGGCTGCTTTCGACTGCGCTCTCGTAGACCTCCGTCAAGTCCCGTCCAAGCGCCTCCCCCGTGAACCGATCGCCTATGTATGCCTTCGCCGCACGGGCCATCCGCGCGCCCTCGCGGGGATGATCGAGCACATAGCCGAGAGCCCGGCTGAGTGACGCGCTGTCGCCCGGGCGCGCGAGGAGGCCCGTCTTCCCTGAAACGACGATCTCCGGGACAGAGTTCACCGCCGTCGCGACTACGGGTACGCCGCATGCCATCGCCTCGACCAAAGCGCAAGGAAGGCCCTCGTAGAGGCTCGACATCGCGAACACGTCGAAACCCGGCAGCAACTCAGCGACGTCGGTCCTGTTCCCAAGGAGAAGGAATCGGTCGCCGAGTCCATGCCGGTCGATATCGCGCTGCGTCTTCCCACGTAGGTTGCCGTCCCCTATCCAGACCATGTAGACGTCGTTGCGCCCCAGTGCGGCCAGAGCCTTGACCATGTCGCGTGGCGCCTTCTGTGCGTCGAGACGCGCCGCCGTGCCGATCACCTTCACTCCGTCCGGGAGGTTGAGCAGACGGCGCGCGCGGCGGCGCGTCGTTTCCGAGGCGAGCGGAATGCCATCGTCGATCGGGCTCGCGATCGCACGAATCCGGTCCGGCGGCGCGATCTTCAGCCGGACCGCCTCGGCCGCCGTCACCGTGCCGTCGGTGAGGAAGAAGTCGGTGATGCGACCAAGCCGTCGCTCAATCGTCAGGAGGGTCCGCCGGGTCACCCGCGACTGAAACTCGTGGAACGGGAAGCCGTGGAAGGAGTGCACGATCGTGGGCACGCCGATCCGGTGGGCGGCCACCCTTCCAAGCGCTCCCGCCCTAGAACTGTGAGTGTGGACGACGTCGAAATCGCCGGCTGCGAGCTGAGCCGCCAACTCCCGCAATCCGTTGGGGTCCTCCCACGAGATCCGCCGCAGGGGCGCCATGTGCCGGAGCCGGATCACCTCGAGCCCCGCTTCCTCCGCCTGCGCGATCAGCGTGCCGCCTTCGCCCGCGAAGATGGTCGTCGAGTAACGGGTCGTATCGAGCGCCAGCGCACCCCTTAGCGTGATGCCGCCGGCGCCGGCGCTGAGCTTCGTCACGACTTGCGCCACGCGCACCTTGCGGGCAGGCGCCTCGGCGGCGGGCGCCCTGAGCTCGGGCAATGACGTGGCGGTCATGCCGCCTCCAGGAGCGCAGAAACGACGGTCGAGACGTCCACATCGGTCATCCCCGGGTAGAGCGGCAGGGTCACCAGTCGCGACGCGACAGCCTCGGTCGCAGGCAGGGCGCGGCGCGCGCCGAGACTGCGGTACTGAGAAAAGGCGTGAATCGGCGGGTAGTGGACGCTAGTCTGGATCCGGCGCGCGGCGAGGAATGCGCGCACCTCTTCGCGTTGGACGTCCTGGGGGAGAACGACCACCGCCAGGTGGTGCGCAGGCTCGGTGTCGGGTTCGGGCGCGAACGGCATCCTGATTCCGCTTACGCCGTCGAGCGCAGTGCGATAGAGCGCCACAAGTCGCGTTCGAGCCGCGTTGCCACGCTTGAGTCGCCGGAGCTGGACGATACCCAACGCCGCGCGAAACTCATCCAGGCGGTAGTTGAAGCCTTGCGCAACGACGTCGTAGGTGTGGGCGTGGCCGCGATGGCGGTCCCACGTCAGTGTCGTCATGCCGTGAGACCGAAGCAACCGGATCCGCTCGGCGAGCGTATCGTCGTCGGTGATGACCATGCCGCCCTCGCCGATCGGCAGGTTCTTGTTCGAGAAGAAGCTGAAACAGCCGACATCGCCAATCGTTCCGCACATGCGGCCCCGCCAGGTCGCCCCGGGAGCGTGGGCGGCGTCCTCGATAACGGCGAGGCCGCGGCGTTCCGCGATCGCGAGGATCTCCGCCATTCGACACGGGTGACCTCCATAGTGCATTACCACGATCGCCCGCGAGGCCGGGCCGATCGCAGCTTCGAGGTCCTGCGGGCTCAGGTTGAGGTCGTCGGACCCGGTGATGTCGCAAAAAACAGGTGTCGCTCCCGTGTGGCCGATCGTGTTGGCTGCCGCGACGAAGTTAAGCGACGGAACGAGTACCTCGTCACCGTGCCCGCACCCCGAGGCGAGGAGCGCAAGGTGAAGCGCCGCGGTCCCATTCGCTACGGCGAACGCGTGCTTGGCGCCGCAAAAGCCGGCGAACTCGCGCTCGAATTCCGCGACACGCGCACCCATGCTCCACCATCCCGACCTGACGACGTCGACGACGGCGCGCTCGATCTCGTCGTCGACCTCGACATCCGAGAGAGGGACCAGCCAGGGCGACTCGCTCCCGCGTTCGCTTTCGGCAGGGGCAGCCCGGTCGACGGCCGGCACGCCCAAGCTAATGCGCCTTTCCGTTACTGATGCTGAAGGGGTTCGCTCCGCCGTCCGATATCGCGCGCTGGACCCACGCCGAGACGGCTTCCTCGTAGTCGTCACGCCGGCCGATGTCGAACCAGAGACCGTCGTAGCGATACGCACCGACAGCCTCGTCGTTCTGGAGCAACACCTGAACAAGGTCCGGAAAGTCGAAAAGCCCTGTCGGAGGGATGTAGTCGAGCGCCCTTGGCTCGAGAACGTAGATTCCCATACTTACTGTCGACGTCATCTCCGGCTTCTCGGCATACGACTCCACTTTGTTCGTCCGTCCGTTATCGCCGAGTCGGAGGACGCCGTAGTCGATCTTGATCGGCCGGTCGCGCGTCGCAATCGTGAGCAGGTTTCCGCTGCGCTGGTGGAACCGAACAAGCGCACCGTAGTCGAGCGTCGTGAGGACGTCTCCGTTCATGGCCACGAACGTGCTGCCCAGGCCCGGGACGAGCCGAAGCGGGCCGGCCGTGCCGAGCGCCTCCTCCTCATGCACAAAGGTGATGTCGACTCCGTCGATCGTACGGTTCTCGAGGACTGCCTCGATCAGGTGCGACAGATACCCGACGCACAGGCTGACGTCGGTGATCCCACAGCCGGCGAGTTGACCGAGCACGACCTCGAGGATCGAGCGGTCGCCGATCGGCATCAGCGGCTTGGGAAGGATCGACGTATAGGGCGCGAGGCGCGTTCCCTTCCCACCCGCGAAGACGACGGCCTTCGGACGCCGCTGCGCCCGCGCCTTGAGCTGCTCCTGAAGGGCGACGATCGCCTCGGTCACGCAGCGGCCCTCTGGTCAGCAGCTGCGATGCCCGACCGTCGCTGCCCCGGCGGTCGCCTGCGCAGGCTCAGCTTCGCCGTTTCACGATGGACGGCCACCTCGCGCCGGAGCAATACGACTACTGCCGTCCAAGCGAGGACGCGCAGGTCCATCGATAGCGACCGGCGGCGCGCGTAAAGTTGGTCGAGGGCAGCCTTTTTCGGCAGCAAACGGCGTACGTAGTCATCGGCCGGGTCCTCGTCGTCGAGGATCTCTCCCTCCTTCGCAAACGCAAGCTGGCAAAGGCCGGTGATACCGGGCCTTACCTGGAGGATCAGCCCATACTCCTTGCGATGGAGATCGACGAAGACGGGATCCTCTGGGCGCGGGCCGACTAGGCTCATCTCACCCTTGAGGACGTTCCAGAGTTGGGGGATCTCGTCGAGTTTCGTGCGAGCCAGGAAGCCGCCAACCCGCGTGAAGCGCTCGTCATCGCGCGACGTCACCGGGGGCCCCGACGCATCAACCCGCATCTTCCGGAACTTCACCATCGGGAACGGAAAGCCGTCGTACCCAACCCGCCGGCAGCGGAAAAAGACACCGCCGCGGCTCTCGAGCTTCACGGCAAGCGCGACAAGGGCGAACAGCGGACTCAGAACGACGAGCGCCAGCGCCGCAACCGCGATGTCAAGCAGGCGCTTCAAGTCGAAGGCAGCCAGAGATTCGCGCAGCCTCACGAAGAAATCCGCCTGCGCCGGATCGGGCCGCTGCCGCCTCGAGGCTGCATCCCTCTCACTTGTGGCGCCTCCCCTGACGCCTAGCCAAAAGTCCACTTTGATTTACGCACATAGCGGACCTTTTATCAAGGGGTTTCAGGAGAGATCCGTGGGGCGATTCCAGCCGTTCCCACGATCGCCGACGAGGCCGCGCCCCTCGAAGGGGTGCCGCAAGACGAACGATTCCCCCCTGAGAATCGCGCCGCATACGCTCTCGCCCTCTCCCTGACACGACGCCGAAGGCGTCATGCTCTCTCTCCCTGACACGACGCCGAAGCGTCTGTGCTCTCCAGGTTTATTTCATTTTTGCCCGCCTCCGTCAAGGTTTTCTCCAAATTCCGGGAAAAAGGACTGAACGTGTCTGACGCCGAGGCATCGCGCTGGCAGGTGTCTTTGGCAGATCTGGGAGTCGACGAGGAACTTCTTGCCGGCGGTTCGCGACGCGGTGGGATCCGGGCGGTGGAGTGCCGGGCCGCAAGTGGCGGAGTTCGTGATGCAATTTTCCGGCTACACGGCGCCGGTCATGCGGCGCGGCGTCGAGCGGCACCGCTCCAGTTGCAATCCGTCGCCCGGCACAGGCGTACTCAATCCCCGGCATGATTCCATGCTCCTATCGGAGTGGGCCGGGCAGGGATCGAACCTGCGACCTTGGGATTAAAAGTCCGGGCAGAATCGCTGCGGCGTCATGCAACTGGCCGAAACGTGCTGCAACTAGCCCGGGTCGCTACTGCAGCAACCTGCAACAAACCGCGGGTGACAGATGCAAGCCCGTACTCTAATCCGTACTCCCAAAGTTGCCTACCGCGCCAACACGTCGCACGCGGAAACTCGCGCTCTCCTTGGGGGCCGCTCAGGGCGGCCGCTTCGTCGACGAGTGGCCACGGATCGCCGTCTCCAGCCGCGCGCGGAGTCGACCTAGCACGATGAGAGACCTCAGGCGGATGACGTTCGTCGTGCGCCGCTCCCCGACAAGCGCGGTTGCCAGCTCGGCTGCCTCCTGCCAGTGTCCAC
>WNGJ01006903.1_pt1 | contig 12069 bp, 14 predicted proteins | sample 5400611 | NCBI WGS metagenome assembly WNGJ01 (sample SAMN13153375, study PRJNA577476) | soil metagenome | isolation source: 40 cm soil or saprolite under Garry oak tree replicate 1 | place: USA:California | collected 2016-06-15 | reverse complement strand
ATAGAACAAGTTAGGCTTGCGAAGCCGAGTATACCTTTCCGTGAGGTATTTCTCTTGGACATGCAAATGGCTCACACGACGACGCTCCACGGCGATCGACAACCGCCACCGCGACGTAAGAGGTAGTTTCGAATGGAGGTAGTCCATATGGGGCTCGGCCAAATACTGATGCCCGTTCGTGTTTGGTGGTTCTTGCGAATTGCGAGGAACACAACGCCTCCTCCCGACGTCAGGCGTTATTTACTGGAGCGCATTGAGCGGCGACGGCAGGATGTAATTCGCAAGGGCGCTGCCGCTGGGAAGACGATCTCAACGGAAGCTGCTCTGAAGCACGTGCTGGAATCGAAGGCGATGTACGACAGATCCAATCGAGAGGAGTATGGTTCCGAGATAGACCGCTTTGCCAATGAATTTCGGGAGAAACACGGCCCTCAGATCACGGTCGATCAAGCCTACGCTATGTTCAAAGAACTGGAGGCCCGATTTGGCCGGGTCGAGTAGGTGAAGTGTTACTTCGCGTGAGCCGACCCACGCCGTCTGTTCCATTCTCGGCGGCATTCGACACATTAGTAACGAAAAACGCCGTTGTGTTGACCAATCTCGACGGGTTCACCGACTCTGGCAATGCCCGAGCCCTACTTTTGCTTACATTGGAGGTCTCCGAAGGAAAAGTCACTTTATGGGCGGTTGGCGGAGGACGAGGTCGCCTTTTGGATCCTCGGAGTGTCAACTTATGGTGTGCCTGAGCTGACAAGCCCTTGAAAACGTTCTAACGCGGAAGTCAGCTTATGGTGCAACGCACAGGTTGTTGTTGTGGTTTGCACCATAAATTGAAATTGTGACCCCATAAAATGAAAGCGTTGATCCCATAAGTTGAAACTGTTAACCTCATAAGTTGAAATTGTTAACCCCATAAGTTGAGCCTGTTAACCCATAATGTGAAACTCAGGCCGTGGCCAAACTCCCATGGCATTACTGTCGCTGGTCTTGGAATCCCCGGCATCGGGATTTGATTGCTGCACTGTCCCGTCTGAATGAAAAACAAACATGTGGTACGGAAACGGCGCTTCGGGAGTCTTCACGAACCATGTGCCAACGATGGGGCGCGACTCCGGGCAGCCCGCCAAGCAGAGGCATACCATAACGGCGCACTGGGCGCTGATAAGCCTTCGCATATTGCATGAGGATATCCCAGATCATGGACACGAGCTGGTGTTTCAGTCCTGCTAAGTCGGCGAGTTGTGAGCAATACCGGTCACGAAGCGCCCTGATCAGCTATAAGGAAATCGGGTCTGTGGTGTAGTGGAACCGAAAACCGGGTTAGGCGGTTGTATGTGTCACTGCTTCGATCCACTGAGTGATTCTTTCTTGGCGACGTCCTCCAGCGAGCAGGTTATGTATGAGGGCTTGTGATGAGCCGGTGGTAAAGCTCAATCGTCTGATCTGCAATTGCGGACCAGGCAAACGTCTCTTCGACGCGCTTGCGCCCCGCTTCTCCGAATTGTCGGGCCTTTTCGGGATCTGCCATGAGGTCGGAGATTTTCTCTGCGAGATCATGTGCGAATTTATCGGGATTTGAAGGAAGGGTCGTTGTTTGATCCTGGTCGAACGGAACGAGGTGGCCGGTTACTCCATCGACGACGACTTCAACGATTCCGCCTGTCGCACTAGCGACGACTGGAGCGCGGCATGCCATCGCTTCCAGGTTGATGATGCCGAAAGGCTCATAAATGGACGGACAGCAGAAGACGCTGGCGTTACTGTAAAGCTGGATCACCTCAGGTTTTGTCACCATCTTTTCAATCCACACCACCTTAGGATTGAGTCCGCGGGCCTCCTCTACTTTTTGCCGCATCTCCACTGCTATCTCTGGAGTATCCGGCGCTCCGGCGCATAAAACGACCTGGGTAGCCGGAGGCAGATAGCGAATTGCTTGGACGAGATGAGTGACGCCCTTCTGCCGTGTGATTCGACCTACAAACAAGACGTATGGCAAGGCGGGATCTACACCGTATTTGGTTAGCGCTGTGGTATCCGATGTCTTTTGATATTCATCGAGATCTATGCCGTTATAGATGACATGCACTCGTTCGGGACGGACGTCGGGGTATGCGCGCAGAATGTCTTCTTTCGTTCCCTTGGAAACGGCGATTACGGCGTCTGCATCAAGAATCGCGGTTCGCTCCATCCAGGAACTCATCGCATAGCCACTGCCGAGCTGCTCGGCCTTCCAGCCGCGCAGCGGTTCGAGGCTATGGGTTGTGAGTACGAAAGGAATGTCGAATAGTTTCTTTGCGAGAAACCCGGCCATGGACACGTACCAAGTGTGCGTGTGCACGATGTCGATCGTCGCTAGAGGCTTCATCTGCGCAAGATTGAGACTCAGTGTCTCGAGCGCCGTCTTGTATTTCTCCTGAGTGCCCTGGGTGATCTGAGACCATGGCTCAGCGCCACGGACATGCAGATTTCCCTCGTCGAGGAATTGATCGCCCCAGCAGTGAACCTCGACATCGATCCTCTTCGCCAACTCGCGGCTTAGGTATTCAACGTGAACTCCGGCTCCCCCATAAACATTGGGCGGGTACTCGCGTGTCATCAGGCCAACTCGCAAAGACACTCTCCTTGGATCCATTAGAGCCGGATAGCTTGATTGAAATCGAAATCATCATACGCACACCGTAGTTAAGTTGGCGAGGTCAGTGCGGTTATGGGATATGGCAACGATTCGAGGCAAAATTGGCCATATCGCCAATTGATTGATTCTGAATAGGATTCAGATTCAATCCTCTCGGGAAGCTGTTCGCAAAAAAGAAGCTGTGACGATAATGCACAAACTATAAGTTAGTGAAACTAAAAGCCGCGTAAAGATGTACTTGGAGCAGGGATAGCCGACACTCTCCAAATGGCCCATTTTGTCTCGAATCGTTGCCACCCCCAGTATCAAAACAACACTTATGGAGGCCAATCGCAACACCTTTCTGCAACACAAATGGCGGGCGTTTCATCGAGGGTCGCCTCCGGTTGTGTAAACGTTCGATGCCGTTGAAAAACTCTCTGCCTGAAGCGTTTTCAGCTTTGATTTTGGTGTTTTCTAACCAAGATGGGGAGTATCTGTGGCTGCCGCTTCTGTTATCGAGGGCCTTGTCCGCGGTTTAGGCCTCTTTATGAGAGGTTTTGCTCCCTGCTTTTGTCATGTGGTCGAGAGGCAAGGTAATTCAGCGATCGCAGGCGGACGGAGCCGTACAAGGCGACGCAGATTTTGAACAGTCGCCACCAATAAAAACTCCTCGGCGGCTCCAGCCAGCCCTCGAAGTTTGAGCCGCGTGAAACGAAAGTGTTGCTTCATGTGAGCGAACAGCATCTCTACTTTCTTTCGTAAGCGGCGCGAGTGTTGAAAGGCTTCCGTATTCTGAAGTGCCATGACTTCCTGCCGAGTGCTCTCGTCGAAGGGTACCGATAAACTTCGTTGCGTGCCTCGCGTGCATTGTTGGCGAATAGGACATGACCTTGCAATCGCCGGCCGCCGCGCGATAGATGTTGATTGGAGAGTCAGTGCGAGTTGTGCAGTGCTTGAGAATCTTGCTCTGCGGACAGGTGTAGTGGTTCATGTCAGGATCGAAGGTAAAGGCCTCGCGTGGCAGCAGGCCGTCGGTCTGGTGCTGTCGATCCAGTACCGGAATATGCGGATGATCTTGCGTTTCGACAGCCAGCCCAGGAACGGGCCTGTGCCGTACGCCTTGTCAGCCGCCAACTTTTCGGGTCTTAGGTGGTGTGTTTCTTCCACCCGCTCCAGCATGGCTTTGGTGGCGATGATCTCTTGCGCCAGTCGAGCCGGAGTGGCTTCGACGTCAACGATGACGGCATGATCGGTGTCAATCAGATAGTTATTGAAGTATCCGAACTTACCCCGTCCTTCCTTCACATTCCACGCGGCGGCGGGATCGGTCGGCGAAAGATATCGAGCATCGCTCCGGTGCACCGGATTACCGGCGTCGAGCGCCTTCAGATACTCGCGCACCGCTCTGGTCTTAGTCTCTCCTTCGCGGATCGCGTCCACACTCTGAACCCGCCGGGTACGCCCAGCATCGCTGCCGATCAGACTGCCGTCCACGGCGAAGCCTTCGCAACTCACCAATCCTGCACTGCAGCACTGTCCAACAACATCCTCAAACAGCACTCGGTAAATATCGCTCTCACGGAACCGGCCATAACGGTTCTTTGAGAACGTGGAATGATCCGGCACAGCTCCCTCAAGCCCCACGCGGCAGAACCAGCGATAGGCCAGATTAAGATGAACCTCGCTGCATAGCTGCCGCTCTGATCGAATGCCATAGACATAGCCAACCAACAGGATCCTCAGCATCAGTTCAGGATCAATAGAAGGTCTACCTGTAGAACTGTAATGACCAGAAAGAACCGACCTCACCCGATCGAAGTTCAGCACCAGGTCGAGCTGCCGCAACAGGTGATCGCCGGGAATGTGATCCTCAAGCCGAAACGAATGGAAAAGCTGCTCCTGCGCGCTCTGACGTCCCATCATGCCGGTCCCCTCCGCTGCTGTTACAACGGAATCACACGCACACTCCCGATACAAGAGTTTTCAAAGCGTTCTACTATTCGAGTACTTAATGAAGCAACTCTTGCCGCAACGAGTTTTTCAACAGCATCGATCGTTTGCGCAATGCGCTGTTAAGGCACCTCTTCGATTGCTTCATCTCTGTCGCTGAGTGACTCGGCGATGTCTCGCCAACGGACGTGGACGAGGTATGGAGTGATCAACTACAGGCCCGAGCTGTCGCTTCCAAATTCAAACATAAAAAGAGTCACAGGAAATTCCCCTTGACCCTGTAGCTAACTACAGGGCTTATCCTCAACAGTATGGATGGACTGACAAGGGGCCAGCTCGCGCAGCGCGCACAGGTGAACCTAGAAACTGTGCGTTTCTATGAAGTGGAGGGATTGCTTCCTCCAGCGCCAAGGTCGGTTTCCGGTTACCGGAAGTTTTCAGAGGCCGCTGTGGACCGGCTGGCATTTGTTAAACGCGCAAAGGCCCTGGGATTTTCCCTGCGGGAAATTCGCGAGCTTCTCGTCTTTCAGGATGAGCATATTCACGCCTGTACAGAAGTGAAAGACCTTTTGAAGAAGAAATTAGCCGTCGTCCGTGACAAGCAGGCAGAACTGGAGAAACTGGAAGCGCATCTGAAAGCAGCTTTGCGCAAATGTAACCGGGTGCTGAGACGACAACCAAAACGTCAAGAACCCTGCCGGGTACTCAAGGAAATGGCCAATGCAGATGCAGAGAATGGAAAGAGATAAAGAGACGAAAGTCGAGGTTCTCTATTTCGAAAGCTGTCCTAACCACCTTCCCACGCTGGAGCGCATCAAGGAAGTCCTGCAGGATGAGGGTTGTGATGCAGAGATTCGAGAGATCCTGGTGCCAGATGTGGAGACAGCTCATAGCGTGAGGTTCTTAGGTTCGCCCACGATTCGTATCAATGGCAGCGACATTGAACCAGCGGCTCAGGAACGAAGCGATTTCGGTTTGATGTGCCGTCGATATGGTTTGATGTGCCGCCGACATTCGGACGGTATCCCTTCGCATGAACTCATTCGGGACGCAGTCCGTTCAGGCTTCAAACAACAGCAGGGATTACTGTCGGGCAAATGACGGTGTTGTGCCACGAAATGCCGGTAGAGTCTACCGAGACGCAAAGGCTAACCCTCCCCAGGGGAGCAACGATGCACGGAACAATTTTGGTCTATGGGAATGAACCGATGTTGGTGATGACACGTCAACTCATACTTGAAAAGGCCGGATACACAGTGTTTGCCTCGACAAGGTTTGCCTCTGCTCTGCTTGCATTAGTCAATGAGCGAATCAACGTTCTGCTCTTGTGTCAGAGCTTAAGCGATGAAGATCGGCGAAGCATCTTAGAAACAGCCGTTGCGATCAAACCGGAAATCAAGTGTGTGACATTTGGGTACGATGGTCACGAAGTTGTCTCAGACGGCGGGATAGCTTTCGAGAGGCTAGACGGACCTGCCACGCTTGTGAAAACGATAGGTCGAATCCTTCACAATGAACCGTCTTCATTGGACTTGGCGTAGGCCGTCGCCTCAAACATGACTACTGCGCCTTCGAGGCTCTTAGCGACGATACGATAGAGGATCTGTAATTCCCTAAGTCTCAATCGTTGGTCAATATTTTTGAATGAGTATTTGGCTATCAGCTCTTCTAACGCTTCGATGTCATTTCTGACGGCCTCAAGCTGCTCTCTTAGAAGTGCCACCGGACCATGTCTAATCCCTCATTTGTCCATTAGACGTTCAGGCACCTTCCGAAAGACGCGGTTGTAAATCTCATGCGCGAGATCCACTGACTCCTCTATCGCCATGCTGGTGGGAATCACATGCACTTTGACCTGCTTTTCCCAGGCCAACCGTATGCCGGCAATGAGGCACGCACCCAAATAAATCATCCCTCGATTGATTCGCGGCATGTGGGCGTTTGGATCGAACATGCCCCGCCATCCGTTCCCCGTACGCGCCGGTTTCAATCATGGACTGCACTCCTCAACATGACGTCTGTCCGAAATAAAGTTTACCTCCTTCACAATTGCTATTGAGGAGGTGATGGCGGCTTGAGGACGGCTAGTTGGAAAGTGCGACGATGGACAAAGCCCACCTGCTGATAGATGTGAACAGCTCCTGTGTTGGCCTCAAACGAGGTCAGGAACGGCATCCGGCCCTCGGAGTGTATGTTGCGCGTGACTGCGGCGACAAGAGCCTGAGCATAGCCGCGGCCACGGAAGTCAGGGTGCGTGCAGACGGCGCTCACTTCCGCGAAGCCGGTCGGGGCCAATCGTTGGCCAGCCATTGCAGCGAGGCGGCCATCGACGCGAATCCCCGCGAACCCGCCGAGGTTGGCAGTATGGTCGCGGAACGGCCCCGGCTCTGTGAGGCTCGCGAGGGTTACCATCTCGGGAAAATCTGCGGACGTCATCGGTAGGATCGCCTCAGCGAGAGATGGCCGATCCGGAACCGTAGGGCAGACCATCTGAACCAGCGTTCCATCGCGAAGAAGCTGCCAGCCCGTAGGAATCTCGAGTGAATTTTCAAGAAAGAGAACCGCGACGTCGCCCTCCGGCACAATTGCGGCGAGGTCCGCGTATGCCTCGGAAGTAAGTTCTTGAACGGCGGATAGGGGACCTATATCGGCAGGATAGCGACGAGCCAGACCATGCCCTATATGCACGCCGATGGCGAGATGGGCATGACGGGTGGCAAGTGAATTCCAAATCGGATTGTCGAGCAGCGCTTCGCTCTCGAAGTGTAGGGCTGAATCGTTCATCGTGTTGTGATTTGGATGTGAACTGGAGGGCCAAAGCTTCACTCATTCCTGACATGGACTTCTGCCTAGGACCGCGAAAGCGTTGGATGGGTGGATCGGTACCGACAAACGCGCTTCTGTTGACCAATCCAACCTAACGTCTCCGCACTGACCAGCAGTCCCGAAAAGTCGGGTTTCTATGAGCAGGTCATTCACGTCAAGGGTTTTTCTGTTCTTCTTTCCTAGCGTTTTAGTCTCTCCTGTTGTTCTGTTGTAGTTGGTCCTCCTATTGTTCTCCACCGTGTTTCTATTCGCACTTTGGTGAGCCGCTCGAGGCTCTGTGTCGGTTGGGGTCAGAAGGAGAAGTCGATGCTGCCAGTTTTCGGTCGGCCTCGTTCAGGGCCCAACCCGACACGCAGTCATCGGGACGCGGGGTAGTCGCAACAGTTAGACATGATCTCCTTCCTCAGGTTGCTACTTGATAGAACGGGATGTACGGCTCCTGGGTGATCCAGATGCGATGAAGCAGTACTGCCAGCTTGCGAGCGACGGCGACGATGGCCCGATTGCGGGACTGCTTGCCTCCGCGCGAGGCCAGGTGCAGATCCGACTGTTGTAAGGTCGAATCTCTCCCATGTGGACCGAGCACATGGTTGGCACACTCGACCAGCAGAGTACGTAAGTAGATGTTGGCAGTAGGGATGGGCCAGTTCACTCATGATCCCACCGTATTCAAGCATGCTTGTACATGCAATGAACCTGGGGGATAATTTGGTACACGTCGCTCACGAGTCACAGGGACTCGCCCCAACGATATTAGGAGACTCCATGCTTCGCTTACTCGTAACCCTTCTCCTGCTCAGCAGCTTCAATTCTGCACAAGAGAGTCATTCGGCAGCATCGGCGACCGAGCCGGAGGCTGCGTCCGACCTTCCAGTGTGGTCGACTACTCTGACGCAGCCCAACAGGTATATCTCGGCACACGGGATTCGAGGCTTCGCTGGTGGGTACTCTGAAGATGGTCTGGAATTCTGGAGTTTTCCCTTACAGCTCGTATCCGGATATCACCTGAGCTTCGTGCTGCCCAAAGCTCCCTCTATTTCTGCGATCACTATGCTCACGTCAGTCGAGATCGATCCCCTTGGTGTGACCCGTATCTACACTGCACCGGACTTCTGCGTTCGGGAACGTATTGCGACGCATGCGAAGGACCCAGGTGTTCTCGTCCGTTTTACCGTGGAAGGTCGCAGCGATCTTCATATTCAAGTTCACTTTCAGCCGTCGCTCAATTTGATGTGGCCAGCTGGCATCGGCGGGCAGGAAACCTCGTGGGATCAGGATGCGCGAGGCTTCCTTTTGAGCGAACCTACGCAGCAGTTCCGAGCACTCATTTCGTCACCCGAGGCAACAGAGCACAGTGAAGTGAATAATGATCGCCGCGGTAGCGATTTCAATCGTTCCACCACTCTCACACTCGAACCGAAACCTTGTGCTGGCGGCCAATGCGCGACTCTGGTGTTTGCGGGGCAAAGTGAAAAGGAGGATGAGGTGCATGCGACAGCAGCTTCTTTGCTGCGTGTGTCCGACGATTCTGCGATTGACGACGGGAAGCGCTTTAGCTCGTCGGAGATCGTAAAGGTCACTACGCCTAATGCTGAGGCGAATCGTGCGATCCAGTGGGCGCAGATAGCGTTGGAGCAGGCCTGGACGTGCAATGCGCGTCTCGGCTGCGCTGTGGTCGCCGGCTATGGGCCTTCGCACAGTTCGCGCCGTCCACAGTACGCCTGGCCCTTCGCTGGAGATGGTCTGTTGGCAGCGGAGGCGCTGTTGCATGAGGGTAACTACAAGCGGGCCGCTGACGAACTCGACTTTCTCTACCGGTATCAAAAGCCGGACGACGGCATGATGTGGCACGAGATCTCTCAAAGTGCAGGCTTTCTGAACTGGGCGAAGGACTATCCTTACATGTATGTTCACGTCGACATAACCTTCGATTTTCTGACGGAGCTTGCCGAATACGACCGGATCAGCGGGGATCAAGCTTTCCTCTCCCGGCACTGGCCCGCAACCTTGAAAGCTTATCAATACTGCCTCTCCACGCTGGATAAGAGCGACGGCCTGCCGCGCGTACCGGCAGACAAGATGAGTGGCAATGAGCAGGATCGCCTCACAGACGAACTGACGCTCTCTGCATCCTGGGTGAGTGCAGCCCATGCCATGTTTGAACTTGCTGCGTCAATGCACGATGAGGCACTGAGTCGGCAGGCGGAGTCGGCGAGTCTCCGCGCCCGGGAGAGCATCCGATCGCGATACTGGGATTCCACTGCGCGGCGCTGGGTTAGCGGCTTTACCCGCTCCGGGACGGCGACGGAGAGGACGTCCGCAGCGGATCTGGCGGCTATTGCTTCCGGCGCTTCGACACCGGAACAGACATCAGCAACTCTGGACCTGCTTGCGACGCCACCTTATTTGACTCCGTGGGGATTACGCAGTAAGCCAACCACGGCTCCGGATTACGATCCGACCGGATATGCGAAAGGGAGTGTGTGGGCCTTCAGTACGGCTGGGGCGGCCGAGATGATGTGGCGGGCTCATCGGCCAGACGCTGCAAACACTTTGTGGCAGAGTCTCGTGCCTTGGGAGTCAGTCGATTCACTTGGTCACATGCATGAAGTGATGTCCGGCAGTTTTTTTACGCCGCAGCGCGAATCTGTGCCGGAACAGACCTGGTCCTCATCAGCATTTCTTTCCGCAGCGATTCACGGCATGCTGGGGCTGGAATCCGAAGGACGGAAGAACGTGCTGCATTTCGAGCCACAGGTCCCTACCTCCTGGCATTCATTGCATGTCGAACATGTCCGCGTCGGCAACAGCGTTGTTGATTTTAGCTGGCATTCAGAGAACGGACATTTCACTTTGGATATGCGTAATGCAGGTCCCGTGTTTCATCTCAGTTGGACACAGGCCAGAACAGGCAAGGATGGGATTGCTCCTGCCTCGCTTGAGCGCGATATTCCGACAGGCAACACGCACTTGAGCATACCCTGAGATGGACATAACCAGATGGTAAGCAGCAACTCCAAAACGATGTCCGGGAACCATTTTGAGCATTTTTACACCAGGCGGTTGGCGGACGACTCCCCGCGTAGCTTGGAGGGCTGTGGCGTTCATGCTGTCTGATTCAGCGATTGACCTCAGGCCGTTGCTCTGCGCTTCTTAGGATTAGGCCAGCATTGTCGGCTCAGCGAAGGTTGATCACTTGACGGCCAAGCTTGTTGCTCGGAAACTACTCAAACGTCAGCCCTGTAGCTTTAGTACTGGGAAAGTCGGCTAATGAGATGGTCCGCCGTTGATCCTTCCCCCGTTGAGGGAGCATTGTGGTGGCAACTTCTGATCGGAGGATCATCGACATGCAGATTGCGTCCATTGGCATTGACCTGGGTAAGACAACGTTTTACCCTGTGGCACTTGGACCTGCTGGGCAGGTTCTAGTGCGTAGGAAGTTCTCGCAGAAGCAGTTGCTGACTTATACGGCCAACCTAATCAGCTCTCTGATGGGATTGGAAGCTTGTTCGGGGGCGCATTGTCTGGGCCGAGCCCTTCGAGCACAGGGTCATGACGTCCGGCTGATCCCTGCGCAGTTCGTTAGGCCATTCGTGAAGTCCAACAAAAACGACTTCCTGGATGCTGAAGCCATCGCGGAAGCAGTAGCTCGGCAGAACATGCGCTTCGTCCCGATCAAGACCGATGACCAGCTGGACCTGCAGGCGATCCACCGTGTCCGGGATCGGCTTATCGCATGCCGAACAGCCGTCATTAACCAACTCAGGGCCTTCCTACTCGAACGCGGCATGACCTTTGCCAAGAGCCCAGCGAAGCTGAAGCTGGCCATGCCAGAGATCCTCGAGAACGCCGACTCGAACCTGACCCCTCGTATGCGCAACCTGGTCGCCGACCTCTGGACGGAGTGGAAGAGCCTGGACCAGCAGATCAGGGCATCCGACCTCGAGGTCGAACAGATCGCCACGTCCGATTCCGGCCTGCCATCGCTTGCGCTCGATCCCGGGGATCGGTCCCTTGATCGCCACCGCCATCGTTGCGGCCATCGGCAACGGAGCCGCTTTTCGCAAGGGCCGGAGTTTGCGGCCTTCGTGGGCCTTGTTCCACGACAGCACTCGACCGGCGGCAAGGCACGACTGATGGGCATCAGCAAGCGCGGCAACTCCTACCTTCGCAAGCTCCTCATCCACGGTGCGCGTGCGGCTGTCGTGCGCATGAAGCCGGAACGTGCCCCCTTCGGAGGCTGGCTGAACGGACTGGAGCAGAGAGCGCCTCGTAACGTCGTCGTTACCGCTACCGCCAACAAGTTGGCCCGGATCGCCTGGGCTGTCCTATCCAGTGGAGACCCGTACAGGCCGCTCACGATAGCCACTACCGCCTGATCAACAACAGATAACCCGCGCGGGATGCAGCTGCGTCCCCAGACACAACCCAAGCTTCCCACCGAGGTCTGCACCAGAACAGCGAAGACGAACGAACAGTCACAACGGCGTGCCTGAAATCTGCTTCCCACAATGGTCTTCACGGCCGTTCGGCTTATAAGAACAGGCACGCGCGAAACTCATCACGGCCAGGAGAACACTCTCCACAAAAAGGCCGGATACATTGACGCAGACTGCTCTCGCCCATCCGCTTTTCTCTTGCAGTCGTGCGGCGGACCATACATTGTGGAACGTGGT
>WNGJ01006901.1_pt1 | contig 12069 bp, 11 predicted proteins | sample 5400611 | NCBI WGS metagenome assembly WNGJ01 (sample SAMN13153375, study PRJNA577476) | soil metagenome | isolation source: 40 cm soil or saprolite under Garry oak tree replicate 1 | place: USA:California | collected 2016-06-15 | reverse complement strand
GTAGATGAGGCGTACGAATATTTACGGTCGAAAGGTGTTGCCGTAGAAAAGCCGGTGATACGCGACTACGGGATGAAACAGTTGACCGTGATCGATCCCGACGGATATGGGCTGTGCTTTCAGCATCCGGAGAAGGCCGCTTAGGTGCAAGGCCGGCGGCCCTGCAGCTTGGAGTTCCTGCTAGACTGATCAGGTAGCGATTCCGTCGTTTTCCGCATCAAACTAACTGTGTACCCACAACTAGTGCATTTCGGGCGCTTTTTTCTGCCGACCTACGGCTTTCTCGTTGCTCTCGGCGTCCTCATCGGCCTCTGGATCAGCGTGCGCAATTCGCAGAAGCTGGGAATAGATCCGGAAGAAGCATGGAACCTGGGCATTCTGGTTGTTCTGTGCGGGATTGTGGGCGCGAAGGTACTCTACATCATCAATGATTGGAGCATCTATGCGGCGAATCCACGCGAGATTTTCAGCATTAGCACGCTACAGGCCGGCGGAGTTTTTTCAGGTGGACTGATCGCGGCATTCGCTGCCGCGGCCTGGTACGTGCGCAAGCATCACATGCCCGCGCTGGGAACTTGCGATGCCTTTGCTCCGGGCCTGGCGCTCGGACATGCGATTGGGCGCATCGGGTGCTTCGCAGCCGGATGCTGCTACGGCAAACAGACTCATCATTTGTGGGGGGTGGTCTTCACCAATCCATTGGCGAATCGGATTACGGGAACGCCATTGAACGTGCCGCTGGAGCCCACTCAACTTTTCGAGTCGGCGGTCGAACTGGCGAATTTCTTCTTTCTGATGTGGTTGCTGAAGCGTCGAAAGTTTGACGGGCAGGTCTTTGGCGCCTTCCTGTTCATCTACGGAATTGCGCGTTTCTTCCTCGAGTATTTGCGTGACGATCCGGGGCGCGGGTCGGTGTTCGGCGGTGCCATGAGCGGAACGCAGTTGATTGCGATAGGCCTGGTGATCGCCGGTGGACTGATCTGGTGGTGGCGTCCAGGGTCAAAGACATTGCCAGCGCAGGCGGTGGGAGCGACGCGGTAGTCAACTCAGAATTACTGGTGGAATGACGATTTCAGCAAGTACCCGCATAAGTTTCCATTTTGCGGACGATTCGGTCCAGTCTGGCCGGATGTTCTCGTGCCCTTGCCAATGCCTCACGAGTTGCGACGGAACACATCTGATCGTCGAAATCCGGAACTAACCCACCCAGACGCGAAGGCACACCTGATGTAAACCATCACGCGAGTGATCAATGCCACGCGCTGAACCGTCTTGCAAGACAGTGTGTAGTATTCTCCAGCGAATGCCCGAAGGGTTCCCCATCCTTATTTCCGTTGTGCCTGAAGATGCCGGCAAGCGGCTGGATCAGTTTCTTGCTGCACGGCTTGAAGCTGTGAGCCGAGCGCGGGTGCAGGAACTGATCTCTGAAGAGAAAGTTTTGGTAAACGACGCCGCCGCTAAAGCCTCGCTCAAGCTTCACGGCGGCGAGCGCATCAGCGTGCTGGGAGAAGCTCAGCGACCGCCGCTACGAGCAATGGCCGAAGATATCCCGCTCGACATTGTCTACGAGGATGACGATCTTGCGGTCATTAACAAGCCTGCCGGAATGATGGTTCACGTGGGGGCTGGGGCCACCGAAGACAAACGCAATCGGGGGACGCTGGTGAATGCACTGCTTCATCACTTCGCCCGCCTCTCCGGCGTCGGCGGAGAGTTGCGGCCGGGCATTGTGCATCGTCTCGACAAAGAGACCAGCGGATTGATCGTGGTGGCCAAGAATGATGAGGCGCATCGCAAGCTGGCGGCACAATTTGCTCGTCGCGAAGTGCAGAAGGCTTATGTGGCCTTGGTGCACGGACGGGTTAAGGCGGAGCGGGGAACGGTCTCCAAAGACATAAGCCGCGATCCTGTGCGGAGAATTCGAATGACCACACGGCTGTCCAGCGGGCGGCAAGCGATCACGCATTACCGAGTGGCTCGACGTATAGAAACCGCGTTCGGCAAATTCACTCTACTCGAAGTGAAAATCGAGACCGGCAGGACGCATCAGATTCGCGTGCACTTGGCTTCGCTCGGTTACCCGGTTGTGGGGGATGCCACGTACGGAGCGCCCCGGCAGATACGCGGCCCTGCGGGAGCAATGTCATTACGGCGGAATTTTTTGCATGCAGCGGAACTGGAGTTGCGGCATCCCCGGACCGGTGAAAATATGGGATTGAAGAGCGAACTGCCGGAGGAGTTGCGGGAGTTTTTAGCAAAGCTGACCGGGAAGTAGCAACGCCATCAAAGCCTATCGAGAATGCGGAAGACATGGGCTTTTGCGCGCTTTCCAACTGTCAGCCTGCATTCAGTCGCCGCCGTGGCACAGAGCGAAGATCGGCAGGGAATCGGGATGGTGCGGCTGCGGATATAATGGGGCTGGATGAAGCACTTTTGGCAAAAGGCCTTTCGGAATAAGGCCCTTGGGCTTGTCTTTGTTGCTTTTGCCCTCGGCCTGCCAATGGGGTCCGCAGTGGCCTCTCAGTCGACTAGTCCCCTGCAGGATTCGCAAGCACCGCCGGCCCCGGCAAGCGCAGAGGAGAAGCCAGCGCAGCAACCCTCTGCTGCAAGCACGCAGGAACAAACGCGTCCCGCAGAATCAGAGATTCCCAAGATCCGGACCACCACCAACGAAGTGAATGTAGTGTTTACTGTGACCGACAAGCACGGGCGGCACATAACTGACTTGAAGCAAACTGACTTCCGAGTGGTAGATGATAAAAAGCCCGTCGAAGAAGTGCGCAGCTTTCACAATGAAACCAACCTCCCGCTGCAGGTCGGCTTGCTGATTGACGCGAGCAATTCGGTGCGTGACCGCTTTAAGTTCGAGCAGCAAGCGGCAATTGAGTTTTTGAGCCAGACGGTGCGTCCCCGGTATGATCTGGCCGTGGTGATCGGATTTGACGACACCCCGGATGTCACCCAGGATTTCACCGACAATACAGAAGCCTTGGCGCGCGGAGTGCGTGAACTGCGTCCGGGTGGCGGGACGGCTCTATTCGATGCCTTGTTCTACACGTGCCGCGACAAGCTGATGAAGGTGCCGCATACCGGACCCACACGTCGGGCGATCATTCTGGTGAGCGACGGCGACGACACTCACAGTCATGTAACCCGCGAGGAGGCCATTGAGATGGCGGAGCGGGCTGATGTGATCGTGTACACCATCAGCACTAACGTCAGCGGAACCAAGGGCACGGGCGACAAAGTGTTGGAGCGCATTGCCGACGCTACCGGGGGCCGAGCATTCTTTCCATTTCAAATGCGCGATGTGGCCAACGCATTTGGCGAAATCCAACTGGAGTTGCGCAGCCAGTATGCCCTCTCCTACAGGCCGGCAGACTTTAAAGCAGACGGCCACTTCCGTACAATCGAAATCGTGGCCAATGATCACAAGAATTTGCGGGTAAAGGCTCGGCGAGGGTACTACGCACCAGCGCAGTAGGCAGCCTGCGTGTGCAGGCTTCCACCAACCTATCCAACGCAGGACAGTTCGGGCAGGCCATTTCGCGACCAAGTAAGTCATGCCAGGATATTCAGGCACTCCGCTTCCGAAAAAACTGGGGATCAAGGAAGGCTTCCGCGTTTGCCTGGTAGATGCCCCGGCCGACGTCCGTGCTGAATTAAAAGCGGAGTTGGCGAAGTGCGAGGTTCCAAGGCGCGGTCCTATCGACTTTGCGATGGTTTTCACGAAGTCGAAGGGCGCATTGCCCAAAGCATTTGCGCAGGTCGCTGAACAGCTGGCTTCAGCGGGAATGCTGTGGGTGAGTTGGCCCAAGAAAACCTCCGGCATGGCAACGGATGTCGACGAAAATGTGGTCCGTGCCATCGGGCTGGCTGCTGGCTTGGTAGATGTGAAGGTTTGCGCGGTGACGGAGATCTGGTCAGGGTTAAAGTTCGTGAGGCGGCTGAAAGATCGGGAGAAAAGCCCGTAGTCCCCCCACTCGATGCGTACCCAAAATGGGGATAGCATTTCCGGCGGTAGGCTACTCCACCGTGCCGGGGTCACTCTTCAAGCTGCAAAAACTGGTTGGTTCTGGCAACGTCGGAGTGGCCCCATGGTCTGCGGCGTCCGGGGACTGAGGCCGCCGGACTTACGCTCTGAAACCGGTTAGTTCCAGAACGCGAGCGGTGGCCCGGAAAAATCTACGCCGTTCTCGATCCCGTGACGAGGTGCACCACGAAGGCTACGACGGCGAACAGCAGCAGCAGATGAATCAAGCCGCTGGCCACGTGAAACATTAGGAAGCCGCCTGCCCACAGCAGGAGCAGTAACAGTGCAATCACCATGAACGGTCCGAATCTCATTTTGCCTCCAGTAAATTCCGTACCGTGATTCCACACTCACGGCGAGCAATTCTTTTCGTGTATAAGCCAGCGGGGGATGGCGGGCTATCCGCAGAACTCTGTAAATTGTTGCCCCCGAACAAGTACATGGGCTGCCGCAAAGCGGGACGTGGAACGGCAGGATCCCGGAGTTTTTTGGTTTCGGGAGGATTCTGGAATAGATGCCTGGATTGTCCGCTTTGATTGGAGAGCAGTAAAAGTTGTACAAAGGAAACCATGATAAGAGTCGGCTTGATCGGCTTCGGCCTGGCGGGACAAGCGTTTCACGCCCCGGTTATCCAAGCGGTTGAGGGAATGGAACTCGCGTGCATCCTTGAGCGCAGGACATCGCACGCCCGAGAGAAATATCCGGATGTGCGGTTGGCGCGAACCATGGACGAAGTTCTATCCGATGCCAGCATCCTGCTGTGCGTTGTGGCCACTCCGAATGACTCGCACTTCGAACTAGCGCGGGAATGTTTGGCCGCGGGGAGGCACGTGGTTGTGGACAAGCCCTTCGCTCCGACGCTGGCCGGGGCCGAAGAGCTGGTGCGACTGGCGGCAAAGGCTGGACGGCTGATTACCGTTTATCAGGACCGGCGGTGGGATGGCGAATTCCAGACACTGAGGAAGATAGTACACTCGGGTACGCTCGGGGAGATCGCAGAATACGAGGCACGCTTTGACCGCTTCCGTCCGCAGCCGAAAGCAAACGCGTGGCGCGAGCGCAAGGATCAACCGGGAGCCGGCGTGTTGTGGGATCTGGGACCGCACCTGATCGATCAGGCTCTGGTTTTATTCGGTGAGCCACAATCGATTGTGGCCTCGGCATTTTGCCAGCGCGCCACATCGGAGGTGGACGATGCCTTCGATGTTTGCATGGAGTATCCAGGGCTGCGGGCAATGTTGCGGGCACGCATAATCGCGTTTGCGCCCGGCCCCCATTTGTTGATCCACGGAACGAAGGGATCATTGGTGAAGTATGGAATGGATCCGCAGGAGGAACGGCTGCGTGCAGGGAAGTTTCCTGAGGGCAAGGATTGGGGCGCCGACTGGGGAGAGGAGCCTGAGGAGCAATGGGGGACCCTGAGCATCGCGGGGGAAGCAAGTAAGAAAGTAAAGACGGAGCGCGGAGATTATCGCGGATTTTATGCCAACATCCGAGATGCGATTGAGAAGGGTTTCGCGCTAGACGTGACCCCTGAACAGGCGCTGCGAACCCTGCGCGCGATTGTGCTGGCGCACAAGAGTAGCGCCGAGGGCCGGCGCGTGGGTTGGGGAGAAACGCCGGAGTAGGAGACTGTCGATAGAGGCCCGGCATGAGTTTTTCAGTAGTCGGTGCACGATCAGCGCGCCGCCGTGTTGAGTTCAGTAACCACCCGTCGAGTGTCTCGCTGCGCGAGTGCAGCCTGTTGCAATTTGAAGAAAGCCCGCGGAATGCGTGCGAGTGTAATCGGAATGTAGTCACCGGCCGTCTTGCCGCACGCCAAACCCAACCACTTCAGATTTCTCGAGCAACAAAGATGGAATGCGCCGTTGAGTCGCGAGTCTCCAGTTCGCGATCACTGGGTCCCGACCGCCCCAGTGAGTTCGCACTTTCGGCAGGCGATCTGACCGGCGCACTTCCTCGCCATCTTTCAGGAATGTTTCATGTTGCTGTGATAATGATCTCAGTATCTCCGCGCTGTTGAATCGATAAGACCTCGGCAGTAGGTAAGGCTCCAAGGCGCTTGCATGAGACTTCACTCCTTTTGGACCCTGGTCGCGGCAGTGAGCTTTTCCTCAGCCGTGCTCTTTGCCCAAATTCTCGACCGCCCGGCCCGCCCCTCAGCGGCGACGCTCTCCGAAGATGCGCCACCCAAGGTGCCTGCTTCATCTCTTGCCGGAACTGTTTTCGATGCCTCCGGCGCTGCTATAGCCCAAGCTCAGGTATCGCTGCTTGCCTCTGGTGATAAAGCTGTCGCCCAGACGACCACCGACAGCGCCGGGTCTTTCCATTTCGACAACGTTGCACCCGGCAATTACATCCTCGAGTTTCACGCCGAAGGTTTCCGCGACACCCGCGTCAACACAACCCTGGCAGCCAGGCGCCGGTCTCCTCTTCGCGTGACTCTACAGATTGCGGTTCGAAGCGAAACGGTCACCGTCGCTACCGGAATTTCTGTCCCCTTCGTCAGTACCGAGAGTTCGGAAAACCAGAACGCCACCCTCATCGATCGCAACGCGCTCGACCGCGTCCCCGTCTTCGACCAGGACTACGTCACGACTATGTCCCGCTTTCTTGACGATAATGCGACGGGAACCAACGGGGTCACGCTCGTGGTCAATGGCATCGAGGCCAACGGACCCGGCGTTACTCCTTCGGCCGTCCAGGAAGTGAAAATCAATAACAACCCTTACTCCGCGCGCTTCTCGCGCCCCGGCCGCGCCCGTCTGGAAATCGTCACCAAGAGCGGAACTCCGTCCTATCATGGCTCACTAAACTTTCTGTTTCGCGACTCTGTCTTCGACGCACGCAATGCTTTTGCCATCGCCAAGCCTCCCGAGCGCCGCCAGTACTACGAAGGCTCAGTCACCGGACCCATCGGCCAAAGCAAGCGCACCAGCTTCCTGCTCGCGCTCGATGAAGACCTGCAAGACCAGCAGGCCATCATCGATCCCGAAGCCGTCGCCGCCGCCGAGTCGCTGGGTCTCGGCCCGGTCTCGCAGACCATTCCCAATCCCACTCATCACTTCTTCGGCTCAGGACGCATCTTCCACGACCTCTCTAACGGAGACCAGTTCTGGATCGGCTATTCCTACGAACACCGCTCGGTAAAAAATCAATCCGTCGGTGGGACCATTCTCCCCAGCGCCGGCACCGACACGCGTTTTCTTGAGCACGAAGTCAATGTCAGCCATCTGCACCAGTTCTCGCCTCACTGGCTGAACCAGTTGAGGTTTCTTTTCGGCCACTATGACAACTCCGTGAGCAGCATCGGTGTCGATCCTCAGCTCACGGTGTCTGGACTGTTCACTGCCGGCGGTGCACAAGCCGATTCGCGCCGCACCGAATATCACTTTGACGGAACAGACTTTGCCACCTACGCCAGCGGCAAGCACCAGCTCAGCTTTGGCATTGACATTCCCGACATTAGCCGCCGTGGACTCGACGACTTCACCAACCGCGCGGGCACTTACACTTTCGCCAGCAGCACCGATTTCGCCGCAGGCACTCCCACCACCTACGTACTGCAAGCGGGCCGTGGCCACCTAGTTTTTCTGGAAAGGGTTATCTGTGCATTCGTTGAGGACAACATCCGTCTGGCACCGAATTTTTCTCTATACCTTGGTGTCCGCTACTACTCGCAGAATTACTTCCATGATGTTCCCACCGACTTCGCTCCGCGCGTCGGCTTCGCGTACGCTCCCACCGCGAACAGCAAGACCGTCATTCGCGGTGGCGCTGGAGTCTTCTACGATCGCACCGGCCCGGGCCCCATCGGCGACTTGCTCCACTTCAACGGCGTGAACCTGCTGCGCTTCATCGTCGATCAGCCGTTGGTTTCATATCCGATCAACCCCGGCGTGCTGTCGCGGGTGCCCACCAGCCTGGTTACACTCGATCCGCGCCTCCGCATCCCCTACACCCTCCAGTACAGCATTGGAATCGAGCGGCAAGTCACGGCCAAGAGTACGGCAAGCGCCGTCTACATCGGCAATCGCGGCATCAATTCTTTCCGTTCGGTCGATGCCAACGCGCCGGTGCTGGTAGCCGGAAACTACGTGCGCCCCAACCCAACCGTCGGCCAGGTCCGCCAGATTCAGTCCGAGGGATACCTCAAGGGCAACGCCCTGGAACTCACCTTCCGCGGCAAGCCGAGCAAGTATTTTGCGGGGCAAGTTCAATACACACTCAGCCGCACCGACAACAACACCAGCGGCATCACCTTCTTTCCCGTCAACAGCTACAATCCCTCCGCCGACTGGGGACGTTCCGACAATGACCGTCTTCACAAGTTCGACCTGCTTGCCTCCAGCCAGCCAACCCGCTTCTTCACGCTGGGGGTCGGTCTTTCCCTTTACTCGGGCAAGCCGGTCACGATCACTACTGGCGCCGACAACAATCACGACGGCATCATCAACGACCGTCCCGCCGTCGTTCCCCGCAACACCATGCACGGTCCCGGCCTGATCGGTCTGGACCTCAACCTTTCCCACGACTTCCCTCTCTCGAAACAGAAGAAAGAAGCCAAGGTCATTTCCGTCTCGCTGAATTCGTTCAACGTTCTGAACCACCCTAATTACATTACGTATATCGGAACAATTTCCTCTCCTCTGTTCGGAAGGCCGGTAGCCGCTCAACCTCCGCGCCGCATGCAGTTCGACGTGCAGTTTAAGTTCTGACTCAGTGATGCGGTTCCAGCCTGAAGGTTCGATCAATTGAGATTACACACGGCCAGCTGGTTTTGAACGCCCCAGTGTTGGCGAAGGCGAGATCTAGGGCGGGGATAAGGGAGAAATCAGGGGTTCAGTGGCTTCGTGGAAACTGCCGGCGTTCCAGGTTCGCAACCTGATCCTCGATCATGTTGAGTAGCACGTGGATGTTTAGCATGCGTTCACGCAGCCTCTCGGGATCATTTTCCCGGGCTATTTGTTCCCTCAAATCGCGTAAAGCTGCGGACCCCGACTCGCGGGACATTTAGCTACTTTTAGGCAGAAGATCAAAGGGGGCGCACCAGATGATAACGTTAGGAAAGACCAACCTGGGTCACGCCCACACAACAAAGTAAGTCAACGGCAATCTAAGTTACTCTGAGTATCCGACGGAAAGTCAGGCTCCCCCGCCATCCTAATTCGAACCTGCAGCTCGTTGAGTTGTCTTTAACTTCTCAAGAGAACGTGCTCGCGAGGTTCCGCCGTCGAGGCGCCCCCCGAGAACTGCGCAGAAAGTCCACACCACGCAAGCTCATCGCGGTGGCGCCGGTCATCACTTTTTGAAACGCAGCCTGGAAACGATCCATTTCCGCGCGGGTACCCACCGTGATGCGAACACAGGTAGGCCACACCGGCCAGATGCGCCCGATGCTGACATGCTGCCGCGCCATCGCCTCGATCACTTCCTTGCCCGGACGCTTCGTATCTAGCATGAAGCAGTTAGACTCTGACGGTACATACGAGTAGTGGCTGCGGTCGAGCCAATCGAATGTTCCCTGACGAACGCTGGCGTTGATGCGCTTGCGTTCGGAACCCAAGCGCGGGTCCTTGAGGCTGGCTGACGCGGCAACCACGGCAGTGATGGGCATGAAGTTCCAGCCGGAGCGGTGCATGATTTTTTCGAGCAGCTCCGGGCGCGCAACGGCGAATCCGCAGCGCAGACCGGCCATTCCGTAAATTTTCGAAAAGGTTCGTAGCACGATCACGTCTTTGCCGGCTTTGACGAGATCAATAGCAGAGGTCGTATCAGCGAAATGTATGTAGGCTTCGTCGACCATTACAACAGAGCCTTTGGGTTTGTTTTCGACAAGGTACTCGATGTCAGAGTGTGGCGTGACCGTGCCTGTTGGATTGTTGGGCGAGCAAATGTAGAAGAGTCCGGCGTCGGGCGCCGCGGCGAGCATGGCCTTGACGTCATGAGCATAGGTTTTGGTAAGAGGAACTTTCACCACCCGGGCTTGGGCGGCCTCTGCCGCGAACATACCAGCTTCGTAACCGGGATCGGCAGTGACGTAGCTGTTCTGCGGCGAAGTGAACGCGATGACCGCGAAACGAAGGGCCGGGCTGGAGCCGGCAAATGCGCGAACGTAATCGGGAGCCAGGCCTTCCATCTGCGCGAACGTGTTAACCAGGTCTTCTGTCAAACCGTCGGAGTAGCGACCACCCATCGGGATAATCGCGGCGAGGGCGTCACGTGCGGGCTGGCTGGGGCCAAGCGGATTTTCATTAGCGTCGATGAAGACCGCATCTTTGTCGTTGGCGAGCGGCTTGGGGCGATTGGCCGCGGCTAACAGGGGCTCGGTCATTATGCTGAAAGCGGCAGCCGCGGAAGCAGCGCCTGACAGATGCAGAAAAGATCGCCGGGAAAAAGGCGAGAGATTGGTCGGCGGCATGAAATCTCCTCCAGGGTAGCTTAACCCAACCGATGGCAGCGCCGCAGAAAAGAGTCCGCCCAGGATGGCAGGCCCCTGACTCCGCTGGCGTGCACCGGTTGTGCGACTTTCGCTCAGAATGGGCTCGATCAAGCCCCGCGCGGTATGGGGATTTCTACTGGCCGGTACCGGTTACCGCCAACGTTTCCCCACTTGGATGCTGCGTCCGTTAACTGCGATGGCGCTCGCGCGTGTGCCGACTGCGCGGGGAGGGAAGATGACCGTGAAAGGTGCACTTGGCGTGAGCGTTGAGCGCGCCCCTGCAAGGAGTGACTACCACTCGCCACAGCGGCAAAATCGGCGCTTCCAGCGATGACTGGTCACACCGGGTTTAACTAATTCCCCTCATGGCTGGTGGCGTAGTAACCCGCGCGCGACTGGATTTTGTAGCTCTGCTTCGATTTGATTTCAAGCTTACGATAGCTGCCGTCGAGCTTGTCGTTGGTTGACGTGTAGCCGATGTTGTACTGGCTTCGGAGTTCGTTGGCAATCTGGTCGAACGCTTCTTTCAGTTTCTCGAACTTGTTGCCCACGTTGATGACGCGTCCTCCGGTTTGCTCGGTCAGCTTTCGCATTTCTCCTTCCCCGTTGTAAGACATGCCCATGCTGAAGTATGAGCCGCGGTCGGCGCACAGCAGCACGTAGACAATCGAATCGGATTTCTGTGCGGCCTCGATGGCGTCCTTGATCTTGAGCTTGCTGCCTTCGTCCTGGCCATCGGTGAGCAAGATCATGGCCTTGCGCCCGATTTCTTTGGCGAGCATGTCGTGGGATGAGAGATAGACCGCGTCATAGAGCACCGTTCCGGCCGGATTCCGGTTAGGAATAGGTCCACCGCCGATTCCCGGGATTCCTCCGCTTGCATGGTCCACGTTAATCTTTGCTTTGTTGAGGGCGGCCTTCAGCCGATGAACATCGTTGGTATAGTCTTGGAGGAGTTCGGTGTCGATGTCGAAACTGATGACGAAAGCCTCATCCTTATCGCGGAGAATCTGACTAAGAAAAGAGCCGCCCACCTGCTTCTCCATGTCGAGCACATTCTGCTGGCTGCCGCTTGAATCAATGAGGATGCCGAGGGTTAGCGGCAGATTCGACTCCGCTGAGAAGTATTTTATGGTTTGCGGTTTGCCGTCCTCGAAAATCTCGAAGTCATCCTTGGTCAGGTTGGGAATCAGCGCGCCCTTCTTGTCTTTCACATTGAAGAAAAGCTGGACGACCTTGACGTTGACTTTGAGCGTCTCCGTGGGCCCCTGCTGGTCGCCGGATGAGTCGTTTTTCTGGTCTGGCTTTTGTGCTGGGGTCTGGGCGGACGACGATCCCGTCCGGGCGAGGACAGCAGGTGCGACCGCCAGCAAAGCCAGCACGAACCCCAAGCATGAGAATGAAAGTAGCTTTGAAATCGAGCTGCGCATCAAATCACTGCTGGGCATTGGGGAGTCCCTTTGGGATATTTGTTAGTCTATGCGTAGATACTTGGATGCAGCCTAGGTGCTCGCTTTGGCATCCGAAGGTTCGATAAAGATGTTTTTTCGGGGGCGGACGCGGGGGTTTGAATCCGCCCAAAACGAAAGGGATC
>WNGJ01006900.1_pt1 | contig 12070 bp, 10 predicted proteins | sample 5400611 | NCBI WGS metagenome assembly WNGJ01 (sample SAMN13153375, study PRJNA577476) | soil metagenome | isolation source: 40 cm soil or saprolite under Garry oak tree replicate 1 | place: USA:California | collected 2016-06-15 | reverse complement strand
GTCCGCCGCCTGCGGCTGGTCGAGCGCGAGCGGCTGCAGGTGCTGCTCGACGAGATCCAGCTGGCCGCGAGCGGCCGCGTCGACCCCGCATCGGGGGCGCGTTCGGGGCGGCTGATCGGCGCGGGGCAGGTGGTCCAGGGGCAATTCGCGGAAGCGCCGAACGCCAACTTCCGGGTGGACGCCGCGGTGGTGCGCGCCTCCGATGCGCAGGTGGCCGCCACCGGGTCGGGATCCGACCAGCTGCGCGCGCTGTTCGACATCGAAAAGCAGGTGGTGCTGCAGCTCCTCGATCGTATGGGCATCACCCTCACGCCGGCCGAGCAGGCGGCGATCAGCGAGCGCCCGACGCGCGACATCCAGGCGTTCCTCCTCTACAGTCGCGGCCTCGAGGCCCAGGATCGCGGCGACTTCCGCAGCGCCTCGCAATCGTTCCAGGCCGCAGCGCAGCGCGATCCGAGCTTCAGCGCCGCGCAGCAGCAGGCGTCCCAGAGTCAGAGCGCCGACGTCGCGACCGCTGCGCCGCCCAGCGACGTCGCCAGCGCCATGGCGCCTCCCGAGACGCCGCCGGGCGCCCCGCCGTCGGGGACGCTGGCGAACGCGCTCGAGGGCACGAACCCCACCGGCGGTGGGCTCGCCAGCTCCCTGCCGGGCGCCGGGCCCAGCACCGATGCGCTCCCGTCTCCCGCGCCGGGTCTCATCTGCGAGAGCGTGAGTTGTGACGGTCCCGCGCGCGCGGCGCTGATCGGGATCCTCCTCATCATCATCACCCGGCCGTAAGGGCAGCGATGCGCCTCGGCACGTTCGCGCTCTCCGCCGTCGTGGCCGCCGCGCCGGCGGGACTCCTCGCCCAAGGCAGCGACGCGCTTTACACGCGCCTGTCCGGTCTCAGCGGCTTCGAGTACCGCGGCTACTCGTTCGACCCCGGGATCTCCGTCAAGTCGGTCTCGCAGTGGAATCTGCCGCTCATCGTGGTGGCCCCCCTGGGGCGTCGCATGTCGGTGGACGTCACGACCCACGTCGTGAGCGGGCGAATTACGACCTACGCGGGCACGGCGGAGAAGCTCAGCGGCCTGAGCGACACGCAGCTGCGGCTCCTTTATACGGTCGGTCGCGACCGTCTCGTCGCGTCGCTCACCCTGAACCTGCCGACCGGCAAACACTCGGTCTCGACCAGCGACTTCCAGGTGGTCGGGGCGGTCGGGTCCACCTACCTCTCGTTCCCGGTGTCGAGTTACGGGACCGCCTTCGGCGCCACGGCGGGGGTCGCGTACGCCCGGCAGCTGAGCGGCTGGAACGTCGGGCTCTCGGGGGCCCTGCGCTTCACCGGCACCTACAGCCCGTTCACCGACCAGAGCGTGTCGTACAACCCCGGCTGGGAAACGCGCGTGCGCGGCGGCGCCGACCGCGTGATTGGCCGCAACGCGCGGCTGCTCCTCGGGCTCACGTTCAGCACGTTTTCCACCGACGTGTACACAGGCACGGGCACCCTCGTGGGCGGGACGTACGACCCGGGGTCGCGGTTCATCGGCGACCTGGCGTACGTGCGGGTCATCGGGCGCGGGACGCTGACGTTCGCGTCGTGGGACTACTACCGTCTTGTCGGGCACGCCGGCACGAGTGCGGTCCCCGAGACCAAGGAGAACGTGTTCAACGCCGAGCTGCGCTACGGGCGGCCGGTGGCGCCGCGGCTCGTCGTGGAGCCGCTCGTCGCGTTCCGCCAGTGGAGCCCCGCCGACTATCGCGGCGGCCGCCTCTATTCCGCGGGACTCGGCGCGCGCTACGGGGTGTCCGACCACCTGACGGTCCATTTCACCGGGCGTCTGGACACGGGATGGATCAATGCCGCCGTGCGCGGGCGCGCGGACCTGACGGGCACCGGGCTCACGCTGTGGCTGCGCTACCAGCGATAGGGAGGGACGGCGCCAGAATTCTTGACGGTCGGGAGGGTGGATTGTAGCTTGGCGCCACCTTCAACGTCAGGGCAGCGCGTTCCATGCCAGCCGAGCTCGGCGGGTCGCAGATCTCTTCGCTGCTCGAGGCCCTTCCCGGTATCGCCAGTGTGCTGCGCAGCCCGGTGGCGGACGCCATGGTCAAGGCGATCCGCGCGGCCGCCGGGCTGGGGGAGTTCGCGGTCGAAGATGCCGAAGAGCTGGTGCGGTACGCCGTTCGCCGCGGCCTGATCGGCCCGGAGGAAGGCGAGCGGGTGTTGGCTGAGGTGCAGCCGGCGTTGAAGGCGAAGCGCAAAGTGGCGCGCGGCGCCAAGCCCAAGGTCAGGCACAAGGCCGAGAAGAAGAAGAAGTCCCGCCGCTAAAGACCTACACCCGGAACTCCTTCACCAGCGCCCGCAGCTTCTCCGCTGCCTGCAGCAGGGTCCCGGCGGACGCGGCCATCTGCTCAGTCGACGCCCCCTGCTCCTCGGTCGCCGCCGTCACCTGCTCGGCGCTCGACGCGTGGCTCACCGCCCGGCCCCCGACGTCCTTCGCCTGCCCCCCCAGCTGCTCGGCTACGTCCCGGTTCTGCAGCGCCGACGCCCCCACCCGGGCCGCCGCCTGCTCCACCTGCTCCACCGCCGCAACGATCTCCGCCAGACCCCGCGCCGCTCCCTCCGCCACCGACTCCAGCCCCCGCACCTTCGCCGTGCCCGCCGCCATCGTCGCCGTGACGTCGTCCACCTGCTCGCGGATCACCGCCGTCGTGCTCGCCACGTCGGCCGCGGCGCGGGCGGCGTCGTCGGCGAGCTGCCGCACCTCTTCGGCCACGACCGCGAACCCAGTGCCGTGCTCGCCGGCCCGAGCCGCCTCGATCGCGGCGTTCAACGCCAGAAGATTGGTCTGCGACGAGATCCGCTTGATCAGTTCCACGAACGCGTCGATCGCCGTGCTCTGCTCGGCGAGCTGCGTGATCTGCGTGGACGTCGTCTGCACCACCTCGCGTACGTCGAGCAGGGCGCCGCTGGCCGCCTGGATGTCGCCCCGGTGGCGGTCGGCGACCGCGCGGATCTCTTCGCCGAGCTGGGCGAGGCGCGTGGCCGACTCGGCGATCTCGCCGGCGGCCTGCCGCAGGTGCTCGAGCGAGCGGCCCATGCCGTTCAGCTCGTTGCGCTGCTGCTCGGCCCCGCCCGAGATCTCCACCATCGCGCGCGCCACCTCCCCGCTCGACGCCGCCACCTGCTCGCTCGCCGCCGACAGGTCGCTCGCCGAGCTGGCGATGCGGTCCGCCTCGCCCACCACTTCGCCCACGATGCCGCGCAGCCGGTCGCCCATGATGCGCATCGCATCGGCCAGGATCCGGAACTCTCGCAGCATCCGCCCCGTGGTCACCGGGCGCAGGTCGCCGCCGCCGAACCGCTCCGCCGCCGTCACCAGCCGCGTGAGCGGGCCCCGGACCTCGCGCATCGTCCACGCCGCCACCATGACGCTCACGAGCGCCACCGCGAACAGCACGAGCACCAGCAGCGCCTGCCGCCGCGTGGCGCGCTCGCCGAGCCGCTGCGCCGCGGCGCCCGACCGCTGGGCCTGCCGGGCGCCAAGGTCCCGCACGAGACGCGTCAGCTCCTGGGCCGGGTCCCGCACCACCGCCGCCTGGGCGGCCGCGTCCCGCTCCCGCCCCAGGTCCTTCAGGGCGTGGGCGAGGGCGTAGTCCACCTGGATCGATGATTGCAGCTGCTTGATCCGGAACACCGTCACCCGGTCCTCGACGCTCAAGTCGGGCAGCTGCTCGAGCCCGCGCTCGAAGCGGAAGCCGTCGTCGGCCGCCTGCTGGAACGCCTGCTCGGCGTCCGGGGTCGGCGCGCTCAGGTAGCGCTCGGCCGCGCGAATCTCGTCGAACGCGCTCGTGATCAGCCCGTTGCCCATCTCGCTCGATTGCTCGAGCGAACCGAGCTCGTGCTCCAGGTCCCGGCGCATCTGCCCCAGCCACACCACGCCGAGCACGGCAGTGAGGAGCAGCCCCGCCAGCAGCCCGGCGAAGCCGAGCACCAGCAGGCCGGTGAGGCTCTCCTGCGGACGGTGCCAGGTCACGGCGCCCACTCCGTCACGAGGCGCCCGCCCCGCACGACCGCGATCGTGATCGGCTTGTCGGGGACGTCGCCCTTCTCGTTGAAGGCGATCCGCCCCGTGACCCCCTCGTACGCGGGCCGGCCCCGCCCCACCTGCGCCAGGTACTCCCGCAGCGCCGGGCGGGAGGCGCCGTTCTGCTCGATCGCCCGCGCCAGGAGCATCACGATGTCGTACGCCCCCGCGCCCCGGTGGTCCGGTCGCGCGCCACCGTTCGCGCGCGCGTACGCGGCGACGAAGCGGCCGTTGTCCTCCCCCGTCCGATCGGCGAGGTAAGTGAGCGAGACACGGACGCCCTCGGCTAGCGGGCCGTCGGCCTCGATCCCGACCAGCGCGTCACCACCCATCACGGGCCAGTGCAGGCCCAGCCCGCGCAGGTCACGCAGCACCGTCTCCGCCTCCAGGCGCTGCGTGGCCAGCACCAGGACGTCCACGCCGCCGCGCTGGCGCATGCGGGCCAGGTACGGTTCGGCGGTGTTGTGCGTGGAGAGGAACGGATCCTCCTCCAGGATGGTGCCGCCCAGGCGCGTGAACTCCGCGACGAAGGTGCGTCGCACCCCGCGGCCGTAATCGTCGTTCGTGTAGATCACCGCGGCGCGGGCCGCGCCCAGCCGCTGCCGCGCGAACCGCGCCAGCTGCGCGCCGTGCGCGAGGTCACTGGGACAGATCCGAAAGAACCACGGGGACAGCCCGGAGAGATCGGGGTTGGAGGCGGACGGTGAGATCATGGGGACCGGGCGCCGGGCGTTCGCGTACACCGCGAGCGCCGACCGGGTGGGCCCGCTCGAGAGGTGCCCGATCACCGCGACCACCTGGCTGCTGTCGGAGAGTTTCTTGGCGACTCGGACGGCGATGTCGTCCATGCCACTGTCGTCTACGAAGATCAGCCGCAGCGGCCGCCCTGCCACGCCGCCGCGTTCCCGGAGCTGCTGCTCTGCCAGCTGGGCGGCCAGTTTCATCGAGGCGCCCCGGGACTGAGAGAAGGGCCCCGCGACCCCGATGTAGATCGGCTCCCCGGCCCGGGAGCACGCCGCCAGCGACAGGGCGGCCAGGATGATGTAGCGTCGGTGCAGAATCCCCCCCTCCCGCGCGCGGTAGGTTAAGGCTTGCGCGGAGGAATCGCAACGTGTGTGGACATCGGCCCCTGCAGCGATAAGTTGCACGCGTGGACCCGTTGCGGAAGCTGTGTGGTTTCTCCGCCGCCCTGGAACGGTTGCTCGCCGCGCCGGATGAGCCCGCGTTCGAGACCGCGTGGGAGACCCTCGAGCTGCAACAGCTGGGCTGGGAGTCGCTCGCGCTCGCCCGCCGCGCGAACACCGAGTCGCTGGAGCCGGCGCTCGCGCAGGTGGACCGCCGGCTCCTCGCGGTCCTCGAGCGCACCCGGGCCTTTCTCGACCCGCACGTCGTCACCTTCCGCGTCGCCGACCTCGAGCGCTGGCAGCACGCGGCGGCCGCCGCCCTCGTGGGGGCGCGCTGGGGATCGGCCGGACTGCGCACGGTGATCGGCGACGTGCGGGCGCCGCTCGCCCGCCGCTACTTCGCGTTTCTCGCCCTGGCCGAGCGCCGGCCGTCCGATGCCTGGCCGCTGTTCCGGACCTACCTCCGCACGCCGGGGGCCCACCACGCCTTCGTGGCCGCCGCGGTGGAAGCGGCCCGCTACTATCCGGGGAGCGCGCCCGAGCTCATCGCCCTCTTCGAGCGCATCCGCGACGATCAGCTGCTGCGACGCTTCCTGGCGCCCAAGATCCTCGAATCGCTGTACGTGCTCGGCGACCAGGCGGCCCTCCCCCTCCTCGAGGAGCTGCTCGTCACCGGCCACACCGATCCCGACCCGGACCGCTGCGAAGTGACGCGCGCCCTCGTCGCCGTCCGCAAGCTCACCGGCCGCGTCGCGCCCAGCGCGAAGTTCCCCGACGCCGCCGATCCCGCCGTCGCCCGGAGCCTCGACGCGGCCGAGCGCCTCTTCGACTCCGAGCGAGATCAGCTCCTGCCGGTGACAGTGATCTGATTCCTACGAATTGCTCCGTACGTTTCTACGACTCACCCCGTACGGTTTAACCCGTACGGAGCACTTCGTACGGTTACTTCAGAGTTGCCACAAAGTCCCACAGCTTGTCGCGGTAGCGGTGTCCGCCCACCTCGTACGTCGTGTTGTGCCCGGCGCCCTCGATCCACACCAGCTCGACCGGACCCGGCGCCGCCCGCGCGACCGCCTCGCCCATGCGCGGCGGCACCAGCCGGTCGGCCGTACCGTGGAAGACGAGGACGGGGCAGCGCACGCGCGCGATCGTGCCGAGATTGTCGAGCCGCAGCCGCAGAATGAAGCGCGGGAACAGTCCGTAATGCTGGCCGCTCATCTCCCACGCATTCGTGAACGGGGACTCGAGCACCAGTCCGGCGACCTGGTGGGCGGCCGCGGTGTGGGTCGCCACGACGCTGCCGAGTGAGCGACCGTAGGCGAAAATGCGGGCCGGATCGACATCGGCCCGCCCCGCGAGCGTCTGGTAGGCGAGGTCGGCCGCTTCGTACAGGCCCGGCTCCGTGGTCCGTCCGCCGCTGGCCCCGTAGCCGGGGTAGTCCACGACCAACACCGCCACACCGGGGGGCTGCCACTCGACCACGATGTCCCAAATCGCCCCGATGTTCTCGCCGTTGCCGTAGAACCAGAGCAAGGCGGCGTGTTTTTGACCGCCCGGCGGGGTGGCTGGGTGGGGCGGCAGGTACACGCCCGCGAGCCGCGTTCCGCTCTTCATCACCAGCTCGATGCGCTCGCCACCGAGACGTTTGAGTTCGGCGGCATCGGGGAGGCCGCCGGAGGGAGCGGGAAAGGCCATGCGCTCCTGGAACAGCCACGCGAGTAGGACCAGCACCGCGTAAGCGATGATAAGTCCAAGCAGGATACGGAGTAGCATGCTCAAACCTAACCCTGTTACCTTACGGCCCGATGCTCGACCCCGAATTGGTCACGCGCGCCCGGGGAGCGCTGCTGGGGCTTGTGGCCGGCAATCAGTTGGGGGTCCCGACCGAGCACCTGGGCACCCCCGCAGCCATCCGCGCGGCGTTTCCGGGCGGCGTCCGAAACCCGGCCGCGCCCCCCAAAGGCTCTCTCTACGACGACGATGCGGCGATGACGCTGCTCCTCGCCGAGTCGCTCGCCGAAAGCGGCGATTTCGACGCGGTGGACGCGGCGCAGCGCTGGGTGCGATGGATGAAGGCGGACGGCCGCGGCATCGGGGTGACCACGCGCCGCGCCTTGAAGCTCGTGGAGCGGGGCGTCGAACCGTTCGAGGCCGGCCGCCGCGTGCTCGCCGAGACCCCACAGAGCGCCGCGGGCAACGGGGCCGTCATGCGCTGTGTGCCGGTGGCGCTGCGCTTCCACGACAACCCGGACCGCCTGATCCGCGTGGCCACGCAGCAGGCCGCCATCACGCACGCCGATGACCGCTGCCGCTGGGGCGCGGCGGCGGTCTGCCTCGCCGCCCGCGAGCTGCTGCACGGCAACATTTATTTTGTCGACGAGGTCGTGCACCGACTGGTCGACCGCGCGCCCAAGACGCTCCTCGACGCGCTGCATCGGGTGCCCCGCGAGCGCCAGGACGACCTGCCGGTGGTGGTGCCGGGCGAGTTCGGATACGTCGTGCACTGCGTGGAGATCGCCTTCTGGTTCGCGACGCACGATCGCGGCTTGGAGGACTCCCTCACCTACCTCGCCAACGCGGGCGGCGACACCGACACCAACGCCGCCGTGGCCGGCGCCCTGCTGGGCGCACGCTATGGGGAATCGGGCATTCCGCCGCGGTGGGCGGAGCTGATCGCGGGAGCGGACGGGGTGCGGCGGTTGGCCGATCGGCTGGTCGAAGCCCAGGGCGCCGAGACGGCGGGCCGGGAGAAGAGCCGCTAGCGGCGCGTGGCGGTGTAGTGGCTGATGCGGGCCAGGAGATCCCCGTCTTCCATCTGCACGTAGATCCACCGGGCGTTCCCCCGGCCGCGCCAGTTGAGCTTGAGGATCCGCCGCCCGTTCTTCCACTGCCAGGTGCCGCGCGCGGCGGCGTGCGGCGGCCCCAACGAGCCGCGCAATTCCCGCTGCACACGCTCCACGAGCCGCGCGCTGCCGGAATCACCGAAGGAAATCATCGCCACCCGCCCTTCGATAACGTAGGCGCCGAGATAGAACCCGGCGTTGTCCACCGGGTCCCGGATGAGGACGCCGCACTCCATCAGCTGGGCGGTTTTTTTCGAGGTATTGCAGGCGAGGGGGCTCGCGCCCTGGCGGGACAGCGCCCGCGCATGCTCGGCGAAATCCCGATAGCTCACGCCCGGCGCGAACCCGCGGTAGGCGATCGTCGCCTGACGGACGGAATCGGGGCGGGTCGCCTGTGCGGCGAGGACGAGGGGCGCAAACAGCGCGAGGAGCGCGAGCCGGGTAGTCCGCATGGCTCCTATAATAAGGCGAAACGGGCCCGGGGGAGACCCCGCGAGCCCGTCACCGTGGTGCGATCCGCCCGGCCTCAGACCTTGCGGACGTTCTGCGCCTGAAGGCCCTTGGGCCCCTGGGTGACGTCGAATTCCACGTTGTCACCCTCGGACAGGCTCCGGAAACCATCGGCCTGGATCGCCGTGAAGTGGACGAAGACGTCCGGACCCGACTCCTGCGCGATGAAGCCGAAGCCCTTCGCGTCATTGAACCACTTCACTTTACCCTTTGCCATACCGTGCTCACCCTCTACACTAAGGGGCTCCGCCCCGGATCAGATGCGGCCCAGGTCACCGTGACCAGGGACGGGCTCAAACAAAAACCGCGAGCCTGTGAAGGTTCTCGCGGGAGCGCTGACTACCATAAATCGGTGTCACGTTTCTTCTTGCTTGAACCGCGCCAAAAGTAGGACGCCGTTGCGGCGCTGTCAACGACGCCGCGCGGCTCGTGCAGAACAGTATCTTGACAGTAAGACGACAGCTAAAAGCCTCTTCCCCCTGACGCCCCCCGCCGGTAACGTCCCCAGCCGCCGTCGCACTACCCCTCATGAGGTCCGCCATGATCATGCCTTGCTGGCTCGCTTTGCTCGCGGTGCCGCAGCCCGCGCAGCAGCCCCTGCTCCCCCAGCCGATTGCCCGGGTCGATGTCCGGCCCGCCGCCTACGCCCTCAAGGTCGGCGACACCCTGCGCCTCAACGCCTCCGCCTACGATTCCGCCGGCAAGTCGGTGGACGGGGTGGTTTTTGCGTGGTTCACGAGCGGTGGCTTCTTCGAGGGCAAAGTGGATTCGACCGGCTTGGTCAGCGCCGGGGCGACCGGCACCCTCAATGTCTCCGCCGTGGCCCGGATCCCGGGGCGGCAGATCAGACCGACCATCGGCTTGGCCCGCATCACCGTGCTTCCCCTCCCGGCCGCCAGGATCGTTGTGACGCCCAGGCCCCGGCGCATGCTGGCAGGCACGTCGCTGGTACTGGAGGCCGAGCCCTACGCGGCGAACGACGACCGGCGCTACGATCCGGTGACGTGGAAATCGACGCGTCCCACGGTGGTGGACGTGAACGACTTCGGCCGCCTCTCGGCCCGGGCGCCAGGTCAGGCCACGGTCAGTGCCAGCAGCGGAAGCGCGACGGAGCGCTGGACGATCACGGTCGTCCCCAACGCCGTGGCCCGCGTCGGTCTCGCCCCCGGCGACACGGCGATCCGGACCGGGGACGTCGTCCGCTTCGCGTTCGCGGCGACGGATGCGGCGCGTCGCGCCGTCGCCGACGCGCGACCCGAGTGGTCGGTAGCGCCTGTCGGATCGGGGTACGCCACGATCGACGGGGAAGGCGCGTTCGTGGCCAACGAGCCCGGCATGTACCGCGTGGCCGCCGCGCTCGGCCCCCGGACCGCTGAAGCGTTCGTGCGCGTCGCCGACCGCGGCATCACGCGCCCGGCGTCCATCGTGGGACGTCTGGCGCTGAAGCTCCCCGCCGCCGAGCTGTGGCTGCACCCCGACGGCAAGCACGCCTACATCTCCACGATCGGGGACCGGATCTACGCCGTCGACATCACCGACCCGTCTCACCCGGCGGTCACCGACTCGGTGGTCGTGGACGCTCGCATCGTCAACGACGTGATGACGACCGAGGACGGCAAGTTCGGCGTCATGACGCGTGAGGGTGCCTCGACCCGCAAGAACGGCATCGTGATCCTGTCGTTCGAGGACCCGGCGCACCCGAAACCGATCGCGGAGTTCACGGAGACCGTCACCGGCGGCGTGCACAGCACCTACGTGTATCGCGGCTACATCTATCTCACCGACGACGCCACGGGCTCGATGCGGGTGATCGACATCCGCGACCCGTACCACCCCAAGCAGGTCGCCCGCTGGCAGGTGGAGCGCCCCGAAGCGGGCCGCACCCTCCACGACATCGACGTGCGCGACGGGCTCGCCACGCTGTCGTACTGGAACGACGGGCTGGTGATCCTCGACGTCGGCAACGGGATGAAAGGCGGCAGCCCCGAGAACCCGCAGCTCGTCGTGCAGTTCAAGTACGATCTCAACGCGCTCTACAAGAAGGTGGAGCTCGCCGGCGGGCCCGCCTTCATCCGCGGCACCCATACCTCGTGGCGCCACGGCCGCTACGTCTTCGTGGGCGATGAGGTGTTTCCGGCGCGCCAGCCCGGCGGCGGTCCCGGCGTGATCGGGCTCGGTCGCGCCTACGGACGCCTGCACGTCATCGACATCTCCGATCTCGCGCGGCCCAGAGAGGTCGCCTGGTTCGAGCCGGAGGATGGGGGGAGTCACAACGTCTGGGTCGCGGGGGACACCCTTTACCTCGGTGACTACCAGGGCGGCCTGCGGGTACTAGACATCTCCGGCGAGCTCCGCGGCGACCTCCTCGCCCAGGGCCGCGAGTACGCGCACATCCACACCGGCGACAAGGACGGCGTCACCCCCAACACCGCCAACGCCTGGGGCGCGATCTACCGCGATGGGTTGATCTACGTTCCGGACATCAATAGCGGGCTTTGGATCGTCAAAATCGAGCCGTCACAACGCGCTATTCCATAAGGAGTTAGCATGCATCTCTCCCCGTTGCTCCTCGCCTTGCTGCAGCAGCCCGCGGCGCCGACGTTGCCGCCGTCGCCGGTGGTCAAGGTCGAGATCACTCCCGCCGGCGGCGAGTTGCAGATCGGGCAGACGCTGCAGCTTTCGGCCCGCGCCCTGGACGCCGGTGGTCAGCCCGTGCCCAACGCGCGCATCTACTGGTTCGTCGGCAGCGACAATGCGGAGGTCGACTCGACCGGGCTGGTCACCGCCGGCTACGCCGGACCCCTGCGGGTCGGCGCGGTGGCCGCCGTCATAGGCAGCCAGGGGCAGCAGATCGGCTTCGCCGTCTACCGCATTCTTCCCGAGCCGCCGGCCCGCGTGGAAGTCACGCCCGCGCCGTCGAAGCTGGTCGCCGGCACCCGCCTCACCCTGAACGGCACGGCCTACAGCGCGCACGACGACGTGCGCCACGACCCGGTGACCTTCACCTCGAGTAACCCCCGGGTCGCGAGCGTCTCGACGGAGGGCGTCCTCCGCGCTGTCGCGCCGGGACGCGTCACCGTGACGGCGAAGGCGGGCCCGGCGACCCGGGCCCTCGCCATTCAGGTCGTCGCGAACACGGTCACCCGCGTCGCCCTGGAGCCCGCCGCGACGTCGGTCCGCTCCGGCGACGTGGTCCGCTTTACGGCGATCGCGAAGGATGCGGCGGGGCGCTTGGTCCCGGGCGTCACAGCGGGCTGGTCGCTCGAGGCGGGGAGCGGCGCCGCCGAGCTCGATCCCGACGGTGCGTTCGTGGCCGAACTCCCGGGGACGTACACCGTCACCGCGACGATCGGGACGCGCCAGGCGGACGCCGTGGTGAGAGTCGAACAGCGCCGGGTCACCCGCGGCATCGAAGTGCGGGCTCACCTGCCGATCAAGTTCAGCACCGCGGAAGTCTGGGTGCATCCGTCGGGCACGTGTGCGTACCTCTCCACCATCGCCGACCGCGTGTACGCGATCGACA
>WNGJ01014756.1_pt1 | contig 12071 bp, 7 predicted proteins | sample 5400611 | NCBI WGS metagenome assembly WNGJ01 (sample SAMN13153375, study PRJNA577476) | soil metagenome | isolation source: 40 cm soil or saprolite under Garry oak tree replicate 1 | place: USA:California | collected 2016-06-15 | reverse complement strand
CCAGCCCAGGCAGCTAGACTACCGGGTACAGTTCGCGGGCCCCGGCGGGGCCAACGCGGTGGAAGCAGCGCTCAAACTGGCCCGTAAGGCGACTGGCCGGACCGAGGTAATCGCCTTCACTGGCGCTTTCCACGGGATGTCGCTCGGCGCGCTGGCTGTCACCAGCAATAAGTTCCATCGCGACGGTGCGGGGGTGCCACTGCCGCATGCCCTCCTTGTCGGATTCGGTTGTCGTCTCAACGGCAGCAAACCTGGCTCGCCGGGGATGGCCGGATCGCTGCAGGACAGCGACACGACGCTCGACGAGGTGGCCGCCGTGATCGTGGAGACTGTGCAGGGCGAGGGCGGGATCAACGTGGCCTCGCTGGAGTGGCTGTCCGAGCTGGCTGACCTATGCCGACGGCATGGCATCGTGCTCATTGTCGATGATGTGCAGATGGGCTGCGGCCGCACCGGGCCGTTCTTCAGCTTCGAGGCCGCCGGCATCAAGCCGGATATCATTTGCCTGTCCAAGTCCATCAGTGGCTACGGCTTCCCGCTGGGGCTGACGCTGATCCGCCCGGACTTGGACATTTGGAAGCCGGGCCAGCATAACGGCACCTTCCGCGGGGTCAATCCGGCGTTTGTAACCGGTACGGCAGCGCTGCGCGTCTACTGGCAGGACAACGTGCTGGAGCAGAGCACTCTGTCCAAGGGAGAACGCATCGCTGCAGCGCTCACCACACTTGCCCGGTCCGTGCCCGGTGCCGTGATACAGTCGCGCGGCCGTGGCCTGGCGCACGGCTTGGCCTTCGAGCACGCTGAGCTAGCCGAGAAGGTATCCTCCGCCGCGTTTGAACGCGGGCTGCTAGTGGAAACCGCAGGGCCCGAGGACGAGGTAATTAAGCTGCTACCTCCCCTGACCGTCACCGACGTCGAAATCGACCACGGACTGGCGATCCTCGCCGACGCGGTGCGGACGGTCTGCTGAACCACGTGCAACTCGCACCAGTCTGCCGGAGAGCCAGGCGTGTGAAGAAGTGACGGAGCGTCGACATCGCAGGGCTAGGGCTGGTGGCGACTTCCGATTGCCACCGGCCTGCCTCAGTCGTCCCACACGGGCCCCGTCTCAGCTGCCATGCGTACCGCCTGTGCGGAGGCGGGCCAAAGGCTTCAGCCGCTCCCCGGCGTTGCGACGGCACGCGGCGGGGGGAACGGCGCACTGGTCGCGCGGTGGAGCATCTCATCGAGCAGGCCCGCCGAGAGCAGCTCGCGGATCCGGCGCAGCCGGACGAAACGGGATGAGGTGAAGTCATCGTAGCTCAGGCCGTGCTTGGTGTAGGTGGCGACGAGCTCGTCGACGCCCTCCCGGACGCTCCAGCGCAGGGTGAGGTCCGGGAAGGTCGACTCGAGCTTGGCGAAGTCGACGCGGTAGTTGCGCAGGTCCGGCCCGGCGCCCTTGGCGATCGACAGCGCCGATCCGGGCACCGCGTCGCGAACCATCTCGGCAATATCGCGGACCTGAACGTTGTCCTGCGAGCGCCCGACATTGAATGCCTCGTCATGCACGAGTTCGCGGGGCGCCTCAAGCATGGCCAGGAACGCCCGGCTGATGTCTTCGACATGGACGAGCGGCCGCCAAGGCGTTCCGTCGCTCTCCAGCCTCACCTGGCCGGTCGTCATCGCCACCGCGGCGAGGTTATTTACCACGATGTCGAGGCGGAGCCGCCGCGAGGCCCCGTATGCGGTGGCGTTACGAAGGTAGGTGGGGCTGAATGTGTTGCCGGCGAGCTCGGAGAGGCCTCGTTCGGCCACGACCTTGCTCTCGCCGTACGGCGTGACCGGAGCCAGATCCGCGTCCTCGGCCACCGTGGTGGACCCGGCCGCGCCGTACAGGCTGCAGGACGACGCGAACAGGAAGCGCTCGACGCCAGCCTGCTTGGCCATCCGGGCCAGGTGGAGGGTTCCGTCGATGTTGATCGAGTAGGTGGCCTGGGGGCTTAGGTCACCGAGCGGGTCGTTCGACAGCGCCGCCAGGCAGATCACCGCGTCGTACCCGGTCAGTCGGCCGGGACTGACGTCCCTCATATCCGCGGCCGGGCTCGCGCCGGTCTCCTCCGGCGCCGGGCCGAGGTCGCACCCGTCGTACAAGCCGAGGTCAAGTCCGTCGACCTCGTGTCCGGCCGCGCGCAGCACAGGCACCAGGATGGCCCCGATGTACCCCCGGTCGCCGGCCACGAGAACTTTCATCTATGCTTCCCCTTATTCCGGGATATGGAAGGCGCGGTGCTCGTCGGGTCAACCCACGGCTTCAGGTGACCCGCTGATAAGACACGCAGCGGCTCGCTTCTGATACTTCCCAGTCCGATCTCTTTCTTGCCTGTCGGGCTGGGGGACGGTCTGCCGCCGCACGCAGTAAGCACCAGCGTGAGCAAGGCGAGCGCGATGTACGCCTTACCGCCCAGCACCATGGTGATGCCCGTGGCGTTCGCCCGCGGCGTGGCTCCCAGGCAGGCTTTGAATGGCTTACGGACCCGAACCCTCATGACAAGCCCTCCCCGACTTCGGCGCACCGCTCGGTTTCCTGGTCACTCCGTTGCGCTTTCTGCTGGCGATGCCGGTCGGGGCGCAAGGAATGGTGATGGCGGCTAGCCATGGCGGCGTATTGCCCCGCTACCTCCCACTTCTTGTGTAGCACGCAATGAGAGTGAAGGGCAGGTGACGACGTGCTGAAATCGCGATCCGTTCGCGCCATGCGACTCACGGGTTTCAACCGCGGTGGGGGCTGGCGCAGTTCTGGGTGTTCCAGCACAGGTCGCGCCCGTTACCCCCTCGCTCACCACTCGCCCCGCTGAGCCTGAACGATGACCTCTGACTGTCCTGTCGTATGCCGGGCCTTGAGGTGCCTCCGCCTCTGCGCCGCGATGTATCGGCAGCTATCAAAAGCGAGGACAGGCACGATAAGCCAAATCAGATTGTCCACGCCTTCAGGGGATCCCCGCCAGTCTCCTGCGAATGGTCATGACTACCCTTCGCATCTGCGTGCATGCCGTCCACGAAATACCTTCGTTTGCCGCTAGGGCTTCTCTCGACGGCGGACACATACTCGAATTCAAGCTTGGCCATCGGGATGCGCCGTTCGAAGATCCGCTGAATCTGGTCTCTTTCTGCTCCGGGGTTCGTTACTATCCGGACGCGCAAAGAGCCCGCCTTATTCTGGACAAATTGGATATCTCGTATCTGATCATAGAACGTGCCATGGTCGAGGTCCCCAAACGCATAACCGAAGAGCGACCTCCTTCGTCCCGAGTTGTCGATGAAGGTCTCCTGCGATCGTCCGACGATGGCGCTGGCGCGGGGAAAATTATCAGCGGCACAACTCCTGATCGAATCGACCGCCAAGTCGCCTGTGTCATACCGGACGAATTGAGTGCCAACTCGATTGAACGCCGACGCTACAACGCGTCGGCATCCCTCAATCTCTGAGGGCAGAAGCTCCACATATCCGTACGTCGGATAGAAGTGGAATCCTCGGCATTCCCGGCAGCAGTATGCTAGGGTCGCATACTCGCTATGACCGTACCAATGAGCGATCCTAATGCCGAACTCTTGTTCGAATCGTGCCTGCTCATTTGCCGCGAACATTTCGGAGGCGGCAATGATGCCCCGGACCGGAAGTTCGCGCGGAACAGGCCTTCGCCCACTAGGTCTATGAATGTGTACAACGAACTCGGATATACATGAAGAAAGAATGGTGGTAGCGTGCGCAACCACTGTCGCAATCCACCGAGTTCCGGCTCCACCGTCGCGCCAGGTGAGACGATCCATACGTTTTCAAAGCGGTTGTAGCTGAGCATCTCACCGTGGATATCGCCCGCGTAGCGGACCCTGAGATCGTATGGCTTGTATCCTACCTTAGACCAGATATCGAAGAGGTAGGCGCGCTCCTTCTGACGGCGCGCGAAAGTGTCGGCCGTGAAACGGAGAGGCTGACCTGATGTCCCGCCGGTACGCACCGTGTGCGTGAGCAACGGGAAGCCCCAGCGACTGTAGTGGCCTGGGTACTGCCGGTAGTCTTCCTTCCGGGTAATCGCGTCGCCGTACCGGCGGATTAGCCGCTGGAACCGTTCGCCCTGATACTCCCGGATCTTGTTCGGCGGCCAGCTACTGGACTCCTTGATCAAGCGGCGGTGGTAGAAGTAACTGGGCCCGAGCAAGGCCTCCCTGACTCCGGTCATGTTTCATCGCCGGACTGGACGCCAACCGGTTCACCGACCCGCACCTGCCCGACCGCGAACATGCGCCTCACGCTCCCAACGCCATCACAAAATCTGTTTAGCCTTGGCGTCCTCAAGATTCTCTAAGAGAGGAACTCGTAGCGGGTGGCCCTGATACAACAGTGGCCGAATCGTGAGCATTCAGCCCCAGGTGCCCTACAGCCAGGGCTTGGTCTTTCTCGTCTACTGAGACGTCGCTGGCTGCGAGCCGGCCCAGGTCGCCTGCGGCCGTTCGCGCTATGTTACCGGACGGTAGTCCGGAAGCGGCCGGATTGTGAACTTCTCCCGGCGGGCGCGGCAGCGCAAGGCGGATGGAGATCCTGGTGTGGCCGCCAGGTTACGGGTTCTCCCGGCCGTGTTCTTGCCGGTGCTGAGAGCGTTGCGGGGCCGGCCGCGGGTGAAGATATCGCAGGCCATGTCCGGCCGCGGCTAGATGCTCATCGGCTGCCAGGCCATACTGGAGTCATGTACGACGTCGAGTGCTCTGAAGACTGACTGCAGGGCCTATGGCGTCTGAACGCGGTGATCGCCGCTGTCGGAGAGCCGCTCTACGGTAACCTCTGCTATGACGACCTGCAGGACGACTACCTGACGAGGCCTCCGAACCCGGCAACGAGGCCGAAACGGGATCGTCTCCGAGCAGCCACCGAAGGGCGGACATGACTACTTGAAGTCGGTGTCAACGGTGGACATTCTGCCTACGTCGCGCTTTCCGCCAATCCGGATCTATCCTTCTACGGGGTAGACATCCTGGTGCTGAGAATTCACCGGCTCCAGGTGGGCCCACAAATGCCAGCCCATCACGGTCTCGCCCGGCAGTCGGTGTACCGGCAGGGGCGGGGCGTGCATGTGGCGCTTGTAGATCCGGGTGACCCGGAAGGACGGGAAGTCTCGCTCGATGCGCCGACGGTCATAAACCAGGGCGTACGGGTTGGCGGGCCCGTCGGTGTTGCGATGGACGAACTCGTCCAGGCGCAGGTAACGGGCCAGTCCCCGGTTCCTGGCGTTGGCGAGATGGGCGGCCAGCGTTCCCCGGGAAGGATCGTCGCTCAGGATCCCGGACCGGGCGAGCGGGTAAGCCGCGAGCAGGGCAGCGCGGCGTATCACGCCGATAGACACCAGGTAGTTCAGCGACCAGCGGGCATACATCATGATGACAAGCACGCCACCCGGGCGAAGTACCCGGTGGATCTCGCTTTGCGCTTGCTTGATCGCTGGCACGTGATGCAGGACGCCATGGCTGAAAACCATGTCGAAGCTGTCGTCTGCGAACGGCAGGTCGAGCACGCTGCCCTGGCGTAGCTCATCGTAGGGAAGCTCGCGGAGCGTCAGCCGGGTCCGGACCCTTTCTACGGCCTCCGCGGTCAGGTCAACGCCGGACCAGTGGGCTCCCTCGCGGATCAAGCGCTCGGACTCAGCGCCTTCCCCCAAGCCGATCTCGAGCACCTTCTTTCTGGCCACGTTCAACCCCTTGATGCAGGCCGGAATGTGCCGTTCGTTCTGGTAGCGGAACTGATCGTAGTCCGTGAAAAACTTGTCATAGTCACCGTGGAAGCGGTCACGAAGCCCGCCTACCTGCGCGTCCCCGCAAGGATGCCCCTGCCAGAATTCCTTGATCGCTTGCTCGTTCATAAGGACTCACTCAACTCCCGTTCCCGAAGGCCGCCGCTTGCAGGCGGTTTGCTGAATGGCGCCATCCTCATGGCAGGCTGGTGCTTTCCGAATACGGCATGAGTAGTGACGCAGCCACGGTGAGGTCGAGGAGGTACGGCGAGGCGTCGGTGAAGCCCACCTCGGTGAACGACGCGATCAGGCAATATGTCACGAGGAAGAGTGCCAGCGCACGTCGCGCTCCGCGGGGCTGGAAGTAGGCCGCCACGAGCAGGAAGAGCAGGATTATTGCGCAGACGGTCATCCCGAACAATCCCTGCTGCTGGTAGGAAGCGAGCCAGTTGCTGTCGATAGGGAAGCCGTTGAAGGAGGCGTTGGACAGGCCGAAGCCGAAGATCTCCTGGAACTTGTCACGAGGAGCGGCGAGGAGGGGACCCCAGACCTCGGTGCGGCCGGTGAGGTTGTTCAGGCCCTGCGCGCTCTGGCCACGCGCCAGCCAGGTGGCGATGACAGCCGATGACGTCATGACCGCGACCGCGGCGGTCGCGCCTATGGCAGCGAAGAGCTTGCGGACCCGGGCCTTAGCCACGATCAGGCTGAGCCCGGCTACCAGAATGGCCGCGACCAGGGCGGCCAGCGCGGTCCTTGTGTGCGAGAGAAGCAGTACGGCCAGGCTCACAACGGACACGATGAGCGTCGTGCGGCCGCGCATGTGACCGCAGAACCAGAGCACGACGACCAGCCCTGTCGTTACCGCCGCGTAGTGCGCCACCTGGGTGGGCGGCATGGGCCAGATCACACCGGACAGCCTGCCCCCAGGCCGGGCGCGGCCGGGGGCCACGAGCAGGCCGAGCAGCACAGACCCGAGGCACACGCCGAGCGTCACAAGATGGCAGCGCAGGAGCAGCACGTCACGCCGACCCCACCAGGGGGTCAGCAGCCACAGCGTGGCCACGAACCCGGCGAACCGGGCGGTGCGGTATATCGTGCCGAAATGCTCGGGCTGCAGGGTGGTCAGGACCGTGCCCACGACGAGCAGGGTCACCAGGCAAAGGAGCACGTTGGGGCGGACGATGGCCTTGCGGTTGATCGACAGCACCACCAGCAGCGCCGCGGGCAGCGCCGCTTGCGCAATGGCCTTGCCCGCAAATCCAGGGAGAGGCAAGAGGGACGTGTGGGGGAAGAAGGTCAGCGTGTTGAAGAGCAACAGCCCCCAGGCAATTCCGACCCGGCGACGTTCCACGCGCTCGAGGTGTTCGCCCGTCTGGGCCCGGGTCAGCACGGTGACGCCGCGCCGGGCACGGAAGGCGACGCTGGAGGAACTCATGAACCGGTACTCATTTCAACGCCGGCCGGTAGCGTCCGTTCTCTGCGGCTCGTCGATGCCAGACGCCGGCCGAGCTGAATCATCGGCCGTTCGACCAGCCTATACATGATCTCCGCGGCGATCAGCGACACGACCACGATCAGGACGAAGTGCAGGAGTTCGTGCGGGACGGAACTCGACCCGTAACTGACGACCCGGTCGACGACGTCCTTGGCGATCCGGTGGATCAGGTACACGGCGTAGGACCGCGTGCCGATATAGACCACGACCCTATTGCTCAGCAGAGCGGAAAGCCAGCGTGGGCCCACAAGCACCGCGGGAAACAGCAGCGCGATCATCACGCTGAACACGATATGGACGTCCGAGCCGCTCTCGAAGCTCAGATCCCACGCGATCAGGGCGGCGATGAGCAGCAGGGCAACAGGTGTCGTCGCGAGCCGGACGGCCCGCCGGTAGAGCACGGGGTCGTCGAGTACCAGGGCCACCACGCAGCCCAGCAAGATGGGCGTGTAGATAGCGAAGTAATGCGTGGCGGACCAGAGGCTCGCCAGCGCCGTCACCGCCGCGAGACCGCCTACCACGGTCAGCCGGTGCTTCCGGAGCATGGGTATCGCGAACATCAACGGCCACAGGAAGTAGTACTTCTCCTCGACCGCCAATGACCAGGAGTGATTGAAGACTCCGGCTCCATGCGGCACCAGGTCGTTCTGATAAGTCAAGTAATAAGGAAGAGAATGCCATAGCGACGAGGCACCTGCCTGCAGGTGCAGGACGCCGATGAGGACGATGTACCCGGCGAGCGTCAGGTAATACAGCGGCAGGATCCGGAAGGCGCGACGGATATAGAAGGCCTTTATGCGAGCGCGCCCGTTCCGCTCTTCCTCGCGAAGCAGCAGCGTCGTTATCAGGTAGCCCGAGATCACGAAGAAAATCGTGACCCCGGTCGCCCCGTGCAGCCTGGTGAACAACGGATCCGATGAGTGCGCCGTTATCACCAGGAGGATCGACACCGCCCTCAGCCCGTCGAGCGGGGCGAAGTAGCGGCGACCGAGGTATTCCTCATAGGAAACGGCACTCGAAGACCGGCGGTCCGCTGCGCGGTGCGGCGGTCCTGGCGCGGAGGACGGTGGCTGTGCAAGGTCATGCTCTCTGGCGGGGATCTTGCTGCTGGGCCGCGTCAAGGAGAACGCCTCAGATTGTACCGGGCGCGCAGGAAGCCCGCGATGAACGGCCAGCGCGGATACCCTTGGCCGAGTTCCCTCATCGCTTACCCCTCCTCAGGACTTGGAGACAGGCCGGAACTGGCCGACTACACGACCACCTGATACAGGACCCGCGACGGACTGGCCTTGATACGTTCACCATTCACAAAGTAATTCCCCGGGCATGGCCTGACCGGGGTGAGGAGAGCGGAGCCAGGCGCCTGGCCCCAGCCAAGCGCGGCGCCCGGGGCTCACGTGCCGGGCATCAGGCTGGTGACGTGATGCCGGACCCGTAGCCGTCAAAGCCTCGCAGGCCTGGTCAGCCGGCCGATGATGCCAAGGAAGTTCATTGTTACCTTCATCACGTCCGCGTCGATCAGGTCGCCGCAGGACGCGTCGGCTGGGCCACGGCTCCGGACCGTGTGCTGTCGTATTCCCTCATCGCGTTGCGGAACTGCCGCCAGAAGAGCAACGCCATGATCCATGCCGCCAGTGCGGCGCCGGCCATGGCCCCGACTACTCCGTCAATGACAACTCCCGCGATGCTGAGGACGACGCTCAGCGCTGATCCGATGACCATGGCGCTCAGGCTTCGCCGCGCGGCTCCCAGGGCATGCAGGCCGGTGGCAGCGCCGGTACTGACGCATGCGCCGAGGATGGACAAGGTGGTGGGCCACACCAGCGGGTAGGTCGGTTTCCAGATGTCTCCGAGCATCAGGTGCCCGAGCCCTCTCGGTAGCGTCACGAGAAGGACGATTCCCCAGGCCAGCCCCAGGATGGCAAGGCCGCCGCTGACCAGCAGGCAGAAGTGCGGAAGATGCCGCGGCGAGCGGCGCAGGACCCGGGCCGCCTCGGGCAGCGTGACCAGCCCCATACCGAAGTAGATCACCATGAACGGGCCCATCAGCGTGGTGGCGGCCTGGACGTAGCCGACCGCCGCCAGTCCCAGGATGAGGCCCACGCCGTAGTTGCGGAGCAGGCCAGCCGCATTGTTGGCCGTTCCCTCCGCCAGGTAGCGCGGCCCGAGATCGCTATGACGGGACACCCACTCCCACGCCCCCGACAGCCGGGGCGCGGCGCGGGCCTGCAGGGGGCCGATGGCCGCGGCGACGCCCGCCGCGGCACCCCAGGCGAAGACGAACCAGAACACGCTTGCGTGGCCGGTGGCCCGCAGCAGCACCAGGGCGGGAATCAGCGTCACCGTCCACACCGTGTCGTTCAGGAAGGCCTGACTGCCGCGACCGAGCGCGAAGAACGAGTACCGCCAGCTGTCCTGCAGCATCAGTCCGGGCATGGTCAGCCCGAGCGCCAGGAACGCCAGCCGTGCGGTACCGCTGAGCAGCGCGGCCGCGAGGAGGATGACGGCTCCGGTCATCAGGCCCACGGTCGCGGCGGTGCCCGTGCACTTGGTGACGGCCCGCCGCCAGGTGGGTACGTCCGTGCCGCTGAACCTGACCAGGAGCGGGTCGGTGGCCAGGCCGCGTGACGCGTTGAGCGCGAAGCCGTAGGTCACGTAGGCCAGGCCGAATGCCCCGTACTGGACCGCCCCCAGAGTGTGGGCGATATAGATGTTGACGGCGAAGTTGCTCATGCTGGACATGCCCTGGTCGGCGACTCCCCAGCTGAGACGCTGACACGCCTGCCTGATCAGCCGCCAGGTCGCCGCGGTCGGCCGCCGGGCGGCCGACCCCGCCCGTCCGTGGCGTACCGCGTCAAATAGCATCGTGCGATGTGGCCGTCCTTACCACCGGGCCCGCGGCAGCCAGGAACGGCACCAGGGCCGTACCGATCTGGCCGCGGTCGTTCGCGATGAGGACTCTCATCCTTCCCCCACAGCTTCGCCGCATGAGCTCGACGGCGCTTCAGGACGTCTATCCACGACTAACAGGATCTGCCGCCATCATGTCCTGATACTTTCCGGCTCACACCCATCGGGACATCCTAACCCACTAAGGGGAACTAAAAGAGGTCTGCCGTATCAACGTCGTCTGCTCGGTGATCTAGTGAGGGTGAAGTCCGCATCCTGAGCGTCGTCCGGAGCCTGCCGGTGCCCTTCGGCTACGGGTGTGGCTCGAGTGCCAGGCCCTAGTCCATCGGGCTACCGGGGGAGCCGTTAACGTGTGCCAACCGCAGAGGAGACGCCTCCTGCCAGGTCATCGACTCGATACAGGTGTACAAGTACCGGCCCTGTCCCCGGCGGCAGCATGGTCAGCTTCGTCGCGAAGTACGCGTACCCGTCCCCCGCGACGGCCTGGCGGACCCTCCGGGCGAGGCGATCGGGCCGCTTCGCGGTATTGGCGGCCGGTAATCCGCCGGATGTTCGCTGGCCAATTGCCGCAACATTTTCGCGCTATTGAGGGATCCAGGTTTGCTTCCGATCGTCACCAGCCAATTCCCGTTCGGTGTGAAGCTCGTTTTCCTGCCGGTACCCGGCTGCCGTACCTGGCGCTATGCGCGGGGGGACGCGGGACTCACAGGCCGGCTGATCACGTGATCGCCTATCGGGGTGCCTGCCAGCGGCTGACCGGAAACCTCAAGGCTCTGGACCGGACCGTGGAGGCTGGTTTAGGTGTGTGGTATCGCCGGGTCTTACCAGCAGGCCGATGGTCTCAAACTCGTGGACATCATGACCGAACGGATCGCGCACCGCGGTCCCGACGCAAACGGGGTGTGGAACCACGAGGATGACCGGGTCTCGGTCCAGCTCGGCCACAGGCGGCTCTCGATCATCGACCTGTCCGCAGCGGCTGACCAGCCGCTGTCCAAGCGTGGGCTGACGCTCGTCTATAACGGCGAGCTCTACAACTACAAGGAGTTGCGGGCCGAGCTGGCCAGCCGCGGCGTCAGCTTCGTTACCTCCTCCGACACCGAGGTCGTGCTCGAGGCGTGGCGCTACTGGGGACCGGCGTCGCTGCCCAGATTTCGCGGCATGTTCGCGTTTGCCCTGGCCGACGAGAAGACAGGCGAGCTGTTCCTGGCGCGTGACCCGCTCGGCATCAAGCCGCTGTTCTACCTGCGGCGGGGCGAAGGCGCGCTGTTCGCCTCCGAGCTGAAGGCGCTGATCTCAGCGGTAGGGCCCGAGCTGCGGATCGAGCCCGGCGCCCTAGTGGCGTCGATGCTCTATTACTGGGTGCCCGAGCAGTTCTGCGCGATCGAGGACGTGCGCAAGCTCCCGGCCGGTTCCTGGGCACGGTTGCGCCCGGACGGGCGGCTGGACGTCGAGCACTACTGGCAGATCGCGGACGTGGCCCAGGAGGCCGAGGGGGGCCCAGCGCCTGACCTTGGCCGGGTAATCGAGGAGTCGGTCGCCACCCACCTGATGGCTGACGTGCCGGTGTCCAGCTTCCTGTCCGGCGGCCTGGATTCCAGCATCGTCACCGTGCTCGCGCACCGTGCCGCCCAGGAGATCGACGCTTACACGATCACCTTCCGGCCCGAAGACCAGCGCCTGGAGGCCATGCCTGACGACGCGGTCTACGCCCGCAAGGTCGCCGTGCAGTTCGGGGTGAAGCTGCACGAGATCGAGATCTCGCCCGACATCGTCGAAATGCTGCCGCGCATGGTGGACACGCTGGACGAGCCGATCGGCGACCCGGCCGCCATCAACACCGTGCTGATGTGCGAGGCGGCCCGGGCGCGCGGGGTCAAGGTGATCCTGTCCGGCATGGGCGCGGA
>WNGJ01026065.1_pt1 | contig 12073 bp, 8 predicted proteins | sample 5400611 | NCBI WGS metagenome assembly WNGJ01 (sample SAMN13153375, study PRJNA577476) | soil metagenome | isolation source: 40 cm soil or saprolite under Garry oak tree replicate 1 | place: USA:California | collected 2016-06-15 | reverse complement strand
CCCGGCATTCCGATTCTTCCTCGCGGACGCGCGAATCCGAGGCAAACTGATTTTGCAACTCGGTTTCCCGGGCTTCGGCTTTGATGGCCAATTCCTGTTCGCGCTGCTTGAGCTTAGCCTGGAAAGCCAGTTCTTTCTGCTGCAATTCCTGCTTCAAGCGCGTATCTGCCTCGCGCGATTGGGCTTCGAGCTGGCGTTCCAATTCCAATTCCCGGCGGCGCAACTGCTCGGTGGCCTGCGCTTGCATGTCGCTTAAACGAGCCTCCGTCTGGGCCTGCAATTGCTCTTCTCGTTGTTTAAGCCTGAATTGAGCGGCGCCTTCGCGCTGCTGGACTTCTTGATTCCAGCGTGCGTCCACCTCACGGGCCCGGGTTTCCACCTGACGCTCAAGCTCCGCCTCGCGGAGGCGTGCGCCTTGCTCGACTTGGCTTTTCTCCTCGGCCTGGCGGGCTTCAAATGCGAGGGCCAATTCCTGCTCGCGCTGTTTCAATTGGTGTTCAAAATCTTCATCGCGCTGGCGAAGCGTCTTTTCGAATTCCAGTTGCTGCCGGTCGAAACGGTGTTTCTCCTGGCGCAACGCCTTCTCGATCTGACGGGCGCCGTCTTCCTGGGCCTGGGACAACTTGACCGAAAGAGTATCAACCTGATTTTTCAACTGAGATTCCGCGGCATCGCGCCCATGCAAGGCTTCCTTCAAATCATGCTGCAACCTGGCCGTATTTTCCACCGCAGCCAATTCGGAATCCGCCATTTGGCGGCGGGCCTGAATAACCTGGGTTTTGCAATCCTCTGACACTTCCATCAATTTCTTGTGATTTTCCTGCATCAGGTCCGTTCGCTCCGCCTCGGCGGCGGTGCGTTGATCGTCCAGTTCCTGGCGCAATTGAGTCAGGCGGTCCGACCAGGCGTTCTGGCGCATCTGAATCTGGCGTTCGATCTCTGACTTCTGCAAATCGCGCAGTGCGTCTTTCTCAAGCACCGTCCGGTTGAGTGAATCAGCCATGCCGGCAAGTTTGGCTACCCATTGCTCTTCTTTGTTCCTGGCTTGTTCCGCATGCTCTTCTTCCACCTTCATTGACTGCTCTTCGTGCCCGGCTGTGGCAGCGCTCATGGCCTCGCGAGCGACTAGCAGCTCCGCGTCTTTGTCAAATAGTGCCTTGTCCGCGGCGGCCTTTACTTCAGCTAAGGCGTGGTCGCGATCGGCGATCTCGGCTGACGCTTCCCTGGCAATGCGTTCGGCGCGCAAGATTTTAAGACGGCCGGCGCGAGTGTAGAGCCAGTGCAGGCGGCGGCCGAAGAAACCGAGACGATAAGGCGGGCGCTGTTGCTCGGCGTGGAATACCGTGGAGAAACCGATCTCCACCATCAACGTGGGAAGGAAAGCAACGATGAAAGCCAGCACCGGATAAACCCAAATCCGCACCATGCTGATTTGGTCGGTGAGAATGTCGCCGCGTTCCTTGGCGGTGGTCTTAATCGACATGGGGCGTTCACCCTTGATCAGGCCGCGCACGATTTCCACCGTGGTAGCGATGCGGTGCACCTGGGTTTTTCTGATGGAGGCCTCACGCGCCTCGTAAAATCCTTCAGCTTTCTTGCGGCAGGCATCCATTTCCGCCCGAATTCCATCCACCTTCTGAACCACCGACTCAAACCCTTTGTCTATCTGTTCGTGGTCGGTCTTTTCCTCTTGCGCCAACGCTGCCAGGGCAGCCGACAAATCTTCGCGCTTTTTGTCTGATTCTTCGCGCTTGGTGGTGGAGCGATGGTCAAATTCTTCGCGCAGCCGACGGGCATCGGCATCCACCTGGGCAACACGCTCGCGGCGCTTGTTATTGATGGCTACTAATTCGGCTTCTTTGGCTTTGATTTGCTCCTCGAGCTCACCGACCAAAGTTGGTTTAAGAATCGTGTTGGACTCGCGCTCGGGCGCCACACCAGGATTAACGGGTTCCGTCATCAAATGACGCCTGATGAAGTTGGCATTGTCGTACTCCGCCTTGTCTTTTTCATAAGCCGTTTTCAGATTAGTGTATTCGGCCAGTTTCGCTTTATAGGCATTCTCATTGCGGGCCTCCTCAGCGTTCCATTTGGTGGCTCGGGCCAACTCCGCTTCGCGGCGCGCGCGCAGATCGGTAATGGCTTTGGTGACATTTTCGGTGTCACCATTAAATTGCTGGATCATGGTGGCCTGGCGGGATTCGACCTCGGACAACTCTTTCTTCTGATAATCTGTCAGGCTGATCGCGTCCTGGCGCGAAGCGTCATTTCGCTTCATTGACTCCTCAAGCTCGGTTTTAGCCTTGGCCTGCTTTGCGGCGAAGTCGGCGAGCTTGTGGTCGCGGTCGGCTTTCTTCCCCTCGATGGCCGCCAACTCGCCATTGAGTTGGGCAATTTTGATTTCCTCTGTGGAGGCCTTCTCCAGCATTTGGCTGGCTGGCGTCATGGCAACTCCCATCTCATAGACCGCCATATCCTTGACCAATTGGAACGTCAGCACACAAATCAGTGGCAACCCGACCATCAGCATGAAGCCCTTTTGCCAGCCCGCGCGTGAGGCAGTCCAAATGGCCAGGGGCAGCTTGAGCAACTCCACCGCGAGAATGGTCGCCCCGATCGGGCCGATGCTAAAGAAAGTAACCGCCATACCTGGCGGCAAGCAGACCAACTGTTGGTATTTCCACCCGGTCGCCAAAATCACGAATTCCGTCACGGTCGCCATGGCGAGCAACGGCAGGGTTAAGTACGAAATGCGTTTGCTTTTCAACCGCTGCCACGGGGAAAACCCCAAATCCCGCGGAGCGGCGGAATGGGAAGAATCTTGCGAATTGATTGAGTTGGAGTTTTTCATAAATGAACCTTGTATAATCCGGCCAATGCCTGGTGCGACGCCGCTAGAGCGTTCAAGAGATGGGTCTGTGATCCTGGTCCTTCCAATCGACGTTTCAATCTGGCGCTTCCATTGATCACGCTTTGTGACCCAAGCAGCTTGTGTGCCAGTGTGCCGATACTAGTTAAACTTGCCCTATGAGCGTGATTTGGTGAGGAGGAGAGCCAAACCCGTGCAGGAACCCTTACAGCAGCTTGGCAGCGCACTCAATCTTTATAGGCAAGGTTGAGGCAGTGGTGTCAAAAATCCTGACTTGTCAATTGGTGATCCCATTGCTTCATGTCCGCCCCCTTTTCACTCCAGGTCTGTCGGAACGCGGTTCACGGACGCCTTCGCAAGTTGGTTTTGTTCCCGGATTTCTTCCTTGCTGTAGCAGCTGGCGAAATAGCCCGCTGGTCGGATGGGAATGGGGTCTATTTGTGGAACCGCCTGCAAAATGAAGCGGTGTTCGCCGCGCACAATGTACACAGTCTGGCCCTTGCTGGCTTTTTCCATCAGCCGCCCCAAATAGGTTTTGGCGGTGCTGAGGCTAAAACTCTCCGACTGCAAATTGACTTTGCGCCTTCGGGGCGGATGATTTGCAACTTTCATAGGCTGATTGTAGCCTGTTTGTGGGTTGGCGTCGAGGGGCTTTTCGGGATTGGCCAGGCGGCGGCGGGGAGCGTGAGGACTGGCGGGGCCGTGCTGGTCTGAGCCATCGAGCACGGCGCGCCACACGGCGGTTGGTGTCCCAAGCGCCGCACGTCGGAGCATTAGGGCGAGCCTACGCCGAGTATCAGCGCCGAACCTGCCGACTCCTACCGATCATCTTTTAGAGGGCACGGTCCGCTCGGTGGTTTGCTGAGCTTCCATTCTTGCCTCGTCATGGACTGAGCTTCTTGCGATGATAACCGAATGACTTCCACATCCCAAATTGATTCCGATCCAGCCCATGCGCAAAATAAATCTTAACAGCCTCACCGAGAGAGAAACCAAGTCCCCCAAAGGCAAATATCACGCCTACATGAAAGATGTGTCAGTTGCGCTGGGTCGTGAGCCATGGTCTCAGGATTTGACAAAGAGACACCCCTTTGATCTGGCAGTCGTGCGAGTCCCGCCAGGAGCCGCACTGTGCCCGTATCACGCGCACTCAGCGCAGTGGGAACTTTATGTTATCATTGCGGGAGTGGGCAGCGTGCGCCACGAGGCCGGTTTCAGCGAAGTCTCCGCCGGCGACACGTTCCTGTTTGGACCCGGTGAAGCCCACCAGATTCTCAATCGAGGGACACAGGAGCTTGTTTATTATGTAATCGCGGACAACCCCTTCGGCACATCGTGCTACTATCCAGACAGTAAGAAGTGGATGGTCGGCCAGCCCTCAGAGCGAACGATCTTAAAAGGACAGCAAGCGAGTTACTATGAGGGGGAGGAGTAGGATACAAGCCCTGCTCAGCGGCTCATTTCTATAAGACGGCACAATCATGTCCATTATTTCCGAATCGAAAAGCCGGAGGACTTGGATGACAAACTTTGTCAGTTAATAAAGAAGGCGTATGCAATCGGAGAGCAAGCGCATCGCTTGGCCATGTCGTGCAAGACCACGCCTGCCGCCGACAGGGAAGCGATCCTGCCGGACTGCCGTATTAACGCATCCAGAAAAGCGCCTTGACCGGCATACTCGCCAGAGCTACAGAGTAAACCATGAAGTCCTTCGGATCGGTGCTCCCCCTGCCGTTCCTTGCTGTTTGCATGTCGTCGGCGCTGGCGGGCTCTGCCGATTCGGTGCCGTCCCAACCGATACCACAAGTGTCAACTGTGCCGAATATACCAACTGCCTGGGACAAGGCGGCGGCGGCAAAATACCTGGATGACAGAATGGATTTATGGTTCGACAAAGCAAAAAAGCTGCGAACTGGCCAGGGAAATACCTCGTGTGTTTCGTGTCACACGGTAGTCCCGTATTCACTGGCCCGCCCGGTGCTGCGCAAAGCGGCAGGCATGAGCAAGCCGACGCCACAAGAAGCGAAGCTGCTCGACGAAACGATTCGTCGGGTGGACACGTATGGCAATCACGAACCGTTCTACAAAAGTAAGGACGAACAGTCACGCGGGACCGAGGCGGTGCTGAACCTTCTTATCCTTGCCGGAGAGGATGCCCGTCAGAATCGTCACGTGCCGAGCGGGCCGACGCGCAAGGCGCTCGAAGAGCTTTGGAAAGAGCAACGTGCTGACGGGGCATGGAATTGGCTGGACTTCAGGCTTGAGCCTTACGAATCGACCGACAGCCTTTATTACGGCGCGGCCCTGGCGGCGATGGCTGTGGGAACCGCTGCTGGCTACGGAGGCGGCCTGGGCGAAAACCTGTCGAGCGGCGTTGGCAAATTGCGCTCCTACCTGAACGCGAAATATGCCGATCAGAATCTCTACAGTAGAGCTTGGATGCTGCTGGCCTCCACTCGTCTAGCGGGCTTGCTGAGCCGCGACCAGATCGATGCGTTGAAGACGGACCTTCAGAGTAAACAGAACGCCGATGGCGGTTGGTCCCTTTACCGGTTGGGGCCGTGGACCTGGTCCAAAGCCAGCCCACCGTTCGGACCGGAGGGAAAGTCCGATGTCGCGCTGCTGTCCAAGTCGGATGGGTATGCCACGGGCCTGATCGCCTATGCGCTCCGCCAAGCGGGATTACTCGCCGACCATCCGAGTCTGAAAAGGGCCACGGACTGGTTGGAGGCCAATCAACGGGAATGTCAGATCGATCAATGCCGCTGGAAATGCTGGCGGACGTATTCGCTCAATTATGACCGTGAACATGGTGGTGACGACGGCGAATCCTGGAGGCGGATGTTCATGTCGGACGCGGCGACAGCTTTTGCCACACTTGCGCTTCTGCCATCGGACTGAATCGCGGAGTAGAAATAGACGATAGGCTTAACGAGATTAAACGAAGCCCAAACGGCGTGAGCATGGGGCATTCTATTCTTCCTTGCCATAGCCACAGTTGAGGACTGGAAACAATGGGCCAGGTCATAGCTCGGCAGAACGCAGAACAAGCGATGCCGCTGTCCGATGAGGCGGATTCGGTTTCCGAAATTCTGTTGCCCAGATCAGGTCAGTCGAATTCTAGCTTCTTCAAATACTCCTTCGCGCCGTCAGCCAGTACGTCCCGGCTCATGGCTTTCAAGCGGATACCCTAAATGATGGCTGCGTTCGCCGGTCACTTTCGCAAAATATTGGGTGAGGATGTTCAGCCGCCGTGGCATTTGCGGACCGCGAACGACCACGACCAGATGCTGCCAGTCGTCCGGTGGAATACGCTTCTTCCACTGCATGACTGCCGAATGTGTCATATCCAATTGCGCAGCCGCAGCCTCATCGGCATTCTTGAGCATCCAAGGGCCGAGTTTATGAGTGAAGGCCAGTAGCTCTTTGCGGGAAGCGGTCCCGGTGGTGAGGAGGTTAGTAAGATAAAGATTGCACTCGCCCAAAATCGCTTGTTGACGAGTGAGTTGGGCCGGAGAAAAACCCGCCCCGATCAAGGATGCTTCGGCCTCGGCAATCCGGGCCGGATAAACCCTCAATTCGTCGAGCACCGTTCCAGGCAGAGGGCTCGCAGGGTCTTTAGCATAACCGTCTATTCGCAGAAAAATACCAAACGGGACATGGGCCACTGACTTGAGCGCGTGATAAATATCGGGGATGCAGCGGTTGGTCTCCACGACTCCGTTGCAATAGAGAATAAGTGAACTGAGGTTCGCGACAATCAGCGGGCTTGTGTTCGTCTTCACAAATGCCTGCCGCTCTTTGTAGCCGTCCAGAAACAACTTGTTCAACGCGACCATGGATTCAGGGATGGCGTAAGTCTCGCCGGATGCTGCCGCGCGGACGCGGTTGGTGGAGGACAAGCCGGCGCTGGCACTCTGCGCATCCCAGACCCGTGTAGTACCGTCCGATGAAACCGTCACGATCCGCTTGCCATCCAGGCTGAATTCCGCGGAATTCACCGAGCCGCCGTGTTTAATCGGCTCGGTCAGGGGTCGGCCAGCAGTAGAAAGGACGCTCTGTTGGCGCAGCGACTGACAGCCGCAAAGAATGCCGCTGATGGCGAAGAAAATCGAAAACCGGAGAGAGTTTTTCATACTAGGTTATGAGCGGTTTTGTCAATGCAGCGGCGGAGCACCGAACGGCAAGTCACCAATGCTCAATCACGCGCGCCACGCCAAAATGGAATACTTGCTCGCCCCTACTGGGAATTTGTTAAGCTTGACCGCTATGAAGGCGCTCATTTTCGATTTGGACGGAACGCTGGTGGACACGTTTTTTGATGGTTTCGCTTTTCCAGCCCGAAACCAACCGGATTATCTCAAACTCACCTGGTTAAGGACGATTGTTCTCGGTTGCCCGTGGTTGGTGTAGGTCTTTACAAATACCAGCTTTTGTCGTAGGTGTTGTTCCATGAACCGGAAATTGCGAAAGCCGCTGCTTGCCTGTGCATTCACGCTGATTGAGCTTTTGGTGGTCATTGCGATAATCGCAGTTTTGGCGGCATTGTTGTTGCCGGTGTTGGCCGCCGGAAAAAGCGCCGGCCTGTGCGCCGCCTGCAAGAGCAATCTGCACCAGATCGGGCTGGCGCTGAATCTCTACACCGGAGAGTTTCAGAAATATCCGTTGTGTGCCGAGTCGGACCCCACCAGGGCGGGTTCCGTGGTTTCCATGTGGGACGGCAAACTCTTGCCGTTTGTGGCCGAGAACCGGAAGCTTTTTGGTTGTCCCGCAGACAAGTTGGCCCTGGCCTGGACGAACACGATTGGGCTGCCGCAACGAAATCCCTGCTACGGATATAACATGGCTGGTACTGGCCGCTACCCTGCTTCCGGCGCCAGCCTGGGGCTTGATGGCGGCTTCAACCGGGGCTACAGCACCGGCAGTTATCTGGCTGAGAACCAAGTCAAAGTTCCGAGCGATATGATTGCGGCGGGGGACTGCAAACCAAAAACTGGCGGCGGGGACAACGACCTTGACGATCTGTTCCCGATCAATCTGCTGGCAGAATTGGCGGCCCGCCACAATCGGGGAGAGAACATGGTTTTTTGCGATGGGCACGTGGAGTATGCCAGGCACACAGTCTGGCTGCGAAAGACCGAGGGCGCTCGCCAGCGTTGGAATAATGAGCACCAACCACATCCAGAGACGTGGGCAAATAATCCATGAGAGTGGTCTCCGAAGAAACCGTGATGCGGGCGCTTATGGCGTTCGTGAAAAGGTGGTCTTTCGGCCTGGTGTTGCTGCTGGTGTACTTGGGAGTTTTTAATCTCTGGCTGGTCGTCAACGCACGGTGGACTCTGGTCAGCAGCATTGGAATCACCGTCCTTCTTGTGGCGTTGCTCGTGGAGGCTGCCCGGCGCCGGTACTTCTTCAATCGTTGGGAAGCGCTGCTGCATGGGCTGGTCATTCTCGATATTCTTTTGGAAGGCACCCTCCTGCGTGAATATCATTCTCACGGCTTCTATTTCTGTGCCCTGGCCTTTGCGGGCGTGATTGCGGCCTATCGCCTGTATCTAGGGAAATGCGGCAGCGGCGCTTCCGCTCCATAATTTGGCATCAGAGATGTGGTGAGGCGATGACGAAGTCCCCGGCGTGTCGTTTCACCGAAAAAGTATCTGAAGCGGAAACGCTCGTCGGGGCTGTCGCCTAGAAGGTCGCGGCAAATGCGAGCAGAAGAGCCAATTTGAGCAAATTACTCCTGTCCAATCCACAGTTGGTGGTAGTGTCCTAATTTGCGCTGGCAGAGTTAACTAAAATCTGCTACTTAAGCGGTTTGTTGCGGTGTTAGAACTGCCGACTGTCATAGACCCGCAATCAGCGGTTCAAGTTGCAATTGCGGCGGAAGCCAAAGGAAAGAAGTGACCGCGAACGAAGCGAATAAACACAAAGCCAGATCCGGAAAAGTTCTCACACTTATCATCATCTGGTTAGCTATTCTCTGTGCCATGGTCCTGTTTATGTGGATTCGAGAACATCGATCTTCAAATTAGGACGCTACCCAGTTGGTCAAGGTCTTTACGTTATTTGAACTGTTGGTTTTAGCTTGTTTCAATGCCTGTTCACCAAACTGTCCGGCATTTCTTCTCGCCTGCACAGACTCATTGGCGATAGGATTTCAAGAACTCCTGGAGTGCAAACATGAATATCCGGAAAAATCTGACCGGGCATGGCGTCAATTCACAAATAATGGCGGGAACAAGACTCATCACTTGGACATCGCTCGCGATGTGCGCGTTTTGTTTTGTAGGTTCAACTTTCGCGGCGGACCCGCCCGTGCAGGTCGTGGAAAACGTTTGGGCAACATTCGAGGGCGAAAAGACGGCCTGGCACGGCTTTGATCGCTGCGACTTTCTGATCGACGAGCAGACCCTGGCCATCAAGCCCATCAAGGCGCAGGACGACGAAAAAGATGGGATCAGCCATCAGATTCATGGTCAGCGGCGGGGTGTCATCGTGGTTCCCAAAGTGCCTGCGCCCGGCAATCCGTGGTCCTGGCGAGGTTGTTATTGGGATCACCAACCTCAGACCGAAGTTGAACTGCTTAAACGTGGTTTTCATATCGCTTACGTCGAAGCCAGCGCCACGTTAAAACCGGGCCGGACATGGGAGGCCTGGTATGAGTTTCTCGCTGAAAAGCACGGGCTTTCCCGAAAGCCCTCCTTCGTGGGCATGAGCCGGGGCGGTGAATACGCCTACATCTGGGCGACAACCCATCCGGACAAGGTTTCCTGCATCTATGCCGACAATCCCGGAGGCAACCCGGAAATTCTGATGAAGCTCGGAGAACTGGCCGCGAACGACGTGCCGCTGCTTCATGTCTGCGGGAGCATCGATCCGATACTGGGAAAATTTACGTTGGCGATGGAGAACATCTATCACCAGTTCGGCGGTCGGATCACCGTGATGATCAAAGAGGGCCGCGGTCATCACCCGCACAGCTTGCGCGACCCCCGGCCAATTGCTGACTGGATTGAACAGAACGTCAAACCTGCCAGCATCACTCCGCCCGCCTTCGCAGGCGGTAAATTTACCAGGACCTCCTTCTACAGCACGGCGAATTCCTACCGTGACTTCCCGAAAGAAGGAACTTACATAACGTGCCGCGGGCCGGGGTTTACGGTATGCTACGACCGTTACGCCTTTGAGCTTGAGGGTGTCGAGGGGGCGATCAACGTCATCGTGCCCAAGACAACGGCTCCCGGAACTCCCTGGGTATTCCGGGCGGATTACGTGAACCGCGATGCGGCGGTTGATCTCGCGCTGCTGGCCAAAGGGTTTCATATTGTCACCGGTCCGGTTCCATACAATGCCGATGGCCCGCTGACATCGCACTGGGACAAGGTCTATAAACGCCTCACCGGATCCGGCTTTTCCAGGAAACCCGTAATGGAAGGCGACGGGGAGGCGGCTGGGGAAGCTTACGCATGGGCGATTGAAAACCCGGACAAGGTTTCCTGCATCTACGCCGAAAATCCTGTCATGCACAGCAACATGGCCAAAACGCAGCCGCTCGACAATCTCGCACCGCTCGCCAAAGCCCGCGTGCCGCTCCTCCACGTTTGCGGCAGTCTCGACCCGTGGCTTGCGGACAATACGCGCGTGGTCGAGCAGCGATACAAAGAACTCGGCGGGCAAATTACGGTCATCATTAATGAAGGCGAAGGACATTATCCGCGCGGACCAAGGGATCCGAACCCGATGATTGATTTCATCACTCAGAAAGCGAATTGATCTCCTATCGAAAGTTCTGACTCTTTGAAGGTATGCCAAACTCTCTTATCATAAACACAGGAGGAGCAAGCGCATGAATCTCTGGCCAAAGGCAATCAGGCGTGGAGTGGTTTCACAAACGGCTGCGCGGACAAAAATAATCGCCTCCGCGACATTCGCCATTGGCTTATTTGGGTTTGCCGGCGCGATTCACGGAGCCGGTCAATATTTGAAGGTGGATTATCCGGCCTCAACTGATACGAACGGATTGCAAGTGGCCGTCACTTATACTCTCTGGATTCCCGACGGCGTCTCCCGGCTGCGGGGCATCATCGTTCATCAGCACGGCGCCGGCACCACCGCTTCCATTGAAGGTTCCACCGCTGCTTACGATCTGCACTGGCAGGCCCTGGCAACGAAGTGGGACTGCGCGCTGCTCGGTCCCTCTTACCACGTGCTGAACGAGAAAATAGACCTTTCGCCCGGAGGTTCCGAACTTTGGTTCGATCCCCGCCACGGTTCGGAAAAGACTTTCCTCAAAGCGCTTGATGAATTCGCACTGAAGTCCGGCCATCCTGAAATCAAGACCGTTCCCTGGGTGTTGTGGGGGCATTCGGGCGGCGGCATCTGGGCAAATGTCATGAGCATGCTTTATCCGGACCGCGTCGTTGCGGTCTGGATGCGCTCCGGTTCCGCGGCCATGTTTCGGAGCAAACCCGAATTCCCGCAGCCCGAAGTTCCCGCCGCCGTCTATGGAATCCCCTCCATCTGCAACTCCGGCGTGAAGGAGAAACCAAACAATCCATGGGTCGGGCCGTTGGCCACCTTTAAAGAATACCGCGCCAAAGGCGCGCCCATCGGCTTCGCACCGGACCCGCGCACTGGCCATGAATGCGGCGACTCCCGTTACCTGGCCATTCCGTTCTTCGACGCGTGCCTGGCCATGCGCTTGCCGGACCCGGGCGGCCCGGAGGAAACCCTCAAGCCGATGGACCAAAGCCGGGCGTGGTTCGCGCCGTTGCTGGGGGATACCGCCCAACCGGCGGCGGATTTCAAAGGCAACCCCGCCGAAGCGGTCTGGTTGCCGAACGAAGCCGTGGCCAGGGCCTGGATGGAATATGTCAAGACCGGCGAGGTGGGCGACACCACACCGCCGCCCGCGCCTTATGACATAAAGGTGGCGTCCAAGGGAGATGAGGGGACGGAAATCAGTTGGAGCGCCGACGCGGATTTCGAGAGCGGCATCCGTTGCTTTATCGTGCGGCGCGACGGACAAAACCTGGCGCAGGTTTCGGAAAAGCCCGTGGGCAAATTCGGCCGCCCGTTGTTCCAGTCAATGACCTATCACGACACACCGGCCCAACCGTTGTCGGAGATGCGTTATCTGGATGCCTCAGCCAAAGCCGTTGAAAAGCATTCCTACTCCGTCATCACAGTGAACGGCGTGGAACT
>WNGJ01014085.1_pt1 | contig 12076 bp, 12 predicted proteins | sample 5400611 | NCBI WGS metagenome assembly WNGJ01 (sample SAMN13153375, study PRJNA577476) | soil metagenome | isolation source: 40 cm soil or saprolite under Garry oak tree replicate 1 | place: USA:California | collected 2016-06-15 | reverse complement strand
GCGAATTCCTCACTCGTCACCACGAGCGCGCCGGCCCCGTCGTTGACGCCCGGCGCGTTCCCGGCCGTTGTCGTCCCCTCCGGGTCTGAGACAGGCTTCAGGCGCGCGAGCTTCTCGATCGACGTGTCGCGGCGAGGACCCTCGTCGACCGCAAACTCGCCTACCGGCACGATCTCGTCGGCAAAACGCCCTTCGTCGATCGCCTTCACCGCGCGCTCGTGCGAACGCAACGCCCAGAGATCCTGATCTTCGCGCGAGATCCCCAGCTCCCGGGAGACGAACGAGGCCTGCTCGATCATGCGCTTGCCGTCGAAGGCCGAGGTCAGGCCGTCGTGAGTCATCAGGTCGATCAGTGTGCCGTCGCCGAGCCGGTAGCCGAATCGCGCCTTCTTCAGCGCGTAGGGCGCGTTCGACATCGACTCCATCCCGCCTGCGACGATCACGTGATGGTCGCCGGCCCGGATCATCTGATCGGCGATCTCGACCGCCCGGATCGACGAGGCGCAGACCTTGTTGATCGTGTCCGAGGGGGTCTCGACCGGGAGTCCGGCACCGACCGTGGCCTGCCGCGCCGGCGCCTGGCCCGCGCCGCCCTGCAGCACCTGGCCCATGACGACGTACTCGACCTCGTCGTTTGCGACGTCGACGCGCTCGAGCGCGGCTCGAATCACATGCGCGCCGAGCTCGGTCGCCTCGTGCTTCGCGAGGCCACCACCCAGCTTCCCAAACGGGGTGCGGACGGCGGAGACGATCACGGAACGAGGCATGAATCCAGCGTAGCGTGCGGCACACGCCTGTTGTCCGGAGGGCCCGGTCGAGTTACGATCGGGCGAGGCCGATGGCCCGCCGGCGTACTCAGGTCGATCGCAAAGCCGCCAAGGCTGAGCAGCGGCGTGAGGTTCGAGCCAGCCCCGGCGAACACCCGCTGCTTGCACTCCAGCGCTCGGCCGGCAACAGCGCGGTGACCGAGAGCCTGCTCGCCCGTGACCGGACGAAGACGGCGCCGAAGAAGGAACCGCCGAAGAGCGGAAGCGGGGCCAAGGTCACGATCGACGAGATCGGCACAATCGATGCGCTGGGCTTCACCTTGCCGACGGATAAGCAGGGAAAGGATGTGACGGTCACTGCCGCGCAGAGCGAGCTTTCCCCAAAGATCATGGAGTACGCGGCCGAGGGGAAGCACGTCAAGACGGTCGTGCTCGACCTGGGGTACATGAGGGTGGCGCTGAGCGACGTCTACATCGCGAATGTCACCTTCAGTGGATCAGGGACCGGCGACACCCCGATCGAGACTTACACGTTCTCGTTCGCCGAGATCGACATCCAGTACCCCGACGCAATCAGCGGCGCTTAACTAACCGTCGACCACGAGACTCTCGAGCGGGCCGAGCAGGCCCCTCGAGCGGTGCGAGGTTCCGGGTAGGCGAACGAGGCGGTGCGTCAGGGGCTCGCCGCGACCGCGGCGGTCGAACTGCTCCTGCGAGGTCGGCCTCCAGCGCTCCTCGACGGCGGCGTCGAAGGATTTGATCAGCGAGCGACGAGCCAGTCGAACACGGCGGGCCATTCGTCGTAGTCCATGTGGCCCGCTCCCGGGATGAGGTGGAAGATTCCGTTCGGGAGCTGCTTGGCGACGTACTCACCGTGGCTTCTGGGGGCGAGCACGTCGAGCTCGCCCTGCCAGAGGCCGACCTCGGTCTCGATCCGCTCGAGCTCGAAGCCCCACGCCTTCGTGAAGGCAAGGTCGTCGTCGATCCAGCCGCGCGACCCCTGGCGGACCGCCTCCGCCATCGACTCGCGCAGGATCTCGCGCACCTCCGGCCTGGCGAGTACGGCCTGGTCGACCGGCGGCAGCTCGGCCTCGATGTCGGCCACGAGCTTGTCCGCGTCCTCCTGGGCCTCCTTGACGAAGGGCTCCAGGAACTCGGCGAGGGTCTCCTCGCCCTCGAGGGCTGCGCTGAACTCGTTCACATTCAGCTCGGTCATCCCCTCCATGAAGTCGAGGCCCGGCGCGTCGTAAGGCGCGGGCGTGACCATCGCCGCGGCGCGCGCGACGCGGTCGGGGAGCAGTGCGGCACAGGCGAGCGAATGGGGCGCACCGCCCGACACGCCGAACGTCGTGAACCGCTCCAGACCGAGCTCGTCCGCGATCGCGCCTATGTCCGCTGCTGCGGAAGCGACGGTTCGTCCTCGATCCGGGCCAGACTCCCCGTAGCCGGGGCGGTCGTAGGTGATGACCCGCAGATTCCGGCGCTCGTACTCGGTCGGGTCCGGGTAGCGGGTGAGGCGGCTGCCGGGCGTGCCGTGGAGGAGGAACACGGGGCTTCCGTCGGCCGACCCCCGCTCGATGTAGGCGAGCGCCCGGCCGTCGGTGGTGAGAACTGATCCCTTGTTCGTCACGGGTCGACCATCATATGGCCCGCCGGTCTTCGGTCGACCGGTCGCTCCGAGTTCGCTCGCTTACTGCGTGTGCTCGGTCCAGCCGGAGCCGTCCCAGTACCGCAGACGCGACTCTCCGGACGGGTCCGGGTACCAGCCCGCCGCAATCGTCTCGACCGGTTGCCCAGTCGGCGGTGACTCGGCCGGCGGCAAGTCGAGCTCAGTCGGGGCCGCGCCCCCTGGGGTTGGCGGGAGATCGAGCTCGGTTGGGGCAGCCGCTCGAGGCTGCGGCGGAGGCGAGGTCGATCCTTCGGCCGGCGTCGCACTCCCGGTGAAGACCATGGCGATCGACCCAAGCGCGATCGCGAGGCCCGCGGCGATGCCGAGCCACGCTCCCACCTTCAAATCGCCGAGATGGTCGAACGCCGCTTCGAGGGGGACGAAGAGGAACAGGCCGGCAACGAGCAGTACCGGGATCGGAAAGAGCGCCGCGAGCGCCGAGTGGACCCCCAACAGGCTTCCCAGCACCAGGAGGCCGGCTGCGATCGCGAGGACGAGCATCCCGATCCCCACACCGTGCCCGAGGCTGGTGTCCCAGTAGGTGAGGCTTTCTACGAAGTCGGTCCAGATGGCCGGAAAGACGAGCACGATGCCGAGACCTGTCAGTACCTGGCCCAGCCCCCCGCGCCCCGCCTTGAGCTCCATCCCTCCAGGCCTGCCTGCGACCGCCGTCACGATCGAGCCCAGCGCAAGCGTGAGAGCAGCCGCCAACCCGAGCCACGCACCCGCCTTCAGGAGCTCGGAATGCTCTGACATGAACTCGAACGGCACGAACAGGAATAGACCTCCGAGTACGAGTCCCGGAATGGAGTAAGCGCGCTCGGGCACTGACCGGGGCTGCGCAAGGTTGGCCGCCAGCAAGGCGAGGGAGCCGACCGCAAGCACCAGCATCGCGGCGCCGACGGCGTGCCCCGAGCTTTGGTGCCAGTAGCTCTCGCTGCCCACAGCGTCGACCCAGATCGCAGGAAACGCAAGCACAAGGCCGATCGTTGCCAGCAGCTTTCCCAGCAATGACAGACTGAGCTCCGGTGCCGCCGCCGGGACCCGTTCGGGCATGACGCAACTCTATTCGGCCCGATTACCGCCGTCCAACGGACGCTCTGCCCGGAGCGGACCCCTTGACGAGCCTCAGCCCTTGCGCCTACGCTGAGAGCGATGACTTCCGCCACGCACACTTGGGCCTGGGCCTGGCACCACGAGCGGGGCGGGAGCGTCGCCTGATTTGACCTAGGCGCATAGCCCGTTCCGCTCGAAGACCTTCCAGACGGAGGGTCTTTTTGTTTTGCCGTTATGAACGCACTCACCGTCATCTCAACCGACCTCCTCACCCCGCTCGGGGCGTACCTCCGGCTGCGCGAGAGCGGCGAAGCGTCGTTCTTACTCGAGTCGGTCGAGCACGGCCGGCTGGGGCGGCACTCTTTCGTCGGCTGCGGCTCCCGTCTCCTGACGTTCGAGGAGGCCGAGGCCTCGGGCGAGCCGGTCGTCGGCTACCTCGGCTACGACTTTGCCGCCGCGCTCGAGCCGAGCGTTCCGCTGCCGGACGCGGGTCCGGACCTGCCGGAGAGCCGCTTTGTCGTCGCCGACACGCTCGTCCGCTTCGACCATGCAATGGGGATGGCCGAGGTGCTCTGCGGCGACCCGGGCGAGGTGACCGAGTTGATGGGCCTAGCACTCCCCGGAAGCGCCGATGCGAGGCGCTCGCGCTCGGGCCCGATGCGCCGCCTTCCTTCCCGGCACGAGTACGAGCGATCGGTCGTGCGGGCAAAGGAGCACATCCGAGCGGGAGACGTCTTCCAGGTCGTGCTCTCTCAGCGCGCGGAGCGGCCGACCTCGGCGAGCGCGCTCGAGCTCTACCGCTCGCTTCGCCGGGTGAACCCCTCGCCGTATCTCTTCCTGCTCGAGCTCGACGGGGTCGCGCTCGTCGGCTCTTCACCCGAGACGCTCGTGAAAGCGGACAACGGCCGCGCGAGCCTGAACCCGATCGCCGGAACGACGCGGCCCGGTGACGGCGACGCCGAGCGGCTGCTCTCGTCCGAGAAGGACCGCGCAGAGCACGTCATGCTCGTCGATCTCGGTCGCAACGACCTCTCGCGTGTCTGTGTACCAGGGACCGTGCGGGTGGAGCGCTTCCTCGAGCCCGAGCGCTTCTCGCACGTCACACACCTTGTCTCCGAGGTGGCCGGTGACTTGGCGGAGGGCGTGACGCCTTTCGACCTCCTGCGCGCGTGTTTCCCCGCCGGCACCGTTTCCGGCGCGCCGAAGGTGCGGGCGATGCAGCTGATCTCGGAGCTCGAGGGCTACCGGCGCGGCCCCTACGCCGGCGCCGTCGGCTACTCGCTCCCCGGCGGGCCGTTCGACACGTGCATCGCGATCCGGACGATCGTGCTCCAGGACGGACGCGCGCTCCTGCAAGCGGGAGCCGGGATCGTGGCCGACTCGGATCCCGCGGCCGAGCACGAGGAGTGCCTGCGCAAGCTCGCGGCGCTCGAGACCGCGATCGAGCTGGCGGAGGCGCGGCAGTGATCCTGCTCGTCGACAACTACGACTCGTTCACCTACAACCTCGCGCACCTCTTCGGCGAGCTGGGGGCCGAGGTGGCCGTGTACCGGAACGACGCGATCACTCCGGCCGCGGCCGAGGGTCTGACCCCGAGCCATGTCGTCATTTCACCCGGCCCGGGTAGACCTGCCCAGGCAGGCGTGACGCTCGAGCTAGTGCGGCGGCTGGCACCGCGCATTCCGACGCTCGGTGTCTGTCTGGGCCACCAGGCAATCGTCGAAGCCTTCGGCGGGGAAGTGGGCCCCGCCGGCCGGCTCGTGCATGGGAAGGCGACCTCGGTTCGACACGACGGACGCGGAGTCTTCGCCGGCCTGCCAGAGGAGTTCGACGCCGGGCGCTACCATTCGCTCGCTGCGACGAGCATCCCAGACTGCCTGGAGGTCTCGGCGACCTGCGCTGACGGCGAGGTGATGGCCGTCCGCCATCGCGAGCTGCCTGTCGACGGCGTTCAGTTCCACCCGGAGTCCGTCCTGACCGCGGTGGGCCCGCAGCTCGCCCGCAACTTCCTGGAGGCCGCGTGATCCAGCAAGCGCTCGCGCGCCTTCTTGACGGCCACGACCTCGGGCGCAACGAGGCCCGTGAGGTGATGGGGTCGATCATGAGCGGCGAGGCGACGCCGGCCCAGATCGGCGGCTTCCTGGTCGCGCTGCGCCTGAAAGGCGAGACCGCCGACGAGATCGCCGGTTGTGCCGAGGCCATGCGCGAGCACGTCCTCCCGGTGCGTCCGCAGCGCGAAGACCTCGTCGATACGGCGGGCACCGGCGGAGACGGGGCGAAGACGATCAACATCTCCACCGCGGCGGCGCTCGTGGCTGCGGCCGCGGGAGCCGGCGTCGCGAAGCACGGCAACCGCGCCGTGTCCTCCTCCTCGGGATCCGCCGACGTGCTCGAGGCGCTCGGATTCGAGCTCGAGCTCCCCGCCGAGCGTGTTGCACGCTCGATCGACGAGCTCGGCTTTGGCTTCCTGTTCGCACCGACCCACCATCCGGCCATGCGTCACGCCGCGCCTGTGCGCCGCGAGCTGGGCGCGCGCACCGTTTTCAACGTGCTCGGGCCCTTGACGAACCCCGCCGGAGCCCGCGCGCAGGTCGTCGGCGTCTACGCGCCCGAGCTCGTACGCACGATCGCCGAGGTGCTGGCGCAGCTCGGCGCGCGCCGCGCCTTCGTCGTCCACGGCGCCGAAGGGATCGACGAGCTCTCGCCGGCCGGCCCGAACCTCGTCTGCGAGGTGGTCGACGGCACGGTGCGCGAGCGGATGATCGACCCGAGCACTGAGCTCGGCGTCCCTCGCTGCGATCCGGCGGAGCTGCGCGGCGGAAGTCCCGACGAGAATGCCGCTGCAATCCGCGCTGTCTTCGCAGGTGAGAGCGGCGGGCGCCGCAGCGCAATCCTCCTGAACGCGGCCGGGGCGATCGCTGCCGGCGATCACGCTGCCGACCTGCGCGAGGGCCTCGGTTACGCACGCGAGGCGGTGGACTCGGGCACGGCCGGCGAGCGGCTCGAGGAGCTGATCGCCTTCTCGCGCTCGGAAGAGGCGGTCGCCTGATGGGCCGGTTCCGCGACGCACTGGCCAAGCCGGGACTCGCGGCGATCGCCGAGATCAAGCGCCGCTCGCCCTCCGCCGGCGACCTGCGTCCCGACGCGGACCCGTCCAGGCTGGCCTCGGAGTTCGAGCGCGCCGGCGCAAGCGCCGTCTCGATTCTCGTCGACGAGCGCTTCGGCGGCACGTTCGCCGATGTCGAAGCGGCACGCCGCTCGACACGTCTGCCGCTCCTCGCGAAAGGGTTCTTCCGGGTCGAGTCCGACCTGCAGCGAGCGAAGGGCGCCGGCGCCGATGCGGTGCTCCTGTTGCTGCGCGACCTGGACGACCGACTCGCAGCCACCCTGCTCGCGGAGGCCCAGCGGCTCGAGCTGGACGCCCTCGTCGAGGCCCACGACGCCGGCGAGCTCCGCCGCGCGGTCGACCTCGGAGCCGACCCGATTGGCCTCAACGCTCGCGATCTCGGCAGCTTCCGGATCGACCGTGGCGCCGCGCTCGAGCTCGTCGCCGCAGCTCCGCGAGACCGCCTGATCGTCGCCGAAAGCGGCCTGACGGCACGTGTCCACGGAGCGGCGGCCGAGCTTGCAGGTGCCGACGCGATCCTCGTCGGCAGCGCCCTGATGCAAGCCTCCGACCCGGCCGCGAGGCTGGCGGAGCTGATCGCACGGCCGCTCGTGAAGATCTGCGGGCTGACCCGGGAAGAGGACGTCGCGGCCGCGGGCGAGGCCGGCGCAGACCTCGCCGGGTTCATCCTCGCCGCCGAGACGCCGAGGCGTGCTCCGGCCGTCCTGCCCGTCCCGGAGACGATGTTGTCTGTCGCCGTCTACGTCGGCGAGCTGGGCCGGAACGAAAGCGATCTCGTTCAGCTCTATCCCCGAGAGGGCGACCACCGTGGGCGCGACGGCGTGCTTCTCCGCAATGGCGAGCGGGTGGCGCGCGTGCTCGATCTCCCCTGGAAGAGCTCGGACCCCGGCCATCTCGAGCGGGCGAGAGCCGTGAACGGCCGCGTCCTGCTCGCGGGGGGCCTCTCGCCGGAAAACGTCCGCCTGGCCATCGCGGCCGTGAAGCCGTGGGCCGTCGACGCAAGCTCCGCGCTCGAGCAGGCGCCCGGAATCAAGGATCACGCGCGCGTGCACGCGTTCGTCGAGGCCGTTCGATGAGCGCGCCCGCCGGCGTCTACGGCGAGTACGGCGGCCGCTATGTCCCTGAGACGCTGATCCCCGCGCTCGAGGAGCTCGAGACCGGCTGGCGCGAGGCGCTTGACGACGATGCGTTCGCCCAGGAGCTCGACGTCCTGGGACGCACATTCGCGGGCCGGCCGACGCCGCTTACGCTCGCGGAGCACTTTGCTCCGGGCAAGCGCCTGTACCTCAAGCGCGAGGATCTCCTTCACACCGGAGCCCACAAGCTGAACAACGCTCTCGGCCAGGCGGTGCTCGCGCGGCGCCTCGGCAAGCAGCGGATCGTCGCCGAGACCGGCGCGGGCCAGCATGGCGTCGCAACGGCCACCGTGTGCGCGCGCTTCGGGCTCGAGTGCGTCGTGTACATGGGCAGCGAGGACATGCGGCGCCAGCGCCCCAACGTCGAGCGGATGGGCCTCCTCGGGGCGGAGGTGCGGCCGGTCGAGTTCGGCACGCGGACGCTGAAGGAAGCAACGAGCGAGGCGATCCGCGACTGGATCACCAACGTCGAGACGACGCACTATCTGATCGGCTCTTGCGTGGGGCCTCATCCCTATCCCGAGCTCGTGCGCGTGCTGCAGTCGGTGATCGGCCGCGAGGCGCGAGAGCAGATGCTCGAGGCGGAGGGACGCTTGCCCGAGGCCGCGCTCGCGTGCGTGGGCGGCGGCTCGAACGCGATCGGCCTCTTCGCCGGGTTCCTCTCGGCGGGCCTCGACTATCCCGGCGTCGGACCGGAGCACGCGGCCCTGCGGGACAGCGGCCGGGTCGAGTACGTCAGCGCCACGGACGAGGAAGCGCTCGCGGCGTTCCGCAAACTCGCAGAGACCGAGGGGATCATTCCCGCTCTCGAACCGGCGCACGCGCTCGCCCGGGCGCTCGAGTGCGAGGAGGAGCTCATGCTCGTCTGCCTCTCGGGCCGGGGCGACAAGGATCTCGCTGAGGCCCTCCAGCGGTGATGCCGGGCCCGTCTCCATCCCAATCCCCCACCCTCCCAGGGGAGAAGAACAGAGTACGGGCCCGGGTCGCGCGGATGTGTCCCGCGGGTGTGCCGAAAGGGTGAAAACGCTCGCGATCTACCTGATGTGTGGCCGAGACACACCCGAGCTCGCGGAGGCCGCGGTCGAGGGTGGCGCCGACCTCGTCGAGCTCGGCTTCCCCTTCTCGGATCCGCTCGCCGACGGGCCGGTGATCCGCCGGGCAGGCGAGCGGGCCCTGGCGGAGGGCATGCGGACCGAGGCGTGTCTCGAGTGCCTCGGCCGCACGCGCGAGCGGGTGGACGTGCCGCTCTTGCCGATGACCTACGCCTCGCTACTCGAAGCGTACGGCTACGAACGTTTTGCAGCGGACACGCGCGCGGCCGGCGCGACAAGCCTGATCGTTCCCGACCTCCCGATCGACGAACGCCCTGAGCTCAGCCGGATTCAGCTCGTCGCACCCACGTCGACCGACGAGCGAATCCACCTCGCCGCCGGGCGGACCGAGGGCTGGCTCTATCTCGTCACGCTGACGGGAACCACGGGCGCGCGCGGGGGACTCTCACCCGCCCTCGCCGGCCTCGTCGAGCGAACGCGGGCCCTCACCCCGGTCCCGCTCTATGCCGGTTTCGGCATCGCCACCCCCGAGCACGCTCGAGCGGCCTGCACGCTTGCCGACGGCGTCGTCGTCGGCTCCCGGGCCGTCGAAGTCGCCGAAGAAGGCCCGCACGCCCTCCGCGCATATGTCGGGTCGCTCCGAACGGCGCTAGACTCGGTGGTACCGATTGCGGGATAGTTCCTCCGACCGGTGCCGGCCGTCAGTTTGCCGGCGGCATCCACCGGAAGGAGCATGACTTCATTGGCCCATCTCGCCCGCCCCGTCTGCACCAGCGAGGGCTGTACGCGAAAATCCGCCGCAAGAGTCGACGGCAAGTGGCTCTGCGGTAAGCACCTGAAGGCCGAGGCTCCTCCCGCCCCGGCTGCCTCCGTTCGGGCTAAGTAGCCGTCAAGCTCGAGAGAGCATCGAGAAGACCATGCGCCCGTGCTCGCACACCGGCGTGCGCGGTCGAATGGGTGCGAGCACGCTCCGGCTACCCGCGAGCGTCACGCGAAGCACGACTGCCGTTCGCTCGCACTGGCGGTTCGCCGGCTCGCCCGGGCCCGAAACGGTCGGAGAGAACCGAGCCTCCGCCTTAGCGGTCTGAGACTTCCGCAACACGACCCGCACCGCCATCACACCCCGCCGCGCGGGGACGACCCGAGTCGGAAGCGCCCGGTGCCGGGAATCGAGCAGCCGCAGGCGCGGAATTCCCGAGACCCAGCAGGTGACGCGCGTGACGTTCCGAAGCCGCAGGGCATACGAGAGATGGCCCGCCGCGCCGCTCCCGGCGACGTAGGTGAAGGTCCCGCGCAACTGCCCTCCCTTACACGCCGGCAGGAGCTGTGGAGCACCAGCCGCGAGGGAGACGGCCCCGAGGGCGGCGGCGAGGGCGATCGCAAGTGCGAGTCTCAGCCGGACCACGGCAATCCTTCCCAACCGTCCGGCCGACCTGGCTCGGGCCGCTCGTACGACGCGTACGCCTCCTGCGCCGAGGTCGTCTCGAGTTCCGCGCTCGCACCGTGCCCGCAGGCGAGCTCGGAGACGGGGTAGCGCAAGCCGTGATCCTCGGCTCTCGCGCCGACCATCATGATCACGCATGGACCGTCGCCGGCGCCGACGAAGACATGCTCGACGTTCCGCGGACAGTGCACGAAGTCCCACGCCTTCAGCGGCCGCTCCTCCCCCTCGACGAGCAAGACGCACTCGCCGGCGAGAACGAGAAAGTCCTCCTGAGACGCCTCGGAGTGGTAGAGGGCATTCGGCTGACCCGGCTGCAAGACGCGGATGTTGATCCCGTAGCTCGAAAACGGGGCTTCCGGACTCTCGAACCGGCAAGCAGCCCCAAACGTCGAGTGTCTCATCCAGGCGGTGTCACCCACGCTGACGACGAACCAGCCGTCGGAGGCCGGAGCGAGACCGGACGGGGTTTCCTCGAGACGCGCCTCTTCAGCCATAGAGGGGAGCGGAACTACGCCCCGCGCAGGGTGATCCGCCCGCCCGAGTCGAGGCTAAGGGCTAGGCCGAAGTCCTCGCTGATCCGCGTCATCGTCTTGAAGTCTCCGAGGTCGAAGCTTGTCCCGGAAGGCTGATCGAGAGATCCCGCCTTCCTCCTCCGGCTCGTGCAGGCGGGGCTCGTAGCCGTTGGCCTCGAGCTCTCATCCATCACCCGGCGGGCGACTTCCTCGCGCACGTCGTGAGCCTAACGTCGTCGTACGCTGCTCGCGCGCAGCGGGCGCCGGTGGTCAGGCGCTGGCTGCCCTGCCCTCGGGGAAGCGAGGCAGCCGTCATCCGGAATCGGCTTCCAGGGAGCGCCAGAGCTCCTCGCCGGAGACGATCCGCAGCGCGCCAGGCGCGACACGAGCTTGCGGCGAGGGGCCGTCCCGGCTCGCCGCTGACAGCGTTGCGGTGGCAGTATCCGGCCCTCATGAGCGACTCGGTGACCTCGAAGCGAACCCCGCCGCAGAGGCAGCCGCCGGTGAGCGGAAGCGCCGACATCCCCGAGCGAGCATAGTCGCCGGAGCGCTAGCCGCGGTTGTGGTTCACGACCTCGACGTTGTTTCCGTCGTAATTGAACACCTTGGTAATATGGCTGGTTGAGGAGGGGTTCATGTTCGACATCTACATCCGCGTCAGCAGGCTCGGGGAGCGCTCCGAGGAGGAGGCGACCGAAGTCTACGAGTCCCAGTGCCGGGCGTGGGCCGAGCGGGCCGGGGTCGCCATCGACCTGGTCGAGGAGGACACCGAGGTCAGCGGCGCCACCGCCGTCGCCGAGCGCAAGCTGGAGCGGCTGCTCCAGCGGGTCGAGGCGGGCGAGTCGGAGGGGATCATCACCCCCTACCTCGACCGCTTCGGCCGCGACCTGATCGAGGGCGCGCTCGCCTACCGCCGCCTGAAGCTCGCCGGCGGGCGCCTGGTCTGCGTCAACGACGGGATCGACTCCGAGCGACCGGGCGACGAGTTCCAGTTTCAGATCCGGATGGTCTTCGCCGAGGACTACCTGCGGCGCACGCGCTCGAACTTCCAGGCGGCGGTCGAGCGGGCGGCCGCGCGCGGCGTCTACCTGGCGGGCAGGCCGCCCTTCGGCTACCGCAAGGACGAGCAGGGCAGGCTGGTCGTGGACGAGCGGCGCGCCCCGCTTGTCGTCGAGCTCTTCGAGCGCCGCGCCGGCGGCGCCAACGTCGGCCAGCTGACCCGCTTCCTGCAGGGGGAGGGGGTCGAGATCAGCAAGTCGGGCGTGCGCTCGATCCTCAAGAACCGCGCCTACCTGGGCGAGATGCGGCTGCAG
>WNGJ01006891.1_pt1 | contig 12076 bp, 11 predicted proteins | sample 5400611 | NCBI WGS metagenome assembly WNGJ01 (sample SAMN13153375, study PRJNA577476) | soil metagenome | isolation source: 40 cm soil or saprolite under Garry oak tree replicate 1 | place: USA:California | collected 2016-06-15 | reverse complement strand
TGTGGGCAAAGGCGAGCTGGTCCACCAGATCGCTGCTCGCTCGGGTCTGAGCCTGAAGGACGCCGAGAAGGCGCTGGATGCCTTTACCGAGGTCGTGCCTGAGAATCTGGCACGCGGGAAGGAGGTGCGCCTCATCGGCTTTGGCTCCTGGAAGCTGCGCGCGATTGCCGCGCGCACAGTCAAGTCGATCCGCACGGGCAAGAACGTGTCCTTGCCTGCCCACAAGCGCGTCGGCTTCTCGGCGGGCACGACTCTCTCCCAAGCAGCGGAAGCTCCCAAGGGGAAAAGCTCGACAGCAGCCAAGAAACGCTAAGACTGCACAAGCCTCGACCGGGTCCCCTCACTGCTGCCAACTGGCAATGTGGGGGCCCGGTCGTTGCTACTGAGCCCTCTCGTCGAGCTCGCTACTTACCAGGGGCAGCGAGCTCGACGAGAGGGCTTACCAGAGAAGAAACGACTTGACACCACCGCTGTACTGCTACTGAGCATATCCGTTCCACTAGCAGAGAGTAAACTTCATGCGGAAAACCCTCACGTCATCTCCCTGATGAGGAAATAGCAAAGAATAAGAACCGGGAGAGCCAACATGAGCGCCCTTTTTAGAACGGATATGCTCAGTAGCCGGTACAGGATCATCGGTCTAACCGCCTGATCTTTTTCTACTGCGGCTGGAAGTTGACCGGCAGCGACCTGATCACAAAGACGATCCCCGCATGAACCATGATCGGGAAACCCTCCACGCGTTGCAGACCTCGTAGTTGTTCCAGCATCATTGGCAGGACAATCCTGGCTTCCAGGCGAGCGAGCGGAGCGCCAACACAGAAGTGAACTCCGTGACCAAACGCCAGGTGGCGATTAGGCTCGCGCTCGATATCAAACCGATCTGGATTGCGGAACTGTGCCGTATCATGGTTGGCTGAGGCCGTCCAGGCCAGCACGATCTGATTAGCCGGAATGTGCTGCCCTCCCAGTTCGATATCGCTTCTGGTCTGACGGAAGAGGAACCAGACCGGCGGCAGGTAGCGCAGCGCTTCTTCTATCGCCTTTGGCATCAAGGAGGGCTCGCGCTTGAGGCGTTCCATCGCATCCGGGTGATCCATAAAGCATACAATGGCATTCGCGATCAAGTTCTTGGTCGTCTCCTGGCCCGCGCCCAGCAGCAGCTTGCAAAATTGCACCAGTTCGTATTCGCTCAACCGCTCGCCGTCAACTTCAGCCTTGCTCAGCGCGCTGATCAGGTCCTCGCGCGGTGCCCGCCGTCGTTCCCTCAGCAGCGCCAAGAAGTAGTCAGACATCTCCTCTTGCATGGGCCGCCTTCCCTCTTGTCGCGCTTCCGTGGACTCGGGCCCGCTATGTGCCCAGCGTTGAAAGATGTCCCAGTCTTCAGGAGGTACGCCGAGCATCTCCGCAATAACCTTGGCGGGCAATGGAAAGGCTATGTCCGAGACAACATCCATCTTGCCCTGTGCTTTCACCTGGTCCAGCAGCTCTTGCGTCATCTGCGTAATACGATCTGCAAGGCGGGCCACCACCCTCGGCGTGAACGCTTGATTGACCAGGTTGCGCAACGTGCGGTGATCCGGTGGGTCCTTCGTAATTAATGTATCTTTGAGGAAGGAACCCATAAACACTCCTAATGCCTGCGAAGAAAAGCGGCTATAATCGGTCAGCACCGTTGCTACATCTTCGTAGCGAAAGACCTGCCACAAGGGCATTGGCATCATCTGATCATAGAAGACCGGATGCTGGGTACGCATCTCCTCAAACCAGGCGAAGGTCTGGGGAATCTCTTCCAGCGTCTGTGGACGAAACAGCGTAGATGCGCCTGAACGAGGTCCAGATGGTTGTTGCATCTATCAAAACCTTTCTTTTCACGTATACAATGCTTCCGATTAGACACTCTGGCATGCTACAAGACACTCGCTTAACTCCTCAGTGAGGAGGATACAACATGCTTATGAAGACAGCAACCGTCAACCAGGTCCTGTTGCAAATTTTACATCGCTGTTTTTGGGGTATACTCAATAAGGCATGATTCAGGTGCATGTGACAGTTTCACGAAACGCAATTGCTACCAAATCGTGCTCAGTAGAGTGGGAAATTTTTTGCTCAGACTGTCTCGCTTGATTGAAGATACATTGAACCCGGCCGAAGGAGAAAGAGGATGGCAGATACCAACGAAGCTAACATCACCGTGCCTGAGATGAAACTAGAAAACGTGCCAGTACCGGTTTCTGATGTTGACCGAGCCAAAGCTTTCTACGAACAGGTGGGATTTAAGCTAGATGCTGATATACGACCGACTGACACGATGAGAGTGGTGCATTTCACACCGCCCGGATCGGCTTGTTCCATTGTCTTTGGAACCGGGATGGGCGAGATTACTGCGATGACACCTGGATCGGTGAAAGGGCTTCACCTGGTCATCGATGACATAGACACAGCGCGTTCGGCACTCATGCAACGTGGCGTTGCAGTCGGCGAAATCACAGATGTAAGTGGTGTGAAGTATGCCAGCTTCAGTGACCCCGATGGTAATGTATGGCTGATCCAGGAATTTCCGCCAGAGGTGAGACAACCTGGACAGAGCTTCTATAAGGAGGAGGACAAATGAGAAAAATACTTGTGACTGAGTATCTCACGTTGGACGGTGTTTTTGAAGAACCAGGTCAGTGGAAGAATACAACCATTATCAACAAGAATGTTGTGGAAGAAATACAAAAACTGAAAGAGCAACCAGGTCAACATATTTTGGTTGCTGGTAGTGGTAAACTTGTCCACACCCTGATGCAGCATAATCTTGTTGATGAATACAGGTTTATGGTTCATCCGGTGGTGTTGGGAAGTGGTAAGCGTTTGTTTCCAGAAGGAACTGAGAAGTGTAAGTTAACACTAGTGGATACCAAATCATTCAAAACAGGAATTGTTGTCCTTCATTATCAGCCCGATAGGCAGTAAAGACAAATAAGTAGGGTAGGGGGCCAGCGAGGTATCATTGTTTCTCAGACCTACCTGGCATCAGCCCAGGTGGTATCAGAAGATGATCCTTTTCCGACCTCCCCCCTCCGAACGAAGCGTGACCGTTTCCGTGTCACTTCGCTCTCCAGTGGCCACTCCTGTCGCCTTTCGGCTTCAAGTCAGGTTAGCTCTTGTTCCTAGAACCTCTCTCACATTCTAGCCGACTGCGTCGGCGATCTCATCGCGCGTGACACGGCGCACGTAGCCACCACAATGCAGTCAACACGTCCAGCCTGGGACACTCTACTTTGGAGAGGCTGTGTAGAGTTCGGCTCAAGAAAGCTCTTCTGCACTCTCCAGACCCCGAAACAAGTTTGGCGGCTAGCTCGTCTCAAGAGAAAGATGAAGGAGAATCATATGGCTTATAGCCAGAAAGAAGCACAACCTATGATCACAGGTATTGGACACGTCGCGTTTCGTGTGACAAGCTTACAGCGAGCACTGGACTTCTACTGCAACAAGCTCGGCTTCTCTGAGGCCTTCCGCCTCGAGCGGGAGGGAGAGCCTTCACCCTGGATTGTGTATATCCAGATTGCCCCTGGCTCTTTTGTGGAGTTGTTTCCTGATCCGCAAGATGCCCCAGGAACGATTCCAGCACGGGATCCTCAAGCGAGCTACAAACATGTGTGCCTCCTGGTTGATGATCTGCCGGCAACCCTCCGCGAGTTGGCAGCACGAGGCCTTGAGATCAGTGGAACCCCCACTCAGGGGTTGGATTCCAACCTGCAATACTGGCTCAACGATCCTGACGGCAATCCGATCGAATTGATGCAGATCATGCCCACTTCTCCCCAAGCCGCCGCCGATGCGAGGATGCAAACCAGGAGCCGGTAGTGAAATGAAAATGAGCAAGCAATTGTGTCTCTCTTGCTTCCAGGCTTTCTTGTTTCCTGCACCCCTTGACACAATTTTCGAGATGGCATCGACTTGACGGAAAAGGGCAGCGGCAGTAGTATTACGGGACCGTTGGTCAACGGTCAAATTATCTCTATCGCAAATATGTTAGCTTGAAAGGAAAGGAAGGCATTATGGTACAGTTCCCTAAAGACTTTTATTGGGGGACTGCCACAGCTTCATATCAAATTGAGGGAGCAACCCACGAAGATGGACGAGGAGAATCGATCTGGGATCGTTTTTGCGCGACTCCCGGCAAAGTGTTGCATGGAGATACAGGCGACATAGCCTGTGACCATTACCATCGTTATCAAGAAGATGTGCGTTTAATGCAAGAGTTGGGCTTCAACGCCTATCGCTTCTCAATTGCCTGGCCACGCATTTTGCCTCACGGAAGAGGGCAGGTAAATAACAAAGGGCTGGATTTTTACGACCGGCTGGTAGATACGCTGCTCGCGGCCAAGATTGAGCCATTTGTAACCCTGTACCATTGGGATTTACCTCAGGCTTTGCAAGATGAGGTTGGTGGCTGGAACAGCCGTGAGACGGCGCAAGCCTTTGCCGAATATACGAGCGTCGTTGCCCAGCGCTTAGGTAATCGCGTGAAGCACTGGATTACGCTCAATGAGCCACGGGTAGCTGCTTTTTTGGGCAACGAACTAGGCGTTATGGCACCTGGCTTGCAGGACTCAAAACTTGCCTGGCAGGTATCGCATCATCTGCTGCTGGCGCACGGATTGGCCGTACCAATCTTGCGCGCACACAGTGATCCTGAGACACGGGTTGGCATCACTCTTTCGCTGACGCCAGTTGAACCAGCGACATCTTCTCAAGAAGATCAACTAGCGGCCCAATCTGTTGATGGCAAGAACAATCGCTGGTTTCTTGATCCCGTCTTCCGTGGTAGTTACCCTGCCGATGTGCTGAATACGCTAGCTACACAGAACCTTGTCCCACAAATGGAGCCAGGGGACGCGGAGATTATTGCATGTCCAGTAGATTTCCTGGGAGTCAATTACTATTACCGCACGATTATTGCTCATAAACCGGATAAATCGTTTGAGGATGTTGAGCGTATCCTCCCAAAGGATGCTGAGTATACGGAGATGGGGTGGGAGGTCTATCCGGAAGGGCTTCGACAACTGCTTGTACGCCTGCATACGGACTATGCTATTCCTGAAATCTACGTAACGGAGAATGGTGCTGCGTTCGCCGATGTCGTGAATGAGGACGGTCAGGTACACGACCCGCGCCGCGTGAATTATCTCCGAGAGCATTTCCTAAAAGCCTATGAAGCGCTCTCCCAGGGAGTACCATTGAAGGGCTATTTTGTATGGTCACTCCTGGATAACTTTGAGTGGGCCTGGGGGTACTCCAAGCGCTTCGGAGTGGTCTATGTCGATTATCCAACCCAGCGAAGGATCGTCAAGGATAGTGGGAAATGGTACCAGCATGTGCTCAAGATGAATGGAGCAGTATCATAAAAGAAGTAATGAGGACATGTGTGTGGCCTACTGCCAGTTCCGAAGTAAGGGTGGATAAGCTTAAACTGCTTGACAGCAAAGCCAAACAAGAGAGAGACCTGGCAGCGTAAACTCACACGGAGGGTAAGATTACCCCTTTTTCCTCAGAGCTTGTAATACGTCAATTTGATAGTTGGCTTCCGTTTACGTCAATCTCTAGTAGGACGAAGACGTGAAAGGAGAACAACACGATGTATGATCTTTTGATAATCTGGATAGCTCTCGTGCTGCTCGTAGCTGTTGGTACCTTCCTCAGTACCCGCTTATACACTCGATTTGGAAAAGGCAACCAGGCGCGAGGAAATAGACTGAATACGCTCGAAGGAATGCTCTTTCAATAGTAGCGTCCCTGATTCCTGCCCGGTGTCGCTCTAACGGCTATGCGTATTCCTGCCAATGCTTAAACAAACGAAAGAGGAGCTTCATGGCTCCTCTTTCGATTAGCTGCCAGGTAGTGGTATGCCTGTTTCTTCTCTGCTTTTTTTCTTTCAATGATCATTTCTTTCTCTCTCCAGAAAGCTGTCATTTCGGCTCTACGTCGGCGTTAATATCAGACCCCGTCCTATAGGAGAAAGGACTGAGTAGAGCCATTATTGATACTCTTTTTGGAACAGATATCCCAAGTAGCCAGTATAGGGAAGACCCGAAAGTTTGGCCGCGATACGGTAAAATGCGGATCTGTAACGCCCACGGCTCGAGATGCCGTCTCGAGCCGTGGGCGTTAGAGTGCTTATACTAGCTTTTTCCGGCATGGACCAAGCCGCTGACCTGGAAGGTGGCCCAGTTTGAGTGGTCTCCGTTTACGGCGTCCCTCACCCCTGATACACTGCTTGCTCAAACTCAAAAAATAGTGGCAGCGCTTTAGTATCGGCAAAAGGAAAGATCTGCGTGGCATAGGCCCCACCGAGCTTACGCCTCAGATCAATCCAATAATACGAGTTGGCAAGACCGGCCCAGGCCAAGCTCCCCGCTGAGCGGCCAGTCGGAGCCTCTTCGTTGTTAATCATGAAGGTCAGCCCCCAACTTTTCGGCATGCCAGGGAAGAATTCCGCATCTGTGGACACCGCCGGCATCGTGGACTTGAGCATGCTTACCTGCATATCACCCATAGCGTTGCGCGTCATGAGCGCGACCGTCTCTGGCTTCAATAGCTGCTCTGTACCGGCCCGGCCATCGTTGAGAATCATTCGGATGAACTTCAGATAGTCGCCTACCGTCCCATATAAGCCGCCTCCGCCCATCTCGAACTCAGGATTCTGGGGAATCTCGAACTCCATGAGAGGAGTAAGTGCCCCATCCTCGCCGCGCTGATGCACCTTCGCCAGCCGTTGCCGCATGCCCGGCGTAATAAAAAAAGCCGTATCGCTCATGCCGAGCGATCCAAACACGTGCTCAGCAAGATAGGTCCCTAGCTTTTTACCACTCACCGCCTCCACTGCTTTGCCGACCCAATCGATATTAATACCATACTCCCAGCGATCACCCGGATCAAAATGCAGCGTCAGCTTCAAGGTCGCATCCTGGCAACTAATAATAGGAGGCAGGCCCTTGACCTGTTGGTAGCGCACAACGTCCGCGTTCCAGAATTCGTAGCCGAAGCCCGCTGTGTGCGTGAGCAAATGGCGTAGCGTAATAGGCCGCTTCGGTGCCCGCGTGCGCGGCTGCCCATCAGCATCAAATCCCTCCAGCACGACAACCTCTTTCAGTGCGGGCAAGACATCCCCTATCGGTTCATCAAGTGCCAGCTTCTCCTGCTCAACCAGTTGCATGGCCGCCGTGCCGGTCAGTGCCTTGGTCATCGAGGCAATCCACACAACCGTATCGGGCGTCATCGTCTCTGGTTTGCCCAGTGTGCGTACGCCGAAAGCACCCTCATAGATCGTTCCATTTGCATCGGTAGCAGCAGCTACCACTCCAGGAACAGCACCTGACTCTACGCCCTTACGTAAAATAGCATCTGCATTGGCCTTGAGCGACATGATCCCTCCTTCAGTTTCAGGGACAGGTGTCACGCTTCTTCTCAGTGAGCAACGGGGCATCCCGCCCATGCTAAAAAATACCTGATCTATTATACATAACTTCTTAGAGGGACTGTCAAGGATACTTCTTGGGGCGACCAGGGCTTGTGAATTATTGCAAGGTAGGTGTGCAAGTAGGCAAAAAGGGCGTACTGCCATTTGTCAAAATGATTGGGTCTTCCCTGTGCTGGCTACTGAGCATATCCGTTCCAAAATCAGGAAGTAACCAATCACGAAAGAAACCCTCACGTCATCTCACTGACGCGTAGATTGCAAAGAAAAAGAAGTGGTAGAGCCATCATGAGCGCTCATTTTTGGAACGGATATCCCAAGTAGCCAGCACAGGGATAAAACCTGCTAGGGCCTGCACAGACAATCCCAAAAAGGTGCTCGATTGTACTTCGTACGACTTCCACCATCAGCATGCTGGGATGCGACAACACGAACAAGCTGACCCTGATGAGCTTTACAGCCCATGCTCCCTGCGCAGGACCTCGGCGGCCCGCTCGCCAATGATGACGCAGGGAGCCATGGTGTTGCCGGTGGTCACCCGTGGCATGATCGAGCCATCCGCCACACGAAGGTGGCTGACTCCATAGACGTTCAGATTACCATCCACCACCGACATGGCGTCTCGGCCCATCTTGGCCGTGCAGGTCTGATGCCAGTAGGTGATGGCGGCATCGCGGACAAAGCGTTCGAGCGCAGCCCCTTTCAGGTTGCCTGGCATCACCTCGCGCCTGGCGAAGGGGCGAAGCGCGGCGGAGTTGCCGATCTCTCGGCACAGTTCCACGCAGGCGATCGCCGCCTTCAGATCATCTGGATGCGACAGAAAATTGGCCTCAATCTGAACGGGGTCGAGCGGATGAGGCCCCGTCAGACGGATACGGCCTCGACTTTTGGGCCGGACAACGCCACCAAACAAGGTCCACCCACTGGCAGGCAGGCCAAACCGTGCGGCATTCTCGGCACTCGACAAGGGAACTTCCCCCTGGCACGTCTGCAAGTCCGGCGTATCTAGCCCAGAGAAGCTTTTCCAGAAGAAGGTCACCTCGGGCCAGGTGTTACGTGGCGGAAGTGCTTCCTGATACTCCCAGATGCAGCCATGACCAGGATGGTCTTGAAAGTTCTGCCCGACCCCCGGCAGATGCTGCACGACTGGGATGCCCAGGCGCCGCAATGCGGCTTGATCGCCGATCCCCGATTGCATGAGCACCTTGGGCGTCTGGATCGCGCCCAGCGAGAGCACCACCTCAAGTCCTGCACCGACACGGTGGGTCTTGCCGTCGTAGCACAGCTCCACCCCGGTTGCTCGCTTGCCCTCGAAGATCAGCCGGGTGACCAGTGCGTGGGTGAGCACCGTCAGATTGGGCCGGTCCATGTAGGGGAAGGTATAAGATCGGAACACGGATTGGCGTTTGCCAGCGCGGGCCCGCACATCACTGATCGAGGCACCACCGTTGCCCTCCATCATGCGACCATTCTGATTTTCATAGGTTGCAATCCCAACCGAGCGTGCTGCTTCCAGCATGGCAGGAGCGATGGGGTTGGGGTCGGGGGCGGGTTGGACAAACAGCGGCCCCCCGGTGCCGCGGTACTTGGGGTCTGGAGCGCCATGCCAATCTTCGATGCGACGATAGATCTGCAACACCGAGGCATAGCTCCATGCCGGGTCTGCTGCCTCTGAAGCAAAGAAATCCCAGTCGCTCTGGTGTCCGCGAGCCCACACCATCACGTTAATACTTGATCCGCCACCCAGGACCTTGCCCATATTCAAGGGGATGGAGCGGCCATTGAGGCGGGCATCGGGTTGCGACTGGAAGTTCCAATCTCGCTCGCTGCCAAGGTTGAGAGGCCATTTGTCCGCATCCATGACGCTGGGGACGTCATCGTCGCCACCTGCCTCCAGCAGCAGCACGCTGACGTTGGGGTTTTCGGCCAGACGACGCGCAACGACCGATCCAGAAGACCCCGATCCGCAGACGATCACGTCGTACTGCAACTTGAGGTCAGAACGCAGCTTGCGCTGATTGAGGCGAACGCGTTCGGCGAACTCGCCCGCAGACAAGCCCGACCCGAAAACAGGGCCCTGCTTCCCTCCGGTGGGATTGAGCTCAGCACTCATTGGTGGCTCTCCTTTCCTGGGGCGACAAGGGGTGTTCGTGTGCCATTTCTGATACGATGCACCATCTGCTCTTTGCCGCGCACCAACGAAGTAAAGACTCCGACCGCCGCGATGACTGCACAGACGATGAAGGTGGTGTGAAAGGCTGTAGTAAAGGTGTTCTGTAAGCTGGCCAATTCGGCTGGCGGCAGCCTCAGCACGCTCTGTCTCAATAGCGCGCCGGCCTCAGCACCGCCTAGACTGGTGAAGATCGCGCCAGCCAGAGCCACGCTGACGCTCTGGCCCACCACACGACCGAGAGCCATGAAGCCGGACGCGATACCCTGCTGGTGGCGAGGCGCCGCGCCCATCAGCGCGCTATTATTGGGCGATTGGAAGAGCGCCTGACCTACACCCGTTACGACGAGACACCAGATGATATCGCTGGTCGAACTCTGCGTGCCTAACTGGCTGATCAGCACGAGCCCTACACAGATAATGACCATACCGACGGTGGCCAGCCAGCGCGTACCAATCTTATCTGCCAGGACGCCGCTAAACGGCGCGATTACTATGCTGGTCAGAGGCAGAGGTGTGAGCAGTAGCCCGGCCTCCATCAGAGGTATTCTCCGCAATTCCTCCAGGTAGAAAGGCAGCATAAAGCTCACGACGAAGACTGCCAGGTAGTACATTACCAGGCTGACAGTGGCCGAAACGAAGACGCGGTTATGCAAGAGACTAAAAGCGATAATAGGATCGGCGACATGGTGCTCCACGAGAATCAGCAAAACCAACGCGGCCACGCTGATTACCATGGTTGCAATCAGTGTTGGTGAGGTCCAGCCCCATTCCTGGCCAAAGGAGATGCCGAGCGTCAACGCGATTAAGCTCACGGCGAGCAAAAGCGCGCCCACTGGATCAAATCGTCCCCTGGCGTGCTGTCTAGGTTCTTTCAGAACGAAGAGAGTAGCAATGATGCCTATCATGCCCAGGGGTACATTGACATAAAAGATCCAGCGCCAGGTGAGATTCGCGGTAATCAGGCCGCCTAGTGTCGGGCCGATGCTGATGCCCAGAGCGATAACAACAGCATTCATGCCAAGCGCGCGCCCACGCTCTTCAGGCGGAAAGGCGCTGGTCAATATCGCCGGGCTGACCGACAAAATCAGTGCGCCACCCAGGCCCTGGAACGCGCGAGCAGCAACGAGAATCAGCAAGCTTGGCGCGGCGCCGCAGATCGCCGAGCCAAGGGTAAAAATCACCAGTCCGGCAATCCAGAGTATCTTGCGTCCAATCATGTCCGCCAGGCGCCCGATGCTCAGGATGACTCCGGCAATCGTCACCAGGTATGCGATAATTACCCATTCCACGGCACCATTGAGCGGCACGTTGAAATAGCTGGCGATATTCGGCAGGCTGATATTGACAATTGAGGAGTCCAGCATGGCCATGAAAATGCCAATCGCCTGGATGGCCAACACTGCCCACTTATTAGGATGCTTGCCCTCACGTTTTAGAACGCGACTGGGACGGCCTGCTACCTTCTCTGCCGCCTGAGTTTTTTCCTGTTCCATCTTTTCTTCACTTGTGGCCCAACCTCAAAAACAGGCCTGCTGATTGACCGATAGATTCAACCGATATAATCGGCAAGGTTATCTTGACATACATATTCCGCGGATAAACCCTTTTCCTGGAGTTTCGTGTGTAACCTCGCTGGAAGGGGCCCTTGAGTATGAATGGATACTGTTGCTAAATTCATTTGGCTCCTGGTCTAGTCGGCAATTCAAGCTCACGTCGCGAAGATTCACCTCTTCTCTTCAAGCCAGGGGAAGGAATTTAGCAACAGTATCCATTTCTGCTCGCAAACTGGCTTCGAAGGCCTGATGTGGCCGGAGCCTGAATCCATATGCTTGCGATACATCGATGCCGATGCGCCAGAAATCCTTCAGGTAAGGTGAGGAGAGTTTCCACACGCTTGGATTTTCCGTCAGCTGTTCTGTGATAAAACTATGCGCGGCCAAGGCCGGAAATCGTGTCGGCGTGGGAATAGCCGAGGTTTTACCCAATTCCCAGAGCTGCGACAGCACGACTTGATCCTGGCCTTTAGGTAACTGGTCTACGTTCTGCCAGATGCCCTCGATTCCTTGCCTGTAGCGTTGTTGTGGCGTCATCACTGCTGGCGTTTGCTCCCCAGGGAGAACGTGGGGGGGAGAGCACTCTGTACAGGTGCCGGGCGTATTTCTCTCTCTCTGGTGGTCATTGCATCTCCTCGAGTGCCGCGCGTTGCCCCGGTCACCATCGTCCCTCGGTTCTTAAGTAATCTCATAGGTGTGCCTCTTTCTTTATTTCAGTGTTAACAGAGCTTCACGCTCGGCCGCCGTCTCGATGAGCTGCTGGCTCTTGACCACCTCGACCAACTTTTTGCGCCCTTTGGGACTGCCAATCATCAGAACCCCGACCAGCTTGTTCTCGCGGAAAAACAGCTTGCGGTAGTTCTCATTGCCCTTTTCGCCTGGTTC
>WNGJ01024111.1_pt1 | contig 12080 bp, 9 predicted proteins | sample 5400611 | NCBI WGS metagenome assembly WNGJ01 (sample SAMN13153375, study PRJNA577476) | soil metagenome | isolation source: 40 cm soil or saprolite under Garry oak tree replicate 1 | place: USA:California | collected 2016-06-15 | reverse complement strand
GCGGTGCGACGACGTGTCGAGCCCGCAATCGAGGGCAGGGTAGATGAGCACCTGGCAGGCGGGCACGACGTCACCGGCGCGGGCGGAGAGCTGCGACACGACCGCGGAGAGGTTGCCCCCGGCGGAGTCCCCGGCAAGGCCGACGCGAGCGGCGTCGCCTCCGAGCTCGCCTACGTGGGAGCGGAGCCATCGGTACGCGGCAAAGCAATCGTCCACCGCGGCAGGGAACTTGTGCTCGGGAGCCAGCCGATAGTCGATGGCGACGATGAGGGCGCCGGCGCGCGAGGCCAGCCGCGCGCAAAGTCCGTGATGTGTCTCCAGGTCTCCCTGCACCCAGCCGCCACCGTGGAAGTAGGCGACCACCGGACGGGGTGACGCCGACAGTCCTGCCGGGTCGTAGACTCTGGCCCCGATCGGGCCCGCCGGTCCAGGGATGCGAATGTCCTCGACCCGCGGGAGTGCCGGCGCCGGCGCGTCCATGATGCTCACCATGGTTCGCAGCTGCTGGCGAAGCTCGGGCAAGGGCGGGTAATAGCCGGGCACGCGGATCGACTTGACGAATTCGCCCACGATCTGGGCCTTCGGATCCATGATGCGTCCGCCGCGTGTGATCCGATGGCCGTCCAGGAAGCGAAGCGCTTCTTCCTCGCTCAGCATCGTGTGCGCCAGCTCCAGCGTGACTGCTGCCGCCTGCCGATCGCTCATGGGATCCTCCGTCTCATTCGTGGACGCCGGTCGCGGAGATCTCCGCCCGTGCCAAGTGTAGCCTATGCCACCCGGATGTGATCGGGCGGCCGCGACCGGCCGGACGCATGGTATCGTACCTGGCACTTCCATCTTCTCCGGAGGTCCATGATGACTCGGCGCGCTCGAATGTCGGTGATCCTCGTGTGCCTGGCGGCCATGCTCGGGACGGCTGGCGCGACCTCTGCCCAGGACAAGCCGCGCTACGGGGGCGAGCTGGTCTTCGTGGTCGCGGCCGAGCCGCCGAGCTATGACGCGCACCGGGAAGAGACCTTCGGGATGCTCCATCCCGCCGCGCCCCACTACAACACGCTGTTGCGCGTCGATCCCTTCGACAAGACGGGCACCAAGTTCGTCGGCGACCTCGCCGAGTCGTGGACCGTCTCCGCGGACAAGCGCACCTACACCTTCAAGCTGCGCCAGGGCGTGAAGTTCCACGACGGCAGCGTGATGACCTCCAGGGACGTCAAAGCCTCCTACGATCGGATCATCAATCCACCGCCCACCGTCGTCTCGAGCCGCCAGGCCCAGTACAAGAACGTGGAGGCCGTGGAAGCGCCCGCGCCCGACACCATCGTCTTCCGGCTCAAGTACCCGGAGGCCTCGTTCATGGCCGGCCTGGCCTCGCCGTGGAACTGGATCTACAAGGCCGACATCCTGGCCAAGGACCAGCACTGGTACGAGAAGAACGTGATGGGCACGGGGCCCTTCAAGTTCGTGGAGTACGTGCACGGCTCGCACTGGCTCGGCAAGAAGAACCCGGACTACTGGGACAAGGGCAAGCCCTACCTCGACGGCTACCGGGCCATCTTCATCCCGGATGCCGCGGCGCAGGTCTCGGCCATCCGTGGCGAGCGGGCCATGATCCAGTTCCGCGGCTTCAGCCCGCAGCAGCGCGATTCCCTCGTGGCGGCGCTCGGCAACAAGCTCACCGTCCAGGAGAGCCCGTGGAACTGCTCGATCCAGGTCGCCCTGAACCAGCAGAAGAAGCCCTTCGAAGACCGGCGCGTGCGACGGGCCCTGACCCTGGCGCTCGACCGCTGGTCAGGCTCGAAGGCCCTCTCGCGCATCGCCGTCGTGAAGGAGGTGGCGGGCATCCAGGTGCCGGGGACGCCGTGGGCGAGCCCCACGGAAGAGCTCGTGAAGCTGGCGGGCTACGGCACCGACATCAACGCCTCGCGGGCGGAGGCGAGGCGCCTGCTGAAAGAGGCGGGCTACGAGAACCTGTCCTTCACGCTGCTCAATCGCGGCGTGCCCATGCCGTACGAGCCCGTGGGCATCTGGCTCATCGATCAGTGGCGCCAGATAGGCCTCAACATCAAGCAGGTGGTGCTGGAGTCGGCCTCCTGGCTGCAGGCCCAGAAGAACGGCGACTTCGAGGTGTCCACCAATGCCCCCTGCAACACCATCGTCGAGCCCGACCTGGACCTGCACTGGTTCCTGACCACGTCGCCCGTGAACTTCAGCAAGCACAAGGACACGGTGATGGACGACCTCTACACGAAGCAGTCCCGCGCCACCGATCCGGAAGAGCGGCGCAAGCTGCTCCGCGCCTTCCAGAAGCGCCTCTACGACGAAGAGGTGCACTACATCCACACCTTCCAGTGGCACCGGATCGTCCCTCACCTCAGCAAGGTGCGCGGCTGGACGATCACGCCCAGCCACTACCTGAACAACCAGCTCGATACGGTCTGGCTTGGTGATTAGCGCAGCTACTCCGCACATCCCTCTCCCCCATCGGGGGAGGGGGCAGGGGGCAGCCGTTCAGCTTCGCTTCCGGGCCAGCGCTCCGAGGGCCCCGAGAATCTTTCCCGTGGGCCGCGCGAGCTCCTCGAGGATCGAGAAGTGATCGTGACGCGCCAGCGGCAGATACTCGCCGGACAGGCCGTGCTGCTGCCACGCGCGGGCGTATTCTTCTGATTGTCGAATCAGCTCCGGCAGCTCTCCGAGCCCGACGGTGACGACCAGCGGCGATGCCCCCGAGGGGAGATGGAGGATCGGGCTGTTGCGAGCGGCCTCGGCCTCGTCGAGCCGGAGCTTCTCGTTCAGGTAGTTCAGACGTATGGGCTCGAGGTCGTAGATGCCGCTGATGGCGATGCCGCCGGCCACGCGCCCGTCATCCATCGCCATCGCGGTCAGGTGGCCGCCCGCCGAGTGCCCCGTCACGAACACGCGACCCGGATCGCCGCCGAACTCCTTCGCGTGGTCGATCACCCACGCGACGGCCGCGCGCACCTCCGCGACGATCTCGTCGAGCCGCGCCGCCGGCGCCAGCGTGTACTCCACGAGGGCCAGGTTGAACCCGGCGTCGAGGACGCCCTCGCCCAGGAAGGCGTACGGCTCCTTGTCGTTCATCTGCCAGTAGCCGCCGTGGATGTACACGAGCGTCGGCGCCGGCGGCATCCCGCACTCGAAGACGTCCAAGCGCTGCCGCGGACCCGCGCCGTAGCGGACGTCGATCGAGCCGCCCCGAGCCTTCCGGAGCCTGTCGCTGCGGGTCGCCCAGTCTGCGACGTACCGATCGCGCGCGGCCTGGCCCACGGCGGCGGTGTTGTTGTACGCGGCATCGAGCGCCGCCCGATCCATCTCTCGGTAGAGCATCGTCAGCCTCGCTCTCGGGCCAATTAGATCCGCCGGCTGTTGTCGTCTGGCCGGTAGCGGTACTCCATGTGACGCGCCGTAGCGCGTGCGATTGCATCGCCGTGGTACCGTGCGACCACGCGGAGAGCCATGTCAATCCCGGCCGAGATCCCGGCCGACGTGAGCACGTGCCCGTCCTCGACTACGTGGAGCTTCTCTTCGACGGTCACGGTCGGGAACGCCTCGCGCATCCACGGCAGGGAACGCCAGTGCGTCGTGGCCCGTCGACCGTCGAGGAGGCCGGCCTGGCCGAGCAGCATCGCGCCGGTGCACACCGACGTGAGGGTTTCCACGGTCTTGCCCCGGTCGGCGATCCATTCGAGCAGGCGCTGGTTCTTGATCTCGCTGCGCGTTCCCCGACCGCCCGGGACCACGAGCACGTGGAGAGGCGCGCACGCATCGATCGGGGCGTCGGGGATGACGGGCAAACCGCCCGTGGCGACGACCGGCTCGGCGCTCTCGGCGACGAGCAGCACCTCGAAGGGCGACGGCTCCTCGCGTCGGCGCTCCTCGTCGAGGCGGGTGACGGAAAAGACTTCGAAGGGACCGCAGAAATCGAGGACTTCGACCTGCGGGAAGATCAGGATTCCGACACGCTTCGTGGCCATTGGCTAAGCTCCAGGCGCCCCGGCGCTCGCCTCGAGCCGGGCGCGCAGCCGCTCGCGCTGCTTGGCCACGATGTGAGGAGGCGCCGTCTCCGGCGAGCCCGCCGAGAAGGGCGGCTGCGGATCGTACTCGATGCCGAGCTGGATGCTCTGCGCCACCTCGTCGCCCGCGATGCGCGCGGCCAGCGTGAGCCCCATGTCGATCCCTGATGAGACTCCCGCCGCGGTGATGATCTTGCCCTGCACGACCACCCGTCTGAGCGTCGGACGCGCGCCCAGCTCGCGTAGCGTCCCGAGGGCCGCCCAGTGCGTGGTCGCCTCCAGGCCCTTGAGCAGGCCGGCGGCGCCGAGGAGAAGCGAGCCCGTGCACGTCGAGGTCGTCCACTGGGTGGTCGTGTGCGCCTCGCGAATCCAGTCCAGCAGAGGATTGGGTGTCATGAGCGCGCGCGTGCCGAAGCCTCCCGGCACCATGATGATCTCCGGGTGCGGGACGGCGGAGAGCGGGTCGGCGGCCACGAGCGTGACCTGCTTCGTGTCGGTCTGGTACGGGCCCGCCGTGACGGCGACGAAGCGCACGCGATAGCCCGGGAGGCGCGAGAGCACCTCGTAGGGGCCGATGGCGTCCAGAGCGGTGAAGCCGTCGAAGAGCGGGATGGCGATGTCCATGAGATCTCCTGGGCTCCGCCTCACGAGGCCGTGGCGCGGCCACGCGGGACGGCGCGGAAATGACGGCGATAGCTGCCGGGGGTGACGTGAAGCGCGCGCCGGAAGGCGCGATGCATGGTCTCGACGCGCCCGAAGCCGCAGGCGATGGCGATGTCGGCCACGCTCCGCCCCGTGGTCTCGAGCAAGCGGCGTGCGCCTTCCACCCGCTGGGCTTCGACGTAAGCGGCGGGAGTGACGCCGATCTCGCGGCCGAAGGCGCGCGCGAAGTTGCGCGGGCTCATGCGCGAGCTCTGGGCCAGGGCGGACACCGAGAGATCGGCGTCCAGGTGGTCGGCGATGAAGGCCTGCAGGTCGCGCAGGCCGCGACGCTCGGCGAGCTGGGCCGAGAGCTGCACGCTGAACTGGGACTGGCCGCCCGGCCGGCGGAGAAACATCACGAGCCAGCGCGCCACCTTCAAGGCGAGGTCGCGGCCCCGGTCTTCCTCCACCAGCTCGAGGGCCAGATCCATCCCCGCGGTCACACCGGCGGAGGTCGCCACCTTGCCGTCGCGGATGAAGATGGGATCGCGCTCGACGCGCGCGGAGGGGAAGCGCCGCTGCAAGGCGTCGCAGGCGGCCCAGTGGGTGGTGACACGCCGGCCGTCGAGGAGCCCGGCCGCGCCGAGCAGGAACGCGCCGGTGCACACCGAGCTGATCCGGCGCGCCCGCGGCGCCGTCCGCTTGATCCACGACACGAGCGGGCGATCCCGCATGGCTTCACGGGTGCCGAGCCCGCCCGCGACGATCAGCGTGTCGATGGGGCCCGTGATCTGACCCAAGCTACGCGCGGCAACAAGTCCGACCCCGCTCGAGGTCCGCACCGGTGTCGATCGCATGGCCCGAGCATGCCGCGATCGGGCCGTGGCCGCAATGCCAATGATATGGCGAATCCTGCCACGCGCCGGAGCCCGCGGGACGGCTGTGGCATCATGAGCCCGCGAGCTTGGGGGGATGGCGGCGGGACTCGGATCGGACCTCGAGGAGGAGGGGCGATGACGGGAAAGCTCGAGAAAAGGGTCGCGGTCATTACCGGCGCCGGCTCCGGGATCGGTGCGGCGACGGCGCGACGCTTCGCCAAGGAAGGGGCGCGCATCGTCATCGGCGATCTGAGCGGCAAGCGCGCCGACGCGGTCGCCGGAGAGATCCAGGCGACCGGCGCGCGTGTCGAGTGGCTCAAGATGGACGCCGCCGATCCCGACGGCGCGCAGGCCTTGGTGTGGCGAGCGATGGACGCCTTCGGCCAGATCGACATCATGATCAACAACGCCGGCTATGCGGAGGTGGCGCCGCTCGAGGAGATCACCCTCGAGAGCTGGAACCGGGTGCTGGCCGTGACGCTGACGGGCACCTTCCTCGGGATGAAGTACTGCCTGCCCGTGATGCGACGGCAAGGCAGCGGCGCTATCGTCAACACCGCCTCGATCTCCGGCACGGCGGGCGACTACGGGCTCTCCTCCTACAACGCCGCCAAGGCGGGCGTGATCAACCTGACGCGATCGGCGGCGATCGAGAACGCGAAGCACGGGATCCGCGTGAACTGCGTGTGCCCGGGGACGATCGACACCCGGGCGCCTCAGCTCCTGGGCGGGGACCGCGCCGACGAGATCCGCCGCAGGCAGGCGGCGGCGAATCCCGTGGCCCGCATGGGTCAGGCCGACGAGATCGCCAACGCCATCTTCTTCCTGGCCTCCGACGAGTCGTCCTTCATCACGGGCGCTGCCATCACCGCCGACGGCGGCCTGACCGCCCACACCGGCCTGCCCCCGTTCTGGCGCCTCGGCGACAGCGCCTGACGGGCTCAGGTCAGCGGCACGATGGCCGAGAGCCGGGGCTCGTTGCCGACGACACGCGTGACGTGCCCCTGGCCCGTCAGGTCCTCGGCGAGCACGATGTCGCCCGGCCCCACTCGAGCGACGGTGCCGTCGCCGACCTCGATCTCCGCGGTGCCCGACAGGGTGATCGAGTACTGCCGCCTCGGGGCGCAGTGCCATTCGAGCACGTAGCCCGGAGGGAAGACGCGGAAGGCGATGCCCGATGCGGGTTGCATCGGGGTGCCCTCGCCGTACGAGCCCTCGACGTCCTTGAAGGGCTTGAGGGCCATGGGCTCCTCCGCGATGTGAGACTTCCCGTCCGCCCCGCTGTAGACGCGCCAGATCTTCGGCATCAAGTTCTCCTCTCGCGTGATGGTCCGAACAAGGATACGATTCCCGCGGGGAGGTGTCGATGCTGAGAGTGACGCAGGACCTCGTGCTGCCCACCGCCATCACGGGCTCGTATCCGCGCCCCCTCTGGTTCGACGAGAGCCTGCGCGGCCGATCGTTCAAGTCCGCCCTCGGCGATTCGATCTTTCGCGAGCAGTACCTCGATGCGGTCGCCGCCGTGATCAATGCCCAGGAGGCCGCGGGCCTTGACATCGTGACCGACGGCGACACCCGGTTCGATCTCGCGGTGGGGGGCAAGTCGTGGTTCTTCTATCCCATCGAGCGTCTGGGTGGCATCGAGGGCCACCGCGACACGTCGCGGGGCTGGATGCAGCGGCACGGCCTTCGCCCCGGCAAGATCCTCTGGGAAGTCCAGGAGGCCTATCAGCCCGGCGTGGTCAAGAGCCGGCTCACCCGAGGACCGCTCGAGTACGCCGCGCTCTGGAAGGTGGCCCAGCGTCTCACCGACAGGCCCGTCAAGTTCGGCGCCATCTGCGCTCCCGCCCTCTCCAGCATGCTGTGGGACGAGCACTACGGTGACGAGAAGGCCCTGATCTACGATCTCTGCGACATCATGAACGCCGAGTTCCGTGAGCTGGCCGCCGCCGGCTGCCCCCTCATCCAGGTCGAGGAGCCGCCGCACCACGGACGCACGACGCGGCCGGACTGCACGGATGCCGATCTCGAGTTCCTGACCGAGGCATTCAATCGCCAGCTCGTCGGGGGCGACGCCGAGATCTGGGTGCACACGTGCTGGGGCAATCCGAACCAGCAGCGCGTGTACTGGGAGCCTCCGAGCTACGAGCGCGCCCTGCCGCATCTCCTGCAGCTCGACGCCGACGTTATCACCTTCGAGTGCGCGAGCAGTGACGGCAAGGATCTTCCGCTCTTCGGCAAGTACGCGACGGAGAAGAAGATCGGCATCGGCGTGATCAGCCACTGCAACACGGTGGTCGAGCCGCCCGAGCACGTCGCCCGTCTGATCCGCCGCGCTCTCGAGTACATCCCCCCCGAGCGGCTGGTCGTCACCACGGATTGTGGCTTCGGCCGCGAGGGGTTGAGCCGACGCATCGCGTACTACAAGTGCGTGGCGCTCGTGGAGGGCACCAACATCGTGCGGCGCGAGCTGGGCGTCCCGGAAGCCCGCGTGCGTGCCGCCGATCCCCGCCTGTGGTTCGCGAGCGGCGCGGACTAGCCCGGAGCCTCGCGCGCCCCACTCGACCTTGATGGACCACGAGGGGTCAACGGTCATGGAACAGGCGACATCGGCGCCCCACACGCTTCCGCCTCTCCCTCCCGAAGTGATCGAGGAGGAAATCCGCAATCTCGAGGAGCGTCGCCGGTGCGTCTTCAACGATGCGGGCGCGCGAGCCTCCGCGGGCAACCCTGGAAGCGGAGCGCAGGATGCGCCGCCGGCTCACGCCGCGCCCGCCGATGATCATGCGCGCGCGCTCGGCAGGCTCTTCGGCGCCGCTCACCGGTTCAAGGCATGCGGGCTGGCCCTGTCCGGCGGGGGCATACGGAGCGCGACGTTCAACCTCGGCGTGATCCAGGGACTCGCCGAGCACGGACTGCTGAAGTACCTCGACTATCTATCCACGGTATCGGGTGGCGGGTACATCGGGTCGTGGCTGCATGGGGTCATCAAGAACCGCCACGACGGAGACCCCAGAGAGGCCACGCGGTTCCTGTCTCCGACGGATCACCCTGTACCCGGCTCCCCCGATGATGACCCGGTGAGCTTTCTGCGCAAGTACAGTAACTACCTCGTGCCGCGACCCGGGCTCTTTGCCGCGGACACATGGGTGATCGCGATCATCTGGGTTCGGAACGTGCTGCTCAATCAGCTGATCCTCGCCCCCACCGTCGCCGCCGTCGTCCTCGTCGCGCTCATCGGCGGCCTCGTTCCGCAGGTGCCGCGAGAGAGACTCTGGGGGGCGCTCGGGCCGTGGTTCGAGACTGTCGCGGCGGCGGTGGCCCTGGGTGCCCTGACGGGCGCCGTGTGGATCATGGCCACGAACCTCAAGGCGGTCGTGCGACAGGGCTTGCCCTCACCCACGCCCTTTGAGAAGACGCCCGGCGAAGAGCAGGCGGAGCGTCTCAGTCCGCTGATCGCGCCCCTCGCTTTCGTGGCGTCGATCCTGATCGCCTGGGGACTCCTGGGCGCGTGGCATCCTCGGCTCGACGTGGTCGACCTTCCGAGGTTGGTGGGCTGGCTTCGCGACTTGCGGGTCAATCTGGCCGTGCTCGCCATCGGGGTGTTGGTCCTGCTCGCCGTGATCCAGCTCAGGGGCGGCTTCGTTGCCGGGTTCATGTCACGACATTCGAACCAGAAGGGATGGACGAGGCTCCTCGCCTGGCTGCAAGCGGCGTGGATGGTGCCCGTGACCGCCGCTTTCACAGTCGGGCTGCTCACCGCCACTCCCGTCGCACTGGGTGGGGGGCGCTTCGGGGAAGCGCTGCCGTGGGTCATGGTGGCGCTGGCTCCGCCTCTCGTGTCCCTGAGCTTCCTCTTCGGGGTGGGGCTCCTCATCGGCCTCATGGGCGCGGACTATCCCGATGCCGCGCGCGAGTGGATGTCTCGCGTGGGATCGATGATCGCGCTGCTCAGCGCCGTCTGGATTGCTCTCTTCGCCATCGCCGTGTTCGGCCCGTGGGCGGTGGCGGCGCTGCTGAACAGTTACACCACCATTGGCGTGACCGCCCTCACCGGCTGGCTGGCCACCACGGTCGGCGGCGTCCTGGCCGGTCGGAGTGCGCGAACGGACGGGCCCGATGCTCAGCGCTCGTCTCGCATGATGGGAATCCTGGCCGGTATCGCGCCGACGGCATTCATGGTCGGCTACGTGCTGCTCATCTCAGCATCCCTCCACGTCGCGCTCCAGTGGGCCAGCGGCACGCCGGCGCGCGTTCGCGACAGCGGAGCCGACCCGCGGGCCGTCAGGACGTACGACGTCGAGATCTCGGCTCCGGGCGGTGGCTCGAAGGTGCGCCTCGACGTCCGCCCCGAGCCGCCTCCCGGATGGATCGCGACGGCCTTGCGACCGGTGGCGAAATTCGAGAGCCAATACTGGCCGGCCCTGACCTTCGGACCGCTCAAGGAGATTGGACCTGGTTCGTTCCGCAGGGCAGGCGACTGGGGCAAGTTTGTCGGACTCCTGGGTCTTCTGGCCGGCGGCCTGGTGGTGGCCGTGATTGCCTCCACCCGGATCAACATCAACGAGTTTTCGCTGCACCATTTCTACAAGAACCGCCTGGTGCGCTGCTACCTGGGGGCGAGCAACAGCAAGCGGCGAAAGCCGAACCGCCTGACCGGCTTCGATCCATCTGACGAGTTTCGGCTCGCCTCGCTGCGGCCCATCAACGATCCGCCGTACCTCGGCCCCTTCGCTCTCGTGAACGCGACCCTGAACCTGAACGCCGGATCCGAGCTGGCCAAGCAGGAGCGCAAGGCCGCGTCGTTCGCCTTCAGCCCGACGTTCTGTGGATTCCTACCCGCGGCATCAAGGAGAGATCTGGAGCTGGTCAAGCAGAAGCGGGGCGAGTTCGAGACGAGCGGGTATGTTCCCACCCTGGGCTACAGCCATCCTGATGGTCCGGAGATGGGGACGACGGTGGCGATCTCGGGGGCGGCGGCGAACCCGAACATGGGATACCACACCTCCGGATCGATGGCGTTCCTGCTGACCGTGTTTGACGCCCGGCTCGGATGGTGGCTGGGCAATCCTCGCTGGCGCGGTCCCAGCCGGTATCCGGGCCCGGTCTTTGCGTGGACGTATCTGATCGCCGAGCTGCTCGGCCAGACCACGGGGCGCAGCCGATTCGTCAACCTGAGCGATGGCGGCCACTTCGACAATCTCGGGCTGTACGAGCTGGTCCGCCGACGCTGCCACTACATCATCGTGGGCGACGCCGAGGAGGACGCAAAGCTGGCCTTCGAGTCGCTGGGCGGGGCCATTCGCAAGTGCCGCGCCGACTTCGGTGTGGAGATCGACATCGATCCCGAGCCGATTCGCATCGTGAACGGACGGAGCGGAGCGCACTGCGTGATGGGAAGGATCCTCTACCCGGAAGGGGCCCGCGGATATCTGTTCTATCTGAAGGCGAGCCTGACCGGCGACGAGCCATCGGATGTGACGGAATACCATACCCGCTTTCCGGAGTTTCCTCACCAGAGCACGGCGGATCAGTTCTTCTCCGAGTCGCAGTTCGAGAGCTACCGGAGACTGGGGCTGCACGTCGTCCGCGCTGCGCTCGAAGGTGTCGCGCCGCCGCCGCTCCCGGGAAGCCCTGGGGACCTCGCCGGGACGTTCAAGGCGCTCGAGGAGAAGTGGTACGCGCCCACTCCGGTGACGGCGGAGGCAGCCAGCCGCCTGGCCAGCGCGTATGCGGCGCTGATGCGATCCCTGAGCGCGAGCCCCAACCTCGCGGCGCTGGTGCGCGAGCTGTTCCCGGAGGGAGGCGCACAGGGTCAACCGTCCCCACCGACGGCACTTGATGGGGCGGCCTTCGCCGCCGCCGTCGAGGTGATCCAGCTCATGGAGAACGTGTACACGGAGTTCGAGCTCGAGCACCCGGCGAATCAGGCGAATCCGCGAAACAGGGGATGGATGATGCTCTTTGGGCGGTGGGCGAGAAGCCCGATCCTGTACAGCCAGGTCTGGGCGGCCGTGCGCGCGGACTACAACCCTCTGTTCCAGCGTTTCGTGGATGACTTGCAGCAACGCGGCGGGAATTTCGCCGAAGTGCCGCCGCGCCCGTAGGTGAGGGACGCTCCGAGATCTGGGAATGATAGTGCCGTCTTGACACGGGCGCGCCGCTCGGCAACAGTGGTGGCATGAGCCATCGGGGATTGACCTTCGGCATCTTTCTGGCACCGTTTCACCGCGTGGGCGAGAATCCGACGCTGGCCATCGCTCGCGACATGGAACTCCTCGAATGGCTCGATCACCTGGGCTATGACGAGGCGTGGATCGGCGAGCACCACTCGGCGGGCTGGGAGCTCATCGCCTCGCCCGAGCTGGTGATCGCGGCCGCCGCCGAGCGCACGCGACACATCATGCTGGGCTCGGGCGTCACCAGCCTGCCGTATCACAATCCGCTGCTCGTGGCCCAGCGCTTCGTGCAGCTCGATCACATGACGCGCGGCCGCGCCATGCTGGGCTGCGGCCCGGGCGCGCTCGTC